>ERZ808046.164-NODE-164-length-84763-cov-13.014642_pt1 | contig 84763 bp, 71 predicted proteins | sample MGYA00380196_ERZ808046 | MGnify/ENA primary metagenome ERZ808046 (study PRJEB31490, sample SAMN06133421) | mouse gut metagenome | isolation source: Z6_2 | host: mice | place: China: Chengdu | collected 2015-05 ... | reverse complement strand
CTTCAAATGTTCCGGAAACTTTTAGAGGAACACTGTGATCTTGTTGATGAAAAGATAGATGAACTGGTTGACACTTTCATCAGTACCTTGCCATCCCTGCTACAATCCCAATTAGTAGCGGCATAGTGTTCCCAAAGGCTGTTCTTTGATAATTGAATCATTGCCAGATATTGAATTTTCAAGGTCCGTAGCTAAAATCTATGTGCGAAGTTTGAGGTATTGACTTTTCAATGTACGGTTAAAGCATATAACCAAAATTAAAAAGGTGTAAAGCCTTAATAATTCAATAGACTTTACACCATGATTGTGATATATATGTAGTTGTTATGCTATCTTGCTTTTAAGTTCTGCAATTTCTTTTTCAAGCGTCTGTACTTTTTCGACAAGATAATTTACCTTTACTTCATAAGCGAGATTCTTATCAGCTACCGGAATAGCTTGATTGAGCTTCTTTGTTAGTTCTATAAAGTTTTCAGCGATTAACTGTATATTCTTGTCAGTTACATTTTCAAGATGCAATTCAATGTTTGTTGTTCGCCGTTTCAATTCTTGCATATCTGTTTTCATACCTTGTATTTCTGAAAGAATCAGATCAAGTTTTTCACTATCTGTCATATGATCACCGCCCTTTTGTTGTAATGTATGATTATTACTGGAATTGCTATGTAGATAGTATATCACAACTCAGATGCAAAGTCTATTCAATTATCAATGTGCTATGTAGTGCTTTTGGGCTGTATTGCTATCCCGATGCCCTGTTATGGGCATTTCGTGCATATTGCGAAGCTCAACGGCCGGTTTTACGAAGTAAAACGGCCACGATGCGTTATTGGTGGCCACTTTCAAATTAGGCGTAGCAGATCATCCTATTGATCTGCTTGATTGCCCATTCTACACTTGCATTTCAGTGTCAATGGGGCATTTATGCCGGCTTTAGCCCTTGCCATTTACACTGAAATGCAAGTGTGGCACTGGCCGTTTTGCTCCGTAAGGCGGCCGCTGAAAAACGGAATCGTGGCCGGGAAGGGCCGTAAAATGCATTTCGTCGTAATTCTCAACGACTCTTCAGGGGATTTAATAATTTTGCTGCAATTCGTCAAGCTGTGCGTCTAATTCGCCAAGCTGCCTTTTCAATTCATCATGTAACCTGTCCCATTTTTTACCTTCATCATTTGCTAATTCTTTTGCTGCTAAACATGCAAGCATTAAATTGCAAATATCAATTCTTTTAACCTGCAATGTCGTTTTAAATTCATTTCTCATATTGTTACCTGCCTTTTGTTTTTGGTGTTTTGTTGTTTGCCTTACCTTTATCTTATGTACTTATTATAATCAATTTTGAGTATAATGTCAAGTACTTTTTATTATTTTTATAATCTTTTTTGAGTATTTTATGTTTAATTTGATTAAACACATAATCAAATATGAGTTGACCAAAAGAGAAAAAGAAAGTAAAATATTAGAAAACAAAGGAAGGTATTTTTTATGGATGCAAAAAAGGTGTTTAGTCAAGTCATGTTAGAACGTCATACAAATTATGATGAAGTTGCTGCAAAGTTAGGCATGAATACACAATCGCTTAGAAATAAGATCAGCCGGGGAAATTATGGACTGACTGACTTTATAGAAATGATGGATATACTTGAATGCGATGTGCAAGTGGTGACAAGGGATAGTAAGAAAGTGTTTGATTAAAATGAAAAAGCAAAGCAAATACCAGGCAAAATATGACGCTGAGAACATGAAGCAATATAGTGTGAAGTACCCTATTGGAATATACAGAGCAGTTGAAAAGGCAATGGCTGACACTGGAATGAATCGGAATAGATGGACTACTACCGCAATCGTGGAAAAGCTGGAAAGAGATGGATATATTCAGAACAAAGATAATTCAGATCAGGCAGCAAATGCAGACGATGATAAATTACCCTGGGAAGAATGAGCGGATAATGTCTTGCGTGCGTACAGCAAAGACATTCTTATTATTTTGTGCGTATAGTACGTACATATTATTATTTAAAAGTGGTGGTCTGTCCCATTTTTTAGGGCGTTTTTGATAGTAAAGCAGAGAATAATATATTGTTTTGATGGCATTTTTATGGGTCAAGTGGGGATTTTATTGTCTTTGTGTGGCGGACAAATTTAAAATTTTGTCTTTTTTGGGAAGGCATATTTCGAACCCGTCACGGAAATCGCTTGACAGGTAACAGGCAAATAGCCAGGTAAAACATTACTGTAAAATATTCTCGCTTGACAAAACAAATGTTTGTATTCAGTTGCAAAAATGGACTATTCATAACTTAAACATATCATAATACGCCCCTATTACTATATGTTTGTTGATATAGGGGTAGGTTTACATTTTGAAACAGATCAGCAATCACCGGAAAGCCTCTATCTGTTCTACCAATACATCGACTTGATTTTGGTAAAATTAGTTCGGTACTATGTTCGGTAGACCCTTGATTTTTCTAGCTTTTTACCATTTTCACATAAGTAAAAATTTCAAAATTTACACCAAAAACTCAAGAATCCCCTGAAAAATCAACATATCCTCGAACTCACCTCAAATCACATTTAAAATAGAAAAACAGCCCTTCAATTTCACTTCAAATTCTCTTCAAAAATTTTCAAAATATCCAATAAAATCAATACTTTTCATACTCTTATATTTTATCAAAACTGCCATTCCACCGAACTCATGTCAAAATTCAATCCAATAAACCTTAAACTTCAAACAATACTTCAAACCAAAAAGAGAATATCAGTATCCGGAAAGTGCAATGCATTCTATAATATAGCATCACATTGGGATAAAGTAATGAATTTCTATAAATAGTGATATAAACAGCTGAATCTGGGAGATAATACGAAATCCACTTTGTACCTGCGTTTTACAGCTACGTATTATAAAGAAATTACAGCCATTTTTAGTGAAACTGTTCAAAAAATCAAAGAAGAAAAAGAAGTCAGTGCCCCAACATAATTATTCAGGACACTGACTTCTTTTTCATTGATGGCGTGAGTTTGAAAAGCAATAAACTGTTGCAATCCAGAACCAAGTCCTGCCATTTGTACAGAACATGTAACAGTTCAACCCAGGACTTTGCACTTGCTGTAAAGTCCGTAAGAATACGTGGAGGTTGGAGAAAATCCAGCCTTTCGCCGCAGGCGGACTTTAAATGGGCTGAATTCCGTAACAGTTTAACCGGAAGGCTGAACTGTTACCAGAAAATTGCTGTTAAGTGCCTGATATGGCGCTATCTTCTAATTATTTTTTTAATTTTGACGATATAACTATATAACGCAAGTGCCAAAAAGAAAGGAGGGGGATCCTATGAGTAAAATACAGTCTGTTTCACAAAGTGCTGCCTTCATTTATCCTCAGTCTAATCGTTCCATTAAAAAAAGCAAGGAACTTACTCAGGAAGACGAGAGAGCACTTGAAATGCTTGCCCGATATCAGGAATCGAAAGAGGCCAGCAAGAAAAACAAAAAGCCGGTGGAATACAATGGCTCCGAATTAACTAACAGGCTTTCTGCTGCCAGAGGACGCATGGATATTCTTATGGTAATCTCCAAATGCTATCAGACTCTGTCCGAGCTTCTTGCCGCCGCAAGTGCGGAAGGCGCAGACAGCAAAAAAATCAGCAGTTATATTGCTCATGTAAAGAAAATCATACAAAGCGCGGAAAAAAAGCTCAGCCATGTGGCTTCGGAGGAAGAAATGGAACGCCGCATACAGTCCGCTAAAAAGCAGGAGGAGCATGAACGCCGGGAAGCGATTCTGAAAAAGAAAAAACTGGAAAAAAAGCAGCAGGCCCAAAAAGCGGAACGGGCTGAAAGACAAACCAATGAGCTTCTGGAGACTTACAAAAAAAAGAAGAGGCGCCATATCATTGAAGAAAAAAAGGATATTCAGAAGCTAAAAAAGACCCATCCGGACAACGTCTCCGACGTCGAAGATCTCTTTTCGCTTCCCGGAATCACGTCCGGAAGTTATCCGGAGCTTTCTGGTTTAACTGGTTCCTCTATTCCGCTTTCTCAGACAGCAGGAATCCCTGCTGCCCCTGCCCAGGCAGCAAACGTTAGTCCTTCCGTTTCTGCGGCAGATGGAGGTTCTGCTTCGGTTTCTCTGGATGTAATGGTTTAAACGTTTCTTACCGGGATACCCGGACGATTAGCGAAAGGTTCGCGATTCCCTGTTTTTCCAGTGAATCACGAACCTTTTATCTTCGTTACAGTTCGCGGAGCATGAATGGTAATCTGTTTTCTGCTCTGCTTCTTTTGCTGTTTCTCTGTCTTCTCCGGGCTAAATTAAAAAATCACTTCGTCTGCACTGCCCCATTTACAGTCCATGCTCCGTCAGCATTCAGGGTGTTTCCATCCACAGTCGTGTTTGAAAGCATTTTACCTCTTTTTCCATCAGAATTGGGGTTAAAATAATAACACTTTCTGACACCGGCCGCATCTGGTACCCAGCACCAGCCTGTAACCATACGTCCTCTCGTACCATCGGAATCATTGTTCAGATAATAATAACTTCCATCGGTATCAAGGAACCATCCTGTCACCATACTGCCATCTGTGTCAAACCGGAACCAGTCAAAGGCTGACTGGCCTTTGGAAAGATCTGCATAAGGGTTATAAATGGCCGCCCAGCAGTTCTTATAGAACTTTCCGGATTCATCCATGAAGTTCCAGGAGCCCTCGGATGTGGTTCCCCAGGTTCCACGCACTACATAGTCCGGAAGATCGGAAGCCAGGCCTTTGTCGCCGGAAAAGCTGCTTCCACCAGAACCCGAGCCGCCAGAACCAGAACCGCCGGAACCGGAACCGCCGGAAGATCCGCTTCCATTAGACCCCAGGCCCGAACTTCCGGAAGATACTGTTATCGTACAGGTAGCTTTATATCCCTGAAGCTCTGCTGTAATAACTGCTGTTCCGGTTCCCCAGGCTGTTACCACGCCGTCTTCTTCCACAGACGCCACATCATCATTCGAAGAATACCATTCCACATCATCAATGTCCGCATCTGCTGCATCAGAGGGACGAAGGCCGGCAATAAGCTTCAGACTATTTTGAGGCTTCAAAGTATATGATGAATGATTCAGGGAAATTCCTGATAGTTTTTTGGCGGTGGCTGTTCCGGTGGCTGTTCCGGTTGTTGAGGTATTTCCGGAACCGTTCATGGAGAAAAAGTGCACTGTATACTGAATTCCGTCATATCCGTCATCACTTTTCAGTCCGGTAATCTTTACAGTAACATTATCTCCTGCTGAGAATTTTACGCCGGGAGTAAAAATTAAAGATGGTCCATATCCATAATTGCTGGTCTCCAGATTCATATATTTTCCGGATGCATTGGTATCACTGCTGGAAATAGAGTATTCCTTTCCGGTTTTTTCACTGGTCATGGTTATCTTGATCTTGGACTTATCACTGGGCTTCAAAGAATAAACATCCTTGCTGAAACTGATATTCCAGGGACCGGAAAAATACTCTGTTGGCATCGTCTGACCAGGCCACAGAACAAAATCCGGATCGGAACCACTGCCCTCGTTCCAGTTGTCAAAGCTGTACATGCCAGTGTAGGAACCGCTGTGTCCAAAGCCGGTAGCCTGCATTCTGGGATTCAGACACCATCTCCGATGGCCCACACGATCAATATTACTGGCGTCGCCATCATTCATCCATCCATTGATGACAACAGATGCCAGAGTGCGGTCTCCCCATCCCAGGTTCGAAGAAGAAGTTCCCTGATACCCCAGTTCATAAAATTCCTGTGAAACACCAGCCGGTTTTTTAGGCGTATGAGTCAGAGTTCCAACCTTCGTGAGAAGGGTCGTTCCTGCCATTACCATGTTTTCATACCATTCGTTATTCTCCACATCTGAAGAAATCCCGGCAATGTAGCGCATAAAATTCAGTGAGTTTAAAGCGTTCGTGACGGTTTCATCGCTGAGTTTTCCTGGTACTTCATTCTGGATATCCGGAGTTTCGTCATAAGTATCCGCCATATACAGAGAGAATGGATGATTGGAATAAAAATCCCGGATCTCATCTTCTGTCCGGTATTCCACCGGTGAATCATCTGCGTCAATCATCCGGATTTCCTGAGCACCATAGGCCGGAAATTCATGAATGAATAAAGCACCAGATGAGGCGAGGCAGCCTGCCATCACACAGGCAGCAAGTTGTTGCATTTTCATATCAGTTCTCCTTTGTATGATATTTTGACCGCACCGTACGGTTTATAAAAATTTTATACTTCATGGGAATTTCTGTCAAGTCATAGATTCCTGTTTTCTTCTCCGGAAATTTTTCTGTAACCTTCATCTGCCAAAAGCATACCATATAGTAACCACTTGTGCTAAATACTGTGGTGGAAAGGATTTGATCTGTTTGTATATCGCAAAAGACACCGTAATGTCTATGCAGGTTGATACCAACGATTCCCAGGGCACGGAAACAACGGAAAGCCCGGCCACGGAACAGCGTTTCGGGAACAATGGGAATGATCCGGGCTTTGCTCCAATCTCTCCGGAGACTCCTTCCTGGGGACCGCCGTCCGGCTCCGACAATAACGACCCGGGCTTTGCCCCGATTTCTCCGGAAACTCCTTCCTGGGGACCGCCGTCCGGCTCCGACAATAACGACCCGGGCTTTGCCCCGATATCCCCGGAGACCCCTTCCTGGGGACCGCCATCCGGCTCCGGAGGCACCACGGGAGGCAGCGGAAATATCTGCACCGGCTGTACCGACAACGGATGGACCTTCTCTCCCATTATTGTGATTCCCGGACAGGGAAACCAATCCGGCAGCGGACTCAGTAACGCACGCTTCCTCTATGCGGCCACCGGGCAGCCTCCGGTGAACATCCGTCTTGGAAACCGAATGGTGATTAACCGGATGCAGTTTGGCAATTCCACTCCCTATTATCTGGAAAATGCAGGCTACCAGACCATTCTTATCACCAATGCCAACACTGGTTCCGTCCTCTATCGGGGTGTTTTCTCTTTAAGTAACGGAACTGCGTACACGTTCGCCCTTGTAAACAATGGTTCCGGAATCTCCCTGATGCAGATCACTGACACTCCGTGCACCAACCGGAATGCTGCCTGTGTCCGCGCCGTCAACTTATCTCCCAACAGCGGTCCGGTAGATGTGTTCCTGTCCGGCGCAGGACGGGTATTCCAGCGGGTAGATACCTTTGGCATCACAAGCTACCGCTCCATTCTCCAGGGCTCTTACCGTGCGGCAGTTTCCGAAGCCCTTCCATGCACAAATAATAATGCGATTATCGTAGGCAGCACCTATGCAGAATGCAATAATACCAAAATTGCCTTCTTAGATACCACAAGCGTAACCTTTATGAGTGGTGTAACCTACACCCTCTATCTTATCGGCCGGGCATATCAGACACCTTCCGCCCAGCTTATTTCTCTGGAAAGCGATCTTGTATACTAAAACGTCCATACAATCAGGCGCCTGCTCCTTTTTAAGGGGCAGGCGCCTGTCACTGACCTGGCCGTGCCAATGTAAAACGGCGGCAAACTATTCTACTGGCTGTTTTCTCTTTGCCGGCGTAATCTTCACATGACCGGGGTACACATCTTTATACCGGTATATGCTGAGTATCATTCCGATCATCCCATAGGACATCACAAGGCAGCTTGCTCCCGCCGAAAAAAATGGTAAAAATGTCTGACCCACCAAAGGCAGCCAACCCATATTTTCCATCACATTTATCACCGTATTTAAAAGAAATACCATTCCACATCCGCATCCCATAACCATTCCCAGCTGATTCTTCTGGCGGACAGACACCCCGAATATCATGAAAATCACTGCTGTCAGAATACATAAAACGAGAACTCCTGCCAGCATTCCATAGCCTGCAGTTAAATATGTAAAAATATAGTCACTGTCAAATCCCGGTATCACGCCGATTACATCTTTTGTCCCTTTTCCCACAAGCCTGCCAGACTCCGTCAATGACCGGAGTACACTCGTTATATTATCTGCACTTTTACTGTTTGTGAGGAATGCTCTTATCCTTTCCCTCTGGTATTCCGCCATAAAAGAGAACATATACGAAAAGGCCAGACTGAATACAGGAAGCCCTGCCCCGGCAAACCACAGTCCGGCAATGACCTTTTTCTTTGAAACCAGAAACCATCCTTTCGACACTGCTATGGTTATCTGGACCATCATGGAAACCAGTAAAACCGCGGAAAGCATGAGATTGGGAAGCCGGAGCGCACCAAATACCGGGAGCACCATCCACAAAACCGCCCTGGCAAACCCTCTGTACCCCGTATGGTAATACTGATACAGAACTGCACCATAAACCGGCACATAAAACAGCATCAGCGCAAAAATGGAAAGTCTGACATTTTTTATATAATATGTGATTCCACATATCTGAACTCCATATACTCCCGCGGTAAAACAGAGCGCCAGAATGGCGGCCGCGATAAACTTCGCATACCGGGCAATTGTCGTGTAGTCTATAAAGCAGATGAAAAGCATAACACCGATACCTGCCAGCACATCCACTGCAAAATTCATACCGTTGACAGAAAACCGGTTTCCGCTAAAGGTCTCAGACTCCATGCCCATCAGGCCGTGAATGACCACTGCCGTAAGGCTGATCAAAACAATCAGAAGAATCAGCCCCCATGCAGCCCGGGGCCGGTGTATCCGGTCCAGGGATATCCCTGTTTCCACAGGATCTCCCATATCCTTCACCGCACATTCTTTTGCACGGCTTCTGTCCATACCGGCGGCCATATAGTCGGAAATCTGGTCCTCCATGTGACCTCTTAACTCCTCCTCCACAAAGGGCCTGGCTTTTTTGCATCGTATCTGTGTAAGCAGTTTCTCTAAATATTCTTCCATTCTTTACACCCCCATTGCCAGGACATTTGAAACAGCCGCTGCATATTTCTCCCATTCCTCTGTTTTTTTTGCCAGCAGGCCTCTACCCTCTTTTGTGATGCTGTAATACTTCCTTGTTTTCCCGCCATGGTCCTTTTCATAGACCCTTAAGAGCCCCTTTTCCTCCAGGCCGTGAAGAAGGGGATATAAGGTCCCCGCCTTTAATTCAAACACATTCTGGGACCGCTTTCTCAAAGTGTCAATCATTTCATAACCGTACATGTCTCCATCAGACAAAAGTCTTAAAATCAGCATTGTCATACTGCCTGATATCAGGGATTTTTCCACTGCCATACATATCCTCCTTTATATAGATTATCTATATATCTCTGTATTGTATTTTATATCGGTAATCTATATATGTCAAGAGAAAAATTTTCCTTCCCCGGCAGCGATGTTCCAATTGGGTAACAGCTCAGATAGCCTGAACTGTTACTTTTTTCAGATACCATGATGTTGTAAGGAGCCTGTAAAATACGCCAGCTTCCTGCTGTCAAAATATGGGAATGCGTCCACGGCATCCAGAATATCCCGAAAATCTTCCCGCGGCGCCAGGTCAATATACCGTTTTAAAAGCCCTGTCTCCTCTTTTTTATACCGGCCATAAAAAATATCGTACAGGTTGTGCCCCCTTAGATGAATCCTGATCTCCTCCATATACCGGCGCACATCTTCAGGGGATTCAAGGTCCCGGCCAATGACCTTCTTAAGTCTCTTTCCGCTCTTTAAACGGCACAGATATTCGTTCCATTTGTCAAACAAAATCTGATAGAATTCCTCTTCATTTTTCACGATTCCAAGCTGTTCCATCACTTTTGGATTGAGAAAATAATTCTCAAAGGAGTAGTATTTCAGAATCAGCACATTTCGCCTCGTCACCCTCGGAAGCCTGTCCACATCCTCGGCATTCCTTTCTTCGTAGTACCTGCAAAGCTGCCTGGCCAGCTCCTCCGCATCCAGCCCGTCCCCGTCCCGGATCATAAGAAACTGATCTTTTATGTAGACCTGATTCATGTATTTTAAGTTGGCATAGGTCTTAATATTGGTACAGCTGTTTGTCGTAATGATGGAAATACGCTGTAAACGTCCTTTCTCGTCATATATCTCTGAATAGTATTTTTCCAAAAGAAGCGGCAGACGGCTTTTATCCTGCTTTCCCTCCACAATAAACACAAAATTAGTATTTAAAAGGTCATTGGCTCCATATCCAAGGGTATCCAGAATCACATCAATATCTGCCTTCTCATTCACCACGGAATAGTACTCCGGATCCAGCACAATCTGCCGGATCTGCCGGATTGTAAAATCGGCAAGAAGATTCGGAGAATGGGTCGTAAAGATCACCTGATTCTTTTTGGACAGGTGGTACAGGATTTCACTGGAAATCTTCTGAAGCTGAGGGTGCAGAAAAATTTCCGGGTCCTCCACAATGATAATACTGGGAATCCTGGCTTTTTCATCAGTATAGGTCTCCAGCATGGACAGCATGTAAAGGCTCTTCATGCCGTTGCTTAAATGCTCAATGGGAGAAGCCCTTCTGGAAATTCCCAAACTCATGCCGGCCGGCCTGTCTGCTCCCCGGATGGTCTCTGCACTCACCTTGAAAAGCTCCTCCCGATTTGTCCTAAGCGTGAGACGGATTCTGTCATAACCTCCGTTTTTTCTATAATTTCTATTGAGCTTTTCCTCGAATTCCTTTAAATTCAACTGATACATTTTATATTCCAGAAGTAACGCTGTCTCCAGAATCGTAAGCTCTCCCGGATTCTTTTTTTCAATCAGGCCAATACACTGAAAGCACTGGCTGCAGGCCTTCGCGGAGTCAAATATACAGCATCCGGAGCGGACCTTTCCAAGCTGTTCATCCTCCTGAAACATCAGAATATCCTCCTGGAATTCCGAAAGTTTCCTGTCAGTATCGATGTAATAAAGCTTTGGCAGAATCTCCGGAATCCTGTAATTATTCTTCTTAAAGCCATCGCTGTACCTCACATCTCCCCGGCTGTTGATGATGCAGGTAAAAGAGAGGATCCCATTTTTAAAAGACGGCAGTTTTTCACAGAAATCTTTTTCCCACACAGAATACCTCTTATACATACTCACTTTTCCCAGCTCATGCAGAAAACGTTTATCCTCTTCCGTGATCAGAAGGCGGATTCCGATTTCCACATTCTGCCTCTTTTCGTTGAAATCCGCCTCTGACACCTGATACATGCCAAAAACCGCCCGTATGGCATCTACCACAGAGCTTTTTCCTGTATTATTCTTCCCAACCAGAATCAAAGCATTTTCAATTGACCCTACCCTCATATCCCGGATTGACTTGAAATTTTTAATATGAATGGATTCTATCCGCATGAAAGACCTCCCATCCGCTGCTGTTTCGCCAGTCGCTCTCTATCCATTTTCAGTATATACGAAATCGGTCTGGTTTTCCAGCAAAACATGCGGCCGCCTCAGTCCGCCATTCTAAAGTTTGCTGCCATTTTGCACCCCCTTCCGGCCAATTTTGCGTCCTCTTCCGGCTAATCAGCGGAGCAACCTGCCATGAAGTAAAACGGTAACCGGTAAACATCATAAAATTGTAAGCAAAGCTTCATACACTGCATCGGGATATTTGTTATAATCATAAAGGCAGATTTTCTCACTGAAAACCTTCATGCGCCCGGCCGCAGACAAATCACCGCACAGGAGAATCCGGTGAGTGCGCCGGACGTTCCTGAATACACGACGCCTGTCTGGCGGCATATTTTTACAGAAAACAGCAAGAAGGCAGGTATACTATGAAAACACATATCATTTTAACCGCTGTCAGTATCAGTCTGGCGCTGACGGCCGGCGGCTGCGGGGCCGGGGAAAAGGAAAAAATTTCTGTAAATCCGGAAATCTCCGTACAGGGAGAGACAGAATCGGAAAGAAGCTCCACTGCCAGGATCGAAATCGGGGAAGTTTCAGACAGCGGATCGGGAACACAGGCAGATACCCATATGGAAACGGCCCCAAATGAGACGGAAGCCAAAACGGAAAGCCAGACGGGAAATTTTAGAAAAGAAGAGCTCATTTCTGAACTGAAACAGCTTGAGAAACAGGCCGCAGAGCTTGAAACCAGGTTTTCCAGCGCCAGATCCCAGATTGACATGACAAGGGCCAGCCAGGACCTCTATGAATTATGGGACGGCGCGTTAAATCAATTCTGGGGAAGGCTTAAGGAAATCATGAATGAGGAAGACTTCTCTGATCTTACAAAAGAAGAACGCCAGTGGATCACAAAAAAAGATGCCGAAGTAAGCAGCGCCTCAGAATTCTGCGAGGGCGGAACCATGTACCCGATGGTTGTGGCCGGAAAGGCCGCCGAACTGACCAGGAAACGGGTCTATGAACTGGCAGAGATTCTCAGTGCAGAAAACGGCCAGGCCTGCATGGACAATTTCTCCGGCTCCTATATATCCCCGGCTTCAGAGGAAACGGACCGTCTTCCCTGTAATCTTTATTTACATCATCTTGGTGTGGGCACATACGATACAGAGCTTGGTCTCGGCCCCGGGGCATCCTGGAAACTAAACGGCATCGCAAGGGCCGATGGGGATACTCTGCTCTTTGAGGATTTGACGCTCGGAGTAAAAGGGACCATCACACATAAAAACAGCGGGCTGGTCTTCACCGTTACCGAATCAGAATTAGAGGAGGCCGCCGCTGGCACCAGATTTGACTTTCCTGAAAAATATGAATACCCGGCACAATTTTCCTTCGCAGACCTTTCCGGTCTGGAATTCTGGTTTGGCAGCGGCGCCGGCGCGTGGAGGACGGTTCTTTATGTAAAGGAGGACGGTTCTTTTGACGGGGAATATCTTGATACTGACATGGGCTCCCGGGAATCTTATCTGTGCGATTTTAAGGGGAAATTTACAGCTCCTGAACAGATAAATGAATATACATGGTCCGTAAAGATCGAGTCTCTGGAGCTTGCAAACGAGCCGGGCACAAGTGAGATGAAGGAGGACTCTGTCTGGCATTACAGTGACCCTTACGGTCTTACGGATGCGGACGAAATCCTTTTCTATCTTCCCAATGCTCCCATTGCAGAACTTCCTGAAGATTTTAAAAGCTGGGCCGCCGCTTATTCCGGGAACATGTCCATCCAGGCCCTCCTGCCTTTTTATGGTCTCTATAATCTGAACGGACGGCAGGGCTTTTCCAGCCATCCGACAGCCGGCTGATCAGAAAACAAAACGAATTTTACAGCTCTTTCACTCTGTCCTGCAGCATGAGCAGATATCTCTGTGTCAGCTCCATATAGAGTTTCCGTTCCTTTTCCGACCAGGACTGGAAAATATCCTTCTCAATCTCCATCAGCCGGAGGACAGTACGTTTTGCCAGCGCCTGGCCTTTTTGGGTCAGGCGCACCCGTTTCCTCCTGGCGCCGGACAGTTCCAGGTACAGAATCCCCTCCGCCTCCAGTTTCCGAAGCGCCGAGTTGATCGTCTGTTTGCTCACCCCCGACATGCGGACGATATCATTTAAAAGGCAGTCACCATTCATGCTGCACACAGTATAAAGGACTACCATTGCACTGTCGGAAATTCCCATCTTAAGCGCTGCATCATGATAAGCCGCATCCATTTCCGACATCAGCAGGTTGAACCGTTCCAGTGTGGACTCTCTCTCCTCCGCCATAAGCCTCCCCCTTTTTCGTATGTGAGCCTCCTGGAAACTCCACTGTGCCCATCTTTGCATCAAAGTTTCCGACAGTACTCTGTGTAAGGTTTTATGCTTGCCGCACAGTCCGTAACTTCTTTTCTTCTCAAATATGGACATTATACCCCAGGACGCTCTTTTTGACAATATGTTACATTCATGGGGCGGTGTCACAATCCAATGTACCAACTCTCCTTCCCCTTCATATCCTAAACTAAATATTTTATTGCAGGAATTTTTATGCTGGAAAACACTACTCTCCTTACCCCTCTTCACTTCCTGTACCTTCTGGGCGTAATCGTCATACTGGCTGTTATGATCCTCAGAAAGGATACTCCCGCTGTCTGCATCGGCTTTCTCTTTTTGCTGGGAGTCGTTGGCATGGGAAGTCTCATTGGAGGCGTTCAGGCGGTTTTTGGCGCCATGCTGTACGCTGCCAGGGAATTTATGGAGGTAATCGCCACCATTGCCCTGGTCACATCCCTGTCCAAATGTCTGAGCGAACTTGGAAGCGATTATCTCCTCATGCGGCCCATGTCCCGGGTTATGAAAAATCCGTCTGTCACCTGGTGGATTCTGGGCTTTACCATGCTGCTTTTCTCTCTGTTCTTATGGCCCTCCCCTTCCGTAGCCCTGGTGGGGGCGATCATGCTGCCCTTCGCGGTCCGGGCAGGGCTTAATCCCCTGATGGCCGCCATGGCCATGAACCTGTTTGGTCATGGAATCGCTTTAAGCTATGACCTGGTGATTCAGGGCGCACCGGCTATTTCCGCAGGGGCTGCCGGCATTTCCACCAGCGATATTTTAACAGAGGGCCGTCCCGTCTTTCTTGTGATGGGGGCCTCAACAGTCCTTTTTGCGTTTCTTATGAACCGGAGGAGCCTTACGGTTAAGCAGGCCTCCCTGTCTGGTCTTAAGGAAGCGCCTCCCTCTTATTCCCGCTCCGCCCTGTTCCTTGCGGCTGCAGTTCCTTTTGCTTTCCTTCTGGACATTGCGGCCATGCTGGTCTTTCATTTAAGGGGCGGTGATGCCACCAGCCTGGTTTCCGGCACTGCCGTCCTTCTTATGTGCCTTGGCTCTGTACTTGAATTCCGGGAAAAATCTCTGGAAAAAATCACAGGATATCTGACTGACGGATTTCTTTTTGCCATCCGTATTTTTGCTCCGGTGATTGCCATCGGCGCTTTCTTCTTCCTGGGCGGTGAGGGAATCTCTTCCATTTTGGGAAAAAGTGAGGTCACGGAAATTCTTGGAACTGCCACCACCGGAGGAATCATGAACGACTGGGCCGTCTGGCTGGCCTCCCATGCACCTTTAAATAAATATTTTATCGCCGTGATTCAGATGATTGTGGGCGCGCTCACAGGACTGGATGGTTCCGGTTTTTCCGGTCTTCCCCTTACCGGAGCTCTGGCGCAGACCTTTGGAACTGCTGTGGGGGCATCCATCCCTGTTCTGGCTTCTCTTGGCCAGATTACTGCCATCTTCGTGGGCGGCGGCACCATTGTTCCCTGGGGCCTGATTCCGGTGGCTGCCATCTGTGACGTAAGTCCTCTGGAACTTGCCAGAAAGAATCTGCTTCCTGTCTTCCTTGGATTTTTATGCGCTTTTCTTGCCGCATGCTTCTTCCTGTAACGGGCGGCCGTTTGCCCGCGGCTGTTACATTATTTTCACATTCTGGAAAGGAGAATTCATTTATGTGCGGAATATCCGGCTTTTTCCATCCCAAACGGGATTTCACAAAAGAACAGGGATTTTATAAATCTGTTTTAACCTCCATGAACCGGGCCCAGAAACGGCGCGGTCCCGATGACCAGGGAATTTCTTTGTCTGAACATTTCGGCCTTGGCCATGTGCGCCTTTCCATTGTCGATCTTCTCACCGGGAGGCAGCCCATTGAAAAGACCAGAAACGGCCATACCTGGGGAATCGTATATAACGGGGAATTGTACAATACCGAAGAACTTCGAAAGGACCTGGAACGTAAAGGGCATTGCTTTGAAACCGCAAGCGATACGGAAGTCATTCTGTCCGCTTACCTGGAATACGGCCCTGATTTCGTCCGGCTTTTAAATGGGATCTTTGCCTTTGCCATCACAGACCCCGTAAAAAACTGTCTGATGCTTTGCAGGGACCGGGCCGGAGTCAAACCTCTGTTTTACACATCCACAGACGATCATGTGGTTTTCTCATCGGAAATCAAGGGATTATTCTGTTTCCCGGGGCTGAAACCGCAGCTGGATAAACGGGGTTTCAATGAAATTTTCAGCATCGGCCCCGCAAGAACCAGCGGCCAGGGAATCTTTAAGGATATTCGGGAGGTGCTTCCCGGCCATTATCTTCTCTGCTCTGACTCCGGAATCCATGAAGAATGCTACTGGAAGTTAAAAAGCCATCCCCATGAGGAAAACTATGAAGACACCATTGAAAAGACGGCGTTTCTCATTGAAGATTCCATCCGGCGGCAGATGGTTTCCGATGTGCCCATCTGCACCTTTTTATCCGGCGGTGTGGATTCCAGTCTGGTGTCCTCCATCTGCGCCGGGGAATTAAAAAAGAAAAATAAAAGACTTATGACCTTTTCCTTTGATTTTGCGGGAAATCATGAAAATTTCCGCGCCAGCTCTTTTCAGCCCTCAGAAGACCGCCCCTTTGTGGAGCGTATGGTTAAGTATCTGGATTCCGACCACCATTTTCTGGAATGTTCCACAGCGGAACAGGCAGAACTTTTAAAGGACTCAGTTTTAGCTCATGACCTTCCGGCCATGGCCGACGTGGATTCCTCCATGCTTTTCTTCTGCTCCCGGGTGAGCCCCTTCTGCAAGGTGGCCCTGACAGGAGAATGCGCTGATGAGATTTTTGGCGGATATCCCTGGTTCCATAAAGAAGAATGCTTCCGTGCCCATACCTTCCCCTGGACCATGGATTTAAAAGCCCGTCAGGTTCTTTTATCCGATGACTTTTTGTCGGAGCTTGGCATGGAAGAGTATGTCCGGGAAGCGTATGAAACCTCTCTTTCGCAGGTTCCGGTCCTTCCCGGAGAAGCTCCTGAGGAAGCAAGGCGCAGGGAAATTTCCTATCTGAACCTGAAATGGTTCATGCAGACACTGTTAAACCGCATGGACCGGACCAGCATGTATAACGGCCTGGAAGCCAGAGTTCCCTTCGCGGATCACCGCATTATAGAATATTTATGGAATATCCCCTGGGAAATGAAAACAAAGAACGGCATTGTAAAGAATCTGCTGCGCCAGGCGGGCCGCGGAAAGCTTCCGGAGGAAATTCTGTTCCGGAAAAAGTCTCCCTATCCCAAGACCTATGACAGAGGCTATGAGGCGCTTCTTGCCGGTATGGTGCGGGAAATCCTTTCCGATTCCTCCTCGCCTGTTCTGCAGTTTTTAGATAAGAAAAAGGTGACACAGTTCCTGGAGAGTCCCTCCGACTACGGAAAACCATGGTATGGCCAGCTCATGGCGGCGCCGCAGATGATGGCCTATGTGATTCAGATTGATTTCTGGCTTAGGATCTACCGGCCGGAAATCCTATGATCCTTCGCATTCCTATCCTCTTTTTTTTTAAGGCATACGGCCCATTCAGAATCACTTCACGATTGGGCCGTATGTCTGTGGACGATGTTTTTTCTATCATCAGCACAGGGCATACTGCCGGCGCAGGAACCCTAAGACCTGTCTGAACTGTTATGTTTCTTCGCGTATGCCGACAGCAGCCTGTCCAGATAAATGGACTTAAACTGTTTGCTTGCCAGAGCCTGCTTCATCGGCGGCAGCTTTAAAATGGTGCCGAACACTGCAGCCATGGCCCGGTGATTGGCAAATGCCTGATTGTCAAATACCAGATTCTGCAAGGTTCCCTTTTCAATTGCCTGAAGCACAAACCGGTGCGTACTGTTTACCGGCGTGATGATCTGAATGGGCCTTTGTTCCAGATGAATTGCATTTGTGGGGCAATTCCTCGCACACACGCCGCAGCCAAGACAGATTTCCTCATCAATGACCGGCTGTTCCTTTTCCGTCGTCCCTTTCCTCATGGAAATAGCCAGAATGGGACATACCTTTGCACATTTTCCGCACTGGACACAGGTATCCCGATTGATTTTCGGAATATAATTGGTCGTTGCCACCGGCTGCATGGGGCTGAATTTCCGTGCTGCCTGCAGTGCCTCACAGCAGCAGCCGCAGCAGTTACAGATAAATGCCGGATGCTCCCGCACATTTTCTCCGATCTGAACCAGATTGCTCTCATAGGACAATTCCAGCACATCCATCGCCTCTTCTTTGGAAATCAGCCTCGTATAGCCCCCATGCTCCGCAAGAGAACGGGCCACATTATCAAACGTCAGGCATACATCCCATGGGGCGTTGATCTCACAGGGGTGCCCCGCATGGTACATTTTATGCCGGCAGTAACAGGTTCCCACTCCAATGTATTTTGCCTCTTCAATGATATGGGTTGCCCGCTCATAATCCAGAATATGGTTTGTCTTATCGTTGGTCAGCACCGGTTCCTGCACAAAGACCCGTCCAAGCCGGGTCTCCGTTGCAAAAAATAAGTCCTTCACAAAGTCCTCTTCCACATTCATATACTGGTAATACAATTCGCTTAAGTATTTCTGGTCAATGTCTCCCCTGGTCCGCATCAGGGCAAATTCAATAAATCCGGCCATTGGCGGCGGCATTACAAACTGCCTCTCCCCATGATAACTGGAATCCACCAGCAGGGCCTTCTCACAAAGATGGTCCAGAAGCTTCTCTGCCTTTGCCTCACTGGTCCCCCAGATCTTTGCGGCCTTTTTTAAGGTAAATGGCCGGACAGGCAGCAGCGCCACCCATTTTGCCTCCTTCTCCGTATACAGTACCTGAAGAATCTTATATAAAGTTTCAGATGCCGGGGCCCCCTGGGTAAACCAGTTAATACGCTCTTCCAGGCTTTTGTATGCATCCTTTGTCGTTAAATGTCCCATTTGGTTCCTCCTTTTCTTTTCTGTGATCATGTACAGCTATGCCGGACACACGGTGTCTTTTTTAGCAGCGCCTTCCTTTAAACAAAGTACACCCGTTCACATATCCTGCCTTTTTATCATAACGAAAATTCCCGGAGGATTCAAGGGCCATGGAAAATTTATCCTTTAGTAAAGATACCTGTTGTTACTGTTCACAGGTACCCTGTGAACGTAACGGCATATGCCCAATTAAAATTGCCTGCGGCAATGGGGCATATGCTTTGGCTCCATAAGTATATTGGCCTATGGCTAATCAGCGGAGTGATTAGCCATAGTTTGAGCAGTAGCATATTTGTCTCTCTTTACCACAAGAAACAGGACAGTCATAACCGCCGCCAAAAGTTCGGCCGCCACAACAGAAACCCAGATTCCGTCAATTCCAAAAATCATCGGCAAAATCATAACAGCCGCAACCTCAAACAACAGACTTCTTAAAAAGGAAATCAATGCAGATGTCAGCCCGTCATTTAAGGCAGTGAAAAACGAAGAGCCATAAATCGCAACCCCGGAAAAAGGGAACGAAAAAGAATAGATTTTAAATGCTCTTATCGTCATTTCCATCAGTTCTTTATCATAGCCCACAAAAATTCCGGCCAGCGGCCTTGCCAGAAGCACAGCCAGGCCAAACATCCAAACCGCAAAAATCCCTATGATCACGCAGCTCTTTTTTAACAGTCCCTTCAGTTCCGGATAATTTCCTGCCCCATAATGATAGCTGATAATGGGGGCAACCCCTGTGGAATATCCGATAAAAACGGCAAGGAAAATCATATTCACATACATGATTACCCCATAGGCGGCAATCCCGTTCTCCCCGGCATAACTCATCAGCTGAACATTATAAAGCATGCTGACAATGGAAATAGAAATGTTGCTCATTAACTCCGAGGAACCGTTTGTACACGCCTTAAATAATGCCTTTTTATCTATTTCCGTCTTCGTCAGACGAAGCTTTCCAGAACCTGATTTGCAAAAATAGACCAGCGGAATCGCGCCGCCGATAATCTGGCTTACCGCCGTTGCTGCCGCGGCTCCCACAAGCCCCCAGGAGAACACAGCCATAAAGAGCGCATCCAGCACCATGTTTGTAAGCCCGCATACTACTGTGACTATAAGGCCAAGCTGCGGCTTTTCTGCTGTGATGAAAAAGCTCTGGAACTCAAACTGGAGCATAAAAAACGGCAGAGACAGCAAAAGAATTCTTGCATAGGTCACACAGTCGCTCAGCATATCTCCCTCTGCTCCCATTAAGGCTGCAAGGGGACGGATGAATATAAAACATATAGCAGAAAGGACAGCTCCGCATACAATCGTGCTGTATACAAACAGGGAAAACAGCCGTCTTGCCCTGTCGGCATCTCCTTCGCCCATGGTTTTAGAAACCAGTGCGCTGCCTCCGGAACCAAACATAAAGCCGATAGAGCCTAAAATCATCAGGACCGGCATAATAAAATTGACAGCAGCAAAAGGGGTCTTTCCCACAAAATTAGAAACAAAAAAACCATCCACAACACTGTACAGTGAAGTAAACACCATCATAACCATCGCCGGAAACGTGAACCGTAAAAGACGTTTATAATGAAAGTGATCAGAAAGCTGAATTCCCATTATTACCTCCCAAACCAATGAAAGAGCACTCTCGGAAACTCCGGCCCAGCGGCTGCTGACACCGGTTTCTTTGAAATCATACGTATGGCAGTATAGTACGATTTCGTACTAATGTCAATGGTTTTTATCACGATTCCGGCGATTTTCCGGCGGTTCTGAATGGCCATGTACTGGTATTCATATCTGCACATGAGATCATGCTTCGCCGGAGCAGTCCCCGCGGGCTGCCCTGTGACATAAAAAGAACTGCTGCATCCGCAGATCCGCATCTGCTTTTGCACCAGTCCCTTATAAAATTCATTTTCTACTTCCGTATCCCAAACTGCAAAAATTCCTCCATCGACACCGATTTTCCCAGTTTCCCGTACTCATTGCATACACTCTTTACAATATGATACATGGTAACCGGAGAATCACTTCCGGCGGCATCGAACAGGGCATTTAAGATAATGTTCCGGATATATCCGCCGGACAGCTCCACCTCCCTGGCCAGAAGGTCAAAATCAATGGCCTCAAGGGGAACCGAATCCGTAAATCCGTTCTGCCAGATCTCTTTTCTCGTCTCCACGTCCGGGAGCTGGAATTCCACAATATACCGCATTCGCCGTAAAAATGCCTCGTCCATGTTGTTTTTCAGATTTGTGGCCAGAAGAACAAGTCCCTCATGGCGCTCAATCTTCTGAAGCAGGTAGGACACCTCATTATTGGCATATTTATCTTTGGAATCCTTAACCTCGGTGCGCTTTCCGAACAGAGAATCCGCCTCATCGAAAAACAGAATCACGTTGCTTCTGGCGGCATATTCAAATACCTCCTCCAAACGCTTTTCTGTCTCTCCGATGTATTTGTCCACGATCTGGGACAGATCAATGGTATAAAGAGGAAGATGAAGCTCTGCCGAGAGCACATTGGCCGCCATGGTTTTTCCGGTTCCCGGAGGTCCGCAAAACAGAGCGGTAATCCCTCTGCCATAAGGATACTTCCGTTCCATATCCCATTCATCATATACCTTTCTGCTGTAAAGCACATGACCCATGATATTTGAAAGAATTTCTTTCTTATCCGGCTCCAGCTTAAGATCCTCCATGGTATAGGGAACGTCCACATGGCCCAGGGTTCCGTTTTTCGGTATGCCGCGGACCTCTGTCCCAAGTTCCGCGATCAGACGGTCCATATCCCGTTTCGTTTCCGGGAGCTTCGTATATTCCAGCCCATAGAAAATTTTCCGGATATCTCCGGGATTCAGGCGGTATCTGATTCCGTATTCCTCGAAATCCAGGGAAAGCATCCGGTACCTGCTGTATCCCTTCCAGAGCTCAATTCTCTCCTCCCGTCCCGACTCCGGAATGGTCAACACCTGAAGAGGACAGGATACAGAAGAAACAAGCTGCACATCCGGCGGAGTACAGATGCAGACCGGATAACGGTATCGGTGCCGGAAAACGCCAAGCTGCCGCAAAACAGAAGACAGCTCTTCTTCCTGCTTTTTTTCATAATGATAAAGACAGATTCCAGCCTGGTACAAAAACGCTTCTCTCCGGATAAGCCACAGCTTTTCCGCCTGCTGTTTCCCGCTTCCGGACAGGCTTTTGCAGTCTGCAAAAACCCAGCCTCCGCCGCTTTCCTCCGCCAGCTTTTTTAACAGAGTTTTCCGCCCCCGGCCTTCGCTGCCTCTGAGCTGGAGAATGCACGGGCGGAGCCCGTCCTGCATCGCAGACATCTTCTCCTTAAGCCTTTGAAGCCACAAGGTCATGCCATACCATTCCTCCACCTCATCCATCTCAGAAAGAAAAAGCCCGGCATCATCCTGTACAGCCTCCGGCAGCTCATCTTCGCCTGCAAGGAACATCACCAGGCGTTCGTCTGCGAATAACTCGGAGTGCAGAAAGTTTTCCGTATGGGTCCCCACTCTGAGATATCTGGTCAGCGTTTCATAATCTTCCTTACAGGTCAGATAGTCTGGCAATTCTTCCTTACAGAGCCTGTACGCAAATTTAAGGGTGGCTCCCTGCTTTGTAAGCTTCTTCAGAAGATGATAAAAGGACGGATACACAAACTGGGCCACGGCAAGGTGGAACGCCGTTATGAGAACCGGTTTTTTAAGGTCTTTGATAAGCCTGTCATACCGCTCTCTTTCTGCCCGGTAATATCCGGGCGTGTCAGGAAATTTTCCGTTCTCCGGCATTACCTGCCTCTTATAATCCTTTGCTTCCTTTCCCAGATAATCGCAGGCCGCCGCAATGATTCTGGCGGAATTTGCTTCTAGGATCTGCATAAAGCAATCAGACGGTCATAGTCCTCATCCAATGTTGAGACGCACCAGTTAAGGGCCGGCTGGATGATATCCATCATGGCTTCCTTATGTTTTCCGCGGACAACGCCCACATAGCGGAAGTAAAGCTGGTTCCCCTCCGGAAATACCGCGTAATTTCCCAGAATGCTCTCCAGGTTGATCTTATTTAACTTGGCGAGAATCCCTGGCAGCTTTTCCTCCAGAAGATCGGTCTCTATGGTCGCGTAAATCTGGAACAGAGAGAAATCATCCGGAAACTCCGCCTCTGCCGTTGGAAGAAAAGCCAGTTCCAAAAGCAGGCTCCCCTTTCTCTCCTCTCCCATTCCGTTAAGCACGGCGCGGAGAATATCCATATCATCCGAGGCCGTCATTTCCGGAGACACTCCCCAGCCCTTCACTTGTTCCTTTAACTCTTCCATTACCTGTTTCTGAATCGTGTTCATATTTTACGCCTCCTGTGTTCCATAATGTTGTGTCATAAATATGGATTTGTCGCCCCCCATAGCCTTATAAAGGTCGCCTGAGCTGCCGGCCTTCACCCGCTTTGCAAAATTCCGTGACGCCTGGTCTCCATCCTGGGCATTCTTCATAATATCGTGGCTGGTGGTAAGACGGTCCATATTCACCACATCGTTCTCCGTGCTTACGCCGATCGCCTGGCGGATCGCCCTTCGCATCTCCGGAGCTTTAAGCTTATATCTTTCCTTCAGCTGCCGGTAGCCTTCCACACCGCCCAAAAGACCTTTCAGAGACTCTTTTCTTGTCTCTTTATCCATGCCGGAGGTCACGGCCGACTCCGCAAAGCCGATTACCTTATTGGCAACCTTTGCGGCTGTTTTCTGTTTGAAGATTCTTCCCGCCGCGGTCACACCTGTTTTAACAATATCAAAGGAGTTGTTCACGGTTTTCTTATCCGCATTTTTCTTTGCAAAACGCATTCCTTTTCTGAGGGTCGAATCCGAAGTCTCCTTTTCCATACGCGAAAGATCCTTTTTGAGCCTCTGGGCAGTCACAATCCCCGCTCCGCTTTTCACAGCCCCCAGTGCAGCCTTCCCGTAAGCCAGTCCGTCGCTTACCCGGTCAACACCTCCTCCAAAACGGTCTTTTGCCTTGTTCTTAATAAATCCCACATCAAGAAGTCCGCTTGGTTTTCCAACCAGGCTTTCTCCCTTGGCTGCGGCGGCTCCCGCTTTCTCATCCAGCGAATCGTTTCCTTTCTCCAGTTCCAGAATGACTTCTTCAAGTACCTTCCCCTCCGTAAGTCCCTTCAGCCGTTCGATTCCGGGCAGCTCTTTCAGTTCCCCTACCAGATCATTATACCGCTTTCCGTAACCGCTGTCACCCTGCCGTTCCATAAAACGGACACGGCGTTCATGCTCATGGTTATCCAGAGGCTCATCCATGTGGAGCCGTTTCCACATCTTCAAATCGCCCACCTTTTGATCGGCCCACTCTTTTTGTTCGCCGATCCATTTCCCGGCGCGGTCTTTCTGCTTACCGAGCCAGGCGACACCGCTCTTTACCTTTTTTGCCAGCGCCCTGGACCCTGTTTTCACCTTGTTCCATGCTTTCCCGAAAAAGCCCGGTTCATCCGACTTGTCGGCGAGCTTTTCCTGAACCCACTTCCCAAGTCTGGTTTTGTTGAACTTATCCATGGCCAAAGACGCACTGTTCTTTACCACATTCCCAAGGTAGGACGCTCCGCTCTTTATGGCGCTTCCGGCCCTGGACGCCCCGCTCTTTATGGCATTCCCGGTCCTGGATGCCACGCCTTTTATGGCATCCCCGGCTATGGACATTCCGTTTTTTACTTTCCCCGCCAGCGCTCCGGCTCCTGTTTTTACCGTATCCCACGCTTTACTGAAAAAGCCCGGCTCGTCCGACTTATTGGCGCGTTTTTCCTGAATCCACTTTCCAAGCTTCGTTCCGTTGAACTTATCCGCCGCCCAGGACGCCCCGCTTTTTATCTTATCTTTGGTCCAGGCTGCCCCGCTCTTTATTTTATCTTTGGTCCAGGAAATTCCTCTCCCTGTTGCCTGAATCCCCTGTCCCACTGCTGAATTCATAAATTTATTGTAGGTGTCCGATTCTTTGATGTGCCTTCCCAGGACTCCTGCCGCACTTTTGAACCCTTTGAATCCTCCGCCGCTGTCCTTGCTGGCATAATGCATCTCGTCTTTTAAGTCCATCACCGAATCATAGGCATTAAAAAACTTTCCCTTGTGCTTATCAATCAGACCTTCCGCCTTGGGAAGCGCCACATCCAGGAGGTCACTCGCCGTTCCCTTCAGCTTTTCCGCAAAAGCTGCCCCCCTGGCCACTCCTCTTTCATATAATCCAGGCTGAGCCGACACCCCGGACTCTCCGCTTTCTGCCTCCCCGGACTCCACATCTCCTGCCCCGGACTCCTCTTCACCAGAATCCCTGTCCGTCTCCGTATCCGGTACCCCATTCTCAGCTTCCGGCCGGACATCCGCCTCTCCTTCTGCTTCATCGTCTAAATCTTCAAGCTCAAATTCCCCGTCTTCATCAGCCTCCCGGTCTGTCTCCGTATCCGGCACACCAAGATCCTCTTCCGGCTGAACATCCGCCTCCTCTTCTGTTTCATCGTCTAAATCCTCAAGCTCAAGCTCCTGGTCATCCTCCAGCATACTTTCTTTCCCCATCCGCTGTCCTCCTTTCCCGCTTATGCGTCCTCTCTGAAACTCCCTAAAATACTTCGATGTAATGGCAGTCCTTCTCGTCTTTTTCACCGTTTAAGTGTTCTTCACAGAATGCAAAATACTGCCTCGCCGCCAGATCATTCCGGTTTTCAAACAAAACGCGGACAAAACAGTTCCGCGCCTCTAAAAACTGTGCGCCCATATAAAGTTTAACGCCTGTTTCAAACAGTTCCTTTGTCTGTTTCTTTAACTGCCGTTTATCAGCATCGTCCCCGTCATAGACATCGTAAATCACATCCACCACATTCTTTGAGGTAAATAATACGTACCCCAGCGTGCGGGAATGGTAATCCGATTCAAAATTTCTGACATGCTTTACGGCCTCCCCGGTAATCAGGATCCCGGCTCCGTACTTTACGGCCATACGCTGAAGCATTCCTGCAAACTGGCAGTTTAAAGACATGGCCGCCGCCTCCGACCGGTGGCCGGCTCCTATGATTCCAAGCCTCACCGGGCCAAAGCAAATTCCTGCGGTGTATGCAAGGGGATTTTCTCCCGCCTTCAGACACTCCCGGTTCATGCTCTGAAGCACACTGACTGCTGCCGACAGCGCCTGATTGCCATCGTCTTTATAAATGGACAGTGCTCCCGCATTGGTAAAGTTCGTCACCATTCCCCCATGCTCCTCCAGAACCGGAATCATCCGCTCCAACGCCTGGTTGATCACCTCAAAGGTCTGCTGTCCGGTAATCACTCCTGAAACGGCCTCAAAATCCGAGCTGGAGATCTCCATGACCACGAAGTCTTCCTCAGCATAGTCTCCGTGTTTCGTCTCAAGAATCGACTCTCTCCCCAGATAGCCAAGAAACTGGACCGGAATAAACATGGCATACTGCCTTCCGATTTCCGTAAGCTCCCGCATGGTCCGGCTGATATTAAAGGACATCTGGTTAAATACCTGGGAAATCCGGCCGATCTCCGTAAAGCGGAGGCTCTCTTTCACCTGAATATCCAGTTTGCCCCGGGAAATTTCACCCACTGCCCTGCTTAAGCTGCGGAGAGGCAGAAGACTGAAAAGTATAATCAGCAATACAGCCGCCGCCAGTGCGCCGAAACCGAGGAAAATCGCCCTTGTGGCCATTTGCACCGGTTTGGATATCCTGGCCAGACTGCTTTGGATATCTTCCCGCAATTCGACCACCGCGGTCACGTTTCCATCCCTGTCATAATAGGGCACAAACACGGAAAGCCAGTTTCCGTTCACATCCTGATGACTCAGGGTGACCGGCATGTTTTTCTTCACGGTCTCCTGCAAAGCTTCATAAAAATCCTTTCCTGACATGTAGGAAAGAGGCACCGTAAACCCGTATCCATCTGAAAGGTTATAAATCTCTCCGTCCCGGTAAGAATAGGAAAACGCGTAATAGACGTCTGCTTCCCATTTTTCCTTCCCGTCTGTCATATCATGATAAGCAGATCGGAGCAGATATCTGCCCTCTCCCATGTCGTCTCCCGGTTCCCCGGATAAGATCCTGTCCCCGGTCCCGATACTGTTCCGGTAAAGCACGGCCGCCTGTACCAGGCCGTCCATTTCCGTCTCCAAAAGCCTGTCCACCAGAATCTTGTCGAGCATATCCGATGACCGGATACATACAGCCGCAAACAACGGGATTCCAATGAAAAACATCTGTGCCAGCAGGGGAAATACCCCTCCGTTCCACATACAAATGAGCTTAATAACAAAATATACCGCCGTCATCAAAAGAAAAACTGCCAGTGTTAAAACCAGTATCTGAAATGCCTGATCTTTGGGAGAAGCCTGAAGTCTTAAAAGCGAAAAACTGTTTTCTCCATAAACAAACGGCACTTTTTTCCCGCCAGACCAGGTGAACCCCACTGCCTGACCGTTTTCTGCCATCTCCACATCGCTGACGTATCCGAACCGTTCCTTAAGTTCCGTGTCAGCCACACAGGTCTCACAGACACGAAGCTTCCCCTTTCCATCTGTAAATTCCAGAGTATAATTATCCCCGGATTCCAGATTAAGAAAATGAAGCTCTCCATCCCGCAGCTGGTACCTGCAGTTAGAGGTTCCAATCTGGCTTCCGTCATTTTCAAAGGCGCAGACTTCTTTTGTTTCCTTTTCCTGGACATAAATATTTCCCCGGGGGTCGATTCTCCACTGGAATTTTGCGTCAAAAAGGAACTCTCCTGCCACGCTCTGAAGAAGATATTCTCCGCGTTCTTCCCAGCCCATGGATTCCTGATCCAGAATCCACTCATGAACATGAGCCTCTGAATCATTGGTTTCCATAAAGATCTCCTTCCCATTGCTGTCCAGTAACCAGTAATATCCGTCGGTGATCTCTTTAAAATCCCAGGTCTTTCTGATTTTCCCCCAGATAAAATCACAGGTCCCGATCCATCGCTCGCTGCCGGTTCCCGCCTTCTCATAGTAAAAGTACACCTTCCCGTCGTTTCCGACAGTCAGGTCTGAAATCCTCACCGTGCCGTCTCCCCCAAGCCGGGATACGCGGACCGTCCTGCTGTAACCGGTGCTTTCATCAGTACGGAACAGATAATAGGAATCATCTGTAATATCCATACCATACAAAAAACCGTCCTGGCTGGAGAGAAAAGCCGCCGACTGGATTTCATGCCCGTCTCCATGGCGGCAAATAAGAAAAGAAACCACTGCCGCCAGCAAAAGTCCCAACGCGATTTTTTTTCCTGCCGTGATCTTCTTCATGTCCTCTCACCTACTTCACTTGTATATTGGTTGTGGCCGGGTTGGTAACAGATACCGTACCGCCATAGGCGCACATCAGCTTACAGCTGTTATTAAGGGCCGGTTTCCCGCCGATTAACACCGTCGGACTTCCCGGTGTCCAGGGGGCCGGGAATACCGGAATGCAGGGCATGGGAGTCAGCACGCCAAGGGCCGCCGCCGTTGCCGCTGCCACCGTCGGATTCGCCATTGACTGGCACATGCCGAAAGGCGGTATGTTCACCATCGGTATGTTATCCATAATCGTTGCCAGAGCCATATTGGACATGACTCTTGCCGCCGGAAGTACATTTAAGACAGACGGAGCCATCCCAAACGTACAGGTGATCGCCGCTCCCCCGCATACACAAAATCCCATGGTTCTCTCCTCCTACAAAAACGAAAATTCAATCCGGGCATCCTGCCGCCCATCCATATATTCTTTAAAGCTTTCACTGCCGTCCTGACTCCGGTTCCAGCCCACAAGCCGCTTCACCGGCTCTTTTACCAGAATCTGATACCATCCGTTCTCATCTGCGCGGCCTTCAAAGACCGGAAGCACCCTGGTCCCGATTTTTGAATATGTACCGGAAAAAGACCGATCCATCCGGTAATCCCCGTCATGTTCCAGCTCTTCCTCCAGATAGCAGCGTTCTTTTTCGTTTTCCGAAAGCAGGCATATCTGCTTTCCCTCCAGTTTTGCCTGTTCTTTGCAGTAAAGACTGATTCTGCTGCCGTCGGAAGGCCTGTAATCTTCTTTTAAATGCAGAAAACGGTCGCCGGTATCGCAGGCCAGATACACGGCGGAACCGGGCTTAGCATGTCCGGTTACGCGAACAGCACCCCGGGGAGCCGGATAATTTACCCCGGGAATCATCCGGAGCTTTTTGATCTGACAGTTTTTTTCCGGCTGTATGGAAAGAGTCCTGCTGGCATAATAAGGGCTTTCTATGGTGATATCACAGGGCACCTTGGGAGTATTGATAAAGACCAGGATTCCTCCCTGCTTTTTTAAAACCTTAAAAGAATGGCCGCTTATGATCCGGAACAGGTTTTCATCTGCCGGACGGTCCGTAAAATCATCAAAAAGAAGCAGCACAAGCCCCGCCTGTATCTGAAATCTGCTTTTGAAATACGGTTTTTCCATATCCTTACTCCTCTATGCCATAGGTTATGCTTGTTACCCTTGTGACACTTCTTGTTCTTGCCGACTCCACCTCCACAGGGGTCACCCGGTAGAAAAGAGATGCTTTATAAGGCGTATCCGGCGTATTCCACAGTTTTAGTTTTTCATCCAGCTCCGGATTCATAAGTTCGATCCGGCACTCCAGTCCCGAAAGCCTGTTGGACAAAAGCCCGGACGGCACCACCGCGTGATCGTAAAGGATCTGCATGGCCCGGCCCAGAATCCTCTGTTCCTCCGCCGCCCGAAATTTTAAATCGCTGTCTGAATAGGCGGTTATCATATAATACAGGCTGACAAACATGGGAGGAAACTGCTGGCGGTCCCATCCGGTATTAAGCATCCCGCTGGTGCGTACTTCCTCGCACTCCCTGATATCATACAGATGAATTCCCAATGCAAAGTCTCCCTTATCATTCGGGCTGCACAGTCCGATTCCATGGCTTCCGGAGATCACATCCGGGACCATCTCATCTTTTAAAAGCTGTACCAGCATGTTTCCCACATCCACGATTGCCGTATAACCTGCCATTTTCCACTCTCCTGTCTTCATCCATATCCATAACTTTCCGCACCCTCACAGCTGCCCCCTTTGTTAAGGCGCGTCCTCATATCCCGGGCCGATTTCAGGCTCCTTTTTCGCCTGCGGACCGCCGCTGCCCTTTTCTCCTTTCGCCTCTTTGCTGGCTGCCGCTTCTTCCCCCGGATTTTGTCCTTCCGCTTCTTGGCCACCCGGAGCTCCCGCCCCGTCCGACGCATCCTGGCCATCCGGCGCTCCCTGGCCGCCCGGCGTCCCCTGCTCACCTGCCGCATCCTGGCCATCCGACGCTCCCTGCTCACCTGCCGCATCCTGGCCGTCCGACGCCCCTGGCTCACCTGCCGCATCCTGGCCGCCCGGAGCTTTCTCCAGCTCTTCTTTCGATGTCACCAGAGTACCCTGGCGAAATTCCCCTTCCGCCGAAATCTTTCCCGTAAGGGGATCATAAAGGGTTCCATAGCCATTATAAGCTCCCAGAAGAAACTCTCCCTTATACAGAGCCGTTCCCGTGGCATTTTCATATAACGTACCTGTACCGTCATACAGGCCTCCCCGGAAACCTCCTTCATAAACCTTATATCGGGTAGCCGAATCATAAAGGACCCCTTCCCCTTCATAGAGTCCCTGACGGAAGCTGCCTTCATAAACGATTTCCGCCGTTTTCAGATCATACAAAGTCCCCTGCCCCTCCAGAAGCCCTTTCACATAGGTCCCTTTGCTCATAAGCCGCCCCTGGTCGTCGTACAGGGATCCTTCACCACCATACTCGCCTTCTGTAAATCCCCCCTGATACTGTACCTTTCCGTTCTCCCGGTAAAGCGTCCCTTCTCCGTGATACACATTGTTCTGAAAACCGCCCTCGTACTGAATCTGATCCTCTTTTCCGTAAAGGATGCCGTTTCCCTCATAAGCCCCGTTTACAAAATCTCCCTCATACTGAATCCATCCATCCTCCTGGTAAAGAACTCCTTTTCCACTATACAGGCCTTTCTCAAAGCCTCCTTCATATTGAACCTGGCCGTTCTCTCCGTAAAGAATGCCCTCGCCTTCATAAGCTCCGCCCACAAAGCCTCCTTCGTACTGAATCTGGCCATCCTCCCGATACAGAGTTCCCTTTCCTTCATAAATTCCTCCGGAAATGCCTCCCTGATATTTGATCTTTCCATCCTCATAATAAAGCGTATCCTGACCTTCCACAAATACGTCGCTCTGATACTGCCCGTTTCTCACCAGCACCCCTGACTGATAGTACCGGCCGCTTCCTTCCATCTTTCCCTTCTGAAATTCCCCCACATACACAGGCATTCCATTCTGATAAAGGGTTCCGCTTCCATCATAGACACCGCCCGAAAAATTCCCCTCATATATCTTATTTCCTGAGGAATCATACAGGGTTCCTGTTCCCTCATACATGCCTTTTGAAAATGTGCCGCTGTACTTTATGGCTTTATTCTGATAATAAAGAACGCCGTCCCCCTCATAAATTCCATCGGCAAAGGCTCCCTGATACTGGACGCTTCCATCCGGATAATAAAGGGTTCCCTGGCCTCCATACCGGCCCCCTGTAAAGGTTCCGTCATACCAGGCGGTCCCGTCCTCATAATACAGAATCCCTTTCCCCTCATAACGGTTCAGATCAAACTCACCCCGGTACTTCACCTGGCCTGTGGCATAATACTCCTCTCCATGCCCCGAGTACATCTCCATCTGGAATCCTCCGGCATAGACCTTTATCCCATCATAATCCCAGAGTGTACCGTCGCCGCTAATACGTCCTTCCTCCAGGCGTCCCTTAAAAAGCACTGTTCCCGTATTCCGGTCTGTAAGTTTTACCTTTCCGGTATATTCCTTTACCTGTACACTGTCAATTGGCATGGTTTTTGTAAGAAACTTAGACTGAACCACAGGGAAAAGGAAATTGATTACAACTGCCGGCAAAAGAATTGCCGCCAGTATAAGAACAAACAGCAGCTTTTTGGCCACATAGACCTCACCCAGTCCCTTATATTCACTTAAAGACTGGGGCGCTTCCCCCAGACGGCGAACCTGGTTCACCACATCCGTACTGGCTTTATTAACCAGAGAGCTGGGATTTTTTGCCATCTGCCTTGCCACTCTGATGCGGTTGTAAACCATGGAAAAGGGCATAAGTAACGCACGGCCGGACCTTTTCACATAGCTGTCCATTATTGATTTAAAGTTTGATGAGTGTTCAAATTTCATGGTTTTTTGTCCATCCCCTGTCGCTCGATTGTTAAGGTCCCGATCTGTTTAAAGTTTTCGGATACCGCCGGCCTGGCATAAAGCGATTTTACCGATAAAACCAGATATCCGGCCGCCAGCAAAAGAAGCAGGACTTTCCACAGCCCCACAAGCTTTCCCGCCAGGAATTTGAGCCGCTCCCACATGCAAAACCAGAATCCCATGGGCCTTAACTCCTTCCTGGCTCCGGATATCCAGGCTTCCGCTGTCGGGAGAAACCACTTATAAATCTCCATCAGATCAGAAAACGTACCCTGCTTAAGTCTTTTAGAAAATTCAGCTATCTCCGGCAGGGACTCCTGTCTGAGTTCTTCTTCAAAAAGAGATTCCGCAACGAAAGAAAGCCGGTACTGGGTCATGACAAACACGTACTGCTCATGGTCAGTGATTCCATCCATGTCATAACGCAGGGCGATTTCCAGAGAATCACTTACTCCGATGGCCGATGGCTCTAAGGCCGCACAGCAGAAAAAATCATCCATTCCCTGTAAAATAAGCCTGGACAGAAGATTCTTCATGATTGTCATCCGCTCAGCCACACTGCATCCGTTCCCCCTGAGACGTGCTGTAAGGCCGGGAACGGGCCTTGCCGCTGTCACAATATATAAATTCCCGTCATCCGTGAAAAAATCCAGCAGGTCCGTGAAGGTTCCCTTGTCTCTCTGGCCTTTCAGATATAGGATCAGCTCCGGTGCATATTCATTGGGAACCACCGCCATCCGGCATTCCTCATCCACCCCGGGGGCAGTCCGGCGGCACAAATACTGCCGGATACTCCCGGACTCCAGCTTCTGTATTGCCACATAAGTATGTGCACTGTTCTGAATCACCATGGGACATTCCTCCTGTCATCTGCTGTGCCCATTACATTTTTACGGCACACAGCCGTTTTGAATCGCTTCTCGGCCGTACATGCATGAGCGGTTACCCCGACCCCCGATCATTACTGCCGGACAATGACGAATAATGAGGCCGCAATCTGGGGATTCTCCTCACTCTGTGCACGTACCTCATAAACTCCCGGCATGTTGGGCGCCGTGTAAAGCCCTTCCTCTGTAATCGTTCCGCCTTCTTTTGTCTTTACAGACCAGACTACCGACGGATTCAGCATATTGACACTTTCCGTCTCCAGATAAAAGCTCTCTCTCACCTTAAGCTCCAGTACCCCCGGACGGATATAAAGCTTCTGCTCTTTTTCTTCTGCACTGCGCGCCTGCCTTTGGAGCACCGCACGCCAGCGTATTTTTAAGCTCCGCTCTGAGGTCGGCTCAATTAACCTTGCTCCAATCATAAAGGAGCCTCTGGAACGGTCTGTCCTTGCCGCCAGTTCCGCTTTCACCTTCATCTCCTCAAACACCTCGCCTGAACCCGTATATTCCTTGTCATCCTCCGTCACAGACAGGAAAACATCCACATTTCCAAGCCCCAGGCCATGATAAATTTCCTCGGAGAATACACGCTGTCCCCGCTTCCCCCCAATTCCAAGATCCAGCGTAACAACGCCGTCCGCCTCTGTTTTATTCTCAGTATCCGGCCTTCGCCCGCCGGATATTGCCATGCGCTCTTTTTTGAGAGTTTCCTGCTCCTTATAAAGAGCCTGTAACTCCTCATGCAGCCAGCGGATATAACCAGACAGTATTTTAATGTTTTCCACATATTGATTGAAAGGATTCTGATCTATTTTATCAATCAGATAGGTCCCGCCTGTTTTTACCAGATAAATTCTGGCCAGATAGATTCCCTGGGGATAGCTGTATTTACGTATCTGGTCCATGGCCCCCTCAATCTCCCTCTTTCTGGCCAGCTCCCACAAATCTTCTTTTAAAATCGGGACAGAAAGACTTTGCTCCTGTTCTCCCCGGTAAGTTCTGCTTCCAACGGAAAGCAAAAGGCTTCCCGGCTTTAAAACAATTCTTCCTTTTCCATTGTCAAGAGCCATGGCACGGCATGAGAAGATGCGGCACACCTTCTGGTGGCGCTCCAGAACCAGTTCTTTTTCCTCCATCCGGAATACCCGCTCTTCGCCGGCAAAAAGCCCTGTCAGTTCTTCCGTAAACTCCAGAGAAACCTTTCTTGACGGTCCCAGATTTTCCAGTTCCACCATCATTTCAAACTCTGCTCCGCCGGAAACTGCCGCCGGGACCATCTGCCGTACAAAAATCTGATCCTGTTCATAAAGCAGTGTTTCCTGGCGGTATATGGACTCCGGCTCCAGCTCATAACGCTCCGGTTCCTCATCTGTCAGATAAAGATGACAGGATTCTTTAATCCGGTCTGCCTCCCCTTCCCCTTCAAAGGAAGACGGCCCGGTTATGTTGAGAGAAGGCGATACAGCCCTTTCATCATACTCAATGCACAGATACAGATAATCTTTCTTTTCACCGGCCGCGGTATCAAACCCGTCGATCATGGACAGGTTGCGGTTCACCGGCGCTGCAAGGAGAATTTCCCTTCCCGCAAAATCCAGGGCCATTCCAGCCTCCACGGAAATACTCTTTTCGCCCACTGCCACCACCTTAAACCCTGCTGCCACGCCGGTTCCGGACAGGAAACGATTGATAAACCGCCGTTTGTCATTTCCATATTTCTGCTCCTGATTAAAATCCTGTTCTGTCAGAAGCTTTCCATAATAATAACGATTCCGCTCAAACGGAAAATAATTTAAATTTTTCACGATCTTCCCTCCGTATCCTGTCTGCTGTTTTTAAGCGCCGAAAATGCCAGATGAGATGCCCCGTCAAGGACCAGTGGCCGCAGATGCTCCAGTTTGGTATTCACCCCCAGATAACAATGGGAACCCAGCACCATCCGGGGCTTTAATACCACAAGCCGGATGGAAATATGAGCCGGTCTTATGCTCTCAACCATGGCCTCCACTGCCTTTTTCTGCCCCGGCTCTGACACTGCCGTCTCCATGACAAGGAGAAAACAGCAGTTTTTTTCTGTCCCATAAAGCCGCTCCCAGCGTTCTCTCTGCATAACATCCGTCATCACCGGTTCCAGCTCCATATGTTCCACCAGAAAGGCCGGATATCCGGTGTAAAGCTCCACTATGTCCAGAAGGCCCTTCCTGGTGCCCCGGATTGCATAAAGCCTCACAGCCTCCTTAAGAAAACGTCTTAAACGGTCCTCTGGCCACAGAGATACATTGTCCACATAAATCCACCCGGCCAGCCATTCCAGAACCCTGGGGTCCGTGATTTCTGTATCCAGAAGCCGGTCTGCCCGCCGGACCGACTGCTCCAGATCCCCGTACATGGACTGGAAGATGGCCAGATACCGGTCCAGAAAAGAATTCTCTCCCAGTCCCGTCCGATATACATTCGGCAGATACTGTGTCCAGCTCTCCTTTGGGAAAAAGAACTGGAGTCTGTGGATGACTGGTCTTTCGTCGCCCTGGGAAAACATCCGGATCATGGCCCACAGATACCTTCCTTTCACGTCATAAAGCAGAATGTCCGATGGACTTAAAATCGTTTTTACCAGACAAAAATCCAGTCTCTTTCTCTTTTCCTCCATGGAAATCCCCGGGGTTCGCAGGTAATCCTGCAAATTCTCTTCCTTCCCGTCAGCGAAAAGGCGGTTTGATTCCGATGCATACAGAGAAATCTGTATGGAAGCATTGCCCAGCGCTTCACAATCTGCGCTCAGCCGGTGCCACACCGTCTCTTTCTCCCTGCTGTCCATGACCCTGGTGATAATGCTTCCGCCGCCGGGAAGCTTTGGATTTTCTACCGTCAGCCCCGTCTCGCACCAGGCACAGTTTTCCATATATCCCTTTTTAAAATCCACCGCCTTGTTGTACAGGAAATATTTCACTGATGCTCCTTTCCGGCCTGACCATCCCCCGGCCTCTTATGTTATGACCTGTCCCGTTCCCGTCCGCTCCATGCTCGCTGCCACCCTTTAACTATCCCGCAGCCTCTTTTGTTGCGGCCTGTCCACTCTTTACGCCTCTAATACCACACATTCCAGATTCTTAAGCACAAATACGCCGTCCGGAGGCGGCAGAATATCCCCGCTTTCCCCATATGTAAATCCGTTTCCCCTGGCTTCCAGGGTCAGATAGCCTATTTTTGCCGTACAGGAAAGCCGCTCCAGCGCTCCGCAAAGGCTTCGGTAAGACAAGGGTTCTCCCATACGTTCATGAATTCCATGAAAAAAAACCTTGATGGTGTCTTCCACCGTCTGCCGCCCATTCCGGTACTGAGATTTCAAATACATCTGCACCGTCACAGTGACCTGTATGTATTCCGGCGATTTTACCCGCACTTCTGTTCCGATAAGCCGCCTCTCCTCTAAAAATTTCCGGATGTTATGCGCCGCCCTGTCACTTAAGATTCCTTCCCCGCTCTCGGAAAAAGGCATCACCGCCACAGTAATTTTTCCAGACGAAGATGCGATGGCACGGCAGGAATGGAGCATAAGGCCGGGAGTTCTCATGGCAAGGGCTTCGTAGTCAGCCAGAGTCACTGCCTGAAACATATCATGCTGTGACCGTTCAAATCTTCGGAACGCTTCCACAAAACTTTCCGGATCCTCACCTCCCCATGCATCCGTCCGGCTCACAGCCGTAAGGGTCTCGTACTCCGGCGCCGTAAAATCCGCCGGGTTTATATTTCCTGCCTTCCCAAAGGAAACCGCGCAGCCTGCAATCAAAAGCCGTCCCTCCGGAGCCATTCCGCTAAAGCCATCTCCAAAAATCAGTTCCCCCTTCTCTCCGTCCAGGATATAATGGCGGTCCTCCGGACCGGAACTGTGGAAATCTTCCACCTGGCTCCAGAAATTAAAAAATCCTGGTTTTTCCTGGTCCTCCGCCAGCAAAAGAAAATCCTCAGTCAAAAGCTCACGGTCCTTAAGCGGAATATGCTGGCCTGGAAAACCGTCCCCGTCCGGCAGGTTCCGATCCCTTTCAAAAGTCTGTTCATAGGCGCATACAAAAGCCTCATCCGGCATTCCTTCGTTAAACAAAGAAACAGAAAATACTGCATATCCTCCCCGGAGCTGATACTTTAAGGAAACCGGCTGATACCTGCCGTGGAAGCCAAGGAAACATTCCGCCCGCTCATCTCCCAGTAACGGTTCTTCGGAAACTACCTCCGCTCCCTGTTCACTGGTACAAAGCCTGGCAGGAAGGAGCCTGGCTCTGGTATGTTTCTGAACCGCCGGAACATAAGCAAAATCAAGTCCGGTGATTACCGGGGGGACTTCATATCCGCTTTCCTTTAATACAATACGGACGCCATAAGCCTTATGTCCGGCAATCTGTGTCTTCTCCATGGCCCCCGGACAGGAAAAGGAAAGAAAGCCATCCTGCAAAAATCCAAAACTTTCATCATGGATCACGGGAAGGGGCTTCCACCCGGTCTCTTTATTCTCAAAATACTCATAGGACAGATCCGCCAGTGGAAGAAATCCGTCCTCAATCCTGTTTCGCTTTACCGGCCATTTTTGGCTGACCCGCACAGAAAGCGCCGTTTCCTTTCCAGGAGGAAGCGGGCTGTCAAGCCCCAGGTAAAATGTGGTTCCAAATCTCAACTTATGTCCAAACGGATAAAACTCCATCTGTCCGTCATGGGCAAGCTGCTCCCTCTCTAATACCGTTAAACTATCTGATACCGTTAAACCACCCGGTTCCTGACAGGCACAGAACACCGTCTGTATCCCCGGAAGCACAAGCTCACGCTCTGTCTCGAAACAGAACTTTCCGGCATAAAAACGGCTGTTTTTCTTTATCCACAGCGGTTCCTTTGATTGAAGGGAAAGCAGTACCCGCGCCGCACTTCTGCCATGACGTTTCTGTCCCAGAAGCCGCAAATACTGCATCATCTGCCCCTCGTTAATCTGGTCCATATGATACTGCTGGATTTCCTTAAGCCATGCAAAAAGCTCCATTAACGTAATTCCGGGATCGTGGGCATTGTAGTCCGTCCACGCCGGACATATGCTGGAAATCATATTCTGCATTTCCCGGGTCATGCTTTCAAAACGGTCCTTATCCAGTTGAATTTCCGGCAGCACGGCTTCACCTCCTATTCCACACGCACCACGATGCGGTGTGTTCCTCCGACCGTAAGCAGATAAGGGTTTTTCTCAAGGTCCTCTTCGCTGACCTCTTTCTTCTGGCTGGCGGATGAAAGAATACAGCTGATAAGCAGATTTCCCATATGGCGGATTCTCTCGTCCTGATAAATGACTGTCACGATCTGGCTGCGGTCAGGCAGTTCTCCGATTTTCCATCCTTTTCCCCCTATGCCGCCTTTTAAAGGATCCAGAAATTTTTCCAGCCGTTTCACCAGTGCAGTTCGGATCTCATAGGATTCGTTATAATCCCGGATCGTGATTTCACACTGGACCCCCACATCAATCAGTACCGGTTTTACGATATGTAACCGTTCCCCGGAAAGCAGGTTTGGGTCTGTTTTATCCTCCAGATAATTCATAATTCTTTTCTTTAGTTCCGGAAAGAAATATCCTCCATGAAGATAGTCCTCCTGAAGTACCAGAAGACTCACATGCCCCGCTGCCCGGTTTCCTTCTTCATCATAGCCGGAAATACACTGGACACGGGCAATTCCTCCCGAAGCTTCCATGGCTAACATCTCATAATCTTTCAGGGAGACTGCCCGGAACCGGTGGCGAAGTTCTCCGGCCCTTCTCTGGATTGCCGCGGACACATCCTCTCTGTCATAGCCTCCTGCCAGACCCATGGGATTGGTAGCCTGGTTAATGAAGCCCGCGGCCAGCAAAAGCCCTGTAATCCCCCCCGGGGGCAGGTTGGTCTTTGCACCGCCTCCGATGCTGTAACTTACACGGATTCCATCCGTCACCCCCACAGCCGGAATCCTCCCGTTCCGGTTGTCCCCAAAGGTAATGGTTCCTTCATTGGCATCTAAGATATAATGGCGGTCTCCCGGTTTTGAAGCCCAAAATCCGTCTTTGGGCTCCCACTTCACCCAGATTTCCGTCACCATTCCTCCGGCATCACGGGTCTTTCTGATCCGTCCGGCTTTCTCAAGCCGTTCCTGATCGCCGGCAGAAATCGTTTCCATTTCATTGACCCACAGTTCCAGTCTGTAAATGTTCTGATAAAGCAGCCCATATGTAAAGTGCTCCTCATATCGGGTCATGGTAAAAACTTCCTCAAAGCCAGACCGGACCGCCCGGATGCGGACGGCATTCATATGGACCGCCTCCACCTGTAAAGTCTCAGCGGCTGTCTCTCCCAGGTAACTGTTTCCCACGGCCCGGATACGAAACCAGTAAAGGGTCCGGCCAAACAGAGTTCCCGGCTCCCAGTCGGGATTTCCCTCAAAGGTCACAAGCCCGGTCTGCCGGAAATTTTCCGTACTGTCCGCGGGATTTAAAGCCTTAAACCGGCCTCCCGCCCCCATATATTCCCATTCCAGAACAGGCATCTTTCGCTGTCCCATGGCCTTAAGCACCCACAGCATCCGGACAGGACCCTCTTCGAATGGGCGGTCAAGTCCCACATAAACAGCGGCAGTCTCGTCTTCGCTCTGCCAGAATGGTTTCCAGGGATGGAGGCCCTCAAAACAGGACGCCGCCCGGACAAACCGCTCCTCCAGATTACTGCGGCAGAAAAAATACTCAGGTTCCATTCCCGGAAACGGATATTCATACCGGAAGCTTATCTGAGACAGGACCGGAGCCACATAATATCCCTCTGTCTTAAATGCATTGTTTACTTTCAGGATTCTTGCCCGGATATAGTAGGTTTCCGCCGCTCCCATATGGGCGGGCTCCATGTCCTTCGGGCACTGAAAGACCAGAGTATGTCTTTTTTTCCCCGTTTCCCCTCCGGCCCGGAACACGTCGCTGTACTCCCGGCCCTGGAACAGTCTGGCCCAGCCCAGACCGTTAAAATATTCCCATATCACCTCTTCAATGGTGATGTCATATTCCTTTGACACAGCAACTGCGGACTTCGGCATCACCAGTTTCCACTGGGTTTCCTGCCGGTCCTGCTCCCGGATTGGAACCTTCATAAACCCTTCCTGAAAAGAAAAGCTCACCCAGGCGCCGCGCTTATTTAAAGCCTCCTGGCAGGAAAAATAAACTTCGCTGTAAACGCCAAACTGCTCACCAAAGGGGACGCAAAGCTCTTTTGTCTGCTCGGTTCCCTCCGCCTGCACATAGTCCGGCGCCATGGAAGGCCCTTCCGAAACCATTTTAAGACCGCTTATCTCCATCTGGTCGCAGAGCGAATAATCAAGCAAGGTCATTTTCACCCAATATTGAGAGACCCCCCGGATTTCCTGAATGGCCGCCGCAGGCTGGGACGCCTGCTTTTCCAGATACAGGACTCCGTCCTTTTCATATTGTCTGCCAAACGGTACGAAGACCTCCTCCGCAGAATAAGAAAATTCTGCAATGGAGCAGTCTGCGAGCTTTAAAAGAAACTCTCCGGGAAAAGGCTTCCCCCCGGGCCCGGAAAAAACAAGGCCGAGGCGCCCGGTCCGCTCGAAAGAAAACATGGACGGATGGCTGAAAAACCACTCATGACAGGTAAGATTCTCTCCCTTTCCGGCAAAAAGCAAAAACCCTTCGCGGATCGATTGTTCTTCCTCGCTTTGATACAGACAGTTGATATAATCCGGCGCCTTCCGGCATTCATAAACGGCGCGTATCCCTGCCGGTGTCACGTAAACATCATCCATGGTCTCGGCACCGACCTTTTCTCCTGCTTCTCCATCCGTGTCGCTGGTGAGTCCCACACCCTTTTCTAAATGGATGCCTCCGACAGCCCCATTTACCAGTGAAAAAGCCGCAAACCCTTCTGCCGGAACACAGGGCCGCATAGCCGTGCCGATCCGGTTATAAAAATCAATCTGATTCTTATAAAGCAGCCTGTTGAACTGGCCAATGGTCCGGTGGTGGAGCTTCGCAAACATCAGCGCCAGCGCCGTGCCCGCATCAGGGTTCTTCCGGTCAAATCTCCACTCCGGCGTATAGCTTTTCGCCTTTTGCCCGATTTCCTCCAAAAGCTCTTCCTCTGTACGCGTATCAATAACCGGATATTCCATAAGACCACCACCTTTCCTTTTGTAACGGTTCAGACACCTTCTGAACCGTTAGAGTACTCCGTTATCTTCCCGTAACAATTCAGATCCCTTCTAATCTGTTGCAGCATACGGCCTCCGGGATCACTCAAATCCCTCATTCAGATAAAACGGGAATACCAGGTTATAGGGATTGTTTGTGCTTCTTACCCGGTAAGAAATTTTTATCTGTAAAAGACCGGCTTCACCGTCTGCCACAATAACCTCTGCTTCCACATCCGTAATCCGCGGTTCCCAGAGTTTTAAGGCCTCCTCCACTGCATGCTTCATTCTTGACAGGGAGGTATAATCGGTCGTTCCGAAGGCAAAGTCATAAATTCTGCACCCGAACTCAGGCCGCATAACCCGCTCGCCCTGACGCGTCATCAGAATCAGCCGGATGGCCTGTTTGATATCCTCTTCCTGGGAAACCATCTGCACCTGGCCGGACAGCAGGTCTGCCTGTACAGGGAATCCCCAGCCGGTCCCCAAAAATTCTTTTCCATATTTCTCTTCATCCATACCGCACCGCCTCCCGTTTTTTGCCCGGTCTGCCACCCTCTGTTCTTTCAGCCATCTTTTCCCCGGCCTTCCGCCTCCTGCTATTCCAGCCGTTTTTCTCCGGTCTGCCGCTTCCTGTTCTTCCAGCCGTTTTTGCCCGGTTCGCCGTCTCCTGCTCTTTCAGCCGCGTCTTAATTTAATTTCAGCATGCTTCCCTTTACCTGGGTGATTCCACTGGCCTCCATCTTGAGGGTTCCGTTGGCCTTTACCTCCACGGAAGCCCCCTCCACCTTACTGCTTTGTCCTTTTATGTTAAGACTCTGCTGAGCCTCTATTTTTACAGTCCCCGCCTTTATGGCCGCCTGATTGCCGTCTGTCACGAAGATCTCCTTTCCCCCGGCCTTCATAGAAATCTTCTTATCTGCGCTCATGGTAATCTGACCGTTTTGGGCATCCAGCAAAAATTTATTTTTACCGTCCTTGTCGCTAACCTCTGCCGTCTTTTTCTCATCATCTAAAACCACTTTAAGTTCTCCCGGGGTCTGGATTTCAATTTTTTCCTTTCCCTTTTCATCTGAAAGCCGGATCGTACACCCGGACAGCGTCCGGATCAGCTTAATGGAATTATCTTTGTTTGCCGTTTCTTTCGGAATCGTGTTCGTTTTGTTCCATAAAGTGCCAAGCATAATTGGACAGTTCCGGTCTCCAAGCTGAAAAGCCACGACCACTTCGGCCCCAATCTCCGGCAGAATATAAATTCCAAATTCCTTTCCCGCATAAAGGCTCATCATCGGCATCCAGCCGCTGACATTTCTTCCTTCCTCGCCCAGAGAATACTCCACCTTCACCATTCCCTGATGTTTGTCATCCCAGTTTTCCTTTACAATTCCTGTGGCAACCCCCTGTATGCCCATGAGCCTGCCGTTTCCGTCCGGCTGCGTCCCTTCAAAAAAACCAGTCATTCCCAGCCTCCCACTTCAAAAATGGTGACAAAACCGTCTTCGCCGATCTGATGCTCCACTTCTGTCACATAGTATTTTTTATCCAGCATGCTGTCCATGCTGCGGATTTCAATATAGCGGCCAGGTACAATCTGCGGAATCCCCACACACTCGACCCGTCCGGTCTGCCCCCTGGCCACCAGACGGTCTGCCAGTGCGCTGGCCCTGGCCTTTGCCTGTGCCTCTGTCACCGCGTCAGGAGCCGTCCATATCCGTTTTCCCGGTGCGGGTAATGCCGCCGTCTGCTGGTCCTTCGATTTTGCAGTTGCCTTTCCGGAAATATTTTTCTGCCCGGCCGGATCGTATCCGATCACTTCCACCTCATAATTAACATAGCTGCTGCTCCGTTCAAAATGATACAGCCCTTTTTGTATTCCCAGGCTGATCACCGGACTTTTGGCGCTCCTGGGTTTTCTGAAATATGCCTTGTCCCCCACTACGAAAAACTCCCGGTCCGCCCTTCCTGTACCGATTAGCTCCATGGTAATAAAATCATAATCAGAAACCGTCTGGGATACAGGCAGCTCCAGCTGGTCGTTTGTTGCATCTGTCACTGCGCTGCATAACTTCTTATATGGCTTCATTACCGCCTCAAACGCTTCCGAATAATTCTTTACATCATGTAAGAGATAGTGGGTGCCTCCGGTCATCATAAGCCTTCGGACATCCATGGCAGTAATGGTCAGACTGATTCCCTCAGCCGCGTCAAACTCCACATCCACTGCGGCAATATATCCCTTAAAAATCATCAGGGTATCTGAACCATAGCCCAGCTCCGCCTCCAGCACCTTCCCCGGCACTGCCTTGCTTTTAAGGCCGGAATCCAGCGCGTGGTTTTCAAAGTCATAACACCGGTTAAGCACCACCTGAACGCTCCCTGCATGAGACAAAGACAGGGAAGCCCGGATTTCCTGGACATGGATTTTTTTATTGCTGATAATGTCAGATCCGTCAATTTTAATTTTCGCGGCCGGAACCTGAAACCTGCTGTATTTTTTCTCCAGAGCCTCATACGTATAGGTTCCCGCCATCAGATCTGCCATAAAACTCCCTCCTCTGCTGCCCTCTGCCTCACTGCTTCTCTCTGCCTTTTTGGGCGGCTTTTGCTGTCTTTAGCCGCTTCCTGCCTCTTTTGGCGGCTTTGCTGTCTTTAGCCGCCTCCTGCCTCTTTTGGCGGCTTTGCTGTCTTTAGCCGCCTCCTGCCTCTTTTGGCGGCTTTCTTTATAAGGCCGGAATTTTTAATATCTGCCCCGGTTTTAAATCAAGGGGATTTTCAATTCCATTGGCCTTCGCAATCATTCTCCATTTTTCACAGTCGCCATATTCCTTATGCGCTAACATCCACAGACTCATGCCCTCCGTATAGGTAGTATATTTGGTCCGGTCCGGTGATTCCAGAGGCGTCTTATACCCGTCCTCCTCCCGCACAATTACTAACTTCACACTGGCCCGGATTGGCTTTCCATTAATGCTGAACATGGTGTAGGTGTGTTCTAAGGATTTCACATAACCAGTAAACTCCAGATCACCCCAGCAAAAGGTCACCACCGGCGGCCGATGTTCATCCGGCTTCACCATAACTAACTTCATCAGTTCATTGGTGTACACAGAAACCGGTTCCGGTTCCTTAAGCCCGCCGGAGGCTGCCGACAGCATCGCCGTGTTGGCGGCGAGCTGCATAAGGCTTGATGAGTCAAAAATCAATGAAACACTTAATTCCATGGGGGCAATACCCGTAAACTGCGGGATCGCAACGTCACCCATTTCATTTTTTTCTTTGTAAACAGCCCGATTGGAAATCGTATACGAGCTGGGATTAAAAACACAGGGAATCGTTTTTACCCCGTTCTTTCCAATCACAAGCTTTGCCTTAACAAAGGAACCAACCAGTTCCTGAAGCATGGGCGCTTCCCCCTTCCCGTTGTTGTACTCCCCGAACTGTTACCGCAGCTCCGCTTGCTCTGTTATGTCAATCAGTCATTTCCGCGCTGCAGTCGTTCCAGCTTAAGCTGGCCCCGCAGCTGCTTCATCATGCGTTCGATGATTCTTTGCTGCCGGCGCGGATCACTGAGTTTACGATGATTTTGCATCAGTTCTTCAATTTCTGCCTTCTGGGCTGTAATCTGTTCTGTCAGCTTTGTCAGACGTTCCTCATATTCATTTACGGTCCGGACCTTATTTCCCATCACCTGGACCGTATGGATATCTTCCTCCGAAAGTTTCCCTGCCGGCTGCTCCTGCAAGAACTGAAGCTGCGTCCTGGCATCCTGTACAGGCGAGTCCATTCCCCTGGGCGGCATCATTCTGGCAATGATCCGGTCAGGAACCGGGAGCCCAAAATCATACCCCGGCGAGTCATATTCAGGAAAACCATGCCCGGGAAAATCATGTCCGGAGAAATCATATCCGGAGAAATCATATCCGGAAACAACATGCCCTGTGGAATTTTTCTTCTCCGGCACCCCGGAAGCCTGCGGGCTTTCTGGTGTCCGAAAGATCTGCAATGCCTTTGATGACACCCTGTCTGCTGCATAAATACCGGATTCCTGCAGCATGGTATAAAACCTTTCTTCTTTAAAAACCTGCGGTGCGCCAGGATACCCTGCCATATCATTTGAGGTGCCGGTCGTTAATAACGCCCTTTCTTCCGTCCGGCCGTCAGCTGCCGCTGACAGTAAGAGCATATCCGGTGCCTGCGGGCTTTCCGATATCTGTGGACCCCCGGACATCCGCGGACTTCCAGGTATCTGCGAAACCCCGGATATCTGCGGGCTTTCAGGTATCTGCGGACTCCCGGACATTTGCGGAATCCCGGATGGCTGCGGGCTTCCGGACATTTGCAGAATCCCGGATGGCTGTCGGCCCCCGGACGCCTGTCGGTTTACAGAGGTCTGCCGGATTTCGGACGTCTGCCGGATTTCGGACGTCTGCGGAATCCCGAATGACTGCGGGCTTCCGGATATCTGCGAACCGCTCCGGGTATCCTGAGAAATCAGTTTCACAAATTCCAGAGAAACCGTATCCGGCAGATTCAGGCGCAAATCAGCAGCAAAAGGGGCGCTTCCCTGATATCTGTCTCCTGGCATGTCCTTCTCCCACAGTAAAAATTTCTCCATATTCCGATATTCCAGTTTCGACATCGCAGGGAGATTTTCCACTCCCGCCTCCGTCTCCTTTTCATCCGCCTGAAGAAATTTTACTACGGCTCCCGGCAGAAATTCTGCTCTGTTTTCCGAATCGGCTCCTGTCCTCGCTTTTCCCTTTTCTGCTGCCTCTTTTGTCTCCTGCAAAATCCGCCGTTCAACAAGCTTCCACTCTCCCGGACTCAGCGCTTCAATTAATTCCACCAGTATTTCTACTGCCTTCGACTGCGTCTTTCCGGCTTTATCCGTCCCGGTCCGGGCTTCTGGTTGTTTTCCGGAAGTACCTTTTTGCCATGACCTTGTATAAATTTCCATTTCCGGCATCTCATACAGCATCCGTGACACATACTCTGCCGTTTCTTCAGACTCTTCCACCAGCTGAATGAGCGGAAGTTTTCCCAGCACCGCCTCCATATCCTCCGGAATCCTTCCGGATGTCTTAAGAATCTGTTCTGCAATCTGTTCCTTTTTTTTCTGATATTCTGCCGGAAGAAAAGCGATCCCCGGGGGCATTGCCAATTTGACCTCCTGTCCGGCCCCTGATTTCTCAAACACCTTATTTTCCAAAAGTTTCCATTCCCTGATATTAAGGCTTGCGATTACCTCTTTAAGGTGTTCCCGCTTTTTTTCATGGTCTGTTTCTTCGGCAAGACTCCTGGCATACATCTTTAACTCTGGTATTTCATAGAAAAGCCCCGCCACCATTTCCACCGCTTCTTCCCGGCTTTCCATCATGGAAAGGAAGGGGCCTTTCCCCAGAACCGGCTCCATTTCTTTTGGAACGGCTCCATTCTGCTCCTGAATCTTTTGGATATACTCTTTTCTTTCGCTGATGTATTCTTTTTGAACCTGCTCCCAGAGTTTCTGTTCTTTCTGTATCCGGACAATTCTTTCCAACAGCCGCATTTTAGCAACCCCAGCCGCTTTTGTCTCTTCTGAATTTTCAAAAATCTCCCGCCGCGTAAGCTCCTGCTCTCCGGTATCCTGGCCGGCGGTCACCACCCTTAGCTGTTCCCGGGTTTCCTTCCCTTTTTCCTGTTGGGAATCTCCCTTAATCTGCTGCCATACCTGCAATATTTTCTGCTCATATGTCAGGTTCTCCCACCGCTCCGGCAGCAGCCGGGCCTGGCTCATGACCTTCTCTGTCAAGGAGCGGAATTCTCTTTCTTCCATAAATTCCCGCATGGCTGACAACAATAGCTGTGAATTTCTGTCTGTTGCTTTTTCCGTTTCCAATCCGGCTGCCTGGTCGAGGGAGCGTTTCCAGTCTCTGTAAATTACGTCCGGTTCCCTGGAAATCTCTGCTTCCGGCTCACTGTCTTTCTTGTGCAGAAATACGGTTTGTGCCTTTTCCCAGCTTTCCTCTGAACAGTTTAAAATCTCTGTCAGTTCCGGAATGATCTGACTCAGGCCGTCCTTCCCGCCGCCATAAAACTCTGAAACCGTCATCATTAACGCCAGCTTCCCGGCAGCCATCCCAACACCAGGATTCATCTTTTGCTCAGAATTTCCCTGTCCGGACAATTCTGTATCCGGCTTCTCTTTTGTGCCTGCGTCCCCGTCGTTATTTTTTTTCCGGCCGGCACTCTTCTCTCCTGTCACGCCCGCACCTGGTTTTTGGGTAAATTCCGCCATCTCCCTCAATAATTTCGTAAGCGTTTCCCTTGCTGTACGGTCCTCTGATTCTGTATGAATCACCGGTTTTGCCTGGCCCACAGGTTCTGTATTGCCAGTTGTCTCTGTATGGTCTGATGCTCCTGTATGATCCGCAGGTTCTGTATGACCCGCTGATTCTGCCTGGCCTGCGGGTTCTATATGGTCCGCAGGTTCTGTACGGGCTCTCAGTTCCGTACGGCCTGCCGGTTCTGTCCAGTCTGCCAGTTCTGTACGGCCCGCTGATTCTGCCTGGCTTGCAGGTTTTGTATGACCTGCTGATCCTGTACGGTCTGCAGGTTCTGTATGACCCGCCGATTCCGTATGGCCTGCCGATTCTGTACGGTCTGTCAGTTCTGTACGACCCGCCATTTCTGTACGATATGCCGGTTCTGTACGGCCCGCAGGTTCTGTATAGCCTTTCAATTCTGCACAGCCTGTCGTTTTGTCCTGTCCGGCTGTCCGCGGCTGGCCTGCCGGTTTGTCCCGTCCGGCTGTCCGCGGCCGGTCTGCCGGTTTGCCCTGCAATGTCTGTTCTTCCCTCTCCCGTTCCTTCCTCTGCCAATAAACCTTCCGCAGCAGTTCCATTACAGGCCCATCATTTATCACGTCGTCTTCCGGACGCTCCCATTTAACGGCCCCAACGCTGCGGTTCTCTTCTAATTTGAGAACCTCTCTGGCAAATTCAAACGCCAGCCTGTCACGAAACAGACTCTGGATTCTTCCTGCCCTGATCTGATCTGCAAATGTTCTTTTATTTTTCTGATAAGTTTTTTGAAGCCTTTGGATCTCTTCCCCTCCGGCCATCTCCAGAAAGATATGTTCCGTCCGCTTCCATTCTGTCTCCGTATCGTTTATGATTGACTCCAGAATCTGTTCCGGCTGCTCCGTCCCTGAAAAAACAGAAAGAAACGCCAGCTTTCCTGCCGTCTGTTCCTGCTCCCGGGCAGAAACATGGCCCATGAAGTCCTCATCCTCCGTGAATGGTTCTGTTTTCTCCCTGTATGCCCCCATCTGAGCAGTCAGACGTTCCGTTTCCGGAAAGGCCATCTCCATGACCTGCTTTTTCCATTCCATCCACCGGGTCCGCGGCATGGACGAAAGAACATTGACCATATCCTGATGTTCCGCAAAAAATTCAGGAAAAAGCTTTTGTATCTGTTCCTTCTCCTCCTGGCTTAAGCTTTCCGCGAAACGGATTAACGGCAGCCGCTCTGTAAATACCTGGCGGAAACATTCCGTTGATTCCTTCTTTGCGTTTAAAAAACGTTCTGTATAGGACGGCATCCGTCCCGCCATTCTGACGCGGTTTTCAAGTCCGGAATGAAAACGGCCCGTAAACACTTTCGGACGGGCGGTATAAGCGGTCCCCGGAACCGCAAGCTGCATCACAAGCCGGGCAAAACGTCTTTCCGTCTCCGGTTCCTGCAGATACTCCGGTGCCTGTTCTCCCTGTCCGGAAACTTCTCTGCACAGTAAGAGAAGGTCCCTGGATTTCTCACCCGGCCTGTTCTCATAAACCGTTACTGTCTGGTTTATCTGTTGAATCAGCTGATTATAAACAGCAGGAAGCTGTTTTTCCCTCTGAAAATCCCGCACGATCGAAAGAAGCCTGAGAATCTCCCGTTCCTGTCCTCGCCTTTCCTCTGCATCCTGATCTTCATGAAACCAATCCGCAAATACAAAAGAAGCTGAACTGAACTCATACACACTTTTGACCAGATAACGGTTCATAATCATCCGGGCAAAGTCTGCAAATTGAGAAATTCTGCTTTTTGCTGTGACCTTTATTTCCTTTTGCGGTTCAATAAGCTTCCATCCATCGTGCAACCTTGAAACGGGCATCAACGCTTCTCATCTGCCTTTCATCTTCCAAGCGGATGCTTACAGCATCAGCATATTCTCGTGAAGTCCATTATGGGTAATGACAACACGCTTTATCAGGGCTTCTTTTCCCAGGGCATTCAATTCCCCAAGCTCCCACCGGGTAATAACACCCTGCTCAAAAAAATAGCTCTTCACCACGCGGTTGTGCTTCATAACCATGATCACCACTGCAGCAACCCATACTCCGGTGGTCAGTGCCCTCATGGGAACATCCCTGGCGCCCACCCGGACTCCCTTTTCCAGAATCAGTGTTTCCATTCTGGTTTTCGGCTTTTTAAGAAGTCTGGGATAGTCATTAAAGCCGCCTTCCTGATATGGCTCATACTCGATGGTATCTGACAGGTTTGTCACCTTGGAAAAACTGAAGAGCACCGGACCAATGGACACCCGGAACTGATTATTGGCTATCATGTCATCCTGTTCGAGACCCATAGGTTTTGCCCCCTTTATATATGAAACACATTCTCCGGCTCATCGTTCAGCCGGCGGTTGATGGCCGAAATCTGGTTGCACCACTGAATCCGTTCCAGATGGCTCATGTTCATGATCTCCTCGCTGCTCCAGTGCATATAGTAGCCGATGAAGGCTGTTTCCTCATATATCTTTTCTGCCGGATAGGTGCGGATCATCCGGCTTCCATAAAATTTATCGGCACATCTATTTCTTTGCCACAGTGGGGACATATTCCGTGATAGGACGGAATCTCCATGGAATTGATTCTCTGGTACAGATCCTGCAGGTACGCCAGATCCATGGTAAACAGAGACTCAACGGTTCTGGTATCCACGGCCGGAAGCGTTCCCAGCTTCGTAATCACGCGGGCCAGAAGAATAATTGTTAAATAACCGGGATTCTGCTGTACTCTGGGGTCTTTAAGGGGCAGAATCTCATCGGCCGCATTGGCCATCCGCATCATGCCCTCCCTGTGAACCTCCCCGTCCCGGTCAATATACCCTTTGGGAAGAGTAAAAGGAAATTCTGTCTGAAATGCCATCGTCTGTTCCTCCCTTTTTTCCGGAACCGGCGCGGGATGTTATCCCCTGCGCCGGTTCCGTCATACCGGTCCTCGTGTGCTGACACGTTTACTTTCAGCACACTGGTTCAACCTGTGTCTTTCTTGTTATGATACCCTGGTCATGCCTTCATGGGCAATTTCAATGGTCTCAATGGCGATTTCAGATGCAGTTGCATTGAAATCAGGCGCCGTATACTTTGTGGGCCATGCATTGATGATCTGCCAGGAGGCAGCCGGAGCCTGCGTATCATTTAAAAGAGTCAGAGTCAGAGTCTTTCTCTGAACCTCCCCGTTTACTCCTGCCGCCAGCCAGTCATACATAACTCTGGAATCTGTCAGTCCCTGCTTCAGCGTAATATTTCCATACTTTTTAAGTCCGGCGATCTTCATCGGAGTTTCTGCTGTCATATCGCCTTCACGGTACTCGATCACGTCAATGGACGCATCAAAACCTGTCGCCTCCGAAAAACCTCCGGCCTCAAGACCGTCAATTTCAACTTTATATCTGAATTTTGCCTGCGGATAGCCTGCCATAATTTATTCTCCTTCCTGCAACCTTATGTACTTACTTTTTCCGTCCGCGTCTTATTCCCCGCAGCAGTTCAGATCCCCTCTGAACCCCTGCTATTCCGCATCTCCTGTCTTCTGTGAAATTCTGAAGATTACGAACTCAGCCGGCTTCACCGGTGCAATACCAATCACGCAGACCAGGCGGCCATTGTCAATGTCGTCCTGACTCATGGTATCTCTGCCGATATTTACAAAGAATGCCTCTTCCGGAGAGCTTCCTGCCAGCGAACCGCCTCTCCACAGGCCATTTAAGAACACGCTGATGGTTCTCTGTACTCTCACCCAGAGCACCTCGTCATTGGGTTCAAATACAGCCCAGCTGGTATTGGCCTTAATGGATTCCTCGATGAAGATAAAGAGACGGCGTACATTAATATATTTCCAGCTTGGATTGCTGGTGGCCGTTCTTGCTCCCCAAACGCGGATCCCCTGTCCGGGGAAGGAACGAATCAGGTTCACACCCTTCGGATTCAGGATATCCTGCTCGCCTGTATTAAACATGCAGTCCAGTCCCACGCAGGCGCGAACCACCTCATTGGCCGGCGCTTTATGAACGCCTCTGGTGTTATCACTTCTCGCGTAAATGCCCAGTACGGATCCGGACGGCGGAATTGCGATATTCTTCTTATCCAGCGGATCAAATACTGTAAGCCACGGATGATACAAAGCGGCGTAGTTACTGTCGAAAATATCCCTGTGGTCCAGAATATCCTGTACCTTTCTGGCATCCTGTGGAACATCCAGAACTGCGAAACGGCTTCCAAGATTCTCACAGTGGGCCACCAGCATCAGCTGCACATTGGGGTCTGTCACACCGGGAACCGCCATAAGAGAAACCATATCATTGTCCAGGAAGCTCTGGATACCGGTTCTTCTTCCTGCTCCATTGTCTGTGCCGATAAAGTCCGCTGCCGTGATTCCTGCAACATTTCCGTTGCTGCCTCCTGAGAAGTTCACAGAGAAAACAGCTTCCCCTTCATCGCCTGCAATCCGGGCAAACGGTGCTTTTGCTTCCCCGGGCTCCGTGCCGGTATAGTGCGCTTCAATCAAATCAGATTTTGCAATCTTTTTGTCCAGATAATTGGGAGAGTTAATGTTGAAAGATAAATTATCATAAAACTCCACGGCGTCGTTATAACGAACCTCCAGGCTGAACTCACATGTGGTGATCACGCGGGACGGCAGCAGATTTTTATCTACCACATCCACCTCAAATTCCTTCTCCAGCGTCAGGATATTATCCTGATTTTTTACAACCCGGTTAAGCACTGTCTGAACCTGATCGGAAAACGCAATCACATCTCCCGGCAGGAATCCCGCGCCGTTCTTCACCAGATATTTCTTTCCATCCATGGTGTCAAGGATTTCCAGAATCTGGGTCTTGGCCTTGCTGGCCGGGGCCAGGGTCACGCGGATATTATTGCCCCACATACCGGGGTTTTTCGCCATCATCTGAATGACCGCATCCTCCTTTAACGGTGCGAAACCGGCGGCGCATACCGCGTCCTTAGGAGCCACACGGGTTACAAAACAGCGGGAACCTCCATTTAAGAAATAGTGTTCCACTGCATAAGCCAGATAACGGTATGTTCCATATTCATTCTCGGAAAGATAGCCTCCGTAAATTCTGCGGAAATCCGCAATGTTGGTCACAAGCTGCGGCACTCCCTCGACCGGACCTTTCTCCGCAAGACCGATAAAGCCGGCTGTGCTTGTGCTTACACCTTCCATCGGTTTTGCGCCGGACTCAAATTCCTCCACATAAACACCCGGTGATAAATACTCTGCCATAAACGCTGTCGTCTCCTTTCTACATTAAAATACGCTTGGGTACATAACCTTCCTTAATACTGTTTATTATAGATGTTGTCTATATACAAACCTATATACAATTTAAAGTATTTCTGTTTTTTTCATTCTTTTCCCCTGACTTCCTCTGCTATATCCGGCTGGCTCTTTGGACTTACTCCATTTTCTGCGTCCGCAATCCGCAAGGAGGTCACGGTTCATCCTTGTCTCCTTCTGCTCCGTCTTCTTCACCGCCCCCTCCGTTTCCGTCCGCAGATTTCTTTGCCAGCCGCCAAACCGGTCCTCCGTCCTTTTTCATCCGCTCTTCCTCTTTCGTTTTCTCCCCACCCTTTAAAACCGCATGGCGGGCGGTTCGGACCAGATCTTCATAAATGATATCAAACTGCTCCCGGGGCATGGCATCCTGTGACGCAGGGATCAGCAGAGACGCCATGGACCGGGCCATCTGATCCAACGGCTTTGCTGCTTTTTGCATAATCCGGTTCACCTGCCCGGGAACGCTTTTTTCTTTCGACAGTACAAAGGCCTCAGCGCCGCAGGAGCTCCCGCTGTTGTGCATTCGTATCAGGCTTCCCGTCCGTTCCTTCACAAGACGGTTTTCATTTATCTTTTCCTCGTCACGTTCAAAGACCGGCTCCTTAAATTCCTGCTTTTTCGCGAAGGACACCACAAGGCTCCCGTCCTCCTGTCTTGTAAATTCCACATTTCCATATGTATTTTCCAGAGATGCCAGATGAATGGGAAAAAGCCTCCCTTGCCTTTTTATCCGGTCCGATTCAAAGGTGTCCCCCTTCCTTTTGGCACCCTTTTCCTCCTTTACCCGGTACCTTGCGCCGGATTGTTTCCAAAGTTCCCTTTCCCTGTCATACATAATACTCCTCCCCGGTAACTGTTGAGTACTCCAGTTCAGACAGCCCCCAAACTGTTATCCGCCCCGTCCAGATACATGGCATAGGGGCCAAAGTCCTCCGGCGCCATAGTCTTTCCGTTTTTCTCCAGTTCCCCCTTTGCCGCCTGCACAAGCTGCGGCATCCCTACCGCTTCTTTCTCCGCCGCCGCAAGAAATGCCGCCTCCAGCACCACATTCCGTATGCCGGCGCCGGAAAGCTCAAAGGATGCCGCCATAAATTCCAGATCGATGTCCGGCTTTAACGGGAGCCTTTCGGGAAATGCCCGTTTCCAGATCTCCATCCGCCAGTAATGGTCCGGAAATGGAAATTCCACCAGATACCGCATTCTCCGTTTGAACGCCTCATCCATATTCCGCAGAAAATTGGTAGCCAGGATTGTCACTCCATTATAACTCTCCATCTTCTGAAGCAAAAAGGCCGCCTCCATATTGCTGTACTTATCATTGGAATCACGGACATCTGTTCTTTTTCCGAACAGTACATCCGCCTCATCAAAAAAAAGGACCACCTGTGCCTTTTTTGCATGCTCAAAGATTTCATTCAGATTTTTTTCTGTCTCCCCGATGTATTTACTCACCACTGCCGGAAGTTCCACGCGGTAAAGTTCCATACCAATACGTCCGGCCAGTACCTGTGCCGCCATGGTCTTTCCCGTTCCGGGCGGCCCGGAAAAAACCAGAGAAACTCCATGACCATAAGGCTGCTTTTCTGCAAGGCCCCATTCCTCAAACACCTGGCCGCTAAAACGTATCTGATTCTCAGCCCGCCTTAATTTATCTTTCTGCTTTTTTTCAAGCAACAAGTCCTCCCAGGAAAAACGCACCGGGACCTGCACAGCCTTTCCTCCAAGGCTCTGTCTCAGATAACGGTGACAGCAGGAAAACAAAAGACGGCGGTCAATGACGGCACTCTGCATAAAATCTGCCTGTTTTTTTGCCAAATCCAGAATCGAACGGATCTGCCCCGGCAAAAGCACATACCGGTCCGCCAGTTCCTCCATGGAAACATCACTGGCAAACTGCAGATGACTGCTCATAATTTTCCAGAGTTTCAGCCGTTCTCCCCCATAAAGACCCGGGACCTCTGCCAGAAGCCCCAGGCCATTTTTATCAGACAAGCCCTGCTCTCCATGTCCGATTACAATAAGCGGAAGACCTTCCATTCTGCACTGGTATGCCAGTTCCTGCAAAAGTCCGGCCTCTTCCTGTGACTCACCGGTACAGACAATCACTGGCCATCCCTGAAAAAGAAGCGCTTCCCGGACAATGATCCCTGCCAGACCGCTCTCCTCCAGAAGCTTTGGCGTCAGGCTCACAAACAAAAGATTTTTATCTAAAAGCCCGGCAGCCTGCTTAATAAGGAACCTTCTGCCGCTTCCTGTTTCTCCGGTCAGAAAAAGCGGTCCCCGCCCGCCTTCCAGATATTTCGCCAGCCGCAATACAAACTCCTTACGTCTGGTTCCTGCCACCTCCTCTGTCTTTTCTTTGGGGCAGAACCATCTGGTTCCCATCCTCCACCAGAGCGGCGCCGGTTCTCCAAAAGCAAAATGAGCAGACATGATCCCGTCCAGTCTGAGCCACGTTTTTGTACAGGCATCAAAAAGGGCAAGCCGCCTCATACGCCCCGTGTCAAAAACGGCGGATTCCCCCAGCCTTTTTTCTGCCATTTCCATAAGAAGCCCGCTGTGCTCCAGCGATATCCCCGGGCCCTCTGCCCCCATCTTCATAAGCAGCGGCCAAAAGCCGTCATAAATCCACCAAAGTGCCGCCAAAAATACCACATATAATTCTTTTTCTGAGAGCCGCAGCTGTTTCTGTATCTCAAAAAGCCCCATTCCTTCCGTCTGAGGCTTTTTCAGCAGATTCCAGAACTTATCTGTACGCTCCTCAAGCTCTCCCTCTGTGAGAACCGAAAGAGGAAGCTCCCCGTCCTCCCAGTTTCCAAAAATACCGTACCTTATTCCAAGGGCCAGCTCATGATACCCGGCGGCTCCCAGAAGCTTCCTGTACTCCTCTGTCATGTACGTCTCTCCCATCACTGTTTCCCACAGAACTTCATTCCATTCTGATACCGTTCTCTGATCGTTTCCCCCGGCGGCTCTCCGGTGATGTCCAGATAGTGCTTCTCAAGCCAGTGATAATACTGTTTCAGCATATTTCCATCCTTCTGTTCTATGAAACAATCCATTTTGCAAAGATTCACTGGCTCCCTTATGAGATTAATTTCTTCCGACAGCGTAAGGGCATGCAGACAGGCTTCATAATCCTGTTCCTTCTTATATATCTGAGCCAGCTCAAAAAACGCGCCGCCCAGCTTTCTGTCGAAATACGCCCTGTCACTGACACACCATACACCGCCGATGTCCTCAAGGAAGGCGCCCTCATACAGCCGGCTGATTCCGGATGCCTGAAGCAGCGCCTCCGGATCCTTTGCATCCGCTGCATGCACAAACGCCATGACTCTGTCCACATCAGAAAACAGGCAGCCGCTCTTTAAAAAATACTTCCTGTCTTCATAACAAATCAGATCTTCCAGTCCATACGGACTAAAGCTTTTGCGGAGGGTGGAGAAAATATTATGTAACGCCGCCACCTCATTGGACGGAAGCTCATCCACATCATTCCACAGCGCCTCGATGATCTGCTCCCGGGTCACGGGCTGTTTCATAAAATACAGATAGGCCATACATTCCTTTGCTTTATGGGTGCGGAAGCGGATATCCTCCCCGGTTTCCATCACAGTCATGCGGAATTTTCCAAAGCAGTTGACAAAAATGTGGCAGGAAGCAGATTCGGTCTCCTTTGCTTCCTCCAGCATGCACAGCCATGAGCACCTGCGCCTGTCCGGCCATCCGGACGGCTGCCCCAGCCAGGGATACTTTTTTAAGATCCGGACTCCCGCCGCTGCTAACTTACAGCCCCCGGCTTTGTCTCCCTTTTCAAATCGCTCCAGCCCGGCCTGCACATCATAAAACGCCGCCAGCCATTCCGGAGTTTTTTCTTTATCGGGAGCCGTGACATCCTCTTCCTTTGTTTCAAAGGTTTTAAGGCTTCCGTTCCGACGGCCGCAAAGCTGCTTTAAAAGACACCGCTCTTTCTCTGACATCCACCAGCTCTCTTGCGTCTCCCCTGCCTCTTTCCTTTCTCCTGTCTTTCCTCTCTCTCCTGTCTCTTCCCTTTCTCCTGTTTCTTTCCTCTCTCCTGTCTCTTCCCTTTCTTCTGTTTTCCCTCTCTCTCCTGCCTCTTCCCCTCCAATTTCCGTCCAAAGCTCTGTAAGCTCCAGGCAGACTCTTCGAAGCTGGCGCAGCTTCTGTCTGTCTGTAAATGAGAGCCCCTCTGAGGGCCTTTCTGACATATCCCGATACAAAATCTTAGCCTGATGGATAAACCCCTGACGAATCTTCAGAAAAATTCTTGCTGCCAGATATTCAAACCATCTTATGTCCAAGATTCCTTCCTGCTCCATTGCCGTCTTGAGAATCCGGTCCGCTGTCTGATCCATCCCTTTCTCACAGTAAAATTCAACGGACATGGTTATCAGTCTTTCGTATAACCGCCGTTCTCCATGGCAGCCACTTAACTTCCGTATTTCCTCCAGGACCTCCCGCTCCACCACAGCGAAATCTCCGCCTGTATATAGTTTTAAAAAAAGCTCCAGAACCCTGCCGTGTTCAGAAACAGTGCTCCTATGGAGTCTGCACCAGTTAAGCGCTTCTGACAGAAGAAAATATCGTTTCTCCTCCAGAAGTTCAAATCCGCTTCGTTCCAGCACTGCCTCCACCATAGTGCCGGAATTTGCCATCAGCGCATATTCCAGAGCCTGCTGCGGCTGCCCGTTTCCCAGATAGCAGGCCGCTGCCCGTCCGCAAAGCTCCGCCTGCTCTTCTTCTGTCAGCTGGCTCCTTAAAAAATCCCGAAACATAGAATGATAGCGGTATACCTCGAAATTTCCCTCCGTCTTCTGAACAAACATATTTTCCTGAACCAGATACCGAAGCTGCCCGGAGGCGTTTTTTATCTGTGCAACAGCGTTGCAGATGCGGCTGTCCAGATACTCCAGCACAGAAGTTTTTTTGAGAAACTCCTGAAGGTCAAAAGGCAGTTTCCGAAACAACTCATACATAATATAATCATGAACCATGTACTCCTGACAGATTTTAAGCATCTGGTCCCGGCTCACGGGAATCCGGCCCTGTTTCTGGTATAAGTGTAAAAACATGACTCCGGCCGGCCACCCTTCCGTGTACCTGTAAATAGCCTCCGCCACATCCAAAGAAATACTTTTTACCCTTCCTGATTCCAGAAGCTTAAAGGTCTCCTCCCTGGAAAAAGCCAGATCCTCCGTCTTTAAAACAAGCGCTGTCCCCTCCAGCACATACCGGTTTACAAACCTTGGAAGCGTCCCCTTGGTAGTAAGAAACATCCGGATCCGGTTTCCTGTGTTTTTAAGAATCGTATCCAGAAGTTCAAAGATTTCCTCATTTTCGATCTCCTGAAAATCATCCAGCATGATCAAAAGGCCACGATCTTCTCCGTCTTCTGTACTGCTTAAGTGGTTTAATATGGCTGACACTGTCTGCCCGTCCCGAATCCCCTCAGCCACGTTCTGGCCATTCTTTCCAAAATTCTGACGGATGCCTTCCCTCAGATATCCAAGGAATACAGAGCTGTCATTGTCCTGCCGGTCCAGATGGTACCACAAAAAACGGCATCCGCTTTGAAGCGCATACTCACTCATGAACATGGTTTTACCAAACCCCATGTTCGCATGAAATACAATCAGACGTTCTCTGCACTGTTCTATTTTTCTTGTCAGAGCCGTTCTTTCCACATAATCCCGCACAGGACGCGGATGCTGCAGTTTTGCTTCCAATAAAATATCAGGTTTCATTTTCCACCTCGGACGGTAAACGGGCATGCCTGCGGAGCATTTTTTCTTACAGGAAAAAGTCTTCACGCTTTCGCGTGACAAGGTCCTTTCTATAAACAAAAAAAGACTTACAATTATTTCTATTGTAAGTCTCAACTTCCACATCATCAATAAATTTCCAATGAACGGTCCGAATTATCCGTTGAGCGGTTTATATGCTTCCCTGAGTCGTTCGCGGAACGCTGTCATTCTTCTCCTTGCCACCGGCAGTTTTGTCCCCTCAAACAAGATCACCTGCCCCGTCTCCAGCACTCTCACATGGACAATATTTACCATAATGCCCCGGCGTATCTGAAAAAAATCCCGGCTCAGCTGTTCTGCCGCTTCCTTAAAGCTCGTTGTACAGGAAATAATCTTCTGGAGCGTATGGATCCGGCTGTATTCCCCGTCGGCCTCCACGTACAGAACATCCATCATCGGGATAATGTACTCCCTGCGCCCTGTATCCATAACAACCATCTTTTCCTTACCGGCCCAGTCATCCAGCAGCCGCTCCAGATAAGCCGCTGTATCAAGCCCCGCCTTTCTCGGGAAATCCTCCCCCTCCTCCAGGATGTGAAGCGCATTGGACAGATGAAGATGGACGATGGACAGCCTGTCCTTCCAGGCCTTCCATACAAAAGTGATCCTCTGGGTCTCCGACAACACCATACTCTCCCCTTCCGCCGTATGGGCAACGTACCGGCCTGCCACCACGCAGGTGTTCCTGTCACAAAAAACAACGGAGTACTCCTGCCCCTGTAAGTACACGGATGGCAGATCTTCCAGGCGGGCGCAGTGCTTCAGACACTCCTCTTTTCCGTAATAATACTCTTCCCGCCCTGATGCAATCCACATGATATCCTCGTCCATGGCTTCAATAAAAGGCTGCGGATTCTTATTCCACCATTCCTCCAGGATCCACTGGGTCAGGCGGCGGCATTCCATCTGCTGTTCATGTTTCATAAGATCTGCTCCCTGTCAAAAAACAAACTGTACCAAAAGCATATAGCAAACAGTTCCTCCCGCAATAGATAAGAGCATCTGACGTTTCCACAGGTGAAGTATGACCACCAAAACAATCGATAAAAATTCAGGAATACCATGGCTTCCGGTAAGTACATTTACATTTTTCAGACAATATATAACTAACAGGCCAAATACCGCCGCAGGTAAAACAACTCCAAGATACTGAACATACCCCGGCGTCGGTTTTCCCGATGGAAACAGTAAAAAAGGCAGAAAACGTGTCAGCATGGTTCCAATTATAACCATAAGGATTGTGATAATCTGCTGTGTCAGTGTCATATGGCATCACCGCCTTTCTCCAGCCGTTTTCTTAAAAGTGTAAGGGCAGCGAGGATGGCCGCCATTGCCGGAATAATAAAATGATCTGCGCCAAACGCCATCAGGCAAAGGGCAGAAAGCCCAAGTCCCAAAAGAGCGCTGGTATGCTCCTGATCTTTCAGCCATTGTTCCATGAAAATCACCACAAACATGGCAGTCATTACAAATTCTAACCCCTCCGTATTGAAATGGATAAAGGAGCCGAAAATCCCTCCAAGCGCCGCACCGGAAAACCAGTAAAAATGATTCAGCAAAGTAACAAAAAACATAAACCATCCCTGATCCACATCCTCCGGTATCCTGGCGGTATAGTTAATGGAAAAGCTCTCATCGCACATTCCAAAGATGAGATAAAATTTTTTCCAGCCGGTTCCTTTATACTTATCCAGCATGGAAATCCCATAGAACAAATGCCGCGCGTTAATCATCAGGGTCATTGCAAGGGCCTGTAAGGGATTAAAAACGCCCATCAGCATATTGACCGTTACAAATTCCACCGATCCCGCAAAAATCGTAAGGCTCATAAACATCGGATACCAGAAACTGAACCCGGATACATTCATATAAATCCCGTAAGTCAGTCCGAGAAACCAGAATCCGGCAAAAATCGGGATCGTATAAGGAAAAGCGCTGTGAAAGGCTTTTCGAATCATCTGTGTCTTGCTCTGCACAAACCTGCCCCCTTACATGGAGATTAAAAATTGCTGCTTCCTGTCTAAATCCATTTTATCACAAAGTCCGACAGCCACATTATATCATGACAGCTCATATAATTCTATTTAAAAATACATAAAAAACGATTCAGGCCCCATGCATGAAAAAGCCATACGACATCTTAAGATTCGCCGTTTCTTTTTTCTTTCTCTCCCGGTATAATACCGGCGAAAAACAAAAAATGTGCATTTTGGCACACAACAAATCCGCCATGCGGCGCCACAGATGTTTTCAGGCGGTACCGCGCGATGTAAAATCAGGAGGCTCAGATGAATGAAGTCAAAAACATGAATGAAACCAACGCCGCCCGGAAAAGCAGGCAGCAACTGCTCACCGAAGGCAGACCCTACCGAAAAATCATCGGCTTTACCCTGCCGATCCTGATTGGCAGCTTATTCCAGCAGCTTTACAATATGGCTGATTCCCTGATCGTCAGCCGTGCCCTGGGGGTACAGGCGTTCGCCGGAGTCAGCAGCACCGGCAGATATCCTGGACTATGCCCGGAGCTACATCCGGATTATATTCGGCGGCATGACCGCCTCCATGTTCTATAACTTTTTCTCCAATACCCTTCGGGCGCTGGGGGACAGCAAATCTCCTCTATACTTCCTGTTTGCAGCCTCCGGATTAAACGTCGTGCTTGATATTGTATTCATCTTATTTACCCCTCTGGGGGTGGCCGGCGCGGCCTGGGCCACGGTGATTTCCCAGGGAGTCTCCGCAGTTCTGTGCCTGATACTGATTTTAAAAAAAGTGGAGGTACTCTCCCTTAAGGGATATCGGGAACCGCTGCAGCTTTCTGTCCTTCTCCAGAATCTGCGTCTGGGCCTTCCCATGGCTTTTCAGTCTTCCATCATCGCGTTGGGCACGATCTTCATGACTTACGCCACCAACCGTATGGGCAGCATGGCTGTGGCAGCCTACGCGGCGGGCAACAAGATTGACGGTATCGCCGTGGAGCCGCTTCGGTCTCTGGGTATGACCATGCTTACCTACACCGGCCAGAATTACGGTGCCAAAAAATACGGCCGTATTTTGCAGGGAGTACGGCAGAGCATACTCATCGCAGCTGTATTGTCCCTTGTCCTGGGCCTTACGATGGCTTTAGGCGGAAGAAACCTGGCCTACATATTTCTTGGCACCCATGACAGGGAGGTTTTGGGCCAGACAGCGCTGATGCTGCTGGTGCATGGCGTATGCTATATGATATTAGGACTGCTGTTTTTGTTCCGCTTCACGGTACAGGGCCTGGGACAGACGCTGCTCCCCACCCTGGCAGGCATGATGGAGCTGGTAATGCGTACCATAGCAGCATTCTTTCTGGTGCCAAAACTGGAATTTCCGGGTGCGGCAGTGGCTACCCCTCTCTCCTGGCTGGGAGCTCTGATTCCGGTGGCGGCCGCCTATTTTTTGGCGGCGGGGAAACTGCGTAAGGAGATATTGGAAGAATAACTGTCAGTGTCCGGGCTCAGTATACTCCCGGGGCGAACAGTGGAAAAACTCCCGAAATGCCTTATAAAAATTGCTGCTGTCACTGTAACCCAGCATATCCGCAATCTCTTCGATGGACAAATCGGTTCCCTGAAGCAGCAGAACAGCCCGCTCCATACGCAGCGCCAACAAAATCTGTGAGAAAGTTTTCCCCTGTTCCCGGCGCAAAAGCCCGGAGATATAGTTGGGATGGTAGGCAAAGTGAGCCGCAATCCCTTTCAGCGTTACTGTCTCCGTATGCTCGCTCATATAGCGAACAATCTGCTCAGACAGTCTGCCGGGGTTTTCCTCTGTCTTTTCCATGCGGTATTGCCTGGCAATGTGCATTAACACCGCCATCGCCAGCGGCTTCAGGATTGCCTGAGTGTCCGCTTTTGGGACGGCATACTCCTGCACCATCATCTCCAGCAGGATTCGGAGAGGAGAACTCTTATCAAACCGCAAGTGAAGAAATTCATCGGAAAATTGGTTGATCCGCGGTTCCAGAAAGAACCTGAACAAAGCTGGATCCTGCGAAAGAACCGGAAGGAAAGAGCGAAAAAACAACTCTTTTTTCATCAGTACGCCAATAATAATAAACTCCTCATCACCATCCTTGTTGAGGGCATAGCCGGTATAAGGCTGGCCCACATAACATTCGCCCTCGCTTATGGTAACAAAGTTATCATACTGATAGCTGATAGCATCGTAACTGCCCTTATAGGCGTAATTAAGGAAGAAAAAATCCTGTCGGTGGAAAGTTTCAAAAATGCTTGTGCCTTTATGGACACAGACAATAATTTCCTCCTCCGGCTGCCCCGGCCAGGCCCACGCCCTGGCCCAGCGGTCTTGCGGGGCCACGTCCAGATAGCGCCAGTCCCGGGCGGCAAAATCCGCGCCAAGTTTTTCCAGGGCGCAGCCAAGTTTCATTGTCCGCATAGACCTACCTCCTCATGGCCCGCCGAATCAAAAGAACACAATGCTTCATGTGCCGGGTACAAATAGACGGCGGCGTCCGCCCCGCCGGTTGTAATTATCCCATCTGCAGAGCACAGTTTCCCACTGCGTTTGTTTCTTTCCCTTTTTCCGAATGACCTGCTGCGGAAGAGACAGAAACGTAATCCGACGGAATATCCGTTACCTCAATTTTAAAATACACCGGCCGGAGGGCATCGTTGCAGCTGACAATCGCCAGCCCTTCCCGGTTTACCCAGTCCAGATATTTTACCTCGCTTCCCTTTTCTCCATGGGACAAAGCAAATACATTCGGATAGATGGATCTCCATGCAACGCTGCAGAATCCCTCCGGCATCTCATAATCCGCCAGAAATTCCTGTCCCTCCTTCATTAACGGGCATAGTGTCAGTCCCTGTGCACCATACTCCTTTACCAGTTCTTCATTAAAGCCTCTGACAGATACCCGACATAAACTCCTAAGATTTTGTCGCTGACATTCATCCCGTTGCTGCCAAAAGTATTTGCCAGAATTCCCTGCACAAGTCAATCAGATACTTTGACTTTAATTCATCTGTTTTTCTGCTGAGTATCAACAGCAAGAATACGCCGAAACAAATCCCCCTTAATTGCCTCCGTCCTTTTCTCCTTACTTCGGAATACTGTCAAATGCCGCATTTTCCCGAAGTAAAGTCTCACTGGAAACTCTTCATTCATTTTCCTCTTCCTGCAACAGCCAATCAACTATATTGTAAACCTCAATCCCCTCATAACCATATTTCGGATGTCTGGTCCTGGCAATGATCTTTTTGGGATAAGCATCCCGGATTTGCAGTAATGGCAAACATTCTCTTTCAAGAGTATTCTGATCCGAAATATTGTCACTGACCTGGATATAGATTTTCTCGCTCCCTTTTTGCGCTACAAAATCAATTTCCTTCTGATACAATTTTCCGACATACACATCATATCCCCGGCGAAGCAGTTCCATGCAGACCATATTCTCATATACTCTTCCGTAGTCCATATTCCTGCTTCCTAAAATAGCATATCGGATACCTGTATCACACAAATAGAATTTTTCAGAACTTTCCAGATACTTTTTTCCGCGAATATCATAACGCTTTATATCATAAAAAACAAAGGCATTGCACAAATATTTAATATATCTGCCTGCTGTTACATGATTGGTTATTGTCTTATTCGCTGTCAGCAGCTGACTGACCTTGTTTGGAGAAGTAAGGTTGCTGATGTTATCCATGAGGAATTCGCTCAGTCTCTGTAAGATCTGCGTATCCGGCAAAGAATATTTCTGCACAAGATCTCTCGTGACAATCGTTTCATAAACTTCCTTAATATAATCAATTCTATCCTTTTCCGTTCTGTAAGCGTAAGAACCTGCCAGTCCTCCTTTTATGGAGTACTCATCAAAGAGTTTTTCCTTATCGTCGGCCCTGTCATAATACTGGCAGTATTCCTGAAAACTGAATGGAAACACATGAATCTCGATATACCGTCCGGTAAAAAGAGTTGCCAGATCAGCACTTAATAAAAAAGCATTAGAACCCGTAATATAAATGTCATATTTTCCTTTGGAATAAAGACTGTTGATTGCCAATTCAAATTTTGGACACATTTGGACTTCATCCACAAAAAGGTAATTTACTTTTTCCTCTTGAAAATGTTCCTCTATGTAAGTATGAAGTGCATGGTACTCTCTGATTTCTTCATAGGTCAGATCCATAAAGTCAATAAAGATAATATTGATATTTTCATAATGATTTTTCAGGTACTCAATATATGCCTGCATCAATTTTGACTTTCCCGAACGACGAATGCCTGTAATGATTTTAATATCAGGAGTCTGGTTTAATTCAATTATCCTATTCAGATACTTTGTTCTTTTTATTGTCTTCATATCATCACTCACTTTCAAAAAATAGATTTTTTTATTTTTTTGAAACCGAATTGCAATTCCTATTATACCAACACAAAATAGTATCTGCAAGGGATCGGTTTCAAAACATTAAAATTTTTATTTATTTGAAAGCATCTGTTTCCATCAATATTTCTTTTGCTCCCAATATTGTCATTACAATGAGCAAAGCAATCGAATCTGTTGTTTTATAATTGTTTTAATACTTCTCCAATGTCTGCATTGATACAGATGGAGCGCTTTACAATTTCCTTGGGTACATACGCTTCCCCATAGTTGATACAGGCATGCACTGCCTTTGGATTCTGCGCCGTCATCTGCCAGAACGGATATTTGATAATGCCGGGGGTATTTCCTCCCACCCCAAGCTCCAGAAATAAAATATGGTTCTCTTTATGCCTGCGGATAAAATCATTGTACCGCTCTGCCGCCGCAGACCAGCCTTCATCCTGCACAAAAAGGTCGTCCTGACGCAGATTCATTGTCATAGGCGCACCGCAGACCGGACATTTCGGAATCAGCTCCGACGGGATCTTCATATCCCTCTGCTCCGAAATCATCTTTCGTACCGCTTCTTCATTATCATAGGTTTTCTGATGGCATGCCCTGGAACACTGCCACAACCCATAATCCCCCTGGGTATAAAACAAACGTTTTTTATCAAAACCAGCTTTCTGAAACTGATGATCTACATTCGTTGTCAGGACAAAATAATCCATATCTTTAACCGTCTCGTACAAGGCCGGATAGACCGGTTTGGGGGCGTCCAGATACCTGTTGTAATAAATATGCCTGCTCCACCATGCCCAGTACTCCTCTAAAGTAGCATATGGGTAAAATCCGCCGGAATACATATCCTTCATATGGTATTTTCGGGCAAAATCTCCAAAATATTTTTCAAAGCGTTCCCCGGAATACGTAAGTCCCGCTGAAGTCGATAAACCGGCCCCCGCACCGATCAAAACCGCGTCCGCCTCTTTTATCGCCTTTTTAAGCTTTTCGATCTCCTCAGAGCAATTCGCTGTAAATTTCTTTGTCCAAATCTTTGAAGACATTAAAAACCACCTTCTTTACACTTGTTTCTTTCTGTATAAATTTCTTGACTGTGCCTACCGCGATCTGCGCCGCTTTATCATTTGGGAAATGAAACTCACCGGTAGAGATACAGCAGAATGCCACACTTTCCAGATGATTTTTGGCTGCCAGCTCCAGGCAGGAACGATAACATCCTGCCAGTTTCTCACAGTCCGCCTTTGTCAGAGAGCCATGAACGATCGGCCCTACCGTATGCAGGATATATCTGCATGGAAGGTTGTAGGCTTTCGTTATTTTTGCCTTTCCCGTTTCTTCCTCATGCCCCTGCATCCGCATGATTTCTGCACAATCAATACGAAGCTGAATACCGCTGAAAGAATGGATACAGTTATCTATACACCTGTGGTTCGGCACATAACATCCCGTCATGCCGCTGTTTGCCGCATTGACGACAGCATCACAGCGCAATGTGGTAATATCCCCCTGCCAGAGATATAAGCCTTCCGATACCGGATTTAAGTCCTTAAGCTCTGTAATCCCCTTTGCAGCCGTCTCTGCCTGAAGATATTCATCCTGCACTTTGAGAAATTCCCTGCCAATCTTCTTTGGAAGGCGGACATTCATTAACCCCCGGAGAAGCTGCTTTTGCTCTTCTTCCCCCGCCGGTACTTTCATATCCCGATACTGTACATTCTCCCGCAAAAGTTCCTGTATCAAAAAGTTTCTCCGCTCACTCTGATTCATACCTGACTCCTTTTTTCTTCTGCTCTGTGAAATTTCCATCGGAGCTTTCTTTGTGCTTTTATGCTTTCTTTTTTCACACACGGCCAATGACCTGCTTCGGACAGATCTCTGCACACCGGCCGCAATGCAGACAGCGGTTTTGATCAATCACTGCGGGTTTCCCTGATATGTCAATACATTTCTGCGGACAGACAGAATAGCACAGTTTACAGCCAATACAGCCCTGACCCACAAAATACCCTGTCTGTTTTACTTTTGCCTTTCCAACCACAAAGCTGTCCCTGACTACATGAGCCGGATCGCTGATATCAAAATATTCCCCGTCTGCCTCATATACGCAGAACACCTCCAATGTCTTGCGCGTATCTCCCGGATATATTTCCTGCATATATACATTTTTCTCAAAGATTTCATCCAGTTTTTCTGAACCAATATGTTTCACCTTTCCCCGCAGAGAAACAGCCGCCTTATCTTTCGTTGCGGAAATCGCAATAAACTGCTGCTCCATGACCTGCCTGTAAAACTCCTTCCCCCTGGCTGTCAAAAAGTACACGCCCCTCTCATCCCAGAGCATCATGTCAATCACGCGGGTCTGTGGATGGCCGTCCGCCCCAATCGTTGCCACCGCTGCAGAATGGAACTCCTCCACCAGTTTTTTTAAATACGCATTGCTCTCCATATCTTAACACACCCCTTTCACTATTGGAGTACTCTCGGAAACTCTTTGTGCCTGGTGTACTGGCACATTTACACTTTGCCAAATGATTTGCCTGAATTTCCATCTGCTGCATTGGCCTCACTCAACGATGCCGCCGCATCCCCTCGTTCAGCCGCCCTGCAGACTGAAAATTCATTCTGCGTCATCCGGCTGAAAATCATCCGCAAAGATGGGTACAGTGGAGTTCCCGGGAGTTCTCTGTTGGTATCATTGAGGGAAACCTGTAACCTTAAAATTCATACGGAGGGTTGCCGGAAAAATCAGCAATCACACCGCGGGGATCTGCAAGATAAAACACCTCAAAAATCGGATTGTCCGCAGTCTGATACTGCCCCTTGACAATGGGGTTGTTCATGCAGCCTTCCTTGACAGCCATGTTATTCTCAAACACAGCCCTGCCTGCCAGACGAATCCACGCATACTCCGGGGAAGAAACGGACACCTCAATCTCCGGATTTACCTGCATGTCCTTATAAACGTCCTTGGTATTGTTGGTGCAGAACCACAGCTTTCCATCCCGCTCAAAGCAGAACATAAACGGGCGGCACTTTGCCTTTCCGTCACGTCCAACGGTCGCCAGATACTGCACCGGGTTTGCCTGTAAAAACTCAACTACTTTTTTCATTTGGGAATACCTCCGTCTTTTATGTTTTGTTGTAAATATCTTTGTTACATCAACATCTTATCACACGTTTGTTGTAATGTCAATAGTTACAATAAAATTTTTAAAAAAATGAGGAACCGTTCAGCCTTGTGAAGATTCCGGGCAAAAAAGCGTTGAAAACTTGTTTTCATAAGTGTTTTTACCCGAAATCTTTATAAGACTGACGCCACAAGCTTCTTGGCAAAGCTGTTACCTCAGGCGCTCCCAAACTTCTATTGCTTTAAATTAACTTTCTTGTTTCCTGCATGATATCCTCCAAAGTGATGGAAGACAGTTCCGCCTCCATGGCCTTCTGCACCCGCATCAGCTTATCATCCAGCACCATATGGATATTCCTTCCCACCGGACAATCTGTATTTGGATTCTCATGAAAATGAAACAGCTCCCCATTTTCAATGCATTCGACCGCATTGTAGATATCGAGAAAAGAGATCTCCTTTAAAGGCTTCGGTATAGAAGCTCCGCCAGATCCCCTGGCCACCTCCACAAGCCCTGCCGCCTTTAACTGTCCCAGTATTTTGCGGACGACCACCGGATTCACGTTTGTGCTGCCTGCCAGGAAATCACTTGTTACCTTATAGTCCTCCTTAAATACATCTATACAGGCAAATATATGGACTGCCAAAGTAAACCTGCTTGAAATCTGCATGGAATTACACCTTCCTTTCTTGCCGATAGTTTATCTCTTTTTTATTGTAATGTCAACAATTACAATAAAGCTTCGCCGTGGCAGTCCCTGCGACTCCGTAGCCGTACTGGCCCCACGCCAATCAGCGAAGTGATTAGCGTGGGTATGAAAAGTAACTCCGGGCGTTACTCCTGCACCTATTTTGAAACTCTCTCATTGAAAACCCTTATCTTTTAGAGTATAATAGAAAAAAATATCCGCATATTTTCAAAAAAAGGAGGAACTGCATGAATGAATTAGGATACCACAGCCCCACAGGCATGATTCACATGGTTCCCATGGATGAAATCGGAGGCTTTGAGGTACGTCCCGGAATATACGAACTGAATGGGGCCATGACAATTCCCTGCGGGGTCAATTTCACAATCCATTCCCACGGGGCCACCTCCTGTGAACTGCTGCTATTTCACAGAATGGAGTATACACCTTTTGCCGTTTTGAAATTTCCGGAACACTACCGGATCGGCAACGTATATTCCATGATTGTATTCAAACTTAATATCCAGGAATTTGAATATGCCTACCGGCTGGATGGTCCCCATGACGTATCAAAAGGGATACTCTTTGATAAAAATAAAATTTTACTGGATATTTATGCCAAAGCCGTTACCGGACAGAGTGTGTGGGGAACGAAAAATAAAGAAGGCTCCTTCTACAAAGCCAGAGTCGTACAGAGCAATTTTGACTGGGGAAAAGAAACCCATCCTCTCATCCCTATGGAGGATCTGATCATCTATGAACTACATGTACGCGGATTTACAAAACACAGCTCTTCCGGAGTATCTTACCCTGGAACCTTTGCTGCCATTATGGAAAAAATTCCTTATTTAAAAGAGCTGGGAGTGAACGCCGTAGAGCTGATGCCGATTTTTGAATTTGATGAGATGAAGGACTGCCGGGAGGTGGATGGAAAACAGGTTCTGGACTACTGGGGTTACAACACAGTCAGTTTCTTTGCGCCAAACACCAGCTACAACAGCCAGCCGGAATATAACCGGGAAGGGAATGAACTGAAAACCCTGATAAAGGCCCTCAATGCCAACGGAATCGAATGCTATCTTGATGTGGTTTTCAACCACACTGCCGAAGGAAATGAATATGGCCCCTTCTTTTCGTTTAAAGGTTTTGACAATAACATCTATTATATGCTCACGCCGGACGGTCACTACTACAATTTCAGCGGATGCGGAAATACCTTAAACTGCAATCATCCCATGGTTCAGCAGATGATACTGGAATGCCTGAGATATTGGACCACTGCTTATCACATCGATGGCTTCCGTTTCGATCTCGCCAGCATTCTTGGACGGAATCAGGATGGAACTCCCATGAGCAGCCCTCCCCTTTTACAGCAGCTCGCCTTTGACCCGATTTTAGGACATGTAAAGCTGATTGCAGAGGCCTGGGATGCGGGCGGCCTTTACCAGGTCGGCAGTTTTCCGTCATGGAACCGCTGGGCAGAATGGAATGGAAAATACCGGGATGATATGCGTGACTATTTAAAAGGAGATTTTGGACTGGCGCATACGGCCGCTCAGCGCATTACCGGCTCCCGGGATCTGTACCCGCCGGAAGTACGCGGAAACAATGCCTCAGTGAATTTCTTAAACTGCCACGACGGCTTTACCTTATGGGATATGTATTCTTACAGCCGAAAACACAATGAAGCAAACGGATGGGGAAACCAGGATGGAAGTGATGACAACCGAAGCTGGAACTGTGGTGCAGAAGGTGATACCGATAATGAAGAAATTCTTGCTTTAAGGAAAAAGCTGGCAAAAAATGCCTTTACCGCACTTCTCATGAGCCGCGGAACGCCCATGTTTCTGGCCGGAGATGAATTTTTGAATACGCAATACGGAAATAATAATGCCTATTGTCAGGATAATGAAATTTCATGGCTTAACTGGGAATTTCTTCAGAAAAACCGCCCGCATTTTGAGTATGTAAAGCATCTCATTCAATTCCGTAAAAAACACGATGTTATACGGAAGTTTTCTAATCTCTGTTCCCTCGGTTATCCGGAAATTCAGATTTTCGAGCCGAATGAAAAGACAAAAGTACTCTGCATCATGTATGCAGGGCGGAACAGGGCAGATGATGCAGATGATATTGTATTAGTCGCCTTCAATGTTTTCTGGGAAGAGCAGGAGTGTTTCCTTCCCTCTCTGCCTTACTATCTGAAATGGAAAATTGACGCGGACACAGCCGGCCGATATCTGAAAAACAGTATCCCCGGGCCAAAAGAAGCCTCCCTGTTACTGGACGTTTCAAAAGTCTCTATGGCTCCCCGTTCAGCCCTTGTCTTCTCCGTTTCACCACAAGCTTAACACAAACTTCTCAACACAAATCCCTCTGCTCTCTGACCTTTTCGCCGGACAGCAGAGGGTATCCTATTGATACTGTGGTCCATTTGTATCTCTGTGTCCTTTTTCACCAATAACGTTTACTGCCAGGAGGGAAAAATTTGAAATTGCAATTACGGTTGAATGCAAATCATATCAAATTGATTGCGATTATTGCCATGACCATAGACCACGTATGCGATTTAATTTATCCCGGCTTCCCGGCCGAACCGGGAGCAGTGGGATTACATATAATCGGACGTTTGACAGCTCCGATTATGTGGTTTTTCGTTTGTGAAGGATATTATCACACTCATAATGTAAAAAAGTATATGCTGCGAATGGGAATTTTTGCCGCAATTTCCCATTTTGCATATTGTTTTGCCTTTGGAATAAATCCGGTTCCATTCAGTACAGGAATCTTTAATCAGACAAGTGTCATGTATCCGCTTTTTGTGGCAGTTTTGGTCATGTGGATGCAGGACAATGATTTACCAATGAGAAATTGGGTAAAAAATACACTTATCTTCGTATTGATTTGGAGTGCTTTTCCTGCGGATTGGAGCTGCATAGCAGTACTTGCAATACTGGAAATGTATAAAAAAAGGGGAAACCTGAATGCACAGATGAAAGAAATACTTCTGTATGTCGGGATTTATGCAATGGTATCGTTCTTTTTTGTAAACAGGATTTATGCTTTGGTGCAGACCGGAGTTTTGCTGGTATACCCTGTATTAAAGCTATACAATGGCGAAAAAGGGAAGATAAAGTGGATGAAGTGGTTTTTTTATCTATATTATCCAATCCATTTAATTTTTATTGGAATACTTCGTATCTGCATTTATGGAAACATCTGTTTATTGTTTTAGCAACAGATTTTTCTTCCGTAAAGTTATTGCAATTTCAAAATCACATATAGTATAATGTTGCCAGACATTATACCTGCGCCGATTCGCGTCCGGCCGAAGGACGGACATTTCCTTTTGCGAATCGTGTGCACCCTGCGGAGCATAGTATGCCGCAGGCATACTATAATATGCAAAATATTACAGAAATCGTCTGTTTTCGGCAGCAGACGGTAAATTCTGTTCCCAAAGGAAACCGGTGCAAAGGAGAACATGAAAATGACTTCAAAAATCATCAGCAGCGTGAAACACCTGGTCATGGATTTCAACCAGTTCAAAGAAGAATACCCCTGGCTGAACCGGTGGCTTATTTTTTTTGTCCTGCTGGCTTACGGCGTCAGGATGATCCATGACAATATTTTTCTGGACAGTGAAATTGCAGTCCTCCGCCCTGACTCCATGCATCAATTGTGGATCGGATCCAACCGGTTCGGTCTCGCTTTTACCAGTCGTCTCTTCGGGATGTCCAGACTTATCCCTTACGTTTCCTGCTTTCTGGGTGTGATCATGCTATGGGCCAGCGCTGTACTTTTGAGCTTTTCCGCTTACGAATGGTGTGGAAAGAGCCGTCGTTACAAATTTTTTTTGTATTTGTTTCCCGCCCTTTTTATCACATCTCCCGTTTTCACTGAACAATACCTTTTCGTCCTCCAGGCTTTTGAGGTTTCTTTTGCCATATTTTTATGCATCCTGGCCGTTTTCTGCACTGGAAAGGCTGTCTATGAGAAGGAATACCTCTGGCTGTTTTTGGACATTCCTCTGATGGTGTGGTCTTTCGGCTCTTATCAGTCCATGGTTCTCCTCTATATTTGCCTTACCCTTCTGTCATTTTTGCTTGTATATATGAACCAGGGCATAGAACATGCTCTGACACAGGGGCTTGCCCACATAGCTATATTTTTCTCGGGACTGGCTCTGTACGGGATTCTGTCTGTCTTTATAAAATCAGTTCTGAACATCGACTCTTCCTACATAACAAGTCTGATCTACTGGAATACGGCAGACTGGAGAACCTGCCTGACATGGATCCTGATGGATATAAGAAATATCCTGCTGGCGGAAAATTCTGCCATTTACAGTCGGCTTTATTTTCCCACTATGTGCCTTTTTGTCCTTCAGGCCATGTGGTATGGATGGAAAAAGAAGAAAAACGGTCTAAACTATTTCTGGTTTCTGACGGCCGGAGGACTCTTTTTGCTCTCCCCGTTTTTTCTTACTTTTCTCCTGGGTCACATGCAGGAGACTCGTTCCCAGCTGGTGTATCCTGTAACTGCCGCCTGTTTTCTTTCCCATCTCACTGTCCTTTTGCCTGACAGGCCCAATTCGGGAAAATGGAGAGCCTGCCTAACAGGGCTTTTTGCAGGAACAGGACTTTTTGCTCTCTGTGGAAATTCCATAACTACTGCCCAGTTGTTTCAGTCCGCATGGGAGGCATACCGGAATGATGTTCTTACGGCCAACCGGATCTACCAGGATATCTGCCTGGCAGCCGATCGGCCGGATATGAGTCAATGTCTGGTAATCTTTACCGGAGGACGTGATGCCGGGCTTGCCGGTCCTGCCGTTATGGGAAGCTTATCGGGCCAGTCATTTTTCGGTGCTGAGGCTCATACAGCCGTGGGAGTTTCAGGCCGCGTGAGCAGCATGTTTCTCATTCTGGGTATGGATGTCCAGGTAATGAGTTCAGAACAGGTGGACCTTTACCAACAGGCCATTGAATTCATGCAAAACGCCCCCGACTGGCCTGCCCGGGGCAGCGTCCGCAAAATGGGAGATATTATTGTGGTACGCCTGTCGGAATCCCCGTAATCCGATTGTGAGCTGCCGGTTCTGTGGCAGGCCGGCCATCTTTGGTGTGCATTATCCTTTTTCTCTCCGGCATCCGGCTGCTCTTCCTGGAGCTTTCAGGGGAATATCTGTCCAAAGCCTGTATGGAAATCAGCCGTCCTTCCTTTTTGCAGAAAGTCTCCACGCCGGAACATGCGATTTTCTATATCATTGGCATTCAGAAAGCGATTCAGGAAAGAACAGGAAAACAACCGGGGGATATCGTCGAATAGCGGAAAAAGTGGTCGATTCATAAAGAAATAAAGAAAAGGAGACAGAAAAGATGTGGGAATGTCCAAAATGCGGGCGAAAATTCAAAAATACAAATCAAAGTCATTACTGTGGCCCGGCTCCGCAGACCATTGAGGAATATATTGCACAACAGCCGGAATATACCCGGGCATATCTCAAACAGATTAACGAAACCATCCACAGCACCCTGCCGGACGCTGTCCAAAAAATATCATGGAGTATGCCGACTTACTGGAAAAAGTGGAATCTCATTCAGTTCGCGGCATCCCAAAAACACATCGGCCTGTATCCCGGTCCCGATGCAGTGGAAGTCTTTGCAGATCAGCTGCAGGGATACAAAACAAGTAAGGGGACTATCCAGTTTCCCTATGATAAGCCGCTTCCCCTTGAACTGATTGCCAGGATTGCGGCATGGTGCGGAAAGGAGGACAGAGAATAATGAACACAGACACCCTTTTATTTTTTGAAGGACATATGGATGCTCTTTCATTGTATGAGAAGCTGGAAAAACGAATTTTAAGTGAAATTGACAATGTGTGCGTCAAGGTGAAAAAAAGTCAAATTTCCTTTTATAATAAACATATGTTCGCCTGTGTATCGTTTGCACGGGTACGTAAGAAGAAAGACTGTCCAAAGGATTATATTGTTGTGACTTTCGGCCTGGAACATAAGGCGGAATCTGCCCGAATCGACATTGCCACCGAGCCATATCCGAACCGCTGGACTCATCACCTGCTCGTTTCCCATCCGGATGAGATCGACAAGGAGCTGATGGACTGGATCAGAGAAGCGGCGGAGTTTTCCCGGCAAAAATAACGATAACGTCGCTTTAACAATCCGCCCTGCACAAAACGGCAGAACCGCCGGGGAAATGTCATGAAAAGACAGCTCATTCCCCGGTTCTCCCGCCCGCCATGCCCTTCAGAAATGGAAAAAGGCAGCCCTGATACTCCGTCCTAAAACTGTACGATCTGTTTTATTTCCTGAGCCGGCTCCACAGACTCCGCATAGAGCACCGGGCCTACTCCATCATAATCCTGCCAGAATTCATAGGCAATCTTCGCACGTACCTTAACCCATTTTCCCGTCTCCAGAGTTTTTGCCTCTCTGGCCTTGCAGATAAAGCCCAGAAACGTCATATCTGCCTCACAGCATGTCATGGCCATGCGGCCCGGGACAAAATAGTTTTTCGGAAACTCCGGAGATTTTAAAACCATAGCAGTGAATTCTACCACTTTATCCTCGTACCGGTCCTTTTTATCAAGAGCGTCAATATACCAGATTCCATAGGCATCCGGGGAAATCTCAATCACATCGGCCTTCATATCATACGGCAGATCCTCTTCCAGGACTTCCTGCTCAATCTCACCCTCAGCATCCTCAAAAATCATCTCCGCCTGAGGATTCAGAGCTTTCAGTCCTCTGCGGTACTTGAGAATGTTTTCATCGCTTACGTCATCACAGCGGTTCATGATGATTAACTCAGAGTTTCTCACCAAAAGCCCGAGAAGCGGCTTCATGTTGTTTAAATACAGCTCAAAGGTGGAGCCGTCAATAATCGTAATCTGCTGGAACAGCTGCCAGTTTTTTGGCAGATGGAGCTGGTCCTGAGGCCACATGCCGTTCCACTCAATGAGAACGCGTTCCGGATCATAAAGGGCCTCCAGCCGTCCAAAGAAATCTTCGTCCATCTCCGAAGCATCCTCCACCGTAATCATCCTGGTGTGGGTTTTCTTCAACAGCTCCTTATCATATTCCGTATCCCCTTCCTCACAGAGAATCAGGACTGTGGTTCCATCAGACTGGAAATATTCCTGCTGTAAAGTATAGGAAATAAACTGTGTTTTTCCTGCTTCCAGAAAGCCGTTAATCAGAAATACCGGCATTCTGTCTTCCATGTTACCGTTCATATTTTCTCCTGACTATTTTCCAAAGACTTCTTTCAGTTCATCCTCTTTCAGGTTGGAGCCGATTACACACACTTTTCCCGTATAAATCGGAGAACCGGTACGGATCTCCGTTTCCTCCGGTACCAGATCGAAATAATGCCAGGTTCCGTTTTCATCAGGCAGCATACCCTTGGCACGGAGCACCACGCCATACTTTTCACTGTGGGCCAGATCCTTAAGAACTGCTTCCAGTTTCTCAAGACTGATCGTGCGGCTGGTTTCAAGCCCCCAGCTCGTAAACACTTCATCCGCATCATGTCCGTGGTGATGATGATGGTGCTCATGGCCGCATCCGCACTCCTCCTCATGGCCGTGATGGTGATGCTCATGACCGCATCCGCACTCCTCCTCATGATCGTGGTGGTGCTCATGGCCGCATCCGCACTCCTCCTCATGATCGTGATGGTGGTGCTCATGGCCGCATCCACACTCCTCCCCATGGTCGTGATGGTGGTGATGGCCATGCTTTACTTCCTCTAAAAGCTCTGCGGCCATGTCGTCTGCCGGCTTTTCAATAATTTCCAGAAGCTGCGCTCCTGTAAGCCTGCTGATGGGTGTGGTGACGATGGCAGCCCTGGGATTCTTCTCACGAATTAACTCCACACTGGCAGCCACCTTATCCGCGTCTGCCACATCGGTTCTGCTTAAGACAATGGTTCCGGCACTTTCGATCTGATTATTGAAAAACTCGCCAAAATTCTTCATATACATTTTGCATTTCTGTGCATCCACAACAGTCACGGAGCCGTTTAAAGTTACGTCAATTTCTCCCGCCACATCGCAGACAGCCTTCATCACATCGGAAAGCTTGCCCACACCGGATGGCTCAATGATAACACGGTCCGGAGCGTATTTGGAAAGCACCTCAGACAAAGAACGTCCAAAATCTCCCACCAGGGAACAGCAGATACAGCCGGAATTCATCTCACGGATCTCTATGCCGGAATCCTGTAAAAAGCCGCCGTCAATACCGATCTCTCCAAATTCATTCTCAATGAGAACCACCTTTTCTCCCGCAATGGCCTCTTCAAGCAATTTTTTTATGAACGTTGTTTTTCCGGCTCCTAAAAATCCGGAAATAATATCAATTTTTGTCATTCTTAATTCCTTCTTTCCATTTATAATACAAAAACCTTTTGATTCCAGCATCCGTTACTAACTTTAGCACAATTTTTTCCAATGTCAACCGCCGTCCAAAAATTTTATTAATCCAGTAAACAGCAAAAAAGCCGCCATGTTCACAACCACAACGCTTGCTCCTGCCGGAATGGAATACACATATGATAATACCAGTCCTGCAAAAAAACAGACCACTGACACACATCCGGAAGAAATCACCACTCCCGAAAAGCTTTTAAACACCCGCATCGAAGTTAAGGAGGGGAAAATCACCAGGCTGGAAATCAACATGGCCCCCATCATCCGCATTCCCAGAACTATCGTCACAGCCGTAAGCACCGCAATCATCATATTGTACGCAGAAACATTGACTCCCGTTGCCCTGGCAAAGCTCTCATCAAAAGTCACCGCAAATACCTTATTATAGCAAAGCACGAACATCCCCAAAACCACAACTGACAGCGCGGCGCTTAAAGCCACGTCCTCTTTGCTCATGGCCAGAATGCTGCCGAACATATAACTGCTCACGTCAGTGGTCATTCCCGTGGTCAGCGAGGTAACGATAATTCCCACCGCCAGGGACCCCGCTGATATCATGGCAATGGCCGCATCGCTCTTAATCTTACCGTTTTCTGTCATCCGAAGCAGCAAAACAGCCGCCAGAACCACCACAGGAATGGACACCAGAAGAGGCGCCCATCCAAAGGCAATGGCCACAGAAAGGGCGCCGAAAGAAACATGGGACAAGCCGTCCCCGATCATGGAATATCGTTTTAAAACCAGGCTGACTCCCAGAAGGGAGGCACACAGAGATATGAAGAGCCCGCCGATCAGTGCCCTGACAATAAAAGGATAGGAAAGCATCTCTCTTAGCAGCTCCATCCGTCTGCACCTCCTAAAAATTCTTTTCCAAAAACGGTCTGTTTATACTCTTCTACCGGACCATAAAACTGAACGGTCTGTTTTAAATGCAGGATTTTACTGGCCTGAATTACGATATTCTGGATATCATGGGATACCATCAGCACAGCCACGTTTTCCTCCTGGTTTAAATGGCGGATCACCCGGTAAAAATCCTGGGTGGTGGACGGATCCAGGCCCGTAATGGGTTCATCCAGTATTAAAAGCTTATCGGTGGCGCAAAGGGCCCTGGCAATCAGTGTCCTCTGTTTCTGTCCGCCGGAAAGGTCCCGGTAACAGCTTTTCTTTAAGTCCATGATCCCAAGGCGTTCCATATTCATATCCGCCTTTTTCTTCTCTTCTCCGGAGTAAAAGGGCCGGTTCCCCCGTTTTCCAAGGCAGCCGGAAATAACCACCTCCCGGACTGTAGCCGGGAAATCCTTCTGGGCCGGGGTCTGCTGAGGCAGATACCCGATACCGGATTTTTTTAAATCCCCGGACAGGGTAATGCTCCCTCCCGTGGGCTTTAAAAGCCCCAGAAGTCCCTTCATAAGCGTACTTTTTCCGGAGCCATTTTCCCCCACAATACAGAGATAGTCACCCGCATTGATCTCCATGGAAACATCCTTAACTACATCATAATTTTCGTATCCGAAATCCACATGCTCACATTTTAATAACGGCTGGTTCATTTGCACAGTCCCTCTCGCAGATTCTTCACATTCTGTTCCATCAGGTCAAGATAGGTCACGCCATCCTCAAACTCCCTCCTGGTCACGTTGTGGCAGGAATGAAGCAGGAGTGGCTGCGCTCCCGTTTCCTCCGATATAATCTCCGCCACCCGGTGACTGGAAAGCTCCAGATAATATATGGCAGAAAGACGTTCCTCCCGTACTTTATCAATCAGATACGCAATGGTTTTGGCGCTGGGTTCCGTGTCAGAAGAACAGCCGGAAAATGCCGCCCGGTAACGAAGATCATAGGCATCGGCAAAATACCGCAGCGGAAATTTATCCCCCATGATTATCATGTCATGAATGGCCTCCGCCCGCACTGCCTTAAATTCCCCGTCCAGAGCCTTTAACTTCTTCCGGTATTCTGATGCGGACGCTTCATAGGCGGCGCTGTTTTCGGGATCCGCCTCTTTTAAAGTGTCCCGGATTACCTCCACCATTTTTACAGCGTTTACCGGAGAAGTCCAGATATGTTCATCATATTCAATCTCATACTGGCTTTCGTCCTCGTAAGCAGAGCCTTGCTCCTTGTAGTTTTTCCCCTCGCGGCCAGAGTCATGATTTTCATGTTCTTCCTCTTCAAAAGCATGAATATGATGGTGTTCCTCTCCGGTATCTTCCATGCCCTCCACCACTTCTTCCGCCACCACATCTACATGGTCCATCATGAAAACCACATCCATATCTTCTGTGTCCAGAGAGTCCAGCACCTGATTTAACCACAGCTCCATGGAACCTCCGTTGGCAATCAGCACGTCTGCGTCCTGTATGAGACGGATGTCCTTCGGCGTTGGCTCAAAAGAATGGCTGTCCATGCCGGCGGGAATCACCAGAGAAAGGTCCACATGGTCTCCTGCCACCTGCCGCACAAAATCATAGTATGGAAACAGGGTCGTTACCACCGTAACCCGGGCCGCAGACTCCTTCTTCCCATTCCATTCTTCTGGTCTTTCAGCTTTGTCCGCGCTGCATCCCGTAAGAACATATAAAAGAAACATCGCTGCAAAAACCAGCCATGCTTTCCGCCGCCCATTCTGTTTTCTGCCTGATACGTTCAAACAATTTCCCCGACTTTCTTTTTTCCTTTTATATCACAAAGGATTCCCTGGTTTTTCTCAAGTATTCCTATCATATCCTCCGGCATCTCAATCAAATAGTCCGGAGAAAATTTCTGAAGCTCTTCCCGTCCCCGGAATCCCCATAAAACGCCTATGGTAGTCATTTTTGCATTCTTTCCTGTCTGCATATCCGTATTGGTGTCTCCAAAATACAGGCATTCCTCCGGCTTTGCGCCCAGGTCATCCGCGGCCGTAAGGGCTCCGGTGGGATCCGGTTTCTTTGGAATTCCCTCTTTCTCCCCGATCACCGCATCGAAAAATTCCTTTCCGAACACGGCCTCCACTGTATTGACGGCCTGTGCATGAGGTTTATTGGATACGACTGCAAGCTTCATTCCCCTCTTTTTCAAATAAGAAAGAAGCTCTGGAATCCCATCATAGGCATGCAGTTTATAAAGGCAGTTCTCCGCGAATATTTTCATATAAACAGGAAGAATCTCCTCATAGTGAACCAGCCCGGCATCGCCGCCTGCAATGAGGGACCGGCGCATCTGCATTTTGTACCCGTCACCCACAATATGCATCATCTGATCTTCTGTCAGCGGCCCCAGTTTAAACTGTTCCAGGGCCAGATTGGTACAATATGTTAATGCATGGATGGAATTTACCAGCGTACCATCCAGATCAAAAACAGCGCATTTATAATCCATTACAATCTCCATTCCGGCGCAGACGCTTCCTTTCTGCGCCCCGTTTACTATAAAAGTTCAGCGCTCCGGCGCTGAACGGTGCGAAAATGGGGTCACGAAGTGACATCTTCCACTCCCGTTTTCTGCACATCCGCCTGAGGGTTCATAGGAAACCCCACTTTCATTCATGGTGGTGCCTTAAGCAGGGCATGTAGATCCATGATTACAGGATGTTCCCCATTTTATCACAGACTTTGTCTGTTTACAAGAAAGAATTTCCTCTTCCTTATGCCCTCTCTTCTCTGAAAATGTACCAATTCAGCCTTACATCTTCTTGCCCGTTTTTCTCCGTTCTGTCGACAGCGGCCTGTAAAATTTGTTATTTAATTGTCAATCTTTCCGATTCCGCTTGCTTTTTGGAAACACCTGTGGCAGAATACGGTAACTGACAAGCTTGTTACATATTTAACACATTTCAGGAGGGTAAGACGTATGAAAGAATTTTTAGAAAGAAAGCAGGTCCGCTTCTCCGTCCAGACCTATTTCATTGATGCTCTGGGAGCCATGGCCTTCGGCCTGTTTGCCTCCCTTTTAATTGGAACAATTTTTTCCACTCTCGGCGATAAAACGCAAATTGCCATTTTCTCCACCATCGCCGCCTATGCAAAAAGCGCCACCGGTGCCGCCCTTGGCGTATCCATTGCCTATGCTCTGAAAGCTCCCCAGCTTGTCCTTTTTTCTGCCGCCACCGTCGGAATCGCGGGAAATGAGCTTGGCGGCCCTGTGGGTGCCCTGGTTGCCACCATTGTGGCCACGGAACTTGGTAAAATCGTTTCTAAAGAAACCCGTGTGGATATTCTTGTCACCCCTGGCGTTACTATTATTTCCGGTGTTCTGATCGCACAATTTGTGGGCCCCGGTGTTTCTCAGTTTATGACCTTCTTTGGAAACATGGTAAAAACAGCCACAGAAATGCAGCCATTCTTCATGGGAATCCTGGTTTCTGCCCTCATAGGAATCGCCTTAACGTTACCTATCAGCAGCGCCGCCATCTGCATTATGCTAAGCCTTGACGGAATTGCAGGAGGAGCAGCCACGGCCGGCTGCTGTGCCCAGATGATCGGTTTTGCTGTTTTAAGCTTTTGGGAAAACGGCTGGGGCGGACTTCTGGCCCAGGGGCTTGGAACCTCCATGCTTCAGATGGGTAACATCGTGAAAAACCCGAAAATCTGGATTGCTCCCACGCTGGCGTCCATGGTGACCGGACCCGTTTCCACTCTGGTGTTCCGTCTGGAAAATATCCCTGCCGGCTCCGGCATGGGAACCTGCGGCCTGGTTGGCCCCATCGGCATCTATACAGCCATGCCTGAGGGAGGCCTCAAGATGTGGCTTGGCATTCTCCTTGTATGCTTTCTTCTTCCCGCTGTCCTCGCTATGATCTTTGGCTCTGTCTTAAGAAGAGCCGGATGGATTAAGGAAGGGGATTTGAAGCTGGACTTATAGAATGGCTGTGGCGACCGATTCTCCTGTTACAGAATCCAGCCCATTTAAAGTTCGCCTACGGCGAAGGGCTGGATTCTCTCCAACCTCCACGTATTCTTACGGACTTTGCAGCAAGTGCAAAGTCCTGAGCTGAACTGTTACGACTTTCTCTCTTTTTCGACCAATTCTATTGACTATATGCGCTGAAAATATTAATATTTAAGCATGGGCAATTTTCCCAAAAAATTTTAGGAGGTAGTAAAGTATGAAGAAAGTACTTTCAGCAGCCATGGCCGCCGTCCTCTCCATGAGTATGGCTTTTAGTTCCATGGCTGCAACAAAGCTTCCGGCTCCTGTCAATGTCCAATGGAGCCCGGATCAGGAAGCGCTTCCCCAGTGGTCGCGTGTGGAAGGCGCTGTGGAATATCATGTAGAGGGCTACAAGGAGAACGACCGCTTTTATAGTGTATACCATACTTTCCCGGTCACTGATACAAAGGAAACTTTGTCTGCCGGAGGATTCCTGAACGATCTGGAAGAATCCGGTATTTACAGCTTCCGTGTTAAGGCCCTGGGCGACGAAAATAACACAGCGGACAGCGACTGGTCCTCTTTCTCTGAAGACTGGTCCTTTACAAAAGCTGACAGCATTCTCAGCGTCCCCTCCAATCTTCGCTGGAACGGTACCGTCACATGTTGGGATAAAGCGGAAATTCCCGCAGAATATCAGCCTTATTTTTACGGATATGAGGTAAGGATTTATGGAGACGGCGAATTACTTGTGACACACAATGGCATACGCGACACTTCCTATGACGAGGCCGAATGGATGAAGGAGGAAGATATCAAAGAATATACGTTTGCCGTGCGTACCATAAGCAACACCCCATCCAAAGTTTTCCACGGCGAGCTGGTAACATGTACGGAAGCCTATGACGCTGAAAACACAAAAACGGATATTTCCGACAAGTTGGACGCTATCATAACAGCAAGCGACTCCAATGCGATTGCAAGCGCCCCTGATACCCTAAAAGAAAACATCAAGGATCTTCAGGTTGCCATGCAGTCTGATGAAACTGTTCTTGACCAGGTGAAAGCGCTTGAAGAAGCTTATGCCAATCAAAAAAAGATTGAACTTGAGGTTAAGGCCACAGACAACGCAGAGATTGATACAACTAAGATAAGCATCGTAGGCGCTTTGTTAAATGCCAGAGACAATCAAAACGTTGTCTTTAACATTTCCAAACCTAAAAAGCTTTCCGTGGTTGATGAAACGGCTTACAAAAACTGCATTCAGTTCGATTTCAAGCTTTTAAATGCAGTAAGCGATTTAAAAGTCCCGGTAAGAATTACGGTTCCGATTCCGGAATCCATCAATCCGAAGTATTTCCGTGTTCTTCACGATCATAACGGTAAGGTTGAAGAGATTAATCCTCTCACCGTTAAGATTGACGCTGACAATCGGCTGGCCTCTTTCACGGTAACAGATTTCAGTACCTTCATCTTTGCTGAGGCAGGCGCTGCTGAAGAGGGTACAGACCCTGAACAGATTCTCACTCCGTCCAATGCAAAAGAGTTTATAGACCTTGCCAAAAAACTTCCGGATTCCCTGGACGATCTGGAAGACGCGGACAAGGAAGCCGTAACGGCAGCCCTTGCGAAATTGGTGGCAGCTCTTAAAGACTCCAAAATCAGTGCCTCCATCAAGAACAGTTTCCTGGATCCTGAAACAGAAAAAGCCCTTCAGACAATATCCGCTTTACTTGACGCGCTGGGCGACTCTGAAAACCTTACATGGGATTCCGGAATTGAAAGTATCAAGTATGCCTTTCTCGCATCCGGCTTCTCCGGAACAGGCGAGGCGCCGACCATACATTTTAATTTTAACCTTGCCACTCCCAGCAACGCCAAAGAAAAATTAGTCTTTAATATTTCCATGGTAATGGATGGTGACGAAACCACGGAATTAATCAGTCCGTTAAAATTCTATCTTGAAGTACCGGATGGCTATACTTACAATAAAAATGATAAGATTACAGTTTCCGGCGGAAAAGCAAAGGCTGCTTCTGAAGGAAAAGTAAAATTATCCTATGACGAGGATTCTGACCGCCTGGTAGTATATACCACCAGTCTTGGAACCTTCAGAATCACCGGAAGCTCTTCCGGAGGCTCTTCTTCCGTTTCTTCCGGAGGAAACAGCAAAACCAGCACCACTCCGCATCTTCCGCCCAGGTCTCCGGCAGGCGGCAGATGGGAAAAGGACGGAAATAATTACAGATACTATTACAGCGACGGAATGCTGGCCTCCAACTGCTGGCTTGAGATCACCTGGAACAACACCATTCACTGGTACCATTTCAATGCATCTGGTATCATGGATACAGGCTGGCTCAAGGACAACTTCGGCAACTGGTACTACTTAAATGTATCTCCCGATAAGGTATACGGCAGCATGGTGACAGGCTGGAATCTCATCGACGGCAACTGGTATTATTTCAATGAAAAGAGTGACGGCTTCAAGGGCACTTTGCTCACAGATGTCATCACACCGGACGGCTATCAGGTAAATTCTGACGGTGTCTGGGTACACTAATCAGCAAAACATAAGGCAGGGGGCATCGCCGGACGGCGATGCCTCTTTTCATTTTCTCTTCACCAAAGCTTCACAAAAATTTTCTTGAATTCCCCTCCCCCCAAAGCTATAATAAAGTAACAGCTCAGCCATGCGAAGATTTAGAGCGAAAAAGGCGTTGAAAACTTGTTTTCATAAGCATTTTTCACTCTAAATCTTCATAGGGCGG
>ERZ808046.162-NODE-162-length-85281-cov-9.747629_pt1 | contig 85281 bp, 70 predicted proteins | sample MGYA00380196_ERZ808046 | MGnify/ENA primary metagenome ERZ808046 (study PRJEB31490, sample SAMN06133421) | mouse gut metagenome | isolation source: Z6_2 | host: mice | place: China: Chengdu | collected 2015-05 ... | reverse complement strand
GGATGCGGCAACAACTCCTGCGGATGCGGCAACAACTCCTGCGGATGCGGTAATAACAACTCCTGCGGATGTGACAATAACTGCGAATGTAAATGCCACTGCAGAAAATGTAATTGCTGCTGTTCTTGTCACGCAGCCTACAAGCAAGGATTTCATAACGGTTACAACATTGGCTACAGCGAGGGATACAATGCAGGCTACAATGCAGGAACCGCCCAGTGTTCCGCTTCTGCCACTCCGCTCCCCATACCTGTTCCACAGCCTGGCTGTGAATGCTCCGGCGGAGCCACTTGCTGTTAATTTAATCAGGGCCGCTTCTGCGGCCCTATTTCATGAAAAACAAAAAGAGCCTTGATCTCTCAAGACTCTCCATCGGGGCAACAGGATTTGAACCTGCGACCTCTCGGCCCCCAGCCGAGCGCGCTACCAAGCTACGCCATACCCCGTTTTCTTAACGCTAGATTAGTATAGCAAAAACCTCAGGAAATTGCAACTACTTTTTTGAAAAATTTGAAATCTTTTGAATTTTATATGTAACAGTCCAGACGGGTATCTTCTTGCCCGGCTGTGCCGGACAAGGCGAAGAAAACCGGATGAAAACCGCCTGACAAGTGAATCTGTGAACCTGACATCTGTTTTCGTCCGGTTTTCCTATCCCTCATTTGGCGCCGGAAAAATTTTTGTTTCTCCCGGCTATTTTTATAAGAGCCTTAATTATGAGGGCTGCTTTCCAATATAAGCATGGATACCGCCGTCTACATACAGAATCAGTCCATTTACAAAGTTGGAAGCCTCAGAAGCTAAGAATACAGCAGGACCGCCCAGGTCCTCTGCCTCGCCCCAGCGTCCTGCAGGAGTCTTGGCAATGATAAACTGATCAAAGGGATGTCTGGAGCCATCCGGCTGAACCTCACGCAGGGGAGCTGTCTGAGGAGTTGCAATATAGCCAGGTCCGATACCGTTACACTGAATGTTGTACTCACCATACTCAGATGCAATATTTCTGGTTAACATCTTTAAGCCGCCCTTAGCTGCTGCATATGCAGAAACGGTCTCACGGCCAAACTCAGACATCATGGAGCAGATGTTGATAATCTTTCCGCCGCCTTTCTTAATCATGGACGGGATAACTGCCTTTGCAACGATAAAGGGAGCGTTTAAGTCTACGTCAATTACCTGACGGAAATCTGCTGCAGACATTTCGATCATAGGGATTCTCTTGATAATGCCTGCATTGTTAACCAGAACATCAATTACTCCCACTTCCTTCTCAATCTGAGCTACCATAGCGTTTACAGCGTCTTCGTCACATACGTTGCATACATAGCCATGGGCCTTAATTCCGGCTTCCTGGTAAGCAGCAACCCCCTTATCCACTAGCTCCTGCTTAATGTCATTGAATACAATCGTTGCCCCTGCCTTTGCCATGGCGCTTGCAATTGCAAAGCCAATGCCGTAGGATGCGCCAGTAACCAGCGCTACTTTGCCTTCCAGTGAAAATGCATTTAAATCTTTCATTGTCCGTTCTCCTTTTCTTAAAATCTGTATACAACTTTGTTATCTCGTATACAAATAATAACACATCCTTAAGCATTTGGCAACATGTTTTTCAACAAATTTCGAAAAATAATTTTATATGGCTGCTATTCGATCCCTCAATTCCACCATTTTCCTGTCTAAATCCGCGACAACACTGGAATACTCTTTTAATTCCTGACCTATCAGCTTGGCCTCCTTCTTTCCCCGCTTATACCGAAGCTGGTGATCCAGACAGGCCCAAAAATCCATAGCGCTGGTTCTCAGCTGGACCTCCGCCTCTACCGCTTCCATCTCTCCCCGAAAATACACCGGCACCTCCACAATCAGATGAAGGCTTCGATATCCGGAACTTTTCGGACTTTTTAAATAATCTTTCACCCGGACAATCTTAAGATCCTGATGTCCTTTTAAAGACTCTGCCACCCGGTATACATCATCCATATAAACGCAGATAGCTCTTACCCCCGCAATATCACAGATGGCAGAGAGAGCTTTGGCGTCCGGCTTCTCATAGCCTTTTTTAGCAGTCTTTTTCTCAATGCTTTCCCAGGTTTTAATCCGTCCTGAGGTGCTGGTAATCACAGGCCGCTCCAGCTCCATGGAAAGCTCCGCATGAATTACCTCCAGCTTAGCCAGTAAAATACGGATAGCACATTCGTATTTTGGTCTAAAATATTCGTTCATCTCTTTTCACACCCTGTCAATGAAATCGTCACCCTATTAATATATGACAGGCTTTTTCCGTTTATGTGTATTTTTCCATATACTTGCCAGAAGGCTCTTTCCCTGACGTAAGCAGGCAGGGGGACCCACGCCAAAAACGCGGTATCCCCCTGCCTGGTACAGCTCTTTTTTAAATATCAAATTTTCCCTCTTCCGGCTCTTCCTCAAAATAGTCCCGATACTCTACATCTATCTGATGTCTCATCCGCTTCATGCTGAAATAGAGATGATCTTTTAACACTTTTTCCATCCCTTCAATATCTTTTTTCTCAATCATCCGAAACATGGCCTCATGTTCCTTAATAATCCGGGGAAAATCCGTCTCTGTTACAAAATCCATCATCCGGAATCTGGTATAATGAAGCTGTTGGGCCTGAATAATCTCCCAAAGCTTCTGCTTTTTGGTCTCTTCAAACCAAATGCTATGCATCTCCGCATCCATCCGATAAAATTGCTCCGGCTTAAAATCCGGTTCTTTGATCACTGCCTGCTGCTTGCGGATTTCGTATCGAATCCGCTCCATTACCATAGGACTCACGATTTCCATAAAGTCCCGGAGAACCATGGTTTCCACTGCCACGCGCATGTAAATCATCTGCTTAATATTGCTTAAATTCAGTAAAGTTACAGAAATCCCCTTATAGGGTACGGTCTTTACAAACCCCTGCTCCTGCAAAAGCCTCAGTGCATCCCGAACCGGGGTCCTGGAAACTGAAAAGCGCTCACAAATCTCATTTTCCCGGATCAGCTGGCCTGGCTTTAATTCTAAATCTAAAATTTCTTTTTTTAATACCTGGTAGACCATCTCTTCCCGGTTTTTGTAGTTGCTCTCTTCCATGTCTGCTCCTTCCAGTTTCAGGTGATCTTGTATACATATCAATGATATTACATACAAACTTATTTGGCAAGTGCAAAATATCGGATGATGTCCTTTCTGGTGACAATTCCAATTAAATTATTCTGATCATCCACCACCGGAACAAAATTTTGATTTAATGCCTTGTCTATCAGCTCCTCCATGGTGGTTTCCACGTGAACCGGCTCATAGTCATTTCGACGGCTGATAACGGTTACCGGAATTTTTTCTGATTCTTTTAGATTTAAGTTCAGTTTATTTTTAATATCCCACAAAAGATCTCCCTCAGTAATGGTTCCTATGTATTTTCCTGCCCGGTTTATCATGGGAATACAGGAATAGCGGCGGTGCTCCATCTTTTCCATGGCCTGACGCAAGCTGTCATCCTGATAAATATATGCAATATCCTTTTTGGGTGTCAGAAAAAACAAAATATTCAAATTTCCTCCTCCAGTCACTGTTTTATTTTCCCAGGCAGCGAGCCAAGCAGCCGCGCTTGCGCGGATATTTGGCTATCGCAGCCCAGACGAGATATCGCCGTAAAATACGGCAGAAAATCCTGTGCCAATTTCGAGTATTTTTCAAACACGCTCTAGTATAGCACAGGATTTTCTAATTTTCTACTCCATAAAATCTACCGGATCTACCGGAGCTCCCTGGTGGGTCAGCTCTACGTAAACACTGCTGCCTTCTATGCAGTAATATTTTGTAGGCTCCGCCACATATCCCAGCACCTGCCCTTTTTCCAGATAGTCCCCGGTCTCCGCCTGAACCTCTTTTAGCTGGCCGCAGGTTATGCTGTAATTATTTCCCAAATCCAGGACCACATAGCTGCCGATTTCTTCATTAGCTCCTACAGCAGCTACCTTGGCATCTGCCGGCGACTTTACCGGAGTGCTGACCTCTCCCTGAATCACAATCCCCGGATTGCATTTATACTGATCCAGGGTGGGGAAATAGATAGTGGAATCCATACTGTAATCCAGAAGAATGTTTCCTTCCACTGGCCAGACCATACGGCTGTTTTCCGTAAAGTTTAAATTTACGGCAGCAGCGGCTCCCTGGCCTGCGCCTGCAGGCGCTGCATCAATCTTTTGCTCTGTTTTTGTCCCGCCGGATGCCGGAGTTTTCCCGGCTGGCTGAGATTCTTTTCTGGTATTTTCAGCCAGCTGACTGGAGTTTTCCGATTCTCTGGCATTGGATGGTCCTGCCACCTGTACCTTTGTCTCAGGAGGGTCTGCCCTTTTTTCTGCAATCTCTCCCTGGGATTCTCCCATTTGTAAGTAGGGCGTTTCTTCCGCTCCATTTCCTCTGTGGATGGTCATGGTTCCTGCTGCAGCTACTATAGTCAACAGGCCCAGCACCATCATGACAAGGACTAATTTATCCTTGAATAGTTTATTTGCTCTCTCTTTCACGTTTATCACCTCGGTACTATTCTTACCAAACCGAAGCGACTTATTCAGAAATTAAAACAATATTTTTATAATAATATTCCAGAATGTCCTGGGCCGTCCAGCCTTCCTTTGCTTTTACATTTCCTCCATACTGAGAGAGGCCGTAGCCATGTCCGATTCCGGAGGAAATAGCCCGCACACCGCCCTCGTATTCTTCAATGGAAAAATCCGGAGACTGGAGTCCCAAAGCGTATTGAACCTTGTCGCCGCCGTATACCATAGATCCTATCTGAATTTCTTCCACATAGCCTGCATGATCCCTGGATACCACCTGGACGCAGCCCGGAACCATATCTGCTGTTATGGACTCTCCTTCCGGTATAGCGCTTAAAAGCCCGGCAAATTCTTCCTTTGACCATGTAACCACCTGTAAATATCCATCTGCTTCCACATCCCGGCCGCTGTCCACACTGGTCAGATATGGGTGATAAGTGTCTCCGGGACGGGTCTTTCCGGCGCTGGCCCTGCAAAACAGCGGATCGATCAGTTCTCCATTCCAGGTTACCACCGTCCCTGTTGTTTCTTTTGCCGCCGACTCCATTTTCTTATAATATTCTACAAACCGATCTGTACCCCACAGAGCTTTTAACTGCTCTTCCTCCAAAAAATCCAAATCCAGGGCAGATTCGGCAATTTCTGTTTCATCCCCCATCTGCTTTCTGATATAGGTTCTGGCCAGAATTGCCTGGGCTTTTAATACCTCCGGCTCGTAATCTGCCGGTATCTGTCTGGCAATCACACCGGGAAGGTAATCCTCCAAATCCACATAACCGCCCTCCCCCCTGTCCAGATAAATTCTTCGTCCCGACTGCCCCGGTTCTCTGTGCTGCCCCGCAGCCGCAGTCCCACTGACAGCTAAAGTAATAATGTAGGGGAAAAGAAAGCTGATCAAAATGGCTGTTCCGATTTTTTTTTTCATTCTGCCCTGAACCTCCCGATTTCTCTGTAACTAATATATGTTTAGAACAGACAAGTCATGCGAAAAATCAGGAATGAAAAGCAGCCTGTTAAAGATCAAACAGAGAGATCTGGGTAATCTGATAGGGTTTCTGGTAAGCGTGGATAATATCTTTCATCTGATATAGAATACCATATTTCTCACATCTTTCTGAGAACACCTGCCAAAGCCGTTTTGCATTGGGGCTTATACACACATATTGGTTGCCGTATTTTTTCATATATTTCTCCGGGAGACGTTTTTCCGGATAAATCTCCTTCAGCCTGTCAAAGTACCACTCCCGCTGATTGGCCCGCAGCGTCATACCAAAGGACGGGTAAATAAATTTTGCTCCCGCCTCCCTGGCCCTTTCGATTACTGCACATACATTTTCCTCGCTGTCTTCTATCCAGGGAAGCACAGGCATAAGAAGGATTCCGGCAAATATCCCGGCTTCTGAAAGGCGCGCCACAGCTTCTAAACGTCTGGAAGGAGAAGGAGCCGCAGGTTCCAAAAGTCCTGCCAGCCCTTCGTCCGGAGTCGTAACCGTAATTTTTACCAGCACCGGAGAGTGTTCCAGAATACTGGAGTAAATATCCTGATCCCGCAAAATCAAATCGCTTTTCGTGGCAATGGCGGCTCCAAAACCAAAAGCATCCACAAGTTCTAAGGCATGGCGGGTCAGAAGAAGGTGCTTTTCCAAAGGGTTATATGGGTCGCTCATGGCTCCGGTTCCTACTACCCCGGTTTTGACCTTGCGCCGCAAATCATCCCGGATAATCTGCAGGGCATCTTTTTTTACTTTAACTTCATCAAAATTTTTAATCTGGTAGCAGTCAGAACGGCTGTCGCAGTAAATGCATCCGTGACAGCAGCCCTTATAGATGTTCATATTGTAGTCGATCCCAAACCACTCTCTGGATTTGGTTTTGGTTACAATGGTTTTCGCATCAATGTATTCCATAAAATCTCCACTCTTATAAAAAGGCAAGGGGACGCCGCAAAACGAAACCTTCTCATTTCATTTTGCGGACATCCCCTTGCAATAAGAACCTTACAGCTCTACTTTTACCTTATCTAATTTCCAAATATCCTTTATATATTCCTCAATGGTTCTGTCAGAGGTAAATTTTCCGGCACAGGCTACGTTTAAGATAGCAGCCTTTGCCCACCACTTCTCATTGCGGTAAGCCTTGTCGATCTTATCGTGGGCCTCTGCATAGGAACAGAAGTCTTTTAAGATAAAGTAGCGGTCTGCCTTGTCGCTGGACTGAGTGTTCAGCAGAGAATTATAAATCGGGCGGAACAGCTCCGGATCCTGAGGTGAATAATAGCCGTTAATCAGCTGCATCAGTACCCGGCGAATCTCCTGATTGTTGTTAAAGATATCCATAGGATGGTATCCGCCGTTATTCTCGTAATTAATCACCTCGTCAGAGGACATACCAAAAATAAATGCGTATTCTTCGCCCACTTCTTCTACGATCTCAACATTTGCACCGTCCATGGTCCCTAAGGTCAGGGCTCCGTTCAACATCAGCTTCATGTTTCCGGTACCGGATGCCTCTTTGCTGGCAGTGGAAATCTGTTCGCTGACATCTGCAGCGGCGAAGATCATCTCTGCGTTGGATACACGGTAATCCTCAATAAATACAACTTTGATCTTTCCGTTAATGGTTTTATCGTTGTTAATCACATCAGCCACGGAATTAATCAGCTTAATGGTCAGCTTTGCCACCTGATAGCCTGCTGCAGCCTTGGCGCCAAAGATAAAGGTTCTGGGAACCATATCCATATTGGGGTCATCCTTTAACTGATTGTACAGATACATTACATGAAGGATATTCAGCAGCTGACGCTTATATTCGTGAAGGCGTTTTACCTGCACATCAAAGATGGAGCGGGGATCTACATCAATATTATTGTGCTCCTTGATGTATTTTGCCAAACGCACCTTATTCTGGTATTTGATGTTCATAAACTCCTGCTGGCATCTTGGATCATCTGCATAAACAGACAGTTTCTTAATATGAGGCAGGTTGGTGATCCACTCGTCGCCGATCTTGTCCGTTACCCAGTCTGCAAGCAGGGGGTTGCCGTGAAGCAGGAATCTTCTCTGGGTGATACCGTTGGTCTTGTTGTTGAATTTATCCGGCATCATCTGATAGAAATCTTTTAACTCCTGATTCTTTAAGATTTCGGTGTGGAGTCTTGCAACGCCATTTACAGAGAAGCTGCCGGCAATGGCCAGATGGGCCATCTTAACCTGTCCGTCATAGATAATAGCCATCTTGCGTACCTTCTCGTGATTCCCCGGATAAGCAGCCTCAATAGCGGCAATAAAACGGCGGTTAATCTCCTCAATAATCTGATAAATTCTGGGAAGCAGTCTGGAGAACAGCTCTATGGGCCATTTTTCCAAAGCCTCTGCCATGATTGTATGGTTGGTATAAGCGCAGGTCTTGGTGGTAACTTCCCAGGCCTCCTCCCAGCTCAAATCATAATTGTCTAATAAGATTCTCATCAGCTCTGCCACTGCAACCGTGGGATGAGTATCATTTAACTGGAAAACATTCTTCTCGTGGAACTTGCGGACATCGTCATGGTGCTCCATATACTTGGCAACGGCGCGCTGCACGCTGGCAGAAATAAAGAAATACTGCTGGCGCAGGCGCAGCTCCTTACCTGCATAATGGTTGTCGTTAGGATACAGAACCTCTACAATCGTCTTTGCCAGGTTCTCCTGCTCCACTGCCTTCTGATAGTTGCCCCGATCAAACTCATCCAGGCGGAATACTTCCACAGGCTGCGCGTCCCAAACCCGCAGAGTGTTTACTACATTATTGCCGTAGCCCACAATAGGCATATCATAGGGAACTGCCATAACAGACTGGTAGCCCTTCTGTACAAAACGGTTTTTCTTGCCGTCCCACTCAGAAGCTACATAGCCTCCAAACTTAACCTCAGTAGAATACTCGGCCCGGCGCACCTCAAAGGGGTTCCCGTTCTTTAACCAGTCATCGGGAACTTCTCTCTGGAAACCGTTCTCGATTTTCTGTTTGAACATACCATAACGGTAGCGGATGCCGCAGCCGTATGCCGGATATCCTAAAGTTGCAAGGGAGTCTAAAAAGCAGGCAGCCAGACGGCCTAAACCGCCGTTTCCAAGAGCTGCATCCGGCTCCTGATCCTCAATGACATTTAAATCCAGTCCGAGCTCTTCTAACACTTCCTTGATCTCTTTTTGGGCACAGATATTGATGATATTATTACCCAGAGCCCGTCCCATTAAAAACTCCATGGAAAGATAGTAAACGGTCTTTGCATCCTCTTTCTCATATACCTTGTGGGTGGCAATCCACTCGTCGATGATAACATCCTTTACAGCATAGGAAACTGCCTGAAACATCTGTTCCTGGGTTGCATCCTCCACATTCTTGCGGAACAGGTTCTTTACGTTGTAAATGACTGATTTCTTAAAAGTCTCCTTATCAAATCCCTGATTCATGAATACTTTCCTCCTTTTTCGCCCTGCTTTTTGGGCATACAGGTATGCCCCTGGGTATTTCCTCCTAATTTTCAGCCGGTAATTTTTTCAACGCCCAGCATGACTTTCTCACCATTAATATTCCATTCCTTGGCATATCCGCCCATCTGTCCCACGGAAATGTAATCCGCCATAACCTCGCCTTTGATCTGGTCGCTGTGAGTCTTTAACAAATCCGCAATCTTATCGTTCTCATCCTGGAATACCCGGATGTGATCCATAACCTCAAATCCGGCTTCCTTACGCATGGTCTGAATCTTGCTGATCAGTTCTCTTACAAAGCCTTCCTCAATCAACTGAGGGGTTAAATTGGTGTCCAGGACTACTGTTACATAGTTGTCCTTTTCTGTTACAAAGCCTTCCTTCTGAGCCATGTCAATCAGCAGATCTTCTGCGGTTAATACGACTTCTGTCCCGTCAAAGGTAAAGGTCAAAGCTCCCTTTTCGTTTAAGGTATCCATGGCCTCATTGCCGTCTACGGACTGAAGGGCCTGGCGGATAGCGCCTAACTGTTTCCCGTACTTGGGGCCCACAGTCTTTAACTGGGGTTTGAAAGAATAGGACGTAAACTCCCGGACATCATCCGTAAATTCCACGGCCTTTACATTCAGCTCATCCTCAATAATATCCTGATAAAACTGAGACAGGGCATGGTCTGCCTTTACATACATCCTGGCGATAGGCTGACGGTTCTTGATATTGGCGGTATTTCTGGCAGCCCGTCCCAGGACTACTACCTTTAATACCTGATCCATATCTGCTTCCAGCTTCTCGTCGATCCACTCTTCCTTTACCACCGGGAAATCACACAGATGGATGCTTTCGGGAGCAGTCTTATCAATGCTTCTTACCAGGTTCTGGTAAATGTCCTCGGTCATAAACGGAATCATGGGAGCAGCGGTCTTGGCCATGGTGACTAAGGCGGTGTAAAGGGTCATGTAGGCGTTGATTTTATCCTGTTCCATTCCCTTTGCCCAGAAACGTTCCCGGCTTCTTCTTACATACCAGTTGCTCATGTCATCTGTAAATTCCTGAAGGGCTCTTGCCGCCTCGGGAATCCGGTAGTTGTCAAGGTGGCCGTCCACTGCCTTCACCATAGAGTTTACCTTAGAAAGCAGCCATTTATCCATAACCGGTAATTTCTCATATTCCAGGTTGTACTTGGTGGCGTCAAAGTTGTCAATGTTGGCATATAGCACAAAGAATGCGTAAGTATTCCAGAGAGTTCCCATAAACTTTCTCTGGCCCTCCATAACAGCCTTACCGTGGAACCGGTTGGGCAGCCAGGGCGCGCTGTTGATATAGAAATACCAGCGGATGGCATCTGCGCCGTAAGTCTCCAGAGCCTCAAAGGGATCTACCGCATTGCCTTTACTCTTGCTCATCTTCTGTCCGTTTTCATCCTGGACATGGCCCAAAACAATTACATTCTCGTAAGGAGCTTTGTTAAAGAGCAAAGTAGACTCTGCCAGCAAAGAGTAAAACCAGCCTCTGGTCTGATCTACGGCCTCAGAGATAAACTGTGCCGGGAACTGAGACTCAAATAATTCTTTATTTTCAAACGGATAATGGTGCTGTGCAAACGGCATGGCGCCGGAGTCGAACCAGCAGTCGATTACCTCGGGAACCCGGCGCATCTCTTTGCCGCAATCCGGACAGGTAATGGTTACCTTATCAATAAAGGGCCTGTGAAGCTCTACGCCGCCTTCCGGGTAATTGCTGCTCATAGCCTTTAACTCTTCCCGGCTGCCGATGGCGTGCTGTTTCCCGCACTCACATTCCCAGATATTTAGGGGAGTGCCCCAGTAACGGTTTCTGGAAATTCCCCAGTCCTGAATATTTTCCAGCCAGTCGCCGAAACGGCCTTTGCCGATGGATTCCGGGATCCAGTTGATCGTATTGTTATTGCGGATCAGATCCTCTTTTACCGCGGTCATCTTAATAAACCAGGATTCTCTTGCATAGTAAATCAAAGGTGTTCCGCACCGCCAGCAATGAGGATAGCTGTGCTCGAATTTAGGCGCGGAGAAGAGAAGCCCCTTCTTATCCAAATCCTCTAATACCATGGGATCCGCCTTTTTGCAGAATACTCCCGCATAGGAAGTTTCCGCTGTCATTTCGCCCTTGCCGTCTACCAGCTGAACAAAGGGCAGATCGTATTTGCGTCCTACATTGGCGTCATCCTCGCCAAAGGCAGGGGCAATGTGTACCACGCCGGTACCGTCGGTTAAGGTTACGTAGGTGTCGCAGGTTACGTAAAATGCTTTTTTGCGCTGCTTTTCGCACAAGCCCAGGGCAAAGTCAAATAAGGGTTCATACTCTTTAAACTCCAGATCTTTTCCCTTATAAGTCTCTATAACCTGGTAAGCCGGTTTGTCAGAATCTTTGTCTGCCAGAGGGCCCAGTACGGTATCGCACAAAGCCTTGGCCAGATAGTAAACATTCCCGTCTGCAGCATTTACCTTTACGTAATCCTCATTGGGATTTACGCACAGAGCCACATTGCTGGGCAGAGTCCAGGGGGTGGTAGTCCAGGCCAGAATATAGGCATCCTCGCCTTTTACCTTAAACCGGGCAATAGCGGAACGCTCTTTTACATCCTTATAACCCTGAGCCACCTCATGGGAGGATAAAGGAGTGCCGCAGCGGGGACAGTAAGGTACGATCTTAAAGCCCTTGTACAGCAGTCCTTTTTCCCAGATCTGCTTTAATGCCCACCACTCAGACTCAATGTAATTGTCATGATAGGTAACATAGGGGTCGTCCATGTCCGCCCAGAAACCAACGGTCGCGGAGAAATCCTCCCACATTCCCTTGTATTTCCAGACGCTGTCCTTACAGTGACTGATAAAGGGTTCCAGACCGTACTCCTCGATCTGCTCTTTTCCGTCCAGCCCCAGCATCCTCTCTACTTCCAATTCCACCGGAAGTCCGTGGGTGTCCCATCCCGCCTTTCGGGGAACCATGTAGCCCTTCATGGTGCGGTATCTGGGGATCATGTCCTTGATAACCCGGGTCAATACATGGCCGATGTGGGGTTTTCCGTTAGCCGTAGGCGGGCCGTCATAAAATACGTAGGGAGTACCCTCTCTGCGGCTGTCAATACTCTTCTTAAAAATGTCTTCGTCTTTCCAAAACTTCTCAATCTTCTTTTCGCGTTCTACAAAGTTCATATTTGTAGAAACTTTCTCATACATGGCGCTTCCTCCAATCAAATGAACTTGTCGTGCAGAAAACCGGGACGAAAATCTTCCTTAAAAATGAAAAACGCCCCATCCCGCATAGGGACGAAGCAAATCTTCGCTGTACCACCCATTTTCTGCATACTGTTATATGAGTTCCCGATAACGTAGGAAATACGGCTTAACCTACAGCAAATTTGCTCTCAGCCAGCAACTCCGGAGTGATTTTGGGAACTGTCCTACTGGCGCCGGTCTCTCACCATCTCCGGCTCGCTTTGGCGTTTGGGCAGCCTTACTGTCTCCATCTCAGTCTTTTTATATGGCGACTACTATTATATGGAATCACTCCTTAAAAGTCAAGGAGAACCCAAATCTTTCCCATGTTTTCGTGCATTTTCCATGATTTTTCCACACATGTTTTGGCAAATTTGTGTGACACTAATAGTGAAATTTTATCTGTTCAGACAACTTTTAGGAGGAAGGTAAATGCAAAGCATTTTCAGGATACCTTCCGACAATATGGCAGGTGACGCCGGGCGTCGCGTGCCGATTCCTTATTATACTAGGAGGTGTGGCATGGTTCTCTCTGCTCTGTCTTACCTGATTATACCCATATATACCCTGCTTTTTGTCCGGGGAACAGACTGGTTTTCCAGCAACTTTTCGGTAATCGGAAGCCTGGAAGAGCAGAAAAGAGCGTTTGCTGCCTGGGGCATCCTGATTAGCTGTACATTATACCGGATGCTCTTTCCCTTAATTGAACAAGCGCCCTTTTCCCGGGGGAAGCTCCGCTCCACAAAAAAGCGAAGAATCTGCTTTGTCCTTCTCAATCTGGCTCTGCTTTTTTTAACTGCTGCCATTATCCTTCCCTATGTCCCGTCCCGGTTTCCCCTTCAGGCGTGGCTCCACATCGTATTCGCCTTTTTCTCTGCGGTCTCTCTGTTCCTCTGCCTGGTTTTTCTCATCCATGGCTACTATCGGAACCGGCCGGCGCTTTTCCGGACTCCTTTACAGCTCCTGTGGAGTTCCTTTGCGGTAAGCCTGATTCTGCTCCTTGTAAGCGGAATCGTCAACAGCGCTCTGGAAATCCTGGTTACCATTACTGCCTGTGTACTGACCAGGCAGATGTATCGGAAAGTATTTGGCGTATAGATTTTTTCAGGACTAAAGATAAAAAACACTTACCTGGCCAAAACCGGAAGGAGATTTTTTACCTCTTTTTCCGCCGCCTCTTCCAGGAAGGAGCTGTAGCTGTAAAAACAGTATCCGGATACCTGACCGCTTTGACGTCCCATCTCTACCTGACGTTTTAAGATATCATCCCGTCTTAGCCACTCAGAAATGTCATTATAATCTTTCGTATCCGTTCCTGCCCGGTAGGCCGCCAAACCTAAATACAGCTTTACATTTCCTCTATTCTTTAAATCAATCCAGGTCTTTAGGTTATTTTCAAAAGCATAGGGGGCGGGGGTTTTGTCCGCTTTCCTGGTCTCAAATCCCCAGTAAATCTGAGGCATGATGTAATCAAGATACCCTTCTGTTGACATCCATGTATCAATGTCTGCAAAAAGTTTCTGACTGCTCCTTAAATGATCGACATATCCCTGGGGACTGATTCCAAATGTGACAGATGGATTAATCGACTTTACAGTATGGTAGGTTTCTGCCACCAGCCGGTTTACATTGGCTCTTCTCCAGTTGGCTATAGACAAATCCGATCCGGATGTCAGGTATTCCGGCAAATCAAACCACCGGGAAGGGTTATCATCATTTAATTCCGGATAAAAATAGTCGTCAAAGTGGATGCCGTCTACCTGGTAATTTTCTACAATCTCCGCCACTCCCTTTGTCACCAGCTCCCGAACCTCCGGAAAAGAAGGATTGTAATACCAAGCTCCATTATGGTTTAGCACTCTCCTGCTTTCGGCTTTGTCTCCATTTCCAAACCATTGCTTTGCCGGAGAACTGTCAGAAACCTCATCCCAGCTCATAAGATATCCGGTAATCCGGTAGGGATTCAGCCAGGCATGAAACTTTAATCCTCTGGCATGGGCCGCCTTTATCATATAGTCTAAGGGATCGTATCCCGGATCCTTTCCGGCTGCGCCAGAGGCAAATTTAGACCAGGGATAATACTCTGAAGGGTACATGGCGTCACTGTGAGAGCGGACATGGACAAATACTGCGTTCATTCCCCAGGATTTTGCGTTATCAAACATCTGATCCACGGCTTTTTGAAAACTCTCTCTTTCCTTCGGAAGCTTCTCCAATTCCAGATAGGAGATCCATACGCCTTTTAGCTCTTCTTCGTTTCCGGCATCCCCGGAAGGACTATACACCCCATATCCGCCTGCCAGGCCCGTACCCGGGCCAAATTCATCTTTAGAACTGGCATAAGCACATCTTATAGATAAAAGGCTGCCGCTTAGCCCAGTGAAAAAAAGGCCGCATACAATGGCAAATACCATATTTTTAATAAATCTCTGTATTTTCACATTATTTCCTCCAGATTCCAATGTTTCTTAATTTTAGCACAGATATCCAACACTTCCAATGCACTTTCTCTTTCCGATTTCTTACATTTTTCTTACCTCTCAACTTACAAAATACAGGAGATCGTTATTTTTCTATCAATCCCTTTGTTATTCCTCCAACTTGTGGTATACTATGAACACTTGGCCAGATCCCATCGAGCCTAGTGAAAATACATACCAGGACATGAAAACGGTTATTACCGGGAGGAATTATTATGGATCAACAAAATTTGACACTGCTTACCGACTTTTACGAATTAACTATGATGCAGGGCTATTTTAAAGAAAAGGATGCCAATGAAACCGTCATCTTTGACATGTTTTACCGCTCTAATCCCTGTGACAACGGATTTGCCATCTGTGCAGGCCTGGAGCAGGCCATCGACTATGTGAAAAACCTTCATTTTGATGCAGAGGATGTGGAATATCTGCGAAGCCTGGGGATTTTCGGAGAGGATTTTCTCGACTATCTGGCCCATTTTAAGTTTTCCGGAGACATTTACGCCATTCCGGAGGGGACGGTAGTATTTCCCAGAGAACCTTTAGTAAAGGTAATTGCTCCCATTATGGAAGCTCAGCTTATTGAAACAGCTCTTCTGAATATTATCAACCACCAAAGTCTGATTGCCACCAAGACTTCCCGGATCGTTTTCGCTGCTCAGGGAGACGGAGTTATGGAATTCGGCCTCCGCCGTGCCCAGGGGCCTGACGCCGGGGTCTACGGCGCCCGCGCCGCTATGATTGCAGGCTGTATCGGCACCTCCAATGTCCTCTGCGGCAAAATGTTTAACGTCCCCATCAAGGGAACCCATGCTCATAGTTGGATCATGAGTTTTCCTGACGAGCTCACGGCTTTCCGAACCTACGCCAAACTTTATCCTACCGCCTGTATCCTGTTGGTAGATACTTATGACACCTTAAATTCCGGCATTCCCAATGCCATAAAGGTCTTTACTGAGATGAAAGAGGCTGGAATTCCCATGCCTTTCTATGGGATCCGTTTAGACAGCGGCGACCTGGCTTATCTGTCTAAAGAAGCCAAAAAGATGCTGGATGCCGCCGGATTTCCGGATGCAGTCATCTCAGCCTCCAATGATTTAGATGAAGAATTGATTAACAGCTTAAAGCTTCAGGGCGCTACTATTAATTCCTGGGGGGTGGGCACCAATTTAATTACCTCCAAAGACTGCCCTTCCTTTGGCGGGGTATACAAGCTGGCTGCTATACGGGATAAAGCCACCGGAAAATTTATTCCCAAAATTAAACTGTCTGAAAATACGGAAAAAATCACAAATCCCGGCGATAAGACTATTAAGAGGATTTATAATAAGGAGACCGGCAAGATTATTGCGGATCTGATCTGTCTGACTCATGAGCAATTTGATGAAGCCAACTCCCTCCTGCTCTTCGATCCTGTCCAGACCTGGAAGAAAACCCATCTGGCTCCCCACAGTTATACCATTCGGGACTTGATGACTCCCGTATTCCTTCGAGGAGAATGTGTCTATGAAACTCCGACTGTCATGGATATCCAAGCCTACTGCAAGACAGAGCTGGATACTCTGTGGGAAGAATCCCGCCGTCTGGTTAACCCTCACAAAGTTCATGTAGATCTCTCCCATGAGCTGTGGCATGTGAAAAACCAGCTTCTGGAATCCTATCACTTTAATTAAATGTAACAGTTTAGACGGCGCGGGATTTGAGATAACATGTTACGTCAAGCTCGCTTGTAAGTAACATGTTATCTCAAATCCTGCATCGGATGGACATCCGACGCTTCATGTCCGGTATAGCCGGACATGAAGATACCCGTCTAAACTGCTACATTTAATTTCCTGACAACAGAAGAATCCTTACGATTTTATAGAAAAACTTAACCTCAGTTATATTTTTTGAATGGACGATCCGGTATAATAATCTCAGATACTTATTTTTAAAAGAATATTTCTAATATTGTTTAAGGAGGTTTTTTTCTTATGAGCATGGGTGAAGCTACCAAGATTTATTCCAAAGATAACCACGATCTTGCATTAAAAGTGACCAAAGGACATTTTTCATCCGACCGTTTCCACATTAATTATTATATTGATATGACCGAATTAAAGATGCGTCAGTGCAATGCTGAGGCAGTTGCCAAAGCCATTGTAAAGAAATACGTAAAGCGCGTAAACTTAAGCCCGGTTGTCGGTTTAGCCTCTGAAATGTTTAATCAAATGGCTTCTACCAATGCAACCAAGGCTCCTATTGATACCATTATCTGCATGGACGGCTGCGAGGCTATCGGCGCTTATGTTGCAAAGGAACTGTCTGAGGTAGGCGTTGCAACCACCAATACCCACAAGACCACTTATATCCTGACTCCTGAGTTTGATTCCAGTGGTCAGATGGTGGTTCGCGATAATATTAAACCCATGTTAAAGGGCAAGCATGTTCTGGTTGTTTTGGCTACTGCAATGTCCGGTCATACCATTGCCAAGAGTATCCGCTGCATCGCTTCCTATGGCGGAATCGTAGAGGGTATCTCCTGTATCTTCTCTGCTATCAACGAGATTGAGGGACATCCGGTTAACTCCGTATTTGAAGCTGCTGATCTTCCTGACTTTAAGCTTTCCGAGCCGGATAATTGTCCGGACTGCAAGGCTGGCGTAAAGCTGGATGCAATTGTAAACAGCTATGGTTATACTGTTTTAGATTAAAAGAAAAGAGGCGCCCCAAATTAGCGGCGTCTCTTTTCTTTCCTTTAATCAGCGCTTACTACTATATGATTTTCATGCAATTTCTCAATTTCTGTTTCGCTGTATCCTGCCTCTGCAAGAACCTCTTTCGTATGTTGGCCCAGCAGGGGAGGAAGCCTGCGAAGAGGCGCCGGCTTTCCATCGTAATGATTGGGATGATTCAGCACCCGTACTTCCCCTGCAACCGGATGATTCATAGTCATTACGCACTGATTATATATTACCTGTTCATCCTCAAATACTTCATCATAAGTATTAACCGGAGAATACCAGATTCCCAATTTGTCAAAAATCTCTATCCACTCCGCTGTAGTCTTTTTCTTTATCTCATCGCAGACTACCTGATCGAATTCCAGCCTGCGGGTCATCTGTTCTTCGGGGGTAAAGCTTTTGATACAGCCCGGAGTAAAAATTTTCTCCAGATTTTCATATGAGGTTACGCCCAATGTGATATAAGAATCTTTTGTCTGATAGACCCCATAAGGGGAACCGTGAAACCGTGTACAAAGACCGGTTTTCGGCCGCTCTGTAAATTCAGCTCCATTCAGGTAATAAGAAATTGCCTCAATCTGCAGATCCAGCGCTGCTGCCATAAGGCTGGCGTCCACCTTATGTCCCCGGCCTGTTTTCTCTCTGTCATAAAGAGCCGCCAGCACGCCAAGGGCCGCCAAAATTGCGCCATGCTGATCGACAATGGAAGTTCCCGCCGGAGAAGGGGAAACTGCCCCATTTCCAGTTAAGTTTACCAAGCCGCTCATACTCTGCACCAGCAGATCCTGCCCGGGTTTTTTGACCTTCGGTCCGTCTGAACCATACCCGGTGCAAGAGCAAAAGATAATTTTTGGATTCACTTCTTTTAGTTTTTCATATCCTAAGCCCAAACGATCCATAACGCCAGGGCGGAAATTTTCAATTACCACATCATAAGACTTTACCAATCGGTAAATAATTTCCCTCCCTTCTTTTGTCTTTAAATCCAGCGCCATATCCCGTTGATTCCTTCCCGCCAGCATGTAAAACATACTCATACCATTTTTATAAGTATTGCATCCGGACCAATTCCTCTCATAGGCTCCTTTACAGGCCTCAATTTTTACTACGTCCGCGCCTAAATCTGCCAGCGTCTGCACTGCAGACGGCCCCTGAAGATAGTGTGTAAAGCTTAATATTTTGACGCCTTCCAGCAAGTATCTCACCTCTTTCTATTCTTCATTTTTCAAGATAAACGGTTTTCCATACTCTTCCCGTTTTTCTGTGTAATCTTCCCTGTAATGGCTTCCCCGGCTCTCTTTTCGATGCATTGAGGCTTTTACCATTAAACGGCTGGTAGTCAGCATATGGTATAGTTCCACATTTTCGGCACATGCTTCCTCCCTCACCGGCCACTGAACCAAACTTTCTTCCATCTCTATAATTTGATCTTCCAGATATTTTAATCCACTTTCGTTTCTTAAAACCAGCTGATACCTGTGGTTCAGCGATTGGATCTTCTCCTTCATCTCCTGTACAGGAATTTTACTATGTAATATCTTCCTTGTTTTCTCAATCTCGTTCCCAAGTTCAGTCTGGCCTCCGTCCCAGAATTTTCCCTTCCCGGCTTTTTTTGCCGCTTCCCGGCCTACCAGCTTTCCATATATCTGACAGGTAACCATCATATTTCCGCCAAGGCGATCCGCCCCATGGGTTCCTCCTGCTGTCTCTCCAAGGGCATACAATCCTTCTACCGTGGACCTTCCTGTCTCATCGATCCGTATCCCTCCGTTAACCGCATGGGCAAAACATGCAATCTCCACCTGTTCTTCTAATATGTCTACCTTTTTAGATGTAAAAAAAGCTTTTACCTCCGGCCACATCTCGTGTAACCCAAACTGATTGGTACAGGTCTTCACATATTCATCATTCATCATTGTCATATCACAGATAACTCCCTGATTCACCGTTCCCCGGCCTTCTTTAATTGCCTTTTGTATTCCGATTTCAAAATATTTGGAATCATCCCTGGAGCTAAAAGGAAAATGATACTGATGAGCGTCCATAACCATCTTTTTGTCTGCACCTATCGCTTTAAAAATACTTTGTCCGATTGTATCCTTAATCTCAGGATAGCCGCCCCATAAATATGCATTGAGTAAAAGGGTCTGAGGGTAAGAAATACCAATTCCCACCTGCATAAACTCCATATTCATCAACTGAGCCCCGGCTAAATATCCCAATGCATATCCATCGCCGGTAATGTCCTTAGGGTTCATATTTTTCTCAAACAGCTGACCGGCTCCCCCTGTTCCCAAAACCACTGTTTTGGCCAAAATGATGGTTTCTTCCCCCTGGCACAATCCATATGCGCCAATACACCTTCCATCTTTTACAAGTAGTTGCAGGATCATACTATTTTCCATACACTGCACATCCTTTGGCAGGTGGTTTAAAAGCGCTGCCAAAATCGGTTCTCCATGTCCTGGGATCACATGTGTTCTGGCATAATTGGAAAAACAGCTGAGGAACGCATAGTCACGGCCATCTTCCCGCTTATAATGAACTCCCCACTTTTTTAACTGCGTCCCGGCATCTATCGCTCCTTCCGCTATGATTTGGACCAATTTCGGATCTGCCATTCCCTGTGCAGCCGCCATCATATCGTTGTAATAGTTTTCCGGACTGTCCCTTTTATCTTTCACTCCATCTGGCACATTAAAGCCAGCCATTTCAGAAACCTGATATGCAGTGGCTCCGCTTTTCCCCAGTTCTCCTTTTGTCACGATCAAAACAGACACTGGTTCTTTTTTTGCCTCTATAGCAGCTCTGACAGCGCCTCCTCCCCCTCCGACAATTAAAACGTCTGTCCTTATTTCTCTCATAAACAGCTCCTCTATCTTGCATCCCTGCTGGTATTACGTATCTGACAGTTTTTTAAAATCCCTGATCATACAATTCTTCCACATTCTCTGATCTTACAAGTGTAACAGGAATCAGATTTACCTTTTCCACTGTCTCACCGGCAAGAATCTTCTCTGCTAGCGTAATTGCCTCAGCGCCGCCCATAGGATAGATAATAGAGGCAACTAAATCATTCTCTTTGATTTTGTCAAATACCTCTTTTTGTCCGTCTGCGCCGATAATGGCAATCTCGTTCTGTCTTCCCGCCGCCTCAATAGCCTGGAGCGCTCCCAGAGTCATATTGTCACTGTGACAGAAAACAGCATCCAGCTCACTATTTGCCTGGAGCAGATCTTCCATTACTTTCATAGCCTGATCCCGTTTATAGTCTGCTGTCAAATCAGAAATAATTTCAATATCCGGATATTCTTCCATCTTTGCTAAAAATCCTTCCTGCCTCTCATTGGTGGCAGAAGTCCCCAATGTGCCCTGGATAATTGCCAGCTTTCCTTTCCCCCCAATCTTTTCAGCAAGGAAATCTGCAGCAATTTCACCAATCATTCTGTTATCACCGCCTGTATAAGCAGTATAATCATCTGTGCTGATAGTCCTGTCAATCAGGATCAGCGGAATCCCGGCGTCCATTACCTTTTTCGCAACAGGGGATAACGGTTCTGCCTGTACAGGCACCAGGATCATTAAATCCACGCCTCTCTGGATTAAATCTTCTACATCGCTTGTCTGTTTTGCAGAGTTATTCTGTCCATCTGTTAAAATAATTTCCCAGTTCAGCCCCTTGTCTTTAATGGCATCTTCCATCTCTTTTTTCAAGTTAACGCGGGAAGGGGTGTTCAGATGGCATTGGGCAACGCCGATTACAATCTTTTCCTCTTTTTTTGCAGGCGTATTTGTAGCGGCTTCCTCTTTTGCCTCTGTCCCGGCTGCGCTTGTCTGTGCTGTCGTAGTGGTTGTTTCCTGCGGGCTGCCAGAACATCCGGCAAGCGCTGCTATTAAACTGATACTTGTTATAAGTGCTGCGAAACCTGTTTTTACTGTCCTCATGTAATGTACCTCCTTTGGTATTATATAATTTTTTTCCTTCTTGAGTTATCCCAAATAACCGCAACCAGGATAATCAAACCTTTAATAACCTGCTGAATATATGGACTGATGGCCGCCAGATTCAATATATTAGACAGAAAACCAATAATCAGCGCGCCGATCAGGGTCTTACCTATCTTTCCTTCACCTCCTGTCATGCTGGTTCCTCCGATTACTGTCGCTGCAATCGCATCCACCTGATAATCCAGGCCAATGGTTGGATCACAGCTGGCAAGCCTGGATGTCAGGACAATTGCGGTGACAGAAGCCATGAAGCCGGATACACAGTATACGAACACTTTTGACTTCAAAATACTGATACCGGAAAGCCTGGAAGCCTCTGCATTCCCTCCTACCGCATACACAGTCCTCCCTATTGATGTGTGATTCAAAATAAAATAAGAAATCCCAAACAGCATTAAGAAGATTAATACCGGAATGGGAAGCAATCCCACATTTCCCTGGCCGAACTGCTCATATCCCGGTGCAATTCCCCAAACCGGCTGTCCGTTGGTAGAAATATATGCCAAACCCCTGATAACCGTATTGGTAGACATGGTAACAATAAACGGCGCCAGACCTTTTGAAACGATGTAACCATTAAAAGCCCCCATAAACAGTCCAATAAGAACAGCCGCTCCAACTGCCGCCAATACTCCTCCTCCCTTAGACATAATGATCATGGCAGCCATTCCCGCTAACCCCACGATTCCCCCTACGCTCAGATCGATATTTCCGTTAATGATAATAAAGGTCATCCCTAACGCAATGGGGCCTGTAACAGAAATCTGGCGCAATACATTAATCAGGTTTCTGATACTTAAAAAAGTGGGCTCAATCATAGTAGATATCGCTATCATCATCAATAGTACCAGCTCAATCCCGTATTTATTTAACAGGTCAGTCACGGATAATTTTTTCTTTTCCTGAAGTCTTTCCTTTTCTTGATCCACTCTTTATTCCCCTCCTACAGCCAAAGTCATAATCGCCTTCTCGGAAAAATCTTCTTTCTTTATCTCTCCTGCAATCTTTCCCTCATGCATCACAACAATCCTGTCGCTAATGCCCATAACTTCCGGAAGCTCAGAAGAAATTACAATGATTCCTTTCCCATCCCGCGCCAAACCGGCAATCAACTGATAAATCTCCGATTTTGCGCCTACATCAATTCCCCGCGTCGGTTCATCAAAGATATATAGCTCTGCTTCTGTATTCAACCATTTTGATATGACTACCTTCTGCTGGTTTCCGCCTGACAGGTGAACTACTTTTTGTTCCATCCCAGCCGTCCTTGTCCTCATTTTATCTATATAGCTCTGAGCAATCTCTCTCTCTTTTTTCCCATTCATCACATGCATACGGTTTGTAAAAGTTTTAAAACTGGCCAATGTCGTATTTCCTCTTACTGACATCGTCATGACCAGCCCCTCATTCCTCCTGTCTTCTGTCACAAATGCAATTTTATTTTGGATAGCTGTGGAAGGAGCACGGTTATAGATCCGCTTTCCATTGAGATATAACTCGCCGGATTCTAATTTATCTGCTCCGAAAATTGCGCGGACAGTCTCGCTCCTGCCTGCTCCTACTAAACCGGCCATTCCCAAAATTTCCCCTTTATGAACCTGGAAACTTACATTCCGGACCTGTTTTCCTGCATGTAACTTCTTTGCCTCAAACAGGATCTCATCTCTTGCCGCATTCTCCCGCACCGGATAATATTGATTCAGGGAGCGGCCGATCATCATGCTGACCATATCCTCCTTTGTAACTTCAGATATGGGTTTTGTACCGGTCATCTCCCCGTCTTTTAAAGCGGTTACTTTGTCACAAACGGCAAGGACCTCTTCCAGCTTATGAGAGATGTAGATGACTGCAATGCCCTGCTTTTTTAACTTCCTGATGAGGGCAAATAGTCTTGCAATTTCCTTATCTGTCAAAGAACTGGTAGGTTCATCTAAGATCAGGACCTTACATTCCATGGAAAGCGCCCTGGATATCTCCACCAGCTGCTGCTGCGCCACAGTGAGTTTTTTTATGGGGATTCTGGAATCTATGTCTAAATCTACCTCTCTAAAATATTGTTCTGCTTTTTCGTGGATTTTTTTCCAATCTACATGCCCTGCTTTTTTAGGCAGCCTGCCCAAAAATACATTCTCTCCGGCGCTTAAATTAGGTATCAGGGATAACTCCTGATAAATAATCCCGATCCCTTTTCCGCGAGCATCGAAAGGTGAAGTCACTTCTAATAATTCCCCATCTAAAAACACTTTGCCCTGGTCTTTTGTATACGCGCCGGCCAGGATTTTCATCAATGTGGATTTCCCCGCGCCATTTTCTCCAATCACAGCATGACACTCACCAGCAAAAAATTGAATATGAATCCCCTTCAATACATCAACCTTGCCAAATGACTTGTATATATCCCTGACTTCCAACGTAAGATGCTTTTCCACAGTAAACACCTCCTGGTTCTCATCTTTATTCCTCAGATACCACTTCCTTTAACACTTTAATTTCCGCGCTTCCGCTTAATACTTCTTCATTGTTTTGGTTTGTACAGCTTAAATTTAAGCGTACAAGATGGCGTTCTGTAATGACTTCCCTTACGGTCGCCTTTGCAGTTATGGTATCGCCAAAGCGCACGGGAAGCAGAAACCTGGTTACTAATTCACGTTCTACTGCACAGCAGGTTCCGGGGCCCTGTAAGGGGACTCCCAATACAGTAGAAATCAATCCCACTGTAATTACGCCGTGGGCAATCCTGCCTTTAAACCTTGTCTTCTGCGCCAGTTCTTCATTAAAATGGATAGGATAAAAATCGCCGGAAATTGCGCCAAACAAGGCAACATCCGTTTCTGTAATGGTTTTTGTAAAAACCGAAACATCCCCTACGTGATAGTCATGAATACTTCTTCGATACACCATTTCCATACCTGCTTCTCCTTTTCGTAATAAATTTCTTTGTTATCGGTTCCTGATTAGAAATATAAACGTTTATATTTTTCTATGGTAAAAAAAAGCATTTTATAAATCAATGCTTTTTTCATCCCCTATGTTCTACATTTTCTGTATCACAGATACAGACTTTCTTTCAATTACACTGCCTCTTAATTTCTGGTGGGTATATGCCTCGCCCCCGTCTATCATAGAAGCCAGATAATCCACTGCTAATTCGCTTAGCTGATCTTCCGGCTGAAGGTACGTAGTTAACGGCGGATTTACCATAAGAGCCATAGGAATATCATCATATCCTGCTACTGACAAATTTTCCGGAATCCGAATTCCCTGCTCATATGCTGCCCGATATACATTAATTGCCAGCATATCATTGGATGCAAAAATAGCAGTGGGGCGATTCTCTCTGCAAATCAGCTTTTCAATCTGCTTATATCTGTCATTATCGTCATCTAAATCTGTCAGCAATAGGCTTTCATCAATAGCAAGCCCTTGCTCCCTCATAGCGTCACACATCCCCTGGTATCTCTCCTGGTAAATGGAAATGTGAAAACCCTGGAACAATCCGCCGATCCGCTTATGTCCGCGTTTCATTAAATACTGTGTCATAACATAAGCTCCGTAATAATTATCACTGGCAATACAGCACAAATCCTCCGGATAATTTCTATTTAAAATTACATATGGAATCCCGCTGCTCTTTAATTTCTGAATGTGTTTGATCTCATTTGATACCGGGGCCACCAAAACGCCGTCTACATTTCTGGCTTTCAACATATCCACAAACTGTCTTTCTTTTTTAATCTGATTATCAGAATTGCATAGCAATACCATATACCCGCGCTTTGCTGTACTTTTCTCAATGTATTTTGCTAATTTGGGATAGTATGGGTTCGTAATGTCCGGCAAAATTAAACCAAGGGTATTTGTCTTTCCCTTTTTCAGGCTTTGAGCCACGTGATTCGGTTCGTAATTCAACTCCCTGGCAGCCTGTAAAACCGCAGCCCTGGTGGCTGGTTTAATCATATCCTTTCCTGCCAATGCTCTGGATACCGTGCATATAGAAACGCCTGCTTTCGATGCCACTTCTTTAATTGTTGCCATATTTTCCTGCCGCCATTCATTTAAACTAAAATTCTCTCTTTTTTCAGAAAAATAAACGTTTATATTTCTTAAAATAACTATAGCAAATTTGCGCGGCCTTGTCAACTATATTATTTCTTTTCTGCGAAAAGGCGATTTCAGCCTTAATGAAAGGGGCAGCAATCGCCTTTATCTTCCTGACTATGAAAGTCCGCCGCCGGGCGCATGCAGGTTTACTATAAAATTCCGCCGCCGAACAGGCGGCATGCATTCAGGGATGCCCCATGCGCCCGCCAGACTTTTCTGTGTGGTGGCGCGTCCGCCGCCGGGCGCATTCAGGTTTACTGTTTAATCTTTCACTTCAATATCCATGCTCCCCGACCGAAAGCCTTCTAAATCCAGCGTTACATAAGGAAATCCCATTTTTTTCAGCTCTGCGGTTATGGCATCTTTCCTGTCAATAGCTGTCTGAAATCTCTCCTTATCTATCTCAATCCGTGCAATCTGACCGTGAAGCCTCAGGCGGACATTCCCGCCCATCTTTTCCCGCAGCCAGGCTTCCCCCTGTTCAATTTTTTTAAGCGTCTCATAATCCAATTCGGCTCCGTAAGGGAGACGGGTCGCCATGCAGGGAGTGGAGGGACGGTCTGCTACGGAAATTCCATACCAGGAAGCCAGGGCCCTGACCTGGGGTTTGGTGATCCCAAGATCCGCCAGAGGACTGATGATTCCCAGCTCCTTTACCGCCCGGATACCGGGACGGTAAGCAGAAAAGTCATCTTTGTTGGTTCCCTCTAAAATGCAGGAAATTCCCTGGCTTTTGGCAAATTCTTTCAGTTTCCTGAACAAGCTGCGCTTGCAAAGATAACACCGGTCTTTGGGATTCCTGCGAATCTCCCCCATTTCCAATTCATCTATGGTAAGAACAACATGTTCTGCTCCCAGTTCCTCTGCCACTTTCTTTGCAATCTCCAAATCGCAGGCCGGATGGAGTCTGGTATCAAAAGTAACCCCATAGACCCTGGTTCCGGTTTCCCCGGCGGCTTCACAGGCCAGCTTTAACAGCAGGCTGGAGTCTGCTCCGCCGGAAAAGGCAACTGCCACATCCGCTGTTGCATAGGTCTTCATCTGCTGTTCCAATGCAGCGCGAATCCGGGACAGAGAATTTTCCGTCTGTTCTTCCCGGCCGCCAAAGCATGTCTGGTAATCTTCTGTCAGATTACTGTCTTTTTTTTTATCTGCCGCCGCTTCCTTGATCTGGTGGTAAACCTCTGCAAAGGGAAGATTCCAGGTCCTGGCAATCTCCTTCACACTTTCATACTCCGGATAAGCTGCCTGGCCTTCCCCCCGCTGGCAGATTTTTACGTTTGCCCTGCCAAGGCCCGTTTCAATCTCCCTGCTGTCTCTTTTTAAAATCGTCCGTTCCATTGTGGTGCGGCGGATTCCAATGGTAGTGGTGTGAGTAAAAATAATTTCTTCCAACCGGCCCCTAATCTCTTCTTTGCATAATACAGACAGCAGGTAGGCAGGACGGTTTTTCTTCATAAAAATCGGAGTGTACCACACGTCGGCAGCTCCGGCCGCTAAAAGTTCTTCCATAGCAAAGCCCAGGGCCTCGCCGGTACAGTCGTCTAAGTTGGTTTCCAGTTTCACCACCGTGTCGCCAGCCGGATTCCCGGATTCCCTAAAATCCGGTTCCTCCGCTGTAATCACCATGGCCCGAAGAATATTGGCATTTTTAAAATCTTTATTACCGGCGCCGATTCCGATTCTTTCAATCTGGTAATACTTTGGCAAAGCCTCTCCACAATGCAGCGCCGCGGCGATAGCGGCTCCGGTGGGCGTTACCATCTCTCCCTGATTGTCGGTAATTTTCATTTTTAAATTCCAGGCAGCGGCGATATTGGCAGTAGCCGGCACCGGCACTGGCATAACGCCGTGCTGGCAGCGGACATAGCCCTGCCCCTCTGCCAAAGGAGAAACAATAACCTTATCTACATTCAGGTTCCGGACGCATACAGCAGTGCTGATAATATCTACAATGGAATCAATGGCACCCACCTCGTGGAAATGAACCTCTTCCACCGGGATTCCGTGAGCTTTGGACTCCGCTTCCGCTACAATATAAAATATTTTCGAAGCCAGCTCCTTTACTTCCTGTTCCCCTTCCATATTGCGGATGATAGCAAGGATGTCAGACAGGCCCCGGTGAATGTGAGCGCCGCCCTGGCTGTGGCCATGGCCGTGATTGTGATCATGGTCATGATTATGGTCGTGATTGTGATCATGGTCATGGCCATGATCGTGGCTGTGCTCATGCCCATGGCTGTCTCCGTGGCTATGCCCGTCTCCATCTTCCTCCAAATGCACATCAAAGTCAAACGCATCAATGCCGCATTTCTTCTTCCTTCCGAAATGCAGGTGATAGCCGCCCACTCTCAGACTTTTCAAAGTCTTTTCCAGTACCTCTCTGCTGGCTCCCAGATCTAACAGCGCGCCTACAGTCATATCGCCGCTGATTCCGGAATTACACTCCAAATATAAAATTCGTTCCTTTTTCATCTTATCTTACCGCCAATCGATTTATTTGTGTAGCAATATAGCCTGCGCCGTAGCCGTTGTCAATATTTACAACGGAAATACCGTTGGCGCAGGAATTGATCATAGTTAAAAGGGCCGACAAGCCATGAAAACTGGCTCCGTAGCCTACAGACGTAGGGACTGCAATGACCGGATTTTCCACCAGACCGCCGATGACTGTCCCCAAAGCTCCCTCCATGCCGGCCACTGCCACCACGCAGTTCGCCTTTACAATCCGCTCCCTCTGAGAAAGCAAGCGGTGGATTCCAGCTACCCCCACATCATAAATCCGCTCCACATTACAGCCGAAAAATTCCGCCGTCTGGGCCGCTTCCTCTGCCACCGGGATATCCGCCGTGCCGCCGGTACATACTGCCACCAATCCTGTTTTTATCTGTTCTTCTTTTTCTACCTTTAAAATCCGGGAAATAGGATCATAAACCGCCTGAGGCACCGCCGCTTTCACCATTTCATACTGCTCCCAGCTGGCCCTGGTTCCCAGAACCCGGCCGTCCTGCTCTGCAAGGGACCGGTAAATTTTCACCAGATATCCGTCCGGCTTTCCCTGACAGAACACGGTCTCTCCGAATCCGGATCGCAGGCTTCTGTGATGATCCAGCTTGGCGTATCCCAAATCCTCATAAGGAAGATCTTTTAGCCTCCCTTCCGCTTCCTCTATGGACAATTTTCCTTCTTGTACTTCTTTTAGCATCTGCCTTACGTCCATGGCTCCATTTCCACCTTTCTTGTACATATCCGATTAATTAGGGGCCGGGAGTGGCTGACCACTAAAAGGCCTATCTCCCTCCGTCTGGTTTCCTCTAATAAAAACTCCCATATCTGGCTCTGGGTAATCAGGTCCAGCATTGTGGTAATCTCATCTGCCAGCAAAAACCGTGTTCTCTCCCCCAGTGCCCTTGCAATGCAGAATCGCTGCAATTCCCCGCCGGACAATTCTGACGGGAACCGGTTCAGCCAGTCTTCTTCAATCCCCAGCCCTCTGATAATATCCCGGGTTATCTTATCCCCCTCCTTAAGAACCGTCCTCATCCTCCGTCTTGGATTTACCGAAAGCTCCGGGTGCTGCCAAATCATCTGTACCGGGCAGTAAGAACCAAATTCTTTTAATGATTTTCCGTCCAGCAAAACGCTGCCCCCGTCCGGCTTCTCATAACCGGCCAGAATCTTACAGAAGGTAGTCTTCCCAAATCCGCTGGGAGCAATAAGGCCTACCTGTTCCCTGCTGTCTATTTCCAGGGAAAATTCATTTAATATCTGACGGTTTCCTGTATGGTACCGGAAAGAAATTTTCTTTGCCTTAAGCTTCATAAAAGCTCCTTTCTAAGACATTTTACCCAGCCTCCGGCAGTTTCCGCCACCGGAATTTCCGCCTTTTTGCACTCTTCTTCTGCACAAGGACATCTGTCCGCAAATACACAGCCCGGCCCCCGCTCCGTCACATAGGGCTGAACCCCGGGAAGGGCCGAAAATCCGTGTTCGGGCATGGCCCGGTAAAGCGCCTGGCTGTACGGATGTAAAAGGAGTTTTTCCTCCTTAAAATGATCTGCCGGCATTTCCTCCACCGTAGTTCCGGCATAGAATACAGCAACCCGATCCGCTACTTCCAGGGCCAGCTCCAAATCATGGGTAATCAGAAGAACTCCCGCCCCCTGATCTGCAATTTCCCGAAAATGCCCCAATACCCGTTTTGCCGCTGATAAATGAAGTCCCGGCGTGGGCTCATCGGCAATTACCAGCTTTGGCATTTCCATCAGGGCCGTAGAAATCAATACCCGCCTGGTCATGCCGCCGGACAGTTCAAAGGGGTATTGGTCTTCCACCTCTTTCCCCAGACCATAGCGTTTTAACAGGCTCCGGCACCGTTCTATAGCAGAAGGAGATTTTTTGCCGTTTCGGACCTGCTCTCCCACCTTCATCAGCGGATCCAGGTAAGATACGCTTTGAGGTACCAGAACCATCTCTGTCCCTACTATCCGGCTTCTTAACGGATCATCCAGTTCTTTACCCTCATAATAAATCTTGCCGGAAACAGAGGCATTGTAAGGGAGAATCCCCAGAATCCCGTGAGCTAAAAGGCTCTTTCCCGAGCCGCTGGATCCTGCCACCGCCGTCATTTCTCCGGCTCTCACCGTAAGACTTAAATCTTTTATTACCGGCAGATCCCTCTGATGAAGCCCCCTTGTATATTGCCGAAACGAGATAGACAGGCCGTCCACTCGCAGCAATTCTTTTTTTTCCATGTTGTGTTATCTCCTACTGTCAAGTATCTGTAATAAGAATCCTGCATAGCTTCCCTACTCGTGAGCGCTGCCCGGATCCAAAAGCTTGCATATATTGTCCCCCAGCATATGGAACAGCAGCACCGTGATCACCAACAGACCGCCTGGAAACAGGGCCAGCCACCACTTTCCCATTGCCAGGTATTTCATACTTTCTGATAAAATCACTCCCATTGCCGGTTCTTCCGGGGACAGGCCAAACCCCAGAAAGGTAATGCTGGCCTCGTGGAGAATGGCATGGGGAAACAGCAAAATCAACCCGGTAAAAAGTTGTGTCAGCAAATGGGGAATCATATGATTTACCGCTATCTGAAGCTTTCCCATCCCTAACCGGGAAGCAATCTGGATGTACTGGCTGCTTTTTAATTTCAGCACTTCGCCTCGCAGAAGCCTTGCAAGACTTGTCCAGTGGGTCAGGGTAATCCCCACAACCACTCCAAAAAACCCCTTCCCACAAGCGTAGGAAATCAGAATCAGCAGAAGGATATGGGGGATTCCCATTACCAAATCAATGAGAAACGTAACAAAGGAATCCGCCCCCTTTCCCAGCACTGCCCCGCATATGCCAAGGACCCCTGCAAACACAGCGCTGGCCGCCGCAGTTAAAATTCCCAGCCGGATGCTTAAAGAAAGTCCGGTAATGGTCCGCACAAACATATCCCGCCCCATAAAGTCTGTTCCGAAAAGGTATTCCTTACAGGGAGCCAGATTTTTTCTTGAAAAATCTGTAATTAAGGCGGCCTCCCTCCAAAAACAGCCCAACAGGGTAACGGCAATCAAAAATGCCGACGACAACGCGATCCAGCCTATTGTCTTTGTCCTCCGATTGATTCTCATACTCCATTCCCCCTTTTGATTCTGGGGTCAAGGACTTCATAAAGCAGGTTTGCCAATGCGTTTCCGCAAAACACAATGACAGCGCTGACCACCGTAATTCCCAAAAGCAGCGGCACATCGCTTCCAAGTCCTGCATTTACCGCCGCCTGCCCTAATCCCGGATAGGAAAACACCTGCTCTACCAAAACGGAGCCGCCGAATATTTCACTGATAGAGGCAAACTGCAGCGTCACCGCCGGAAAAGCAATATTCCGCAGGCAATGACGCCTTATGATGGATCCGGTATCCTCGCCTCTGGCCCGGGCAAACAGCACATAATCACTTTCCAGAACTTCTATCATTTTCTCCCTGGTGTGAAGGGCAATATTGGAAATCCCGGTTAGGCTTAAGGCAGCCGCCGGAAGAATGGCATGAACGATCCGGTCAGAAAGCCTTACCTGAGAAGCCTCCACACCAATTGGCACTGCAAAGCCAACCGGCAGCGCCTTCAGCCACACGGAAAACACCATAAGCAGAAGCAATGCCAGGAAAAAGGCCGGGGTACTGGCTGTCAAAAGGCTGTAACTGGTTACCAGCTTGTCCTGCCATTTTCCCCGTTTTGCCCCGGCGAGGATTCCAAGGAGGAAACCGATTCCCCCGGAAAGCAGCCAGGCCAGGGCCATCATTCCCAAGGATCCAGCCGCCCTCTCCCTCAGAATTTCTCCCACCGGCCTGCGGTAGAGCAGAGACACTCCCATTTCTCCCCGGATAAAGTCCCATGCCCAGGTAAAGTATCTCTGAATCATAGGGATATCGGTTCCCCAGTAGGCTCTTAATTTTTCTATCTGCTCCGGGCTCATAGCGCCTAACGCCGCCTGGCCCACATTGCTCTGGAGCGGGTCAATGGGGGATATGGCAAGAAGGAAAAACGCCGCCGCGCTGACCCCAAATATCAAAAGGATGACCCGCAAAGTTCCAGTTAAAAAAATCTGTATTGTTTTCTGTTTCATTAATTATTCCAGCTCCACAAATCCACATTATTCACAATCGACCAGCCGTGCCCGTGGGGATGAAGCTTCTGGTCTGCCACGGAAAGGCCGGACCGGACCCAGTAAAGGTGATCCACATTGGCCAGCCAGATCCAGGGGATATCCCCATCCTGGGTAATGCCGGCGCTGCCGTCCCACTGGGCTTTTTTCCACAATTGGTAAGATGCTTCTAAGTCTGGCGATGCCAGCGCCTCATCCATATACTGATCCACCTTCTGATTGGCGTAAGGAGAATACCGGGCTCTGCCGCTTTCCGGTTCCGTATGATAAATATTATAAAGCTCCATAGGAGTGTGAGCCCCCCACCCCCACATAAGAGGCTGCCGGTAAGCCATAGTATAGGCTTCTTCCCAGCCCACGCCTTTGACAGATGTATCAATTCCTAAATCTTTTAACTGGTTGGCTGTCTCGGCAGCCATAGCCTGGCGGACCGAGTCGCCGGACGGATAGGCGATTTCCAGCTCTGCCTTAAGTCCGTCCTTTTCCCGTATCCCGTCATCGCCTTCCAGCCAGCCGGCTTCTTCCATGAGAGCCCTGGCCTGTTCCAGGTCATTTGATACCTGACTGCCTTCATAATACCAGGGCATCTTGTCGCAGACACTGTATGCCGGAGTCCCGTATCCGTCCAATACATTTTCGATAAGCTTTTCCCGGTCTACGGCCAGATTGACAGCCCTGCGGACTCTCACGTCGCAGGTCAGATCATTTCCAATCACCGTGCCGTCCTCCATAGTCTGTCTGGGAACCGCCGGAAGGTTAAATCCACGGTTATCCACCGTCTCACAGTCCAGCAGATTGTAGCCGTCAACGGTTTCTTCTCCATAGGAAGCCGCCGTATAGGCCAAATCCGCCTGTCCGGACAAAACTGCCCCGTAGGCCGCGTCCTCATCCATAAACAGAATGGTCACCTTTTTCATCCCGGGAGCCGGGCCGTAATAGTCCGGATTGGCTTCCAGAACCACCTGCTGGCCCTTGTCCCATTGCTTCAGTATGTATCTTCCCGACCCCACAGGATTTTGACCGTAATCCAAACCATAAGCATGTTCCGGCACAATTCCTACAATCGCCATGGTATAGGGCCAGATGGAATAAGGCCGGTTCATGTGAAACTCTACCGTATCCCCGTCTACCGCCACCGCTTCTTTTAACATGGTAAAATCATTGACAGAACTGGTATCCCGAAGTGTGTTGTAGGTAAACGCCACGTCTTTTGCCGTAAGCGCCTCTCCGTCCGTAAATTTTGCGTCATTTCGGATATCCACCGTCCACAAAAGGCCGTCTTCACTGCAGGCCATTTCGGTAGCCAGATCATAGTCGATAGATAAATCATAGGTAGTTACTGTCAGGGTGCTTTGAATCAGCGGCTCATGGACATGTTCTCCTGCGCCCCAGCCATAAGCCGGGTCAAATCCTGCCTCTGGCTCAGAGCTGGGGGGCATCACCACTACTACGCTTTCTGGATTCAGGCTGGCCTGTTCCCCGCCGCATCCTGTCAACACAATGGCCGCCAGAGCGGCCGCCGCTGATTTTATGAGCCTCTTGATTCTCATCTTTTTTTATTCCTTTCTAAACCCTCAAGTGAAAAGTGTGATCGTCTCAACTGTTACAAAAAAACCAGAAAAGCAAGCCTATCCATTTTTGAATAGTCATACCTTCCTGGTATCATTGTAAACCTGCATGCGCCCGGCGGCAGACGCACCACTGCACATGAAAGTCTGGCGGGCACATGGGGCATACCTGAATGCATGCCGCCTAATCGGCGGCGGAATTTTATTGTAATTATCATTCATAAATGCTTTTCTGTGATGACTTCTGTCATCGGTTAAGTGTATTTTACTAAAATTTTTCCCAATTATCAAGAAAAGTTTACCCAAACGTTTGAGGGCCTAGAGGGGCTTTCGACCTGTTTTCCCCGCCCTGTGGACTGCTGGTTTTAAATCCAGCAGAATCACCTGAGGCTTATTATTAATCCGGATATTAATAGAATGGGTTCCCAGTCCTCTGCTGACCACCATCCTTTTTCCTCCGTCTTCAAAACTTCCGGCACACCAGGGCAGGAAAAACTGATATTGAGGAGTCATAACTCCGCCCAGCAAAGGCAGTCTTATGGTTCCTCCATGAAAATGTCCGGACAGGGTCAAATCAGCCCCCCAGGCCGCGCTTTCTTTAAAATACATAGGCGAATGGATTAATAGAATCTGAAAGCGTTTCTCATCTGCCTTTCCCAAACAATTATACAGATAGTCCTTTTCTAAAGGCCGGGGCTTTTGGAAAAAAAGCTTGCGGTAATGCTTCTTTTTTAAGTCTGCGCCGCTAACCGCCACGTCCTCTCCTATAAGGCTTGTATTATTTTCCAGATAAATAACTCCCAGTTCCTCTAATCTGTCCCGGTACTGCTCATACAGAGAGCCGTAGACAGAGCGTTCCCACACCATACGGTTTTCATGGTTGCCATTCCCATAGTACACCGGATATTTCTCTGCAAGCTTTTCTATCAGGGATACCGCAACGGAAACTCCCGGCCTCCCTTTGCTTACCATCATATCGCCGCCAATTAAAACAGCGTCCGGCTCAGCCTGGTCAATGGCTTTTATTAATCTGGCATTTTCTGGACCAAACTCCTTATTGTGAAGATCTGACAAAAAAACCAGCCGTTTGGGAGCCCTTACTTTCTCTGAAACTATGGAAATGCCCTCCACTGCCAGACAATCTCTCTCATATTCAGACCAAAGAATAAAACTGGCCCCGGCTCCGGCGGCCATAAGCCCTAAAGCTCCCAACGCTGTTTTCTTCATAGCTACCTGTCCTTTTTCCTCTTCTCTATCCTATTTTCCGCAACATCCCGGCGCAGTCCAGGGAGCCAGCTCCATTCGGATAAAATAGCCCTGTTCGTGCTGGCAGACCGGGCATTTCTGAGGAGCCTCTTTCCCCCGGTGAACATGGCCGCAGTTTAAGCACACCCACCCTGTCTCCACATCTGAAACAAACAGGTGTCCCTCTTCCATAAGCTTCCCAAACATCTGAAAACGATCTGCATGGGTTTTTTCCACATCTGCAATCATCCGAAAGGTCTGGGCAATCCGGGAAAATCCTTCCTGATCCGCAATATCGGCAAAAGACTTGTATACCACATCATGCTCCTCATTCTCATTATGAGTGGCTTTCTTTAACTGATCCAGGATACCGGAATCCAAATCCACCGGATATCCGCCGTCAATATGAATGGTCTCTCCATTCATATCCTGGAGAAAGTTGTAAAATACCTCCGCATGCTCCTTTTCCTGATCTGCAGTATATAAGAATACGGCTTGGAGCACAGGAAGTTTCTGTTCTTTCGCCTTTCCTGCCGCCAGAGTATAGCGGTTTCTGGCCTGGCTTTCACCTGCAAATGCCCGCATCAGGTTTTTGGCTGTAGCGCTGCTTTTAAAGTCTGTCATTGTAAGGTTCCTCCTTTACATTTTCCTTGGATTTCCCTCTCAGTATATCCAAAAAACAGGTAAATCATTCCTGCTTTTTGAGTACCTTGTTTACTTCCGCAAGCAGCAGATCCGCATACATGGGAAACCGCTCTCTTGGAAGCATTCTTCCTTGTTTCCACATGTCATAAACTTCTTCAAAGGTGACAAATACCGCCTCCACCACCTCTTCCTTCTGGAGAACCAATTTCTCCCTGGTCACATCCTGTACCGTCACATAAGTATCCACAAAACGTTCCGGCCGCACCACCGTGTGAAGGAGACGCACCTCCTCCGGCCGGGCAAAAATTCCCACTTCCTCGGAAAGCTCTCTTAAAACACTGTCCAGACTTTCTTCTCCTGCCTGGGCTGATCCGCCTGTACATTCCCACCAAAGCCCAAAGGTCTTATCCGGATGGCGCTGGGTTAAAAGAATTTTCCCTTCCAGGTTAATGGTCCAGATATCTGTTACAATGTGGTACTCTCCCTCTGACATGGGCACTCCCCTGACATGGGTTTTTCCGGTTTTGTTTCGGTCTTTGTCATATACATCCCACAATTCCATAATTTACCAGCCTTTCCTTTGGTCTGCTGTTTTATTTCTGCTTAAATACCGGATCCGCAGGATACCCCCCGGTTATTTTCTGCATGGTTCTGGGCACCGCATCTTTTGAATTTTTCCAATCCGCATCTTGGTTGCGGTAATCGTATTTTTCTACAAACCAGTCAATATCCTCCTGAATTCTGGAAAGCTCTCTCTCCATAAGAGAACACAGAATTTCTTCCATTTTCTGCGCCTCGCCGGCCTTGCACTTATTTCTGCAGGTATTTAATACGTCATAAAAATGAGGCAGGCAGAAACCCTTGGAATCCTTTAGCAGGTTGATAAATTCCGGTTCTGTTCTCATCAGGTAAACAAAGGTATTTTGGATCCTCTCGTAAGTCTCGTCAATTTTCCGGCATACGTAGCAGTTTTCCTTTCCCGGCCTGTTTTCAGCAGGAGCCTTTTTCATCCAGCCAAGCAGAGCGCTCTTCGGCGGCGCAGCCCCGCTTTTCCTCTCTTCCACAGATTCCTTAAAATGGTCTCTTAAATACTTCATCCGGGTTTTTAGAATCCAGGCATTTCCCAGATAGTTTCCATAGTCATACATCATCTTTGTATGCTTTCTGCAAAAACCTGTCTGATCCGTTTCCGCCCGGATATCATCCTCCATGTAGGAGGATCCCAATGTAAAGCTTATGGCATCCTGCTCCAGCTTCCTCTCCAGATAGCAGCAGGGACATTCGTCCCCGGCTTTTACCGCATCCATAACTTCAATGGTGTACAGTTTTTCCTTCATATCAGCCCTCCCCCGCTTTCCAGGAATTTCTAATTTCTTCCATCATACACGCTGGCAGGGCTGCCGTCAAGTACAGGCATTTTCCTCTTGAAAAAATACAGGAAGTTACAAGGGACAGTGTGGGATTTGTACATGATTACAAATAATCCTGGGAAGCTTTAATATACTCACCCAACGTTGAAGGCAACCCATGCCTTTTTATTACATCGGCACAATATTTTTTATACATCGACTTTAATCCTTTGCTGTTAGAATTATCATTCCGCTTTGCATAATATACATATGCAGAGAGCAAAATAATATCCAAAGTTATAATCTCAATATCCTTTAAATCTTCCAGCTCATGAGCCACATTATCAACCATAATTTCCTTCGAGCAGAAATAGTTCATATTGTAATAGGCTGCGTAAGCAAGACTATACGCCTCTCCACGATCTTTTGACCGGCCACGCACATAATTTACTAGTTCGTGTCCGGCAATATTATTGAAAATTGTTGTGTACTTTGGATCTCTACCATACAAATTGCCTTCATTGACTATCGTCACATTTTTACCAGTATATGTATCCATAAGCGCCCTGGACTCATCATCCAATTCCTTATATACTTCTTCATGGATATATATATCCGTGAAACTCTCGAACAACGGTTCAATATACATCTTTTTCATGTTCTCAAATGAACAATTTTTATCAGAAACTCGATCCGAAATGCCAACCATGAATATGTTCGCATCAAATAATATCGGTTTGTTAAGTAAATCGTGCAAAGCAGTTTTCTGTAGTGGTGTTATCATAAGCACTTACCCCCACTTTGCATTTATAATCGAAAACAGTTCTTCATCGTCATCTTCGTCCTCTGCTTCGTCATCTTCAGAAACAAAATCGTTAATAACATTCATGTCCAATTCAAGTCTCATCGCATCCTCAAGAATATTTTCTCTAGAAGCATTTCCGGTAACAAACGCTTTCTCCATATCCTGATATGTTGAACTGTATGGAAGAACATAATCATTTTCAGTACTATACAATATATCTACAGACTTTTTAAAAATCTTTATTTCTTTTAAGACCTTTTTGATGAATTCATAATTTTTAATAAACTCATCAATATTATCGATATGATTTTCTTCGTAAAGTCGGTAAATTACAGCTTTTAACGGCATCTGATATTTTATCGTTAAGAAAATAATCAATACACCAAAATCCCCAAAATCCATCTCTTTCATACCTTTATTATTCAGACGAAGATAGTCCTGGATTTCACGAGATAATGCCTCTTCCGGCAATAGAAGTTCCGCTGCAAATCTGCACGCCTTCTTTTCGTTGACATCTTTAAGCATACTAAAATCGCAAATGTAAGGCATCTCTTTAAACTTCTGATAATCCTTTATATAATGATAGTATTCATGTGCTGCCGTAAAAATTTGATTGATCAAAGGCTTATTGAAATTAAGAATAATGTATGCACGTTCTTTCCCTGTTGTAGGAATATACAGCATGCCATCTATTTTTTCCGAATCAAAGGCTACTCGTTCAAAACGAATATTACAACTCTCCTTTAATATCCAATTAAACACCCCAGTTCCCATCGGCGCCAAATTATAATCAACACGCTTTTCTCGTACTAATTTTTTTATCTCAGCAATTTCATCTACCGAGAGTGAAGCCGTATTAAAATCATATTCATTTTGATAATACTGTTCAAACAATTCGATGTGATCAATTGATGACATAACTACCTCTCTTTGCCAATAATTCGTACTTTTCCTTTATGCGAATACGTTCAACCATTTCTTCCACTTTTACCTTGTCTGATTCTTCCAAACTTCCCATAAGATATACCAGAGCATCCATTGTCGAATCAGCAAAATATTCGTCTGGGCTATTTCCGGACAAACTGCAAAAGCGGCTTAATATATCGATAGTGGGTATTTGCTTTCCATTTTCCAGTAAAGACAATGTAGGTCTTTTAATATCAAGTTTCTGTGCAAATTTATCTTGAGATTCTTTACCTCTCAAATCAATCAAATCTTTGCAAAACTTCTCCGCGTTAAACTCCTTCATGACAAACCTCCAAAAAAATGCATGTTAAATATTTTAACAAAGCAACTCCCCACCGTCTAAACTATTACTAATATAATATCATTAATATACCCACTTTGACAATAATTTTAACATTTATTCTAAAAATGTAAGTAAGGGATGCGGCAAAATGAAACCAATAATTTTATTTCATTTTGCCGCATCCCCTTATATCACTCATTACAATCTTCTAAGCCTACCGTACCCTTACGCCGGATTCATTAACATAATGCCCGTCCGGAGTGGTGGTATTCTTAAGCATTTCACCGTTTGTCCCCACATAGAACCATTGTCCCTGGCTGTTTTGAGCCCAGGTATTTTTCGCCAGAGAACCATCATTACCAAAATAATACCACACGCCCCCTACAAACTGGCGCCAGCCGGTTGCCATATACTGGTTGGAATCAAACCAGTATTCCTTACCATTAATCGTCTGCCATTCATTGGCTGCCCGTGAACCGTTGGATTTTATGTAATACCACCCGTAATTATCCTGCTGCCAGGTTCCGCTCTGAACTCCCGGGCCTGTGCTTACATTATTGACGCCGGGCCCTGTTGCATTTTGCGATAAACTAGTGGAAGTAAGACCTGCATTTGCCAAAGCAAAACCGTAATCCAGCAATGCTTTGGTATCGGCATAGTGGGTCTGGTTGCTTTTCATTACGACAGCAATAAGCCTGAGCCCGTTTCTCTCTGCACAGGTGGCCAGGGTATTTCCGGCCTTGGAAGTATATCCGGTCTTTCCCGCTACAATCCCCTGATAATATCTGGAGTCATTGGGAAAGAGCATCTTGTGGCCCATGGTAATGGTCCGGGCCGCCGCTTTTTTCGTGGCAGGAATTTGATAAGATAGAGTAGAAGCTGCCTTGGCCACGGTAGGATTGGCAAATGCCGCCCGTGCAATCAACGCCATATCTCTGGGAGTCGTATAATGCTGGGTATCATTAAGACCATTGGGATTTGCAAAATGGGTGTCCGTGCATCCCAGCTCCCTGGCCCTGCTGTTCATTTTGTCTGCAAATCCTGCCACACTTCCGGATATGTGCTCTGCCATTCCATTGGCCACCTCATTGGCTGATTTCAGCATTAAAGCGTAAAGGCACTGCTCTACCGTCAGTTTGTCCCCTTCTGTCAGGCTTATTGTAACGGCTCCCGACTCCAGATTCGTGGTGGCTGTTCTGGAAAAGGTAACGGTATCTCCTAAGTTGCAATTTTCCACTGCCAGCAGCGCCGTCATCAATTTCGTAATACTGGCGGGATAAAAGCGGGTGCTTCCATTTTTCTCAAACAGAATCTCTCCGGTATTGGCATTTAACAGCACTGCCCCCTCAGCTGCTATAGCAGGCTTCTGCACCGTGACGCCTGCGGTATTTCCGGTGGACGGTCCCGGCAGGGTCTGGCTGCCTCCCGGCCAGGTCTGGCCTCCCCCCGGTCCTGTCGTAGTATTGGTATTGTATACGCCGCTGGTCTGGCCCTCCGGGCCAGTAAAATTAATTACTTCTCCATAAACAACTGTGCTCCACATCATGGCGGCCGCCATTCCCAGGCATACAATACGTTTCCATATTCTCATATCAATTTATCTCCTAATCTGTAACTCTCGTTTTAGTACCCTAAGTGGCCAGGTGTTTGTTCTCACTAGACTCGTGAAAGACCTCGTCAAGTGTTCACATTATACCACAGATTTTGTGGGGCAGGAACCTTAATTTCATGAGATTTTCTTACAACTTTCTGTCAAAAGGGCATGTCTTCTTCGTCAAGAAAGTCCAGGCCGTCTTCTTCATCCCAGCTCATAAAGTATTCCTCCAGCTCCTTTTCATACCGCTTAAGAGCCTGAGATATCTTTTTTTCCTGCTTTTTATCTCCTATTACCTTATAATAGGTTTCTGCCGCCATATACATAATATCATTTTCTTCCCCACACACTGTGGAGTCTGTTATAAATTTCCGGATAATTTCCCCGGCTCCGTCCATTTCCCGAATACCGATTCTGGCATAGACAGTTGCTGTAGCGGCCAATATATTGTCGGCTTCACTTCTATACCACTCTTCACAAAATTCATATGCCTCCTGAAATTTCCCCTGGTTTCCCAGCGCCGAAGCGATACGAAATTTAAAGTCTGAGGGCTGATCTTCTTTCCACTGAAAAAGTGTTAAAATTCTGTTGCATGCCTCTATTAAAGCGTCATATTCTTCCCTCACATCCAACTCGTCCAGATAATCCTCCATCCACTCCGTAACATCATACCGGTAATCCAATTCATCCTCTAATTCATAATACTCCTGTCCAAAGTCAGCCTTAATTTCCCGCTCTGCCTCCAGCGCATTTACAAATGCCCGGAAGGTTTCATTCCAAATTTTCAAATCGGATGTCCCCGTTGCCATTCCTTTATAACAGCAGGTATTGAGCCGCAAAAAATCTTTCCATAGTTTATTCATAGTTACTCTCCTATTATCTTAAGATTATTTACACTATCTAGCAGTATACCATGCTGTTTCTATAATTTCAATGGCTTTGAGAACATTTGTTTGTATCTTATGCAGCTGTTTTAGCAGAAAAGAGACTACCTCCAGGTAGCCCCCTGCCTTCTTTTATCCCCTTCGGAGCATAGCTCCAATCTGCTCCATTCGGGGCAGAGCTGCTTTATAAAACATTTGGTAGGATTTGCAGAAATAGTTGTCCCCCATAACAGAGCCATCCCCCAGAGCCCGATGGCGGCGGCATCCGCCCCGGCAGACGTGAAAATAGGGACAGGCCCGGCACTTTTCTGTCCGGTCTAAGGAGGCCTTCACAAAGGCTTCTCCGGCCGGACACTGATCGATCTCTTCAAAGCTGTTTTCATTTAAATTGCCCAGCCGGAACTGATCCAGCACATAGAAATCGCAGGGATAGACGGATCCGTCTGCCTCCACCACATGCTGGACAGAACAGACCCCTCTCTGTTCACAGGATTCCGGAGCATAACCTGCCAAAATACCCACAGCGTTTTCAAACTGACGGATATAGGGCTGATTTCCATGCTGCAGATCCAGATACCACAAGTCAAACAGATCGATTAAAAATTGTCCGTAAGCTTCCGGAGTAAGAGAATAGTCCCTGGTTCCCGGAGTCTCTGTCAGCGGATCCAGACAGGCAATGTACTGCTGATAATGGAAGTTATTTTTCTTATAAAACTCATAGATCCGGCGTATTTTTGCGGCGGTCTTGGCATTTACCACAGTCAGGATATTGTATTCCACCTTATGCTTTTCAAACAGCTCTATGGTTTTCATCACACCGGCAAAGCTTCCCTCTCCCAGCGGAGTGAGACGCTCTGAATCATGGGTAGCCTTAACCCCGTCCAGGGAAATCCCTGCCAGAAAATGGTGACTGGCAAAAAATTTCGCCCACTCTTCCCCCAGATGGTATCCATTGGTTTGGATGGAGTAGGAAATCTGCAGATTCTTTTTATTATATTTCTCCACAAACTCAATCAAATCCTGGTAGAAATCCAACCCTGCCAGAGTAGGCTCTCCTCCCTGGAAAGCAAATCCACAGCTCTTTTCTCCATATTCCAGAGACTTTTTCACCAGATTCTCAAGGGTCTCCCGGCTCATCAGACCGTAGTTTTCCTGCTCCCGATTCTGGGTCACATCATAGTAAAAGCAATACCGGCACCGGAGATTGCACATTCCGGAAGCAGGTTTGATCAGTAATTGTAACGGCGGCATGGTTGTCTTCTCCCTCCATCTGTGTAATACTTTTAATCTATTATCCACCAAAAGGATGACTTCTGTCAATAGCAAAGGGGATGTTGCAAAATGAAACCAGCAATCATGGAAACTGCCTTATTTCATTTTGTAACATCCCCTGTAGGATTACCAAATATCTGGCAAAATACGTCAGTGACATATTTGTCAGATTAACCCTTTACTGCTCCAAGGGTGATTCCTTTTGTAAAGTATTTCTGGAAAACCAGGAATATGGTGATAATGGGAAAGGCTGCAAGAGCGGAACCCGCCATCAAAAGACCGTAGTCCGTAGAGTTCTCCGCCTGCATGGTAGCGATACCAAGGGAGATGGTCAACTGGGAGTTACTGGTCAGCATAATCAGCTGCATGAAGTAATCGTTCCAGGAATTGATAAAGGTAAAGATCGCCAGGGCGCCGATACCCGGCTTAATCATAGGAAGCACAATATCCACAAAGGTGCGGATCTCTCCGGCCCCATCTACACAGGCTGCCTCCAGCATTTCTCCCGGCACGCCTTCGCTGAACTGTTTTAGCAGGAATACGCCGAAGGGCCACCCTACAATGGGGATAATGGTTGCCCACAGAGTATCGTAGAGTCCAATAGAAGACATCTCACGGATCAGCGGGATTAAAATAACCTGTTTGGGAAGAGCCATAGCGCATACAATTAAAGAAAACAAAACCGTACGGCCGATAAAACGCTTCTTTGCCAAAGCATATCCGGCCAATGCTGCTGTTATACAGGTAATAACCATAGATGCCACAGACATAAATACTGTATTTATTAACCATCGGAATGCCGCCGGTATGGTAGGACCTGTCATTCCCAAAAATTCAAACAGCGGAGCCTTTCTCTTTTCCATCAGTCTGTTGTAGTTATCCATTACCCACTCAGAAGGCCACCAGATAGGAGTAACAGACATGATTTCTGCTTTTGTCTTAAAAGAGCCGGTAATAATCCAATACAATGGGAACGTAAACAGAATCGCAACCAGGGCAACCAGGATAAATGATGCGATATCATATGGAGATTTCTTTTTCGTCATAATCTATCCCTCCTTAATCTTTTTCCTGTCCCAGCTTAAACTGAGCTGCTGACAGGAGGGCAATGATCAGTGCCAGAATAACGCCCATGGCGTTTCCGTAACCATAGCGGTACAGCTTAAATGCTTTATAATAAATATAGTACATAATGGTCATGGTAGAGTTGTTGGGACCACCGGAAGTCAACAGCTGAATCAGAGCAAAGCACTGGAAGGAGTTGATGGTGGTAATAACCAGAATATACAGAGTGGTAGGCATCATCTGAGGCCATTTAATCTGCCAGAAAGTCTGGGAATGGGTAGCGCCGTCTACCTCAGCAGCCTCAACCAGGCTTTTGTCTACATTGTCCAAAGCAGACACGTACAACACAATAGGCTGTCCTACAGAGGTGGTAATCAGGATCAGGATGATACATCCCAGGGCAAAGCGCTCATCTCCCAGCCAGTTAATATTCTTATCAATAGCTCCTACTGCAGTTCCAACATAATTAAATATACCATAATAGTTATTAAACATCCACTTCCATACCATGGTAACCGCTACGGAACCAGTAACTACAGGAAGATAAAAAATACACCGGAATGCAGAGGTGGCAACCACATGCATTTTGCAAATACTGTTTGCCGTCCACAGCGAAAAGGCACAGGTAACCGGTACGGAAACCAGTACAATCACCAGGGTATTTTTTAATGCAATCCAGAACACATCGTCATGAAATAGCTCCAAATAATTCTGAAAGCCGATAAAAATATCCTCCCGCCCCATGGTTGCGTCAAAAAAGCTTGTGAATAGACACATAAACATGGGATATACCACAAAGCCGATAAAGAATACTAAGAACGGCAACAGGAACAAGTAAGAGGCAATGTTTTCTTTTATCATCAATTGATGACCTTTTTTATTGTTTAAACCGGCCACAATACTCCCCCTTTCAGGTTTAAAAAAACTGCTCCTTCCCTGCCAAGCTTTTAAGCAAATCGAAGAAAGGAGCAGCATTTTGTCACTTAGTCTGCTGTCAAGTCTGTCACCGGATTAATTTGCGGCTGCAGCATTAGCATTGGTGACAAAAGTCTCAACACAGGTTGCAATGTCTTCTCCGGATCCAACCTTCTGAAGCATATTCCACCACTCGGTACGGGCAGTTGCCCAGCCGTTTACTACCTGATAGTAGTCGCCCATATACTGCATGAACTGACCATATTCGGTTTTCATCTCATCGCCTGCATACATGTCTGCCAGGGAGTTGCGTACAGACCAGTAGGTAGAAGCCTCAACGGATGCTTTGGTGTTCTCATCGCAAATCCACTTAATAAAGGTCTTGGAAGCCTCAACCTTAGCCGCATCGCCGTTATCAAAGACGCCAAAGCCCCAGATACCGCCGCAAAGCTGCGGATCTTTGTCAGACGGGAATGCCATGGGGAATACATCAAAGCCAAGAATCTCAGCGTTGTTGGTTTCCTGAGCAATGTTCCAGCAGAATGCCATCTGGAGAACGCCCTGAACAAACAGGTTGATTTCATCGCCGCCCTGAATAGCCGGGTCAAAGTTAATTCCGTCCTGAGCCACTAAGGTTTCCAGAGCCTTAATATTCTCAGCAGAATTAGCAGTATACTCGGTGTGATCAGCATTGGTAAAGGTTCCGCTGTACATATTGTTAATCAGGGCGCGGGTACCCTGGTCTCCGCCCTGGCCGCCGCAGAATACTGCGCCAACATTGGTATAGCCTGCGTCATACAGGGTCTGAACAGCCTTTAAGAAGTTTTCAGTAGTCCAGGTGTGGGTCGCCTCGTCCACATACTGCCATGCGCCGGTCTCCTCGAATACGTCCCGGTTGATTGCCATGGTGTGAGCGGTCATACATAAGGGATACTCATAGTAAACGCCGTCAGCGTTGCGGCAGGCCGCCTCTACAGAGGCATTCGTGTCTGCCTTTACTTCATCGGTCCAAAGATCGGTAAGGTCTACCATAACGCCCTTTGCGCCCCAGTTTGCCACCAGACGCTCCGGTCCTTCCATAACAATATCAGGAGCGGCATTTCCTTCAATGGCAGTATTTACCTTGTCATCGCCGTCTGCATAGGTTAAGTATTCCACCTTAACAGTAATTTCCGGATGAGCAGCGTTAAAATCTGCGATAAGTGCGTCAACAGTTGCCTGATCACCCCATTTTCCAATCGGATAGGTCCACAGAGAAATCTCTGCTGCTTCTCCTGCCGGAGCGGCTTCAGTGGCTGCTGCTTCTGTTGCTGCCTCGGTAGCTGCAGGCGCCGCCGCCTCAGTGGCTGCCGCAGTAGTCTCTGCAGGTTTGCTGCCGCAGGCTACCATAGAAAGCGCCATTGCAGCAGACAAGCATAAAGCAAGAATTTTTTTCATAAAGCATTTCCCCTTTTCATATAATATTTTGCACAACTTTGACCAATATATCGCGGCCTTGTTTATATATTCTACACAATTTTTCTCGACTTGTCAATATGAATATATATAAATTTCCACAAATTTACAAACTTGACCATTTTCCATAATAATGCTATTCTTAAAGTAATAAAAATATATCTCAAGGAGGGGTTTTGTATGAAAAAGCACATTCTATGTCTGGGAGATTCCAATACCCACGGCTACTGTGCCGATCCGGCTGACTGCGCGGACGGCGGTATCCGCTATAATGAAGAAGAGCGATGGACCAAGCTGCTTGGAGAAAAACTGGGAGAAGATTATCTGGTAATCGAAGAAGGGCTTTCCGGCAGAACTACCGCTTTTTCTGATCCCCTATATGAAGGACTTTCGGCTGTAGACTATATCAGCCCATGTCTGAAAAGTCACGAGGCTATTGATCTGCTAATCATTATGCTGGGCACCAATGACACCAAAGATCGCTTTTCTGCCAGCGCCCCGTGTATTGGGCTGGGAATGAGCCGTCTTGTAAAAAAAGCGATGGCAACCGACTGTTGGGGCGGCAAAGCCCCTAATATTCTGGTCATTGCACCGCCGCCCATTGGTGAAGGGATGCTTACCAGCCCTGTGGCCGGCACCATGGGAACAGGCTGTGTAGAAAAGTCCAGGGCCCTTGCCAGGGAATATGAGGCTGTATGCCAGCTGTTAAATGTTCACTTTCTGGACGCAGGCGCTTTAAATTGCCAGTTTAATCAAATCGACTTTATGCACCTGACCAAAAAAGGCCACTCTGTCCTGGCAGAAGCTTTAAGCACCCTTGTGCCGTCTCTCACAGCCTTATAATTCTTCCCCTTTCATGTGAGAATCCTGCTCTTCTTCCGGCTCCGGAGGAACCTCTTTTTCTGGCATATAGGGCGCAAATACCGGCTCGATAAACACGCTGGCAATGAGAGCGGACAGGCAGGGCATAAAAATTATTGGCCACCAAAGCCACAGGCAGAGCCAGATGGTCACTACGCTTAAAAGGCTTAAAATCACTGTCTTTGGCAGGTGGATCATGCATAAAAGCACACCATTTTTGAATAATCCGGCCAATCCGGTTTCAAATCGGGACAACAGCGGAAAGAGAAACGTGATGATACCCAGAAGTAACAGAAGGATTACAAAATATCCCCACAAAAGCATATATCCCATATCGCTGCTTCCGGAAAGGGCGGCAATCCGGTTCCAGACAGTATATCCCAGCCAGCCTGTAACCAGGCAGATGATTCCGGCAGGAATTCCTGTCTTCAGATTCTTTCGGAAAGATCGGAAAAAACGGCGGTAAACTACTTCTTCCTTATACCGGAATGTATGTACAGCAGTATCATAAAGAGCGGCGGTAGCCGGACCCAGGGGAATTAAAAAGACGCTGAAAAACAACCATAAAAGGCTTAAAAACAAGCAGTCCGTAATCCAGCTCATGGTAATCATCAGACCATTTTCAGGATTAAATAGTTTACTAAACATAAAAAGGCCCTCTTTCTAAGGTTTCTGTATTCAAAAATTGTATCATGCTTTCTAATATCTGACAACTGCAAAAATCTTCAATTTCAGTTGAAAAATTTTCACTGGAATGATACAGTAATGCTATGAAAATTTAATAGGGAGGGTTTGCTATGGACAGAGAAAAATTGCGGAAAGAACGGAGTTGGATTCAGTCTGAATTGTCGGCATCGGTTAATTTCTGGCTGAATCATGGTATGGATGATGTACACGGCGGTGTTTACACCTGCCTGGATCGCACCGGCAAAGTCTATTCCACCGACAAAAGTGTGTGGATGCAGGGCCGCTGCGGCTGGATGTTTGCCCATATGTGCCATGTTTACGGTGTTAAAGATGAATGGCTGAAAGCCAGCAAAAGCTGCCTGGATTTCATGGAAGCTCATTGCATCAACCGGGCTGCCGGAGATCGGATGTACTTTACCGTTACCGAGGACGGAAAGCCCCTGCGCCAGCGCCGCTACTACTATTCCGAGGCCTTCTACGCCAGCGCTAACGCCGAATATTACGGGGTTACCGGCCAGAAAGAATGCCTGGATCGCGCCCGCCGCGCCTATAATCTCTACTGGGATCTGGCTCATGGAGCCGCCGATCCGGTGGGAATGGGCCCAAAAACCATTCCGGAAACCCGTACCGGACGGGCTTTTGGCTTGCCTATGATTATCTTAAATGTAATCGGCATTCTGCTCCGGGTAGATCCGGAACATAAGGCAGAATATGAGGATCGGGCCGGACAGTGTATTGACGAAATTTTTAAATATTTCGTACATCCGGAATTAAAATGTGTTCTGGAAAACGTAGCCCCGGACGGCTCTGCCCGCTTAAACTATACCGAGGGGCGCACCGTAAATCCTGGCCATGATATCGAGGGCTCCTGGTTTATTTTGGAACATGCAAAGCGCACCGGCGATACCAGTCTGATTCCCAAAGCTGCCCAGATCTTTGACTGGGCCATTGAAGCCGGCTGGGATAAAGAGTATGGCGGGCTCCTGTATTTTGTAGACTGTCTGGGTATGCCTCCTGAAGCCTATGAGCACGATATGAAGCTGTGGTGGCCCCACAATGAAATCCTCATTGCATCTCTGATGTTATATCGGGATACGGGTGAGGAAAAGTATCTGAACTGGTTTTACAAGACCCTTGACTATTGCAAAGAGCATTTTTCGGATCCGGAATATGGCGAATGGTATGGTTACCTGCGCCGGGACGGCAAGCCTACTATGCCTTCCACCAAGGGTTCCACCTTTAAAGGCCCCTTCCATCTTCCCCGCTGCCTGATTCTGGTGGATCAGATGATGGGCCAGCTTTTAGATGGGATTTGAGACAAAAGTCTGCTTACAAAAATCTTTAAGAAAAGAGGAAAATCATATGAAAGATATTACCAGATATCAGGGCGTCATTCCTGCTTTTTATGCATGTTACGATGACAACGGCCAGATCTCTCCTGAACGAGTTGAAGAATACACCCGCTTTTTAGTCCGTAAAGGAGTGAAAGGCGTTTATGTAGGCGGATCCTCCGGAGAATGTATTTATCAGAGCGTTGCAGACCGGAAGCTTCTCCTGGAACATGTGGTTGCTGCTGCTGAAGGCAAACTTACCATTATCGCCCATGTTGCCTGCAACAATACCGCAGACAGCGCAGAGCTTGCCCGCCATGCGGAGAGCCTGGGCGTTGACGCAATTGCTTCTATCCCGCCCATTTATTTCCGCCTTCCGGAGCATGCCATTGCAAAATACTGGAACGATATCTCTGCCGCCGCTCCCAACACGGATTTCATTATTTACAACATTCCTCAGCTTGCAGGCGTTGCCCTGACTATGCCTCTGCTTCGGGAAATGTTAAAAAATCCCAACGTAATCGGTGTCAAAAATTCTTCCATGCCGGTTCAGGACATCCAGATGTTTAAATATGAAGGTACTTTGGGCGGACGTCCCTTTGTAGTATTCAACGGTCCCGACGAGCAGCTGATCAGCGGTTTAATGATGGGGGCCGACGGCGGTATCGGCGGAACCTACTCTTCCTGTCCGGAGCTTTATCTAAAGCTCTATGAGTTGGTAAAGTCCGGGGACTACGAGACTGCCAGGGCTCTTCAATATGACATCAATAATATTATCTATGCTCTCTGCTCCTGCAAGGGCAACATGTATGCGGCAATCAAGGCGGTCCTTAAAAAGCGGGAAGGCCTGGATCTGGGCGGCGTAAGAGCGCCTCTTACCAATCTGGTTCCGGAAGACGCTGCTATCATTGATAAGATCGCGGCCATGATTGATGAAGCTGTGGGGAAATATCTGTAAGCTTATCTGTAAACACATAAAGGATGTGGCAAAATGAAACCGGCGATAATGGAAAGCCGCCTTATCTCATTTTGCCACATCCTTTTATAATCGTTCCCATGAGGCATTCTTTTTATATTTATTGCTTTTGCCCGGAAAATATGGTAAGATTTTCTAAATTACTAAATTTTCATAGGGAGGATCTGTATGGGGATTTTAAGATATAACCCCCTGGCCAATGCATCATTAAAGTCTGCCGGGGTCAGGCTTTTATATGTCACCTACTCTAAATATGAAAAGGACTGGCAAAGCCTGCCCCACACTCATCATTTTACCGAATTATGCTATATCTTAGGAGGATCCGGATCCTATATTATTGAAAATGAAGAATTTCCCATCACCAAAAATGATTTTATCATTATCAACGCTAATGTTTCCCATACGGAAAAGTCTGCGGAAAATGCCCCTTTAGAATACATTATCCTGGCTATTGAAGGGCTGGATTTTTCCTCTGATAATGACTCAGACCATATTATTTTCAATTGCTCCGGAAAACACGCGGAGTTTTCTTTCTATATGAAATCCCTGCTGTCTGAAATGAAGGAAAAGCAAAAAGATTATGATCTGGTGTGCTGCAGCCTTCTGGATATCTTAGTCACCAAGCTGCTGCGCCGCCCTATTCTGGCAAGTGAAAGTATTCCTGTAGCTAAGGCTAACCGGGAATGTTTAAAGCTGAAACAGTATATTGACAGCAACTACACCCGGCGGATTACCCTGGATTCCCTGGCCGCTATCTCTCATTTAAACAAATATTACCTGGTTCACGCTTTCACCAGGATGTTTGGATGCTCTCCCATCAACTATCTGTTTCAGGTACGGATCAAGGCCAGCAAGGATCTTTTATCCAGCACCAATTTCAGTATTACGGAAATCGCTCACGCCTCCGGCTTTTCCTCCCAGAGCTATTTCGCCCAATGCTTCTTAAAGCACTGCAATATGACTGCCAGCGAATACCGGAAACTATCCAGGGAAAACCACGGCTCCTCTTAGATACTATAGATTAGAGGTTTCGCACCTTAAATTCCCTCTCCAGCTCCCGTCTCTGATCTTTCTTAGCAATGTCTTCCCGTTTGTCATAGAGTTTTTTACCCCGGGCCAGACCGATCTCCACTTTTACCAGGCTACCTTTAAAATATACCTGCAGGGGAACCAGGGTAAATCCTTTCTCGGCAATTTTTCCTGCCAGCTTATGGATCTCTGCTTTATGCATCAGGAGTTTTCTTGGACGCAGCGGATCCTTATTAAAAATATTTCCTTTTTCATAAGGGTTCACATGCATTCCGTAAATATAAACCTCTCCGTTCTGGATCCGCACAAAGGCTTCCTTAATGCTGCATTTTCCCATTCGGATAGACTTTACCTCAGTTCCAAAAAGCTCAATACCGGTCTCGTATTTGTCATCAATAAAATAGTCATGATATGCCTTTTTATTATTGGCAATCAGTTTAAAATTATCTTTCCCCATGTTTATCCTCCTGTTATTCCTCATTGCCAGTGGAATCAACACCTCCGCTGCTTGCAGCGGGACGTTGATCCTCGCGGCAGTCGCCAAATGCCTGTGCTAGCGCGTCGCCTGGCTCATTGCTGGCGGGAATAAAGTCGATGGTCTTTAACATCCGATCCGTGGAAAGCACCTGAATCCGGATAGTCTGTCCCAGTTTGTAGGTCTTTTTTGTTAATTCTCCCTGAAGCTCATAACGCTGCTCATCAAAAATATAGTAGTCATCATTCAGGTTGTTCATCCGGATCATACCTTCCACTGTATTGGGAAGCTCCACATAGAGGCCCCAATTGGTTACCCCGGAGATAACGCCGTCATAAACCTTTCCGATTCGGCGGGACATATATTCACATTTTTTCAGCTTCTCTGTCTCCCTCTCCGCCTCTTCGGCCCGCCGTTCCAGGGCAGAAGTTTTTACCGCCACCTCCGGCAGGATCCGGTCATAGTGGGAGACTCTCTTTTCTCCCAGGCCATTTCTTAAATTTTCCTTTATAATCCGGTGAATCTGCAAATCCGGATACCGGCGGATAGGGGAAGTAAAATGCGTATAGTATTTGGCAGCCAAGCCAAAATGTCCGGTACACTGGGTGGTGTATTTAGCCTGCTTCATGGACCTGAGGGTCAGCCTGCTAATCAGCGCCTCCTCCGGCGTCCCTTCCACCTTTTCCAGCAGCTTCTGCACCTCCTTGGGATGGATTTCTCCCTGAGAAATCCGGATAAACAAACCAAAGTTATGAATAAAGGTGGAAAGCTGCTTCATCTTCTCCGGATCCGGATTGTCGTGAGTCCGGTAAAGGAATGGAAGCTGCTGCCAGAAAAAGTCCTCTGCCACTGTCTCGTTAGCCGCCAGCATAAAATCCTCTATTATCTTGGTGGCTGCGTTGCGCTGGTAAGGCCGAATCTCTGTAGGGCGCCCTTTCTCATCTAAAAGAATCTTGCTCTCCGGAAACTCAAAATCAATGGCACCTCTCTTCCCCCTCTTTTCCCGAAGAATTTGGGACAGTTCTTTCATCAAGCCAAACATGGGGACGAAATCCTCATATTCTGCCATTGCGCCTTCATCCTGGTCTGTAATAATGGAGTTAACCGCCGTATAGGTCATACGCCGATCTACCCGGATTAAGGTCTCTGCAATGCGATGCCCCAAAATATTTCCCTTTTCATCAATTTCCATAAGGCAGCTAAGAGCCAAACGGTCCCAGCCTGCATTTAAAGAGCAGATCCCATTGCTTAAACTGTGAGGGAGCATGGGAATCACCCGATCCACCAGGTACACGCTAGTTCCCCTTTTAAGCGCCTCTCTGTCCAGGGCGCTTCCCTCTCTCACATAGTGGCTTACATCTGCAATATGAACTCCCAGATAGTAGATGCCATCCTCCTTTTTTAAGGTTATGGCATCGTCCAGATCTTTTGCATCCTCACCGTCAATGGTGACCGTCTGAAGATCCCGCAGATCCAAACGGCCTTTTTTATCCGCCTCATCTACTTCCTGGGGGATCCGGGCAGTCTCTGCCATCACATCCTCCGGAAACCCTTCCGGCAGGCCATAAGCCCGGACAATAGAGAGAATATCCGTTCCCGGGTCGTTTACATGGCCGATAATCTCTACTATCTCTCCCTCCGGTTTCCTTCTCACACCGCCAAAATCCGTTACCTGTACCACTACCTTGTGGCCGGTTACTGCCCCCATATCTTTTCCCTGGGGGATAAATACGTCCTGGGTGAGCTTTTGATTGTCCGGGATAACAAATCCGAAATTTTTGCTTTTCTGATAATACCCGATGATCTGAGCATTAGCGTGATCCAAAATCCGAATCACAGCGCCTTCTGCCCGCCTGCCGGGAATTTCGCTTTCTATGACAATCTGAACCCGGTCGCCGTGGAGAGCCCCTCCGGTATGTTCTTCCGGAATGAAAACATCCTGCTCCCGTCCCTCCACAGTAACAAATCCAAAACCTCTGGGATGGCCGGAAAAAATGCCGTTTACGGAAAAAGTCTCCGCCTTTCCATATTTGCCTTTTTTAGAAAGTCCGGCCTTTCCTTCGGCTACCAGAATGTCCAGCACCTCCTGAAGTTCTGCTCTCTGGCCTTTGGGAATATTTAATAATACGGCAAGCTCTTTTGCCTTCATAGGCACATAGGCCTTGTCCGAAAACAGGTCCATAAGCATTGCTTTTCTATCGTTTAATCTCTTTTCTTCCATAAATTCCTCTTTCCTGGATACCACAGCGGGCAAAGTCACTTTGTAGAAATGCCGGCGCAAACGCGGCTGCCTGGCTCGTTGCTCACGGGAATAAAGCAAAAACACCCTTGTCTCCAAGAGTGTTTATCATTGGCCTTTATCGATTAGTGCAGAATGTTCAGTACCACTGCAAGAACTAAAAACAAAATACATCCCCACTTGGTAAACTTTTCTAAGTTGCCTTCCATGGTACGTCCTTTATTTTTACCCCAGTAGCTTTCTGCAACGCCGGAAATAGCGCCCAAGCCTGCGGACTTGCCTTCCTGCATCAGGACAATTGCGGAAATCGCAATACCCAGCACAACAAAAATAACGGATAAAATCATCTCTAAAGCTGCCATTTTTCCACCTCCTACGGTTAAACAAAGTTATGATACCACAAATTGATAGGAATAGCAACCACTTTCTGGTTTCTTCAAGCTGACGTACATCAAACTTGCAGCGCAGCAGAGCTGCGGGGTATTTGCTATGCTTTGGAAAGCCTGCCATCAAAGCTGCCACAAATCTTCATCAACTTTTCGGTTTTTATAATAATATTCTCTGTCCCTGTCTCCAATCTCTCTTAAAATCCGGCAAGGGTTGCCTGCTGCCACTACTCCTTCGGGAATGTCTTTTGTCACCACGGATCCCGCTCCAATTACCGTGTTATCTCCAATGGTAACTCCGGGAAGCACAATAGAGCCTGCTCCAATCCATACATTACTTCCGATATGGACATCCATATTAAACTGGAGGGCTTTGCTCCGTAATACCGGGTCAATGGGATGTCCGGCAGTAGCTACGGTTACATTTGGGCCAAACATAGTCAAATCTCCCACATAAATATGGGCGTCATCCACCAAAGTCAGATTAAAATTGGCATAAACCCCTTTTCCAAAATGGACGTGTTTTCCTCCGAAGTTTGCCCGGAGAGGCGGCTCCACATAGCATCCCTCTCCCACCTCTGCAAACATCTTTTTTAACAGCTCCTGCCGCTTTTTTCCCTGGGAAGGGCGGGTCTCATTGTAATCATACAAAAGTTCCATACAAGCTTCCTGCTCCGCTAAAATTTCCTTATCGCCGGGCAGATACAGGCGGCCTTCTTCCATCCGTTTTCTTGCTTCTTTTGAATTCATACGCCCTCCATCTCAACTGTTGCAATTCTTCTTTTTTAATTGGCAGCCTGCAGGCAAACTGCTGTCTGCAGGCTTTCTTCTTAGGCTCTCAGTTCAATTCCCATACTCTGAAGGCCGTTTAAAATCTTGTTCATAACTCCGGTAATTTCCTTTTCCTCCAGGGTGTGGTCCTTAGCCCGGAAGGTGATGGAATAAGCCATTGACTTAAACCCTTCCTTAATCTGGCTGCCCTGGTATATATCGAAGAGCTGACAATCCTCTAAGATCCTGCCGCTTCTCTGAATAATCATATCCTCAATCTGGCCTGCTAAAACAGTCCCCGGCACTACCATACTCAGGTCTCTGGTTACGGCGGGGAACTTAGCCAGGCCGGTGTACTTTCTGCCAAAGGAAGTGAAATCCATCATAGCCGGCATGTCCACCACTGCCACGTAGGCCTTCTCTCCAATCTTATAGTTATCGGCCACGTCCGGATGAATTTCACCCAGATAGCCTACTGTCACGTTGTTATATACAATATCGGCTTTTCTTCCCGGATGGAGGTATGGATGGCTGCCGTTGGGATCATAGTGAACCCGCCCGTTCATACCTACGCTCTCAAAGAATTCTTCCACCACTCCCTTCATGGTAAAGAAATCGCCGTCGCCGTACATTCCCAGTACAAACTGCATCCGCTCGTCAGGCAGTTCCGTTAAAGGCAGGCTTTTTGGCAGATATACATTGGCCATTTCATAAAGGCGCACATCTTTGTTGCGGCGGTTATAGTTGGTGGACAGGGAGGTCAGCATCCCATTTAAAGGCAGAGTACGCATCACGCTGAAATCCTCGCCCAAAGGATTAGAGATAACGACGGTCTGACGCAGCCCGGAATCCTCCGGAATCAGCAGCTTATCAAATACCCTGGGACTTTCAAAGGAATAGGTCATGGCCTGAGAGAAGCCTGAAAACTCTGCAATCTCTCTTGCTTTTTCCTCAATACGCAGCTTGTAGGAAAGCTTTCCGGTAGTAGATTCCCCGGCCGGAAGGGTGGTGGGAATCTTATCATATCCATAAAATCTTGCCACTTCCTCTGCAATATCCGCTTCTCTCTCCAGATCCTGTCTCCAGGTAGGCGCAATCACCTGACTGGTTTCTTCATCATAGCCAATCTCCAGAGGGCCGAAATAGCTTAACATGGTTTCCCTGGAAATATCGGTTCCCAAAAGCTTGTTGATTCGGTCCGGATGGAAAGGAATCCGCCTGGGTTCCTTTAATCCGGCGCAGATATCAATAATACCGCCTACTACCTCCCCGGCGCCCAGCTCTTCAATAAGCTGGCAGGCGCGATTTACCGCCTCCAGAGCAGTGTTGGGATCCAGGCCCTTTTCATACTTGCCGGAAGCGTCGGTCCGAAGGCCTGCTTTTTTTGCTGACAGGCGGATATTGGTGCCGTCAAAGCAGGCGCACTCAAATACCATGCTCTTTACGTTATCCGTTATCTTGGAGTTTTCGCCGCCCATAATACCGGCAATGCCCACTTCCTTCTCCCCGTCATTAATCATCAAAACCGTGTGATCCAGCTTCCGCACCTGACCGTCCAAGGTCTGGAACTGGTCGCCATCCTTCGCACACTTTACAATAATCTCATGACCTGCCAGCAGATCATAATCAAACGCGTGCATAGGCTGGCCGTATTCTTCCATAATGTAGTTGGTAATATCTACAATGTTGTTGATAGGCCGGATGCCGCTGGCTGCCAGACGCCGCTGCATCCACTCCGGGGAAGGAGCCAGCTTAATATTTTTTACCATTCTTGCACAATATCTGGGGCAAAGCTCCTGATTTTCCACCGTAACCTTTAAGTAATCATGAATATCCTCCCCATTTCCGCTCTCTGTAACAACCGGGGGGACAAAAGGCTTACGGAAGGTGGCGGCCGCCTCCCTGGCAATCCCCAGTACGCTGTAACAGTCTACACGGTTGGAAGTCACTTCATACTCAAATACCACATCATGAAGGCCTAAAACTTCCACAGCGTCTGCGCCGACTTCTGTGTTTTCCGGCAGAATGTAGATGCCGCTTTCCGGAGCCAGGGGATACATATCCCGGCTGGAGCCCAGCTCTTCTATGGAGCACATCATTCCGTTGGAGTCTATGCCTCTCAGTTTGCCGCTTTTAATCCGGATGCCATCCTCCGGCAAAGGACCTCCGTCATGGCCTCCTGCCACTTTGCCGCCGTCCAATACCACCGGAACCTTGTCCCCCTCCTTTACATTGGGAGCGCCGGTTACGATCTGGATCGTCTCTGTTCCAATATCCACCTGGCAGACAATCAGCTTATCTGCATCCGGATGGCGGCGGATTTCTTTAATCTGACCTACCACAATCTTTTCAAGATTTTTATCCAGGCATTCATAGCCTTCTACTTTGGTTCCGGACAGAGTCATGGCGTCTGTATATTCCTGAGCCGTCACGTCCAGATCCGGAACGTATGCTTTAATCCATGATAATGCTGTATTCATAATCAATTCTCCTTCTATCTCTTCAATATTGATTCCTTCTGAATTCTGTCTAAAACTGCTTTAAGAAGCGGGTATCATTCTCGTACAGCAGTCTCATATCATCAATCTCATATTTTAACAAAGCGATTCTCTCTAATCCTACGCCGAAGGCAAAACCAGAATACTCATTGGGGTCAATATCACACATTTCCAAAACTCTGGGATGAACCATACCGCAGCCTAAAATCTCAATCCAGCCGGATCCCTTGCAGAACCGGCATCCTTTCCCGCCGCACTTAAAGCAGCTTACATCCACCTCAGCACTGGGTTCCGTAAAGGGGAAGTGATGAGGGCGGAATTTTACTTTTGTCTCCGGCCCAAACAGCTCCTTTGCAAACTCAGCCAGAGTCCCCTTTAAATCCGCAAAGGTAATATGCTTATCAATTACCAGTCCCTCAATTTGATGGAAAGAGGGAGAATGAGTGGCATCCACCGCGTCAGAGCGGAATACCCGGCCTGGCGCGATAATTCGGATGGGAGGCCTGCGGTTTTCCATGGTTCGAATCTGTACCGGAGAAGTCTGGCTTCTTAAGAGAATGTTTTCATTAATATAAAAGGTATCCTGCTCGTCTCTTGCCGGATGGCCTTTGGGGATATTTAATTTCTCAAAATTATATTTGTCATACTCTACCTCCGGACCTTCCACCACCTCGTAGCCCATGCCTACAAAAATGCGCTCCACCTCTGCCAGGGCAATGGTGTTAGGATGACTGTGTCCCATTTTTTCCCTTTTTGCCGGAAGAGTTACGTCAATTACCTCTTTTGCCATCTGATCCTCCCTGGCCTTTCTTGCCAGGGCCGCTCTGGTTTCCTCCAGTTTACTCTCAATTAATGCTCTCACCTCATTGACCATCTGGCCTACCTTTGGGCGCTCTTCAGGTGCAACGTCCTTCATACTCTTCAATACTGTGGTCAGCTCACCTTTTTTTCCTAAATAGGCCACACGGATGTCATTGAGTGTTTCCAGCGCCTGGGCCGATTCCATTCTCTCCAGCGCTTTCACTTTAATTTTTTCTAACTGCTCTTTCATAATATCTCCTTTCCATACTGAATCCGACAAAATTTTTCCACCTGTGAGGTTTTGCGAATGTGGGAGTCAGGTTGGATGCTCCTTGAAGCGTCCAACCGCACAGGTGGAAATAAAAAAGCCCCGCCCCTTCGCATTATAGAAGGGACGAGGCTTTGATCCTCGCGGTACCACCCTGGTTCCTGCTTTTTGCAGGCACTTTTCTTATACGTAACGTGTACGAAACGTCACCGCTTACTGTTCTGGTCCGGGACATCCCGGAATCTAAGAGGTTAGGCGGCGCAGCTCCCGTGGGAAATTCGGCTATTTATCTGAACCCAAGGAAGCTTACAGCCGATGGCCTCCTCTCTCTGTGGGAAAATAAAAGCTTACTGTCACATTCATCGCTTTTCCTCATATTTTAATCATAATTTTTTAAAATGTCAAGACTATCTGCGCTTTTCTCTATTGCGGTATTTAAAATCAGGAATTACATCTCCCCAGTTCTCAATTCCGATAATCCCCTTGGCAAAGTCGGTAACTTCCAGGGTCTGGTTCACCTTGTCAATGTAACGATATACTTCCCATATTTTCTTCTGGCGGGTCGGAACCACCCGGTTTCCTGCTGACATATCACAGCTCCACAGACCAAAAGCGCAGGACAGCTGTGCCTCAGAAACAGCATCCACCTGGCGGCTCATAATAAAAGCGTCAATGTGGGGGTTGCTGTCTGCAATATAGTAGGCATAAGCAAAGGCGGCTGCCTGGAGCTCTTCTGTCTCCCCCCTGGTAGCGCTCCTGGAAGTAAATCCCTGCTCAGACAAGATGATGGGGCGCACCTCTCCTTTCCCGTCCAGGAAATGATCCTGTTGGAAATAGTCAGTTAAAACAGACAGGTTGCTGAAATTAATGACAGGTGAGGAATAGTCCCAGGTAATAAGCCCTGTCTGATTGTCGTCCCAAAATTCCGGTTCTGTCAGCGGAATGGAGTAAGGGTGGTAAGCCAGTCCCCAGTCCATCTGTCCCTTGGCCCGAACCAGATTATTAAAGGTATCAATTACCTCTTTTCCACCATACTTTGTACTGCCATTGATCTCATGATTCCAGTTATAATCTACAGAAAAGTACACTCTGTCGTTGGCATTGGTACTCTTAATAGCTGTGTAGAATACCCGGAAGGCCCTCTCAAACTCGGTTACATATTTGGTCACATCCATAGGGCCAATATAGTTCCACTGTTGGTTATTGATCTCGTTTCCGATAATCCAATTGGAAATCTTTCCATAGCTGCCGCCATTATACCGTTCTGCCAAAAAGGAAGCCATTGCCTTAATATCCTCATATCCGGCTTCTGTGGCAGCATTAAACATATAGTAATTGGCGGATGCGGTTCTGGTTGTTCCCGGATAAATCAGGTCAGGAGTAGTATCGTTCCAGCTATTTAAAATAACTGCGGTAACGGTAATTCCCTTTGCTGAAAAATCTAAAATCGTTTTATCGTAGATATCAAAAAAGCTTTTGCTGAAATGGTAAGTTTTTCCCTCATATTCGTAATCGATTCCATTTCCCAGCATGGCCTGGAAAGGGATATTGACAATGGTATGCTTTACCCCCAGGGCAAAAGCGTCGTTTAACATATCGTGCTCAATCAGCAGTCCCTTTTTGCTTAAGGGGTCATGAAACGGTTTCTGATTGGACGCAATCTTCTCCGGGTTGGTAATGTAATGGGGATCACTGACCGCAACATAATTGGAACCATCCCACACTGTCACCACAAATTTAGAATACAGCCGGCTGTCTCTGGTTCCGGCGTTTAAGGGGAAGGTAAAAACTGCCTCTCCGGCCTTATCCACCGCCTGAACATAGCCCCTGGTTCTTACCGAATCCTCGTGGGGCTTTAATTCCTTTAAATAAAAATGATTGTCCGGCCCGGAAATGGTCCCCGTATTCACTGCGGTAATTCGTATATTTCCATCATCCATAATCTCACATGAGGTAATCTGAACCTTTTCCGTCACCTGAGTCTCCGCGGTATCCGCATAGGTGGTTTTCAGGTTCATCAAACACAGCGCTGCTGCCAACAGAAACCAGGCCGCAGTTTTTATCCTTGTTATCCACTTAGTTGTCACAACTTCTGCCTCCTTCAGGTTATCTCTTTCCGGTATTTCCCATCCGGATTCTCCCATTATAACGTTTCACATAAAAAAATAAAAGCTCCTATCATCTTACGTTGTCTTACGATTTCCTTAACACCCGTATAGCCGGGCAAGGAGATTCCCCGACCGGAACCGTTACACAGTCGCTGTTTTTTCAAATTTTTTCAAATTATGTCTTCCCATTTTAAAATTTCTATGATATACTATTCTCACTTGGGGCATTGGCGCAGCTGGGAGCGCGTTTGAATGGCATTCAAAAGGCCGTGGGTTCGAATCCCATATGCTCCACTACTTAATCAATATCGTAAATCTCAACTCGAAAATGAGTTGGGATTTTTTTATTCCCTCTGGTACCCTCAGTAAACAAGGGCGCATGCCTTATCCACTGAGGGGAATGAGAGCTGTTACCACCATTTCCACAAAAAAGAGCGTTCTTCCCAATGCAATCAGGAAAACGCTCTTTTTTATAATTCTTTATCCGGCCGACGCCTTAAGCCGACTGTATCAGCTCCTGGTTAGCCGTTGCTGGATCCATATTTGTCAGAATCGTCGTAGGAAGAATAGTTATCGGATGCATATGACGGACTGCTCACACCGCCCATGCCACTGTTGTCGCTATCCGGAAGCTTAAACTGGCCTAAAAGCTGCTTCATCATACCTGCCTGGCCGCTTAACTCTTCGCTGGCAGCAGCACTCTCTTCAGAGGTAGCAGAGTTCATCTGAACAACAGAGGAAATCTGATCCACTCCCTGGGAAACCTGGGCAATAGCAGCTGCCTGCTCGCCGGAAGCGGTGGCAATCTTGCCCATCATCTCTACCATCTCCTGAGACTTGGCAGCAACTTCGTTAAATGCTTCATCTGTGCTGACAGCCAGCTTCTCGCCTCTCTCCACATGAAGTAAAGAATTGCTGATCAGCTCTGCCGTATTCTTTGCTGCCTCTGCAGATTTCTGAGCCAGATTACGCACTTCGTCTGCAACTACTGCAAAGCCCTTGCCTGCGCTTCCTGCTCTTGCAGCCTCAACTGCCGCATTTAATGCCAGAATGTTGGTCTGGAAAGCGATATCATCAATAGCTTTAATAATCTTCTGAATATTCTCAGAAGCATCTGCAATGTCCTTAATTGCCTGAAGCATCTGCTTCATTTCATCCTGGCTCTTTCTTACTACCTCGCCGGTGTGCTGTCCCAAATCATCTGCATTCTGTGCATACTCAGAGGTCTTGGAAATCTGACCGGAAATCTCAGAAATCCGGATGGATAATTCTTCTACACTGCTGGCCTGCTCGGTAGCTCCCTGAGCCAGAGCCTGTGCGCCGCTTGCCACCTGGCCTGCGCCTGCGCTTACCTGTACGGAAACAGAATTTAACTCACTGAGAACATTGGACATATTTGCCCGGAAGGACCGGATAGAGGTCTGAATATTGCGGAAATCTCCCAGGAACTCTACATTTGTAGACCAGGTAAAATTGCCCTTGGACAGCTGCTCCATTGACTCGTCAATGGTGTTCACATATTTTAGCAGCTCCTTAAAGGAGAAGTTCATCTTCTCTGCCAGCTCGCCCATTTCGTTATCGGCTTCATAATCCACATGGGTATTTAAGTTGCCCTTGGACAGCTCCAAAACCGCGTCCCGAATCTTTGCCAGAGTCCCGGTAATTTCCCTGGTGGTGGTAATTGCAATAAAGAGACTGACAATCGCTACCACTGCAAAAATTCCTACAGAAACAAAGGTAAAGGTCTGAATTAAGCGCTGAGTATCCGCCTGGGACTGGGTCTTCTCCGTATCCGTTTTGTCATTAATCTCCCTGGCAATGTTTACTAAGTTAGTCAAAGCGGGGGAACACTCATTTAACACGATTTTCTCTGCTTCTTCCCGGTTGCCTGCTTTAATCTCGGCAAGGATCCGATCTGCAATTGCCACCCATGTATTAAAGGCATCCTCGTACTTTTTGGCCAGGCCGTCCGATTCGCCATGAGCCTGCTTGAAAATCGCAATCTGCTCTCTTACAATGTTTAACTGCTCTTTAATACTGTTCTCCAGACCAGAATAATCAGCATTCTCATCCATAATCAGGATCTCTCTTATATCCCGGGCCGCGTCATTTACCGAAATACGGCACATCTTAATAGCCGTATCTGACGCTACAACCTGATTCAGCAGCTCATCCGTATTTTCACTGATCTTTGAAAAGCCCATCTTACTGATGAATGCCAGTATACCACTCAAAATAATAATCACAGCAAATACTGTTAATAAATATTGTTTTAACTTCATTTTTTTAAACATGATTCTTCCCCCTGTTCTTATGTATATGAGTCTTTATAGATTTTTTAAAAAAACACATTCATTTTTATACTATCGCCTGGTTTAGAAAAAATATAAGAGGTTCTCATAAATTTTCCAAAAAAAATGTAAAATTTTTCTCTGTACAGGCATCTGGCTATCTTACATGAAATAGAATACACTATAATTCCAATTAAAGCGAGGTTTTTCTATGGCTGAATCGATTTACACGGCAATGGCGGTAGATGATAATTTTCCAGTAACTCCACTACCCAATCCCGGGGAAGGCGGTCCTATTCCGGACTTTGGCTTTACCCCTGATGTTACGCCTGATGAAGGAAACACTCCGGTGATCCCTCTTCCAAACCCAGGAGAAGGCGGCCCTATTCCTACTTTCCCCAATAACAATAATGGAGGCCATGTCCCGGTAGTTCCTCTCCCAAATCCCGGAGAAGGCGGCCCTATTCCCACCTTCCCCAATAATAATAACAGTGGGAGCAACAATAATGGCGGGATTTTAGGATCCATTATTACTGTGATTCCCCGGCCCATTATTCCCTGCTATTTCTGCAATTCCACCCAGTATGGCACCGTCCGCTTTTTAAATGCTGCCTCCGGGTATAATCCTTTCTTAATTTATATCGGCAATCAGCTGGTAGTGAATTCCCTGGGTAATTCCGAAATCAGCCAGTACGGCCGGGTTTCCTCCGGCAGCCAGACCATTACCGTTGCCGGGCAGAACGGCTATGTATACATCCAGAAATCCATAATGGTACGCTCCGGCCAGGCCATGACCATTGCCATTTTCAATACAGCAAACGGGCTTGATCTGATGGAGATCACCGACAATACCTGCAATGCCGGCGCCGGTACCGGATGTTTCCGCGCCTGCAACCTGTCCGTCACCAATCAAAGCTTAAATGTTTCTTTGAATAATAACTATGTAAACTTCCAGGGTCTGGCTTACCGTCAGATTACCGGGGTCGTATACCTGCCTATGGGATCTTATCTGATTCAGGTATTTAACAATCCTTCTTTCACCGGTAACTCTCTGGTATCCTCTACCCTTTATGTCCGTCCTGGCACCTCCTATACTCTCTATATTTTTAACTGGAATTCTTCCAGAGATGCCATCCGTACCCTGGTTGTGGAAGACCGTCAGGGATAGATAACAAGATGAATTTCTTTATTCCCGCGGACAGCCGCCATATGTGCATGCGGGCATGCACATTTGACGGCTGCCGCGAGGGTCAAATCCCCCGCAGCTTGCTGCGTCGCAAATTCGATGCCCCGTCAGCTTGCTGCGGGGTGTTTGACTTTGGAGCAGCCCTCATGCCTGTTGACACAAATGCCGTTTTAGCATGGTTTCCAGCTGCTTTAAATCCACAGGTTTGGCGATATGCTCAGTCATGCCAGCGCTTAAGGCATTGTTTACATCCTCTGCAAAGGCATTGGCTGTCATTGCCACAATGGGAATCTTTTTTGTATCCTTTCTGTTCATCTTTCTTATGGCATGAGTAGCTCCGTAACCGTCCAGAACCGGCATCTGAACATCCATCAGGATCAGATCGTAATAACCTTCTCTTGAGTTTTCCACGGCTTCCACCGCCTTTCTGCCATTTTCCACCCACTCCACAGCAATTTCAAGCATCTTCAAAAGCTCTGTGGCGATCTCCGCATTTAACTCATTGTCCTCTGCCAGAAGAACCCTTTTATTGAAAAATGCCGCGTCCTCAGAAAACCCGTCTATTCCGCCGTTTCTTTCCCGTCCGGGGTGTATCAGCTCCTTAAAGCTGGTAATCAGCCGGCTCTTGAACAGCGGTTTTGACAGGAACCTGTCCACTCCCACTGTATTAGCCTCCGTCTCAATCTCAGACCAGTCGTAAGCTGTGAGGAAGATAATGGGAACATCCTGCCCCACAATCTTTCCAATCTCCCTGGCCGTGGTAACTCCGTCCATCCCCGGCATCTTCCAGTCCAGAAGCACGGCAAAATAGTCCTGGCCTTTCTGCCGGCGCTCTCTTACCAGCTTCACAGCCTCCTGGCCGGATAAACAGCTCTCCCCATTCATACCGATATCCTTTAACAGAATACAGGTGCTCTCACAGGTACTTTCATCATCATCCACCACCAGAACCGGGAGATTTTTCAACTCTTCCTGCGCCTCGGTTCCCTCATCCTCCAGCTTTAAATGGATGGTAACAATGAAACGGGTCCCTTTATTCAGCTGGGAATCCACCTGAATCTCCCCATCCATCATTCGAATCAGATTACGGGTAATACTCATGCCAAGGCCAGTACCGGTTACCTTGCTGACCCGGCTGTCCTCGGCCCGGCTAAAGGGTTCAAACAGAACTTTCTGGAATTCTTTACTCATTCCAATCCCGTTATCTTCAAAGCAGAATTCATATTCTCCAAAATTTTGGCTGTGGGAGGATCTCTCTTTAATGGATACCCCTATCTTTCCTCCGTCAGGAGTGTATTTTACCGCATTGGATATCAGGTTGACGAATGCCTGCTGGATGCGAAGGCTGTCCCCTACCACCCACTCATGTTTCAGGTTTCCTATGGATACCTCCAGCTCGTGATTGTGCTGTTTTATCTGAGGCAGTACCATATTGATCATATTGTCAATCAAATCCGCCAGGTTGAATTTTTCCTCCTGAAGTTCTACAGCGCCGGACTCTATTTTGGTCATATCCAGCACCTCGTTTATCAGGCTCAGCAAATGCTTGGATGCAGAAGAAATTTTTCCCAGACATTCCCCTACCCTGTCAGGGTTCTCTAAATTATTCCCGGCTATCGCCGTCATTCCGATAATCGCGTTGATGGGAGTGCGGATGTCATGGCTCATTCGGGAAAGAAAATCTGTCTTTGCCGCATTGGCAGACTCCGCATACTCATAAGCTGCCTGAATGGCCTGCTGCTGAGTTAAAAGCTTGGTTTTCAATTTATCGATATCTGAGTGGTACATAACCACCATGTAAGGATGTCCATCCTTATATTCTACTACCTGATAAGTATTGCGCCTCCAGACTCCGTTTTCCATAGTCGTCTGGAATTCCAGCTCAATACGCGGCTCTTCTTTCAGGACAGATTTCAGATTTTCAATATCTGTCATTTGTTTGTAGCTTTCCTTAAACTCCGGGGCCACCAGCTTTTCCGCCGTAAGGCTTACCATATCGCTGTAACACATCTCCTTCGGCATTGAATCCACATCCCCGGATTCATCGTAAAGAATCAGAAAAGTATCGGAAAGCAAGTTGATTTCGTAAATCCCCTTATAATCATCCCTCATTCCCCTTAAAATCCGCTGCAGCTTCTGATAGGAATGTTCCTTTTCTTTAATATCTGTGATATCGGAAAGGAGGCCGAATACCTGTCTCCCTTTCTCCTTGGACTCGGTCACATTGGCGGTCATAGCGTACCATCGTTTTTCCTTGGTTTTTACACTATAAAGCTCCACCTGAACAGACTTTTGGGAACCGTGGATGAACAATTCTTCCAATACTAACAGATCCCCTCTGGAACAGATCTCTCCTTTTCTCAGCTTGGCAAAAAAGTCCGGATGCTCAAACTTAAGTTCTCCCTCCGCAGTCTGACCAGGCGGGGCAAAAATCACCAGCAGATCCCTCCTGCTGTCGTAATGAAAGTTATACCGCTCCAAGGCAAATACTACCTGACGGTACCGCTCTTCTTCCAATTCCCTTGCATACCGCTCCGTAATATCCCGGTACACCCCTACTGCAATTCCCGTAGGGATTCCCTTTTCATCCAGAATAGCCCGGAACTTTAAATCCTGCACTGCCTGAGTTCCGTCAGCCCGAATCAGCTTTACCACGCCTCTGGCCTCTTTTTCCCCGTTTATCATGGCTTCGTGGAGCCGCAGATATTCTGCCTGGGTGTCCTCCGATACCACCCCCAGCTTAACCATATCATAAGGGACGCCATATTGGACTTCTCTAACGCCAAAGTCCTTTGCTGTCTGCTCGTCTACAAAAATCGCCTGAGCCTGAGTGTCATAGGTAAATACCAGGCTTTCCGACTCCTCCGCTGCAATCTGAAAGGCTTTCATACTGACATACAGCTTTTTATTTACTTCCTGCAACTCTTTGAGATTTGCATTTTCCATGTTCTTATCCTTCTAATTCTCCCTGATACTGTCTAAGAGCCTGGCAAACCTTTTCATATTGTGCACTTACCTGGCTTAAAAGAGCTTCTGCATCCGGATTTGCCCCGCCCCGCAGAGCTTCTGTCAGCTTCCCGCTTTCCTCATAGAGTCTGGTAAAGCTTAGATTCTGGCTGACTCCCTTTAAGGTATGGGACTCCCGAAAAGCGTCCTCGTATCTTTCATCTTTTAAAGCCTGGCACAAGTTTGCATAGCTGGGATCGTTTAAAAATTTCAGGGCAAATTTCTGAATCAGCCTGTCGCTCTGAAACCGCCTCTTTACATCCCCGTAATCTGCTTCCATTTTTTCATAACATGCTTCCAGTGTCATAATTTCCGTCCTTTCTTTTATTTCCTCTGGCAGTTCTGAACTGCTACTATTTCCTAATGCTGCCGGTGGGATTCTGTCAGTTTTCCCACTGCTCCAATATACTGGGGGTGAGTCTCCTTGGACCACAGGGCCCGTGCTTCACATAAATGCCACCGAAGCTCTCCCTGTACATTTATGAGACATTCCATCTCTATCTCCGGATTCTCCGGAGTAGCCTGATGCAGTTTATCTGTCAGGGCTTTCAGGTTCTCCTCCCCTAATATTTCCTTCCATTCCGTATCGGAATTCAGCACTTCTTTATTTAGTCCCAGATATTTGGCCCCCCACTGAGATATGGTCACCCTGGAGGCCAGTACGTTATAATCAAATTGCAGCTCTTTGACTCTGGAGGTAAAAAATGAGGTCTTTTCCCGTTCTTCTTCCATAAGCCGCAGGATTCTGCCGGAAGTACCCATATCTTCCTTTCCAAGAATCTCTCCCAACATTCCTCTGATTTGTCTGTCATTGGACGTACTCTGGGAATCCGTGGACATGGCGGCCCGAAGGTTGTCCGCCACGTCGGCTAAGCACTCTAAAACCAGAGGGTTAAAGGTTCCGCACTCTCCGTTTCGAATCATCTCGACTGCCTTTTCATGGGAAAATGCTTTCTTATAGCATCTCTCACTGGTTAAAGCATCGTATACATCTGCCAGAGCCACAATCTGCGCGGAAATAGGAATCTCGTCTCCCACCAGACCGTCTGGATAGCCTCTGCCATCATACCTCTCATGGTGCCAGCGGCATATCTCATAGGCCGTCTTTACCAGGAGGTCGTCTGCATATACCGGAAGCTGTCCCAAAAGGTTTGCTCCTGCCATAGAATGACCCTTCATAATCTCAAATTCCTCTGGCGTCAGTCTTCCCGGCTTATTTAAAATCCCATCGTCAATGCTGATCTTCCCAATATCATGGAGGGCGGAGGCCATGCTGATTCGGGTAATATCTGCCTGACTCAGTTTATATTTATCCGTCTTTTTCACCAGAGTTTCCAAAAGCATCTCCGTTGCCCTCTGAATATGCAGCACATGAAGTCCGCTCTCCCCGTTTCGGAATTCCACAATATGGCTTAGGATATTAAGCATCATATTGTTATCCTTTTCCCGCTCATAAACCAGATCAATTACCATGTCAGCCAGGCGCTCCTGTCTGGCATAGAGCATCAGGGTATTGACTACTCTCCTGCGGACCACCCGCACGTCAAAGGGGCGTCTAATGTAGTCGGTTACCCCCATCTCGTAGGCACGCTCCACATAGCTGGTGGTGTTTTCCGCTGAAATCATAATAACCGGTATATTTTCAATAAGCCCGCTCCGGTTCATATATGACAGAACCTCAAAGCCATCCATCTCCGGCATGGTAATATCCAGAAGCATCAGATCCACGTCTCCGCCATATTCTCCCAGGATCTCCAGGGCCTGAACCCCGTTAACCGCCTCCTGGAGCTCATAGTCCTCACATAGAATCTCGGACAAAATTTCCCGGTTCATCTCCGAGTCATCCACAATTAAAATTTTCTGTTTTCCCCTGTTCTTTATCTTTTCCATCCTTTTAATCCTTGTCTTTCTTATTCTTTGCTGTCAGCTCCCGCAAAGTGGAGCAAAGCATTTCTATATCGATAGGCTTTGCCAGGTGGGCATTCATTCCCGCCTGGGCTGTCCGGGCGATATCTTCCGCAAACACATTGGCTGTCAGAGCAATAATAGGGATTTTTCCGGCATCCTCCCTTGGCAGCTTTCGGATTGCCCTGGTGGATTGACATCCATCCATTTCCGGCATCTGCATGTCCATTAAAACCGCGTCAAAGGAAAATGGAGGCGATTTTTTAAAAAACTCCAGGGCCTGGCGGCCGTCAAAAGCCTGGACCACTTCCACACCCTGTTCCTCTAAAAGCTCGGTAACAATCTCCATATTCAAACTGTTGTCCTCCGCAACCAGAATGTGCTTACCATTCAAATTCCCCTCTGTAACAATGGGCTGGATTTCCGGTTCAATCTCTTTTCCCGGCATAAACGGTATGGACAAAACAAACGTGCTTCCTTTTCCCAGAACGCTTTCCACCGTAATCAGGCCTCCCATCTGGGATACCAGACTTTTTACAATGGACATCCCCAGTCCGGTTCCCGTTACATACCGGGCTCCAAACCGGGTTTCTCTCTCATAGGGCTCAAATAGTTTTGGCAAAAATCCTTCCGACATTCCTGCCCCGGTATCTTGTACCGTAAAGATGTAATTGGAATTTCCTCCCCCGTCCTCCCTCATTTTCACGGTGATGGAATCTCCCGGCTTGGTGAATTTGATGGCATTGGAAAGGAGATTGTTAAGAATCTGGGTCAGGCGGAAGGGGTCTCCCTGAACCACCGAATTGACCGCATCCACTTCTAAATAAAAGTTCTTTCCCTCATTCTCTGCCTTTTCTTTAAAGGGAAGCGTACAGGACCTTACTGACTCACAGATATCAAAGGTTTTCTCTTCCAGGGACACATGCCCCTTTTCCAGCCGGGACACCTCCAGGATATCATTGATCAGATTTAAAAGCTGTTTACTGGAGTTACCGATTTTCTCTAAATAATCCAATACCTTTTCCCTGGTACAATCCGGGTTTTTTGCCAATTCTGCCATACCGATAATGACATTTAAAGGCGTCCGCATATCGTGGCTCATATTGGCAAAAAACTTCATCTGAGATTTTTCGCTGGCATCCGCCGCCTCCAGGGCATCTTCCAGAAGCCTGGTGTGGGAAAGCTGCCTCTGCTTTTCCTCCTCCACCTGGCGGAAGCATAAAACTGCCTCCCCCTGGCTTAGAGACTCATTGAAAAGGAGCCGGACATTGATCCATCGATACTGACCGTTAATTTTTCTAAGGAAATCTCCGCCGTAATCCGTGGCCCGCTCACCGGACAGTTTCCGTATATTCTCTATAGAAAAGCTCTTTGCAAAATCCTCCCCGGTCTCTTTATCCAAAAATTCCATTAAAGCATTTAAAAGGACCTGATAATCTCCTTCTTTGGAAATAGTAGTATGCAGATCAGCCGATCCCTTTATCATTTCATAAGAGCCCTTTTTTAAATCCAGGCGGTACAAAGCATAATAGGAGTTTCCCAAAGCCCGTATCGTCTTATTTGTATTCTCCATGCTCTTTTTCAGTTTCTTATCTTTGATGAGAAGAATTCCTGTGGCAATAAGGAAGAAAAGGAGAATAAATCCGTACCACCAAACAATCCCATACATTCCCTGGAGGAGAGTGGAATGGGGAAGGGTCAAAATGCAAAGCCATCCATTATTCGATTGATAGTAATAAACCCCTCGCGGCTTGTTACTCATATCCCGCATCCGGTTGCCGCTGGCTTTCATCTCCCCGGATTGAATCTGGTTGCAGATATCCATGGCATAGTCCTGGATAGCTTTCTCATCCACTTCAAAAGGCGCCCTGTAAAAAAGCAGCTGGCCTTCCTCATCGCACAGGTAATAAGCTCCTCCCTCCATCAATTCCAGACCGCTGTGGCTCTCTTCAAAATTCCTGGGAAACAAATCAATGATTATGGCGTTACCCGTATCGGAATCCACAGCGCTGACACTGACTACCTGCTCCCCTGTCATCCTGTTTTGATATGCATTGGTAAAGCTGACCTGGCCCTCTGCCGCCAAAGCCTGCTGATACCAATCCATCGCCTGGTAATCGTAATCTTCCATTCCCTCAAAAGGAATTGTCGCCACTATCTTTCCCTTGTACATGGCGTAGGCGGCAATGTCCTCTCCTCCCGCCTTTTCAAGGGCATTTTCAAAGAAATAAAGAATCCTCTCCTCTATTTCTTCATCAGAAAGCTCCTCCGCATCTATCTCTTTTAAATGGGCCATTCCCATTCGGACAACGGTCTCATAGTTTTCTATGTTCTTTTCCTCGTCTGCGGCATAACTTTTTGTAAGGGCATTCCCCATGGCCCCGGCATTTTCCAAAAGGGCCATCCGGGTTCCCCACAGTCCCGCCGCCGCAATCGCCGACAGCACGATCAGCACGGCAAAAATTGTCCAGCCGTTATACAAAGAATGGCCGCTTCTTCTCATTGGTAACTTTCCCTCCATTGGACTTCCTCCTGAGTATGGAAGTTTCAGTATCTATTATATATATAAATCGTCCTGATGGCAAGCCAAAAATAGAGTATAAGGCGATACGCTATAAGGCGATACTTATAATGCAAAAATTTTATCAGGAAAATACAGACAAGAGGCGCAGTCTAATTGATGAAAGTCTGTAAGACGCTTTGATGAACAAAGAGAAGAACCCCATGTATTTATACAGGGATTCTTCTCTTTTAAATTTTTTAAGTGTCGAGAACGGGTATATAAATCGTCCTGATGCCATTGCTTAATATTCCTTTGTTATTTCTTCATCTATTCCATACATTGCCTTAAATCTGTCCAGATCTGTCTGATTTTTAATCAGCATAATCTCTTCTGTCTTTCCTGTATGAATGTCTTTAAAACCCGCCACCTGTTCACCGTTGCAAATGCTTGACCTGATTACAGGTTTCTTATTTTCTCTGTCATATGGCTGTGCCACAGTTTTCTTCTTAAATAGTCCCATGCTGTTCTCCTTTGTTCTCAAGGCAATTTTAACCTCTCTTTCCGCTACCACAAATGAAGGTTCTCTCCCAGCAGCCCAATGGCTGCCCCTTCCCTGGCCTCCGCAGAATCAGGATGGGCAATCAGCCACTTATTTCTTGCCCAAAGCAGCCGTTCCTCTCCCGACCGTGTTTCAATCTCCGGAATGTCCGTATTGGTTTTGCGAGGCAGTATAATCGCCACGCGGAAACGGCTTTTGCTATCCTCCGTGCAGGGCGCATAATGAAGCGTCGTCGCAAACAGCTGGACAGCCGTTCCCGCCGGAACATGAAAAGCCCTGACCCGATCCGTATGAATCGTTCCCCGTTCCAGTTCACTCTGCAGGGCGACAAGAAGCACCGCATCTGTCGCAAACACATCCACTTCCGAATCCCGGTGATATTCCAGACAGTTCAGCGTTCCATTGTGTCCGTTGCAATAGCCAATCTGGATGGGCATTCCCCCATAAAAACGATTTTCCAATTCTTTCGCCACCGGCAGGCTTTCCAGCTTAGCATCAGACGGCGCATACACAATTCCTTCCTGCGGGCAGGGCGTTTCTGACAACCGCCTTAAAAATTCTGTAAAATCATAGTTTTCCAATATGGTTCCATATTGTTTAAAACCAGCATCAAATACAGACTCTGTCTTCATAATCAACTCTTCCTTTCCCGTTCAATATTTCCGATTCCTGAAAAATTCTTTTGGAGTATCTTCTGTAAAAACCATTTCATCCGTAATAATACGCAGCGGCAGTTCCTTGCCCTGCATCAGATCTGTAATCGCCTTCATCAGTTCCGGCCCAAGCAGCGGATTACATTCCACAACGCAGTTGATCTCTCCCCGCTGCAGCGCTGTCAGGGCATCCGCCGTACCATCAATCGACATGATCTTTACGTCCGTTCCCGGATTGATTCCGTATTCCTTCAGCACTTCAATGGCTCCCAACGCCATCTCATCGTTATGTACATAAATGGCGTCAATATCCCACTGTCCCTGATTGGACGCCAGGTAATCCCGGACAACCTGCGCTCCTCCCTCCCGTGCGAAATCTCCGCACCCGGAATACACGATGCGGCAGCGGTCATTTTCCGCAATTACCGATTCAAATCCTCTTTTCCTTCCTTCCGTAGGGGAAGCCCCTTCCGTTCCTCTCAACTCCAGAACCGAAACCCTTGGCATCGTTTCCGTATGCTGCATCAGCCAGCGGGCGCACCGGCGGCCTTCCTCGTCAAAATCTCCTCCAATGTAGGATTCATACAATTCCTCATCAAGAGTTACCATTCTGTCCACCAAAAGCACCGGAATACCGGCAGCCCTCGCCTCCTCAAGAAGCCCCTGCCAGCCTTCCGCAACCAGCGGCGTTACGACAATCACATCCACGTCCTCTGCAATAAACTCCCGTACCTGCGCCATTTGTTCCTCAATGGAGAGCACATTAAATTTCATCCTCAGATCAATACCCGACTCCTTTGCCGCTTTCTGAATGGATTCGATACTTGCCTTACGCCAGTTGCTTTCTTCCTCAATCTGGGCACACCCGACCCGTATGACTTCCCTCTCCGGATGCGTCTTTCCTCTGTTCTCTTCTCCGTCAGTCATGTCGCCTCCCCGAAGCTTATGGCTTCGCAGAATAATTTGTTTCGGAATGCCGCTCACTTTATTGATAATATCAATAGCATACCGCACCGCCTCTCTGCCGCCGGTAGGACAGGTTACCGTCGCATCAATGATTCCATCCTCCACCATCTGCCGCCCGCCATTTTCTCCCGAAAATCCATCCAGCCCCACGATCCGGATTCCTTCGATATCCAGCTTTTCAAGAGCAAGATGTGCACCATATGCCATATAATCATTATGGGCAAATATAACCGCCGTATCTTCCAGCAGCTCTGGCCTGGCCAGCAGAAAATCCTCCGCGCAATCTCTTGTGGCATCAGGCAGATAGATGGAACAATATTTTACGCCCGCATCAGAAATCACCCTCTGAAAATCTGTGCTCCGGCTTTCATTTGCAAAACTGTCTGTTTTGATTTCCAGTACAGTGCCGTCCTTTTTGCCGGATTCCTTCAGAAGTTCCAGCACCACTTCGCCTGCCTGACAGCCAATCAAACTATTGTCAGGCCCAATAAAAAGCGAATAATCAAATCCCTCCGCCACACGATCCAGCACAATCACCGGAATTTCTTCATATACCCTGCGGATTACCGGCGTCACCGCCTCCACATCACCGGGAGAAATAATGAGCAGGTCTGCTCCAAAACCCATCAGCCGTTCCACATCCGCCGCCTGTTTCTCACTGTCCCCTGCGGCATCCAGAATGACAAGGCGGACATTCTCATACTTTGCCGCCTCTGTTTCCAGCTCGTTTTTTAAAACCAGCCTCCACTGCTCTCTCAAATTCGCCAGTGAAACGCCGATTACATATTCCACTCTGGTATCCCGCGCCCTTCCCATATACACACAGCCCATCAGCACAGCCATGCAAACAGCTGCTATAAATAAAGCCGCCGTCAAAACATGCTTTCTAAGTTTCATGCCAAATTCCTCATTTTGATTTTCCTGTTTTCAAATTCTTCTATTCCATCAGGTTTTTTCGGTAATCCGCAGGCGAAATCCCCACAGCTTTTTTAAACGCATTGCTGAAATAATGCTGAGACGTATATCCCGTTTTCTGGGCAATCTCGTACATTTTCATGCTGGTATTTTTCAGGAAAAATTTTGCTTCATTGATCCTTTTCTTGTCAGAAATGCCGCGAAATTCTCACCTGTTTCCTGATGAAACACTCTGCTGAGATATGGCGCTGAAACAAACAATGCATCCGCCACAGACTGCAGAGACAATTCGCTATCGCCCCATCTGGCGCCAAGCATGGATATGGCCTGAAGCACCGTATCCGAATAATGCATTCTTTCTTTATAAATTTTCATAACTGTTTGGAAAGTCGCAGCCAGTTCTTGCACACTGTTTCCCTCCTGCTGCACCAGTTCTATCTTTGCATGCAGGCGCTCTGCTGCATTTTTTCGAAGAATCTGCTCCAGCTCATTCCACTGCTCCGGCAGAAGCGCCTCGGAAATAACCGCTGCCGCCCCTTCCTCTGTCTGGAAGCACAGCGCTTCCGAATAAGGTTCAAAGCACATCTGCACCAGACTGCGGCATGTCCGATACCATGTATCATCTCGAAGCTCTTCGCCCCCTGTTCCGTCGTATTTTTCATAATCGCTGTAAATATGAAAAACCGTAAGCGCATAGGGAAGCGGAACCTTAAGCTTTAAATAACCCATATTTTTCTCAAACTCGCCCTCGCTTATCTGCCCCCTCATCAGCTCATTTATTAAGTCTTCAAGCAGCTGGGGGCGGTTCTGTTCCACCCATTCCTCCATCCAGCTTATGTATTGTCTTGAGGCATTCATACTGTCCAGCTGCCTCACCGCATCGTCCAGCACCGCAAAAAAGGGCTGCTCCATCACTGGTTTCAGCACATAATCCGTTACCCCAAGCCGCAGCGCTTTCTGGACAAACGCAAAGTCATCATATCCCGTAACGATAATAATCAGCGCATCCGGCAATATCTCCTGAATTTTTTCAATAAATTCCAACCCGTTAAGAAAGGGCATATTAATATCAACAAGCATCAGATCCGGCTGGATCTCCTTGGCCTTTTCCAGAGCGATCTCCCCATCCTCTGCCAGTGCCGCCACCTGAAGCTTGGGCCGTTTTGATACCATACCAGCCAATCCTCTGCAAATAATATCCTCATCATCCGCAATCAATACTTTATACATTACGTTCTCCTCCCTGAACCGGCAGGCAGATGACCACCTCTGTGAATTCGCCTTCCCGGCTGTCAATGCTGAGCCCATATCCGGAGCCATACGATAATTCAATTCTCTCTTCCATATAAGATAAACCGAAGCCTACCTGTCTTTCTCTGCTTTTCGGGTCGGCCAGCCAGACGCGGATATCAGCCAGCCGTTCAGCGGATATTCCCGCTCCATTATCCCTCACGCTCAGATAAAGCCGTTCTTCGTCTGCACGGCTGCTGACCCGAATCGTTCCTCCGGTCCGTTTCAATTTTATTCCATGATAAATTGCATTCTCCACCAGCGGCTGCAGAATCAACTTCGGTACAATGATATTCTCATAGGCTTCTGGTATCTCGATCTCATATTTCAGCCGCTCCCCATACCGTACCCCCTGAATATACAGATAATTCACTACATGGCGTTTTTCCTCCCGAAGAGGGATATAATCATGTCCGCTGGACAGCCCTACCCGGAACATATTCGTCAGCGCGTCAACCAGCTGCACTACATCCATCGCATCATGCGCCCTGGCAAGCCAGCTGATGGTATCCAGCGTATTGTACAGAAAGTGGGGTTTGATCTGTTCCTGAAGGCTCTTTAACTGCGCCTCCAGACGAACCTGCCTTTCCACATACAGTTCATTAATCAGATTGTTGATTCTTTCAATCATATGGTTAAAGGAAAGTCCCAGCACGCCAATCTCATCTGTATATTTCGTGTTAAAGCGCACAGAAAAATCTCCCGCCTCCGCTCTTTCCATAGAACTGCAAAGCCTGAGAACCGGCTGCGTAACCGTGGCCGACACAGTCACCGACGCAAATGCGACCAGCAGGATGCTGATTCCGACGCATACAAAAAACATCTGGTAAAGTGAATGCATGCCGGCAGAAAATTCTGTCTCCGGAACTACGCCTACCACCCTCCACCGGGAATACGGGCTGTAGTAATTTACCACAAAATAATTTTTACCGCCAATCCTGATTTTCTCGCTGGCTCCCCCCACATTCTCATAACATTCCCGGTCAATCCGGTAAACCACATCGCTGACAGGCGTGTAAACCACATCCCGGTCATCTGCCACAAAAAGAAGCCCCTCTTCTCCGATGGAAACGCGCTCTATTGATTTCTCGATAATTGTATGACGGATATCAAACAGAACGACTCCGCATCCCCCTTCGGTTTCAAACGATTTCACCAGAGAAAAAATCGAATCTGAGCTTTCGTTCAGGTTGTTGACAACATTCCTTCCAATGGCGCTTCCGATAATTCCAAGCTGCCCGTCCTGTTTTGCCGCATACTGGTACCAATACTCATCCGCGAACCGATCACGCGAAATACGGGTCATCCCTTCCCCTATATAGCTGTCGTCCGGATAGGCAATGGTGATTCCGGCAATCTCGGGATATGCCTGCAGAATATCCCGGGACAGCTTCTGAAGGTTCTGAGCCTGACCATCCTGCGCCGTTGGAAGCTCCCCTCCCTCTGCAATCACCACATCCATCAGCTTCTCGATTGTGCCGATATAAACATCCAGAGACTCACTGGTCTGCGTAACCATCTGCAGAGACAGCTGCTGTGATTTCCGGCTCACCTCCCGCATAACAATCGTGCCCACAACCACGGAAAAAAGCATCAGCGGAATCAGAGAAGCCACCAGAGTGCTGAGTGTCAGCTTATCCCGGAATCTTAAGTTTCCAAACAGGTTGGCAATACGCTTCATAGTTCTCATGCTCCTTCGCGATTTTTCATTCCCTTCAAACGGCAATGCGTTTTTCATTTCCCGCGGCGCTCCGGCAAAAATGTACGCAAAGAGTGCCGTAAAATCAAGCCTTATACACTTCATTTTACAACACTCCCCGAAAAAATCCAACAAATCATGCTGTGTTCATACTATGCATTTTTCTTCTTTTCCGTCCGGACAGCCACAAACCGCTGAATCAGAATAAAGAAGCAAAGAATCCCTGCAAAAGTAACCTTTGTCCACCATGTATTTAAATTTTGATAGGTAACAATGGTCTGGATTATTCCCTGAATCAATACACCCACCAGGGAACCGATCACAGTTCCCACGCCGCCGGTCAGCAGCGTTCCTCCAATTACCGCGGAGGAAATCGCATCCAGTTCAAGCCCCATATTCTGGAGAGAATATCCGGCCAGCGTATAGAAGCTGAAAAGCACTCCTCCCAGCGCCGCGCAGAATCCGCTGATCCCATAGACACCGATTTTTACGGCCCTGACATTCAGCCCCATATACTGTGCGCTCTGCTCGTTGCTTCCTACTGCATAGACTGCTCTGCCAAACCGTGTAAATTTCAACACATACCAGGCAAGAAAAACGATAAAAAGCGCCACAAACACATAATAATACAACTTTGGCCTGCCGCCTGAACTGAGCACAAAAGAAATCTTCTTGAGCGCGGCCATTTTGAAGAATTCATTATTGATCGGTATGGATACGGTACTGATTACCGCACACATGCCCCGCATAAAAAACTGTCCTACCAGCGTAACAAGGAACGGAGCTATATTAAATTCGTGAATCGCATAGCCCTGAATGCAGCCAACCAGCGTTCCAATCAACAGAACCAACGGGATCACCACTGCCGCCGGCCACCCTTTTTCCAACAAAAACGCAGAGAACACTCCGGTAAATGCCAAAGTTGACGCAACTGAAATGTCGATGCCTCCGGTCAGCAAGACAAAGGTCATACCAACTGCAACGACAATCAGATATGCATTATCATTGAACAGGTTTAAAACCGTGGACACAGATCCGAACCGGTCATACAGATTCGCTCCTGTCACAAACATAACCACCAGCAGCAAAACTGCAATCAAAAGAGAAATATTATTGATTTTAAACTTATTTTTCATTCCTGCGCCACCACCTTTTTCTTATTCAGCATTCCCCCCAGCTTTGCCATAAAAGCCGGAGACTGTGCCAGGCAGACAACAATCACGATCAATGCTTTAAACACACGGATTATCTCCGGAGCCACTCCAAACGCCAGGATCATCGTGGTGATCGTCTGAACTACCAGCGCTCCGATAATACTGGACACCAGAGAAAAACGGCCGCCGGAAAGGGAAGTCCCGCCAATGGCAACGGCAAGAATACCATCCATCTCAATCATCAGGCCGCAGTTATTGCAGTCAGCGCCCTTGATTCCGGCACTCTCAATCAGGCCTGCCAAAGCAGCGCAAACACCGCAGAATACATAGATCAGCCACAGGTTTTTCTCCACCTTGATTCCCGCCAGCCTGGCAGATTCCGAATTGACGCCAATAGATTCCACTGCCAGCCCAAAAGCGGTTTTCTTCGTCATAAGCAATGCCAGCAGCAGCATAAACGCCGCAATGTACATAGGAACAGGAAGGCCTAATATGTAACCTCCACTGATGTAATAATAGGCATTTGAGGTAATCGTAACAATTTTTCCATCGGCAATCAGCTGGGCAATTCCGCGCCCTGCCGTCATCAGAATCAGGGTTGCCACGATTGGCTGCACTTTCAGCTTCGCTACCAGAAAGCCATTCCATGCGCCGCACAAGGCGCCCACTCCCAGCGCAAGAATTATCGCCGCAAACACATTTCCATTCAGACCCATCAAAATTCGCTGATCTACAATTGAGCATGCAAGCGCTCCTGATATTGCCATCACGGAGCCGACAGAAATATCTGTGCCGCCTGTGGCAAGAACCATCGTCATGCCAATCGCCAGAATCATATATCTGCTTCCATTACGCAGAATATCCAGAAGACGCCCGTATAAATGTCCATCTACAATTGATATCTTAAAGAATGAACCGCCGGAAAGAATACCGCACAGAAGAAGGATAATGAGCAGGGATAACAGCGGACGGAACTCCATTCGGTCTTTCAGTTTTTTCATGATTTTGCATCTCCTTCCCCGGCAATACACTGCATAATGTAAGATTCGTTGATCTGCTCTCCGGTCAGCTCCGCCACAATCTCTTTGCTCCGCAGCACAAACATCCGGCTGCAGCAACGGAGCATTTCTTCCATTTCAGAAGAGATAAATACGCAGCTCATCCCATCTCCCGCCAGCTTCATTACAATTTTCTGGATCTCCGCCTTGGCTCCGATATCAATACCACGGGTCGGCTCATCCAGAATCAAAAGCTTCGGATCGGTGGCAAGCCAGCGTGCCAGCAGCACCTTCTGCTGGTTTCCGCCGGACAGATTTTTAATCTTCTGGTCACCAGACGGCGTCTTGATCCCCAACTCCTTAATAAAATGATCCGCCACTTTCTGCGCTTCACTGTAACGAATCGCTTTTTGCAGCCCCCGTTTCGCCTGCAGGGCAATGATAATATTTTCACGGATCGTCAGATCCCCAATGATTCCCTCTTTTTTCCGGTTCTCCGAGCAAAATGCAATATCCCGTCGAATGGCGTCCAGCGGATTTTTGATGGAAACCTCTTTTCCGTCAACAAATACCTTGCCTGCATTCATTTTATCCGCGCCGAACATCAGTCTGGCAATCTCGCTTCTGCCGGAACCGAGAAGCCCGGAAAATCCGCTAACCTCCCCTTTCTTTAAATTCAAAGAGACATCCGATATATTATCTGTTCCTGTGTGTTCCAGACGAAGATACTCATTTCCGGTATTTGCCTGAACAACCGTCCGGGAATCATTTGCCAATGCCTCATATTCCTTTCCAATCATCTTGCCGATGAGCTCCACCTTCGGCAGTTCAGCCGTATTGTAGGTTCCTACATATTCCCCATTCCGCAGAACCGTAATTCTATCGGTCACTTCATACACCTGATCCAGAAAATGCGTTACAAATACAATACCCATTCCCTGTTTTTTCAGCATACGCATAATATCAAAAAGTTTGCTTACCTCCGTATTGGACAGGCTGGAGGTGGGCTCATCCAGAATCAGGATTTTTGCCTTCACATCCACCGCCCTGGCAATTGCAATCATCTGCTGAACCGCCACAGAATACTGATCCAACTGCTTTGTCACATCAATATCCAGTTCAAATTCTTCCAGCAATTTCTTCGACCGTTTGTTGATTTCTTTCCAGTCTATCCTCCCAAATTTCAGCGGCTCACGGCCAACATAGATATTTTCCGCCACGGTCAGGTGTGGGCAGAGATTGACCTCCTGATACACGGTACTGATTCCGTGTTTCTGGGCCTCCAGAGGAGATTTCACGGCAATATGGCTTCCATCCATAATAACCGTGCCATCATCCATGTGCTCTATTCCGGTAAGCACCTTAATCAATGTAGATTTTCCGGCCCCGTTTTCACCAAGAAGCGCATGGATTTCCCCCGCCCTCAGAGAGAATTGGACATCTTTTAGTGCAATGACGCCCGGAAAGCTTTTATTTATATGCTCCATCACAAGCAGACTGTTCTGTTCCAAGCTGATCCCTCCTTAAAGCAAAATTCTCCGGACCGGCCGAAAATCCCGGCCCTGTCCGGAGAATTGGAATTAATACTGACGTCCGTCAACAACCTCCTGGGTTACCTTATCAGAAGTGTAAACACCATCGGCTGACATAATCCATTTATCAACAGTTTCGCCGTTTTTCAGCTTTGCAGCCGTCTCGAAAATCTGCTCTGCCAGAATCGGAGTACACTCAACGGTACAGTTCATCTCGCCGGCCAGAATTGCTTCAAAAGCGCCCTTTACACCGTCTACGCCGATAATCTTAATATCCTCGCCTGGCTTCTTTCCTGCTTCCTTGATTGCTTCAATTGCGCCCAGTGCCATATCATCATTGTGGCAGAACACAGCGTCAATATCATCATAGGTCTTTAAGAATGACTCCATAACCTCTTTGCCCATGGAACGGGTGAAATCGCCGGTCTGGGAATCTAAAATCTCAATATCCGGGCAGTTGGCGGCAATGTATTCATCAAATCCCTTTTTACGCTGAACTGCTGCGGACGCGCCGACCGTGCCTTCCAGTTCAACCACCTTTCCCTTGCCTCCTAACAGATCATTCATCACAATAGCTGCCTGCTCGCCCGCCCACACATGGTCGGAAGCAATCATCGTCGTATACAGATCATCGCCTGCCGAAGCATCAATGCCGCGGTCAACCAGAATCACCGGAATACCGGCCTCCTGGCACTCGGTCAGGACTGCTTCCCAGCCTGTTTCAACGACCGGCGGGAATACGATAACATCTACTCCCATCTCAATAAAGTTGCGGATTGCCTTGATCTGGTTCTCCTGCTTCTGCTGTGCATCAGCAAAAGTCAGCTCTATGGTATCCGTATTACGGGCCGCATACCACTGTACATCGTTGGTCTCCGCATCACGCCAGCCAGACTCCTGACCGATCTGTGCAAATCCCACAACCAGCTTGTCATTGCCGGATTTTTCCGCCTCTGTCTCGGGAGCTTTCTCCGCCTCCGTCTGAGCTGCCGCTGTTGTCTCTGCTGCTGCCGCTGTCGTTGCCGCCGTTGTGCTTCCTCCGCAGGCAGTCAGGCTGAACGCCATAGCCAAACCAGTAAGCATTGCTAATGTTTTTTTCATACTCCTGTTCCTCCTCGCATTATATAGTGATTGTGCAGGGGTTTCCCCCTTTCGTGACTTCATTTTATCAAACAATATGCTGCGAGTCTTTGTAATAATTTAGCTTAATTTTGTGATTTTTTACAAAAATCAATTTATGCTATGCAGATTTGTAAACTCCAATTACGCCATATTCTGTTCTAATCTCAGTAAACGAAGAGGACGCCCCCAATGGGCGCCCTCTTCGTTTAGCCATTTTTTCCTGTTTCCTATTTTTAAATAATAACCTTTACCGGGCACTTGGCGGCGCACTTGCCGCAGTTGGTGCACTTCTCGTAATCGATTACTGCCACATTGTTGTCCATATGGATGGCGTCAAACTCACACTGTTTGGTACACAGGGTGCAGCCGATACAGCCGTTGTCGCATTTGGCCTTCACATCCTTGCCCTTATCGTGGGAATTGCACTGTACCAAGTGTTCTGCCGTGTAGGGAACCAGCGTAACCAGGCCTAAAGGACAGGCCTCCACGCACTTGCCGCAGGCAACGCACTTTTCCTTGTCCACTACTGCCACGCCGTCCACTACGTGGATAGCGTCAAACTGGCAGGCCTTTACACAGGATCCATATCCCATACATCCGTAAGCGCAGGCCTTCTCGCCTCCGCCGGGAACCACAGATACCTTGCGGCAATCGTCGATTCCGTAATAGCGGTACTGCATCCTGGTCTTGTCGCAGGTGCCTTTACATTTTACAAAAGCTACCTTCTTAACTCCAGCTCCAGCCTCAATTCCCATAATCGCAGCGATTTTTTCCGCTACCGGACTGCCGCCCACCGGGCAGGCCCCTACCTCTGCCTGACCGGCAGCGATTGCCTTAGCCAGACCATCGCATCCTGCATAGCCGCAGCCGCCGCAGTTGTTGCCAGGCAGCTCGTTCCTTACCAGGATCTCTTTTTCGTCTACTTCTACTTTAAACTTCTCACTGGCAACGCCTAACAGTACGCCGATGACGATGCCGATGATACCTACGACTGCCGCAGCAGCCACAATACCCATAATATTCATCCTTCGTCTCCTCCTTTAAATTAATCCGGAAAATCCGAAAAATGCAATTGACATGAGACCTGCGGTAATTAACGTAATCGGGGATCCCTGGAAGTTATATGGCACGTCATTGTATTCAATGCGCTCGCGCACGCCTGCCAGAAGTACGATAGCGATCGTAAATCCGACCGCGATACCAACACCGTTGACAACGCTCTCTACAAAGTTGTATGTCTTCTGTACGTTTGTTAATGCAACACCGAGAACAGCACAGTTTGTCGTGATCAGCGGAAGGTATACGCCCAGAGACTGATACAGGGAAACCATGTTTTTCTTCAGGAACATTTCTACAAACTGTACTAAAGCCGCAATAACCAGAATGAACACGATTGTCTGAAGATACTCCATACCGAAGCGCACCAGAATGTGATCATAGATTAAGCTTGCCACTGCAGATGCAATCGTAATTACGAAGATTACGGCCGCACCCATGCCTGCTGATGTCTCTACCCTCTTGGATACGCCAAGGAAGGGGCAGATACCGAGGAACTGGCTTAATACAACGTTATTTACGAATGCCGAGCCAACTGCAATCAATAACAATTCTTTCATCTTCTATCCCCTCCTATTTCATATTCCCACAAGTTTCTTTTTTGCCGCATTCTGAGCAATCTGTACCACAGCCGATTTTTGCGGCTTTTTTCGCATCACCCTTTTGCATTGCTTTCTTTTTTGCCACATTCTGCAAAGCAGTCAGACCTGCAAGGACAAAGAATGCTCCCGGCGCCAGAATGAAAATAGTAATCGGCTCGTAAGAATCCGGAAGGACCTGAAAGTCAAATGCTTTACCAGAACCAAGGATCTCCCGGACCAGACCGATGCAAGTCAATCCTACGGTAAATCCAAGCCCCATGCCAATGCCATCAAACAACGACGGAATCACTGGATTCTTGGAAGCATAACTCTCCGCTCTTCCAAGAATGATACAATTTACTACAATCAGCGGAATATAAATTCCCAGTGATGCATACAGACTCGGAACAAAGCCCTCCATCAAGAACTGTACCATCGTCACGAAAGATGCAACGACTACGATAAATACCGGAATACGCACAGAATCCGGGATGATTTTGCGCATCATGGAAATCATGATGTTAGACAATACCAGGACCACTGTTGTGGAAAGTCCCATTCCCATACCGTTGATCGCAGATGTTGTAACCGCCAGCGTGGGACACATGCCAAGCATCAGCACGAAGGTAGGGTTCTCTTTAATCAGACCGTTGTACAGTCTTTCAGTATATTTATTCATTGACACTACCTCCTAACACATTCTGAAAATATACAAGAGCTGAATCCACAGCATTGGTCACAGCATTGGTCGTAATGGTCGCCCCGCTTAAGGCATCGATTTTATCGTCACCCTCTTCACCGCTCTTTGTATAGGTAAACTTCTCCACCTGTTTGTCTTTGAACTGCTCTTTGAACGCCGGCTCGTCAGCCTTCATGCCAAGACCTGCGGTCTCGGAAATAGAGAGCATCTCAATTCCTTTTACAGTACCGTCGCTCAATATGCCGACGGAAACAGAGATATCTCCGCCGTATCCGTCATGAGAAGTTGCAGATACCACGTATCCGATTGCTTCACCGGAAGCATCTTCTGCAACTGCTACTTCTGTAATGTCATCCGTATAGCCGGCTTCAGAAACAACGGACTTTGCTTCCTCAGCATCAAAATCTTCATACGTATGGAA
>ERZ808046.160-NODE-160-length-86484-cov-10.768769_pt1 | contig 86484 bp, 84 predicted proteins | sample MGYA00380196_ERZ808046 | MGnify/ENA primary metagenome ERZ808046 (study PRJEB31490, sample SAMN06133421) | mouse gut metagenome | isolation source: Z6_2 | host: mice | place: China: Chengdu | collected 2015-05 ... | reverse complement strand
ATTATATAGTTTTTGCTACACCCCATAAGAAACAAGAAATACCTTCTCCTAAAAAAGACAGCATTAACCCCCGCTGTCTTTTTTACTGCCTTTTTTTAAGTGCCATAAATTTTTCAGAAAAACCTTGTATTGTTTTCTCATATGCTATATGATAACTAAATAACAGTTTTTAAGGCGAAGGGACATAATTAATGGACATTAATGAAATCGTACAGACAAAGCGTGCCAGAGAGTATGCGATCAATATGAGGCCGGTGCTGAACAGGAAGGCTTTGTTCAGCGATGAGACTGCGAATTACCGGACGCCTTTTGAACCGGAGATTGGGGACCGGGTGACGATCAAATTCCGCACCTGGATGGATAACGTGGACTATGTATTTTTCATCTGCGGAAGCGAGAGAAAACAGATGAAGAAAGCATACAGCAAAGGCGTTTTTGACTACTATACGTATACGACAGAACCGCTTGCAGAGCGGATTCATTACTTTTTTGAAGTCCGGACGGGGAATCAGAAGTGCTTTTATAATAAACTGGGAGTATCAAAGGATCTTCAGGAATACAATTCCTTTGAGATTGCGCCTGGATTTAAGACGCCGGACTGGGCGAAAGGCGCCATCATGTATCAGATCTATACGGACAGATTCTGTAACGGAGATACCTCCAACGACGTGGAGGACCGGGAATATATCTACATTAACGAAGGCGTCCGCAGGGTACGGGACTGGAACCGGCTTCCGGAGCCCATGGATGTCCGTGATTTTTACGGAGGCGATCTTAAAGGCATCTGGGATAAGCTGGATTATCTGCAGGATCTGGGGGTGGAGGTGCTGTACCTGAACCCGATCTTTGTCTCGCCGTCCAATCATAAGTATGACAGTCAGGATTACGATTATATTGACCCGCATTATGGCGTGATCGTGGAAGACGGCGGAGAGTGTCTGCCCGAGGGAGACAATGATAATTCGCATGCCAGCAAATATATTCATCGGGTGGTCAATAAGAAGAATCTGGAGGCCAGCAACCGGTTTTTCGCAGAGTTTGTGGAAGAGGTGCATCGGCGGGGAATGAAGATCATTCTGGACGGCGTCTTCAATCACTGCGGTTCCTTTAACAAATGGCTGGACAGAGAACGCCTGTATGAGCATACGGAAGGCTATGAAAAGGGCGCATATGTTTCCGGGGACAGCCCCTACCGGAGTTTTTTCAAATTCAATTATGAACATGGATGGCCGTACAATGAATATTATGACGGATGGTGGGGACATTCGACTCTGCCGAAGCTCAATTATGAGGAATCCCCGGAACTCTACCGGTATATTATGGATATTGGTAAAAAATGGGTTTCGCCGCCGTTTAATGCGGACGGCTGGCGTTTGGACGTGGCTGCCGATCTTGGCAGAACCAGTGAGTTCAACCATCAGTTTTGGAAAGATTTCAGAAAAGCAGTCAAGGAGGCAAACCCCGAGGCTGTAATTATTGCGGAGCATTACGGAGATCCCAGTGAGTGGCTCAAAGGCGATGAATGGGATACGGTAATGAACTATGACGCTTTTATGGAGCCGGTATCCTGGTTTCTGACCGGATTGGAGAAGCACAGTGATGAGGCAAATGAAAGTCTTTACGGCAATGGCAAAGCATTTTTTGAGATGATGCGCTATCATATGCTGAGGATGCAGACCTCGTCGCTTATGACTGCAATGAATGAATTGTCAAATCACGACCATTCCAGGTTCCTGACACGGTCAAACCGGAGAATTGGACGGCTGGGAACCGCCGGCGCCGCTGCCGCTTCGGAAGGCATCAGCTATGGCATATTCCGCCAGGGCGTCGTACTTCAGATGACATGGCCCGGAGCGCCGACGATTTATTACGGAGATGAGGCCGGCGTCTGCGGATGGACGGATCCCGATAACCGGAGAACATATCCATGGGGCAATGAAGATTTGGAACTGATAGAGTTCCACCGATACATGACGGGAATCAGAAAGAGAAACCAGGCGTTCAGAACCGGTTCACTCCGGCAATTGGCTGCGGAACAGGGGATGATTGCGTACGGACGTTTCAGCCGCGGCAATAAGGAAGGCGGAGAGAGCAAGGGCGTTGTCATAATAAACACCTGCCATGAGGCGATGACGTATTCTATACCGGTATGGCTGATTGGCGTGACGGATTCCGAGTATATGAGCCGCAGAATGCTCACTTATGAAGAAGGGTATAATGCAGGAGCCGTGAACTATGAAGTAAAGAACGGAATCCTTATAATAGAAGTGCCGGCAGTTGGTTCGGCAGTGCTGGTGGCACGGGAACAATAAGTCCCTGCACAGGATATGCAGGGACTTATTGGAAGTTGTAAAAATACTACAAAAATATACAATTTCCCCTTGATTTTTTCCCTCTGTTATGATATTATTTTTAACTGTCAGAGTAATTTTGGATGGGTTCCCGAGTGGCCAAAGGGGGCAGACTGTAAATCTGTTGCGACACGCTTCGGTGGTTCGAATCCACCTCCATCCATTAAACAACTTTATATTGATACTATCGCGGGGTGGAGCAGTCTGGAAGCTCGTCGGGCTCATAACCCGAAGGTCATAGGTTCAAATCCTATCCCCGCAACTCATGCCCAGATAGCTCAGTTGGTAGAGCAGAGGACTGAAAATCCTCGTGTCGCTGGTTCGATTCCGGCTTTGGGCATCTTCTTTTATGGGGTATTAGCTCAGGTGGTAGAGCACTTGACTTTTAATCAAGTTGTCCGGGGTTCGAGTCCCCGATGCCTCATGATTTTAGGAACTAGTAAATAATTGCTAGTTCTTTTTTTGTATATAAATTTCCTTGTTTGATGAGAATATGTAAGAATTTGCAAAATATTGTAAGGTTTCTTTCCTTGTAATGATTGATAAAGTCTGATAGGATAGATTTAATTGATTGGAGGAGCAGAATGACAAATAGAAGAAAAAAGAGAAGAAAAGAATCTTATCTCTGGACTGCAGTGATGGTAATGTGTGCAATAGGTACGCTGGTAGTAGCAGTTTTGGTAATCACTACCGTATTTTCTATGATAAAAAAGGACTCTATTGAGAGAGAAGAGCAGATAGAAGAGACTACTATTCCCCAGATTGTAATTGAGACAGAAGCAATTTATGGTTGGGTAGAGACAGAACAGGGAACAAAATTCAGGGAGAATGACGGCACATTTGCGAAAGATACATGGAAGTTTTGGGAAAATGGATTATACTATTTAAATGAGAATGAAATTATGGAAGCCGGTAAATCTGTGGCCATGGACGGCTGGATTTACGAATTCCTGGATAATGGGATTTTAAAAGATATTCGTCTGGATTCTGCTTATCAGGGAAGAACCCCTGGAGAAGAAGAGACTGGTAAAAAGAGTTTGGTAAGAAGTAATGAATTTTATTGTTATCTGGATACATCAGAAGATTATCAGGGAAATTTTAGTCCAATCCTTTATAAAAAATCTGCGTCGGAGAAGGAAGAATATCTGGGAGGACAGAGTGTTCCGGAGACTACTTCCCCTAATTCTATGGCAATTTTAGATGGATGGATTTATTATTTACCCCAAGCCCGGGAAGGAGTGGTTTTAAACACAGAAGAACAGGGAAGAAACAAAAAATTGTTTCGGATGCGCCCGGGAGACAGAACAAAAGAATTGATAGCCACTGATGTCAGTGGAATTTTAATAGTGGAGGAACAACTTTTTTATGCATCAAACGGATCTATTTTTAAGATGGGATCCGGAACTTCTTACCCGGTTGGGGAAAGTTGGTATCAGGTAAAAATAGAAGAAAATGTCGCTTATCTCGTAGATAGCTTGGGAAGCCTTGCAGCAGGGGATTTTTCCGGAATGAAGATTATAGGAGACAGACAATATAAATTGGATGAAGGAAAAATTTCTTATGTAAGGCCTGCTTCTCAGATTGTCAGTGGAGTTACCTATGAATTAAAGGAGGATGGAGGAAAGGATTCTATTTACTGGAAAGATAATTCCGGACAATCAGGGATTTTGGCCAGAAGTGAATTTGGGATTAACAGTTTTTGTATTGCTGAGGATTGGATTTATTATAGCGCTTGTATATCCGAAAGCGATAGTGAAGAAAGATACAGCCAGATCTATCAGATTTCTATGGACGGTACGGATAAAAGGGCTGTCAGTGAGGTTTTTCAGGGGAATATATTAAATTTGTATTATTATAAAGATCAAAGAGAAATTTACGGAGAATATTATCCGGTAAGCTGGAAGTCAGGATATGGACAGATTGTCGCAATAGAACTGAATGGAGCTGTAAACAGAATACAGGATCTTGGCGTGCGTCAGGGAAATATCAATGAAAATAAGGCATTGGAACTTTTATCCGTAAGCGGTGATACCATCACCTGTTATGAACATGATTCCAGGTGGGATGCATTTAATGGAAACTGGGACGTATTAGAGACAAAAGCCATTCAATTTTCTGCTGCATCCAAAGAATTGCTTGCAGGAAGCATATTAGTAAGTGGAGAAAGTGGAAATAGCAGGGAAGATGCAATAGGTGAGCAGGAAACGGAAAGTGATTTACAGGAAACTTTAGAGGAAAATGTAAACCAAGTAATCACTCCAGAGCGGCCATCAGAAACAATACCACCTGCAATGCCGCCAGAAACGATTCCTATGCCGGGAGAAACCATTGGAAATCAAGCTCCCGGAACGGATATCTATAACCGGCCCAGCGAGACAATAGGAGAACAACAGGGGACAAATTCTATTATTATCCCTGCGTTGTAAACAATTTTAAAGAGATGTGGCGAAATGAAAAAAGTCAAATGATTTCATTTTGCCACACTTTTTTATTCATCGAATTCTACAATTACATAGAAGCCTCTGGAATTTTCCCGGACATCTTTTACAATTCCATATTCAGAGAGAATTCGATCCCGGTTGGAATAACAGCCAGACATGGCTACAGCTGGATCAATAATGTAACTATAACCGCTGGTGCCATCCCGTTCTATAATTTTTACCCTGTCTCCGGGATTTACCAGGCCTGGACGTTCCATTTTAAACTCTTCTGTTCTCATTGGATATTCCCCCTTGTTGAAATAATTTTGATTCTGTTTTATTATAGAATAGGAAGACAAGAAAGAAAAGAGGTAGAATAGTGAATTTAAAGAATAACACAGGGCTTTTAAATAAGCTGGAAGAATACGGAAAGTCAGATATATATCCTTTTCATATGCCTGGACATAAGAGAGCAAAAATTGAGTTTCCAAATCCCTTTCAAATTGATATAACAGAAATTGAAGGATTTGATAATCTCCATCATCCTCAGGGAATTTTAAAGGATGCAATGGAACAGGCATCTAAAATATATGGAAGTGATAAATCCTGGTTTCTGGTAAATGGCAGCAGTGTTGGGATTTTAAGCGCTGTCTGTGGTTTAACCAGGCGAGGCGGAAAGATTATTATGAGCCGAAATTGTCATAAGGCGGTTTACCATGGAGTTTTCCTCAATGAACTGGAAGCAGAATATATTTATCCACAATATATTCCGGAATTTGGGATACAAGGGGGAGTATTGCCGGAAGATGTGGAAAAGTCGTTAAAAAAACATCCGGATACTCAGATAGTTTTAATTGTTTCCCCTACCTTTGAAGGAATTGTTTCTGATATCAAAAGAATTTCTCAGATAGTTCACAGCTATGGAATTCCCCTGATTGTGGATGAAGCTCACGGAGCTCATTTTCCATTTGCCTGTCAGGGAGAGTTTCCGAAATCTGCTTTGGATTCAGGAGCGGATGTGGTAATTCAGAGCCTTCATAAAACTTTACCCTCTTTTACCCAGACTGCAATCATTCATTGGAAAAAAGGGTATTCAGATGAAAAAAAGATAGAACGATACCTTCAAATATATCAGAGCAGCAGTCCTTCTTATCTATTTATGGGAGGAATAGACTGGTGTATTGGGAAAATGGCAGAGGATAAGGGAAAAAGGCTTCATTTACTGGCAGAACGGCTCCAAAGTTTTCGCAGCCAGGCAGAGAAATTTCAACATATCCGAATTCCAGGAAGAGAGCTTTCCGGAAAATATGGCGTATATGACGTAGATTTATCTAAATTGGTATTATCTGTAAAGGGAACGAATATTGATGGAGAAAAATTATCAGATCTTTTAAGGAATCAATATCACTTAGAGATGGAAATGTGCAATACAGATTATACCCTTGCTATGACTTCCGCCTTTGACAGGGAAGAAGGATTTGAAAGGCTTTTTAAAGCTTTAAAAGAATTAGATGAAGAAATCAGCCGGGAAGACAGATTGATTCCGGAAGTACAGAAAGCTGTTTCATATCCCCAAAAGGCATGTATGAATATTTATCAGGCATGGAACAGCCAGACAGACAGGATAAGGATAGAAGATGCAGAGGGAAAAATAAGCGGAGAATTTGTATATATATATCCCCCGGGAATCCCTGTTATTGTGCCGGGAGAGAGGCTGGATAGAAAAATCATAGAAATCATAAAAGAATATAAAGCAAAGAATTTGCCGGTTCAGGGCCTTAAAGACAAGACAGTGGAATATATTGAGACAGTGATGGGAGAATGAGATGGGAAAGATTTTCTATTTGATGGGGAAAAGTGCATCGGGAAAGGATACGCTATTTAAAGAAATTCTGGGCCGGATACCGGAATTAAAGACAGTAGTACCTTATACTACCCGTCCCATCCGTACGGGAGAAAAAAATGGAAGAGAATATTTTTTTACGACAGGGAAAGAGCTTCAGAGATTATTAGACGCCGGAAAAGTCATCGAATGTCGAACTTATCATACAATGATGGGGGACTGGCATTATTTTACTGTAGATGACGGCCAGATTAATTTGATAAAGGAAAATTATCTCATTATTGGGACTCTGGAATCTTATGAGAAAACCAGACAATATTTTGGCAAGGAACAGCTGATTCCATTATATATTACAGTTGAAAACGGGCTTCGGCTTCAAAGAGCTCTTGACAGAGAAAAAATTCAGTCAGAACCTCGCTATGATGAGATGTGCAGAAGATATCTGGCAGATGAAAAGGATTTTTGTAATGAAAGATTAAAGTCCTGTGATATCGAAAAATCTTATGAGAATGCAGATTTTCAGGTTTGCTTAAATACAATCGTTGAGGAAATCCGTGGGATAACCATAAATAACCTTTCTAAGAGAGAAAATTTATGATATACTGTCCATGCAGACTTTATAAAGGAGTTTATAAATGCAGACGTTTGAGACTATATTAGGCCAAAAGGCCATTAAAAAGCATTTTACTACAGCTATAGCCACTGGTAAAATTTCTCATGCTTATATTTTAAACGGCGAGGAAGGAATGGGGAAAATGGCGCTTGCAGAAGCTTTTTCCCTTATGCTTTTATGTGAAAATCCAGGTGGGGATCCCATTTCTCCATGTCTTAACTGCCATGGATGCAAACAGGTGCTTTCTCATAATCATCCGGATTTAATTTATGTAACTCATGAAAAGCCGGGAAGTATCGGAGTAGACGATATCCGCCGCCAGATTAATGATACAGTAGCTATCCGGCCTTATAGCAGCCCTTATAAGATCTATATTATAGATGAGGCAGAAAAAATGACGGGACAGGCTCAAAATGCATTATTAAAGACCATTGAGGAGCCGCCTTCTTACGTGGTTATCATGCTTTTAACGGCTAATCAGGAAGCCTTTCTTCCTACTATTTTATCCCGCTGTGTCCAGTTAAAATTGAAACCTCTTAAAGATGAGGACATTAAAAACTATCTGATTCAGGAAAGAGGAATTGCGGAAGATACAGCAGAGATATATTCCGCTTTTGCCAGAGGGAATCTGGGAAAAGCAGTGTATTTAGCTGAATCTGAGGAATTTCAGGCAGTTTATCAGACAATGTTAGCGCTGTTAAAACATCTTCGGTCTATGGATATTGCAGAACTTATGGAGACGGTTCGTAAGCTTAAGGATGAAAGCCTGAATTTGGACGAATGTCTGGATTTTATGCAGCTTTGGTACAGAGATGTATTGATGTTTAAAGTTACCAAGGATATGAATCTGTTGATTTTTAAAGAAGAATATTTTTCTATTAATGATATGAGCAAAAACAGCAGTTATCAGGGCCTGGAGACTATTTTAGAGTCTATTGAAAAGGCCAGAACCAGACTTCGCGCCAACGTAAATATGGAGTTGGCTATGGAGTTGTTGCTGCTGGCAATGAAGGAGAATTGATCAATGACGAAAGTAATCGGAGTTCGGTTCCGAACAGCTGGCAAAGTATATTTTTTTGATCCTGGCGACAAAGATATTAAAACAGGGGATCACGTAATTGTGGAAACTGCCAGGGGAATAGAATATGGAAACGTGGTTTTGGGAACCAGAGAGGTAGAAGAAGGAAAGGTGATTCAACCATTAAAACCAGTAATCCGAATGGCTACCCCTGAAGATGAAGCAATTGAAAAACGCAACAAGGAAAAAGAGAGGGAAGCATTTAAAATTTGCCTGGAAAAAATCAAAAAAAGAGAGCTTGAAATGAAGCTTATTGATGCAGAATATACCTTTGATAATAATAAGGTTTTGTTTTATTTTACTGCGGACGGCAGAGTGGATTTCAGGGAACTGGTAAAAGATCTGGCATCTGTATTTAAGACCAGAATTGAACTGCGTCAGGTGGGAGTCCGGGATGAGACTAAGATTATGGGAGGAATCGGCATCTGCGGACGGCCATTGTGCTGTCATTCTTATCTTTCGGAATTTGCTCCGGTTTCTATTAAAATGGCAAAGGAACAGAATTTATCTTTAAATCCCACTAAGATATCCGGTGTCTGCGGCAGATTAATGTGTTGTCTGAAAAATGAAGAAGAGACTTATCAGGTATTAAACAGCAAACTTCCGGGAATCGGGGATTTTGTTACTACGAATGATGGTTGTAAGGGTGAAGTTCACAGTGTCAATGTGCTCCGCCAACTTGTTAAAGTCATCGTGAATGTAAATGACGAAAAGGAAATCCGGGAATATAAGGTAGACGATATTCGCTTTAAGCCCCGAAAGAAAAAGGGAAAGCCGGAAAAGCTGGAAGATGCAGAGCTGAAACAGCTGGAAGAGTTGGAAAGAAAGGAAGGGAAACCGAAACAGAATGGAAATAAATCTGAAGGAAAACGAGCGCATTGATGATTTGCAAAGAAATGGGTACGGAATCATTCAGAATACAGGAGCATTTTGTTTTGGAATGGATGCGGTGCTTTTATCTGGTTTTGCAGTAGTAAAGCCGGGGGAGAAGGTTTTAGATTTGGGTACCGGAACCGGGATTATTCCTATCCTCTTAGAGGCAAAGTCTGAGGGACGCCATTTTATTGGTTTGGAAATTCAGGAAGAAATGGCGGATATGGCCCGCAGAAGCGTAGCTTATAATCACCTGGAAAAAAAGGTGGATATTGTGGTTGGAGATATAAAAGAAGCCGGACAGATTTTTGCTCTGGCTTCTTTTGATGTCATTACCACTAATCCTCCTTATATGAATGATGCACACGGGTTAAAAAATCCGGATATGCCAAAAGCTATTGCCAGGCATGAGGTGCTTTGTACACTGGAAGATGTAGTGGCTGCAGGGGCGAAATTATTAAAGCCAGGAGGAAGATTTTATATGGTACACCGGCCTCACCGGCTTATCGAAATTATTACTGTACTAAAGAAATATAATCTGGAACCAAAGCGAATGAAGCTTGTCCATCCTTTTATTGACAGGGATGCCAATATGGTCCTTATAGAAGCCGTAAGAGGAGGACGATCTATGATTAAGGTGGAAGCCCCTGTTATAGTTTATAAGGAGCCGGGGGTCTATACGGAAGAGATTTATGATATCTATGGATATTGAGGCAGGAGGAGTGAAAATGACAGGAACACTTTATTTGTGCGCTACCCCCATTGGAAATCTGGAGGATATTACCTTTCGGGTATTAAAAACTTTAAAAGAAGTAGATTTAATTGCAGCAGAAGATACCCGCCACAGTATAAAACTTCTTAATCATTTTGATATCAGCACTCCTATGACCAGCTATCATGAGTATAATAAAATAGAGAAAGCCAGATATTTGGTAGATCAGATAAGGGAAGGACTAAATATTGCTTTAATTACGGATGCAGGCACCCCCGGGATCTCGGATCCCGGAGAGGAGCTGGTAAGGCAGTGCTACGAAGCAGGAATAACTGTTACTTCACTTCCCGGCCCTGCCGCCTGTATTACGGCTCTTACCATGTCAGGGCTTCCCACCAGAAGATTTTGTTTTGAGGCCTTTCTGCCGTCAGAGAAAGCAGATAAAAAGGAGCGGCAGAGGATCCTGGAAGAATTAAAGAGGGAAACCAGAACCATAATTATCTATGAAGCGCCTCACCATCTAGTAAAAACTCTGGAAGATTTGTATCAGGCATTGGGAGAGAGAAAGATCACCATTTGCAGGGAGTTAACGAAAAAATACGAAACAGCCTTTCTTACAACCTTCTCTCAGGCTCTGGAGCATTACAGGGAACAGGAGCCAAAAGGTGAATGTGTTATGGTAATTCAGGGAAAATCTGTGGAAGAGATTCAGAGGGAAGAGAAGGAGTCATGGGAAGAAATGTCTCTGGAGGAACATATGTTATACTATGAATCCCAGGGAAAGGATCGGAAAGAAGCTATGAAACTGGTAGCAAAGGACAGAGGCGTCAGTAAAAGAGATGTGTATCAGGGTTTACTAAAAAATGTCCCTTAAGTCAAAATGACTCTTGGGACATCCTTTTTATATAGTTTATAAAATGAGGAAGAGAAATATGGGCTTCAGCAATTTCAGGATGCCAGTGTTTTTCCCATTCAAAGCAGAGATATCCATTATAACCGGAATTTTTTAAAAGCGAAAGGGCTAGTGGAATAGGGATATTTCCCTGTCCCGGAAGGGCCATATCAAACCCCTTTTTTGAATAAGTAAAGGAATCTTTAATGTGTACATGATTGATATACGGCATAAGATTTTTATAGGTGACTTCTATCGGTTCACCGAAACGATAAGGGTGCAAAATGTCCCAGATAATACCGGCTTCTTTGCCAATACCCTTTAGAAGGGGAAGTATGGCATTAGAGGTACTGAAGTCATCGTGGGTTTCAAAAAGCAGCTTAACATTGTAGGTATTAGCAATATCAACAGCTGTTTTATAGTTATAAATATCACGGGCTAAAACATCTTCATAAGTTTGCCCTTCTGGAACAGGCCCCCCAAAGACACGTAAGTAAGGACAACAAAGCCCTCGGGCAATCTCACAGAATTTTCTTAGAACCTGAAACTGATTGTCTCTATATTTTAACTCTGGTCTGGAAAAGGATATGCTGGTGCCGACTACTATTACAGAAATCCCGGCATCTTTAAATTTAGAATTTGTCGCAGAAAGATTTTCGGGATAAAAATCTTCCAACTCCCAGAGATCCATTGTATTTTCTAAAGTTCGTAATTCAATTCCATCATAACCATAAACTTTGGCCATATGAATCAGCTCATCTACATGACAGGATGGGCAGGCCAGAGAACTAAAAGCTAATTTCATATTGATACCTCAAATAGTGAAAAAGGGAAGGGTATCCTCCGCTATGAATAATTTTTTGATTATAGCAAAGGACACCCTCTTTATTATTCTACAACTTTTAATCCAGCTAACTCAGCAAGCTCCAGAATCGTGGACTTAGATATGTATTTACCTTCATACTCAATTAAATCTTTGGTTCTTCCGTTAAATACGTCTCCCGCTTCTGCTTTGCGAAGGATAATACAGTCATCCTGAACTGTGATTTCAAGTCCATCTTTCACATCCAGATCCAGGCTTCTCCGCAGCTCAATGGGTAATGTGATTCTTCCAAGTTCGTCTAATTTACGGATAACGCCGGTAGTTTTCATAAGTTTATCCCTCCTGTAAAAATTTGAGTACATCAAAATGCCGACCATAACGAACAAGTATTTATATTAATACATTAGCATAGCAAGCGCTTTCTGTCAATACGATTGGTTAACCCAAAACTTAGAAAAATAACTCTTGACAAAACGAAAACTATTATATATTATTATTTTGAAATTCAAAATATTTGAAATTAAAATGATAAGTTATACAGATAAATGGGATGACAAATATGTGGATAACAAAAATTGCAGGAACCGGATCTTGTGTTCCGGAAAAAATCATTACCAATAATGATTTATCAGAGATCGTTGATACCAGTGATGAATGGATTCGCAGCCGAACCGGAATTGGGGAGAGAAGAATTACAGAAGAACTGACTACAGCTGGATTGGCGGCAAAAGCAGCACAGAATGCTCTATTAGATGCGGATATGAAGGCGGAGGACTTGGAACTGATTTTGGTGGCTACTTCTTCACCGGAACATTTTTTTCCCAGTGTAGCCTGTGAGGTACAGGGAATGATTGGAGGAAAAAATGCGATTGCTTATGATTTAAGCGCTGCATGCTCCGGATTTTTATTTGCTTTAAATACTGCTTATGCATTTTTAAAATCTGGATCTTATAAAAATGCATTAGTTATCGGAGCAGATGTAATGAGCAAGATGGTGAATTGGAAAGACAGAAGTACCTGCGTTCTTTTTGGAGATGGAGCAGGGGCGGCAGTTATCCGGGCGGAAATGGCAGAAGATGCGGGAATGCCAGAGGGAATCCGGCATTTTATCATGGGCTCTGACGGCAGCGGGGCAGGGGTTTTAACTTGTACAGCCCGATCCAATGGAAATTTCCTTCTGGGAAAAGAATCTCAGATGGGTTATCTTTCCATGAACGGTCAGGAGGTTTTTAAATTCGCAGTAAAAAAGGTTCCGGAATGTATCAGTCAACTTCTTTCTGAGGCGGATGAGAAAAAAGAGGAGATTTCATACTTTCTTCTTCATCAGGCAAATTACCGGATTATTGAATCTGTGGCAAAACGGTTGAAGCTTCCTTTGGAACGATTCCCTATGAACATTGAACACTATGGAAATACTTCCGGCGCATCTATCCCAATTCTTTTGGATGAATTAAACAGGAGCGGATTATTAAGCCGGGGAGATAAACTGGTATTGTCCGGCTTTGGCGCAGGACTTACCTGGGGGGCAGTGCTTTTGACTTGGTAAAAAGTCTTAACAAATATTATTTATCAAAAGGAGATCAAAGATATGTTAGAGAAGATGAAAGAGATTATTGCAGATCAGTTAGGAGCAGACGAGAATATTATTACAGAGGAAGCTTCCTTTAAAGAGGATTTGGGAGCAGATTCTTTAGATTTATTTGAGCTTGCAATGGCGCTGGAGGATATCTATTCTGTTGAGATTCCTTCTGAGGAATTAGAAGGATTAACCACTGTAGGTAAAGTTATGGACTATTTAAAATCAAAAGGTGTTGAGGCGTAATGAAGACGAGAATTACAGAACTGTTGGAAATTAAATATCCCATTATTCAGGGTGGAATGGCCTGGGTGGCAGAGCATAATCTGGCGGCGGCTGTGTCTGAAGCAGGAGGCCTGGGACTCATTGGCGGGGCTAATGCGCCGGGAGAGGTGGTCCGGGAGGAAATCCGCAAGGCCAGAGAAATGACCAGAAAGCCTTTTGGCGTCAACGTAATGTTAATGAGTCCTCATGCAGATGACGTAGCCAGGGTAGTGGTGGAGGAAGGCGTAAAGGTAGTCACCACTGGCGCCGGAAATCCGGAAAAATACTTGAATATGTGGAAAGAAGCAGGTATTAAGGTAATTCCGGTTGTAGCTTCCGTTGCTATGGCAAAGCGCATGGAGAGAATAGGGGCAGACGCAGTAGTGGCAGAGGGAATGGAGTCCGGCGGTCATATAGGTGAGCTGACAACTATGACCCTTGTTCCCCAAATTGCAGATGCAGTATCTGTTCCGGTGATTGCCGCAGGCGGAATTGCAGATGGCAGAGGGATTGCTGCAGCATTTATGCTGGGCGCTGAAGCGGTTCAGATGGGAACCCGGTTTGTGGTAGCCAAAGAGTCTACGGTACATGAGAATTACAAGCAGAGGCTAATTAATGCCAGCGATATCGATTCTACCGTTACCGGACGGTCTCATGGCCATCCAATCCGCTGTCTGAGAAATCAAATGACCAGAGAGTATCTAAAGCTGGAAAAAGAAGGAAAATCTTTTGAGGAATTAGAGTATTTGACTTTGGGAACGCTGCGAAAGGCAGTTCAGGAAGGCGATGTCAAAAACGGTACAGTTATGGCGGGTCAAATTGCAGGCATGATTGACAGGGAGATGACCTGTAAAGAAATGATTGAAGAAATGATGGAGCAGGCATCCAGGCTGCTGGGATATTAACCCCAGAAATTAAATGCCGGAAGGAGTTTTAAAATGAGCAGAATTGCATTTATTTTCCCTGGTCAGGGAGCTCAGGTACAGGGCATGGGAAAGGATTTTTATGAACAGACAGAAATTGGCCGCCAGGTTTTTGATCAGGCCACAAAACTGCTGGGATTTTCTGTTCCCTGGCTTTGCTTTGAGGAAAATGACCGGCTGAATATTACCGAATATACCCAGGCGGCAATGGTAACTGCCAGTATTGCCATGATGAAGGTGCTGGAAGAAAGAGGAATATACCCGGATGTTGCAGCAGGTTTAAGCTTGGGGGAATATTGTGCACTGACAGCAGCAGAGGTGATAAGCGTTGATGATGCCATTCAGGCAGTTCGTCAGAGAGGGATCCTGATGCAGGAGGCAGTACCGGTGGGAATCGGCGCTATGGCGGCAATTCTGGCTCTGGATGGGGAAAAGATTGAGGAAGTCCTTGCTTCTATGGAAGATGTATGGATTGCTAATTATAACTGCCCCGGACAGACTGTAATCTCCGGCAAAAAAGAAGCTGTGGAGGCAGCATGTGAAAAGTTAAAAGAAGCAGGTGCAAAGCGTGCAGTCATGCTAAATGTCAGCGGCCCCTTCCATTCTAAAATGCTTGTGGAAGCAGGAGAAAAGCTTGGAAAAGTATTGGACAGAATAGAAATTTCTAATCCCAAGATTCCCTATGTAGCTAATGTGACTGCTTCCTACATAACGGATAAAAAGGATGTAAAACCTTTGTTGATACAACAGGTGTCTTCCTCTGTTCGCTGGCAGCAGAGCGTAGAAGCAATGATAAAAGACGGCGTAGATACTTTCATTGAGATCGGACCGGGAAAGACCCTGGCTGGCTTTATGAAGAAAATCAGCCGGAATGTGAAGACCCTGAATGTAGAAAAGCTGGAAGATATTGATAAGGTAGTGGAGGCGCTCTCATGATGAATAACAGTCTGGAAAATAAAGTAGCAGTAATCACCGGGGCAAGCAGGGGAATCGGAAAGCAGATTGCCCTTTCCATGGCAGAGGAAGGCGCCACAGTTATTGTTAATTATAATGGTTCCGCCGAAAAGGCAAAAGAGGTGGTAAAAGAGATTACCGAAGCAGGCGGCAAAGCCGAGGCATATCAGTGTGATGTTTCTGATTTTGAAAAAGCAGCCGGGCTTATGGATTATGTGGTAAAGACATATGGACATGTGGATATTCTGGTAAACAACGCCGGAATTACCCGTGACAATCTCTTAATGAAAATGTCGGAAGAAGATTTTGATGCGGTATTAAGTACCAATTTAAAGGGTGCATTTAATTGTACCAGACATATTTCCCGCCAGATGATTAAGCAGAGGGGCGGAAGAATCATTAACATTTCTTCGGTTTCCGGAGTTATGGGAAATGGGGGACAGGCGAATTACAGCGCTTCCAAAGCGGGTGTAATCGGCCTTACCAAGGCAGCCGCCAGGGAAATGGCAAGCCGGGGAATTACGGTCAATGCCATTGCGCCGGGATTTATTAAGACCGAGATGACGGAGGTACTTTCAGAGGCAGTGAAAACTGCGGCAGAGGCTCAGATTCCGATGAAGCATTTTGGAGAAACCACAGACATTGCCAATATGGCGGTATTTTTGGCATCTGACAAGGCAAGATATATTACCGGTCAGGTTATCAGCGTAGACGGCGGTATGGCAATGTAATTCAGACGGAAATAAAGGAGATCAGAGAATGAGCAGAAGAGTAGTCGTAACCGGTATGGGGGCTATTACCCCAATTGGAAATGATGTAGAGTCATTTTGGCAGGGATTAAAGGAAAAGAAACTGGGTTTTGGTCCAATCACATATTTTGATACTACTGAGTATAAGGCAAAACTGGCGGCAGAGGTTAAAGATTTTGATCCGAAAAAATATATGGATCCCAAGGCGGCCAGAAGGATGGAAGCTTTTTCCAGGTTTGCCGTGGCAGCAGCCAAAGAAGCCCTGAATAACGCAGAAATTCATATGGAGAAAGAGGATCCTTACCGGGTAGGCGTCAGTATTGGATCTGGTATCGGAAGCCTTCAGTCCATTGAGAAGGATTATAAAAAACTTTTGGAAAAAGGTCCGTCCAGAGTAAATCCCTTGTTGGTTCCTTTAATGATCAGTAATATGGCAGCCGGAAATGTGGCTATCCAATTCGGGTTAAAAGGAAAATGTATCAATGTAGTAACTGCCTGCGCTACCGGTACTCATTCCATCGGCGAGGCATTTCGCTCCATTCAGTATGGCGAGGCAGATGTGATGGTGGCAGGCGGTACGGAATCCAGTATTACTCCTCTTGGCGTAGCCGGATTTACAGCCCTTACGGCTCTTTCTGCTTCTCAGGATCCGGAACACGCTTCCAGGCCCTTTGACGCAAACAGGGACGGCTTTGTCATGGGGGAAGGAGCAGGCGTGGTAGTTTTAGAATCCTTAGAACATGCACAGGCCAGAGGCGCAAAAATTCTGGCAGAGGTAGCAGGCTATGGCGCAACTTGTGATGCCTACCATATTACTTCCCCGGCAGAGGACGGAAGCGGGGCGGCAAGAGCCATGGTAAATGCCATGGAGGACGCAGGGATTAAGGCAGAAGATATTGATTATGTTAATGCTCATGGAACCAGCACTCATCACAATGATCTATTTGAAACCAAGGCAATTAAACTGGCGTTGGGAGATCATGCCTATAAGGTCAAAGTAAATTCCACCAAGTCTATGATTGGGCATTTGCTTGGAGCAGCGGGAGGCGTAGAATTTATTACCTGCGTAAAATCCATTGAAGACGGCTTTGTCCACGCAACCGCCGGCCTGGAAATTCCGGGGGAAGAGTGTGATCTGGATTACACCATGGGGGATGGAGTATCTGTGGATATTCATTATGCAATCAGCAATTCTCTGGGTTTTGGCGGACACAACGCCAGCCTGATTGTGAAAAAGTTTCAGTAGATTGGGGAGAAAATCATGGAAGTTAATGAGATTATGAAGCTGATTCAGGCAGTTTCCGATTATGGTCTGACTAGTTTTGAATTAGAGGAAGGCAATATTAAAATTGCTTTAAAAAGGGAGAAGGAAACCGTAATTGTAGGAGGAACTTCCAGCCCGGAACCGGTAATTCAGGTATCTCAGGGGACTGGCATCTTACAGACCGGAGTACAGAAAACCGCAGACGGAACCGGAGGGGAAAATAATTCAGAGAAAAATAATATTGGTTCTGATCGTGTAGTCACTTCTCCTTTAGTAGGAACCTTTTACAGCGCCCCGTCACCAGATGCAGATGATTTTATCAAAGTAGGCGATCTGGTAAAGAAGGGCCAGGTACTGGGGATTATTGAAGCTATGAAATTAATGAATGAAATCGAAAGTGATTTTGACGGTGTGGTAGAGGCGGTTCTGGTAAAGAACGAGGACGTAGTAGAGTACGGACAGCCTTTATTCCGCATCCGGTAATTTGTGCTATTGCAAAAAGGAGAATCTTATGTTGGGAATCAAAGAAATTCAGGAAATTATTCCTCACCGTCACCCCTTTCTTCTGATTGATTGTATTGAGGAATTAGAGCCGGGAATTCGGGCTGTGGGATATAAATCCGTTACTTACAATGAGCCGTTTTTTGCCGGTCATTTTCCACAGGAACCGGTAATGCCCGGAGTTCTCATTGTGGAAGCTCTTGCTCAGACCGGGGCGGTTGCCATACTGGGGCTGGAGGAGAATAGAGGGAAAATCGCTTACTTTGGCGCTATTAACAACGCTAAATTTAAGCATAAAGTGGTCCCGGGAGATCGTCTTCGGCTGGAGTGTGAGATCATCAAGCAGAAAGGCCCGGTAGGCGTGGGGAAAGCCACTGCCACTGTGGACGGTAAGGTTGCGGTATCTGCAGAATTGACATTTATGATTGGTTAGGAGAAAGCCATGTTTCAGAAAATTTTGATTGCCAACCGGGGCGAGATAGCGGTCAGGATTATCCGGGCCTGCAGGGAAATGGGAATTAAAACAGTTGCAGTGTATTCAGAGGCAGATAAAGATGCCCTTCATACCCTTTTGGCGGATGAGGCAATCTGTATTGGCCCTGCGCCTTCTGCACAGAGTTATCTGAATATGGAGCGGATTCTGACTGCCACAGTGGCCATGAAAGCAGACGCCATCCATCCGGGTTTTGGCTTCCTCTCTGAAAATGCCCGGTTTGCGGAACTTTGCGGGAAGTGCAATATTACCTTTATCGGACCATCCGCAGAAATTATTAACAAGATGGGAAATAAATCTGAGGCCAGAAAAACTATGATGGAGGCCGGGGTGCCGGTAGTTCCGGGCACAAAGGAGCCGGTATTTGCGGTAGAAAAAGGACTGGAGCTTGCTAAGGAAATTGGGTTCCCGGTAATGATTAAGGCTTCCTCAGGCGGAGGCGGAAAGGGCATGAGGGTTTCCTGGGGAGAGGATGATTTTACCATGAATTTTCAAAATGCCCAGCAAGAGTCCATAAAGGGATTTTCCGATGATACTATGTATATTGAGAAATATATCGAACAACCCAAGCATGTGGAAATCCAGATTATGGCGGATAAATTTGGAAATGTGATCCATTTAGGGGAACGGGACTGCTCCATCCAGAGGAGACACCAGAAGGTTTTAGAAGAATCTCCCTGCGCCGCCATTTCTCAGGAATTGAGAGAAAAGATGGGCGCTGTTGCAGTTTGTGCGGCCAAGGCAGTTGGTTATGAAAATGCGGGAACGATTGAGTTCCTTTTAGATAAACATAAGAACTTTTATTTTATGGAAATGAATACCCGAATTCAGGTAGAGCACCCGGTTACAGAGATGGTTTCCGGTTTGGATTTGATTAAGGAACAGATTCTGGTAGCAGCAGGGGAACCTTTAAGCCTTACCCAGGATCAGGTGGAATTAAAAGGCCATGCTATCGAATGCCGGATTAACGCAGAGAATCCCCAGAAAAATTTTATGCCCTGTCCGGGACGAATTACCAATGTCCATGTGCCGGGGGGCAACGGAGTTCGGGTGGATACCCACATTTACAGCGACTATCAAGTGCCGGCCAATTATGATTCTATGTTATTAAAGTTGATTGTACACGGCAAAGACAGAGAAGAGGCCATTGCCAAGATGCGTAGCGCTCTGGGGGAATTGGTTATTGAAGGAATTGATACGAACCTGGATTTTCAATATGATATTTTAAATAATCCGGCATTTGAAGAGGGGAAAACGGATACGGATTTTATTCCCGCCTATTTTCCGGAATATTGTAAGTAAGGAAGCATGCTATGTTAAAGGATATGTTTAAAAAAACTTATACGCGGATTGATACCAAGTATCGGTCTTCCAAATCTGAGGAAGAGCCCAATATTCCGGAAGGATTATGGCGCAAATGCAACAAATGCAGCCAGCCCATTTATGTTGAGGATGTAAAGAACAATTATTATGTCTGTCCCAAGTGCGGCGGTTATTTCCGCGTCCACGCCCGCAGAAGGATTGAGATGATTGTGGATGAAGGAACCTTTGAGGAATGGAATAGGGATATGGAATTTTCCAATCCATTGGATTTTCCGGGATATGAAAAAAAGGTTTTGGCCGCCAGAGAGAAAACCGGGCTCAGTGAGGCGGTAGTAACCGGAAAAGGCAATATTGGCGGACATCCGGCAGTAATTGGCGTGTGTGATTCCAGATTTTTGATGAGCAGTATGGGATATATTGTGGGGGAGAAAGTTACCCGTGCTGTGGAGCGGGCTACGAAAGAAAAGCTTCCGGTAATTTTCTTCGTCTGTTCCGGAGGAGCCAGAATGCAGGAAGGCATGGTTTCCCTGATGCAGATGGCAAAAACATCCGCGGCTTTAAAACGCCATCAGCAGGCAGGACAGCTTTATGTTACAGTTTTGACGGATCCTACCACCGGCGGCGTTACGGCCAGCTTTGCAATGCTGGGAGATATTATTCTGGCAGAGCCTAAAGCGCTGATTGGGTTTGCAGGTCCCAGAGTCATTGAACAGACCATAGGGCAGAAGCTTCCGGAAGGATTTCAGAGGTCAGAATTTTTATTAGAGCATGGCTTTGTAGATAAGATTGTGGAGCGCCATGAACTAAAAGATACCTTAGTAAAAATTCTTCGGATTCATGAAAATACCGGTAATAAGGTGTCTTTCAGAATGGCAGAGGTTTTTGATAATTTGACTGCAATTTCTGCAAAAAAGGACTATACCGGAAAAACTCCCTGGGACACAGTAATTCTTTCCAGAAAGTCGGATCGCCCTACAGCCCTGGATTATATTGAAAATATTTTTGATGACTTTATGGAGTTTCATGGGGACCGGTATTTTAAGGATGACGGCGCTGTTGTAGGCGGTATTGCCACGTTCCATGGAATTCCGGTTACAGTAATCGGACAGCAAAAAGGGCGCAATACCAAGGATAATATTAAACGTAATTTTGGCATGCCATCCCCGGAAGGTTACCGGAAAGCCCTTCGCCTGATGAAAGAGGCAGAGCAGTTTCACCGTCCGGTGGTATGTTTTGTAGATACTCCAGGGGCATTTTGCGGCCTTGAGGCAGAGGAACGGGGACAGGGAGAGGCCATTGCCCGCAACTTGTTTGAAATGTCCTCTGTCAAGATTCCGGTACTTTCTATCGTAATTGGCGAAGGCGGCAGTGGAGGAGCTTTGGCAATGGCAATGGCAAACCAGGTATGGATGCTGGAAAACAGCATATATTCTGTGCTTTCCCCGGAAGGTTTTGCTTCTATCCTGTGGAAAGACAGCAAAAAAGCTCCGGAAGCAGCCAGAGTCATGAAAATGACAGCCAGAGATTTAAAGGAATTAAATATAATTGAGCATGTAGTGCCGGAAAGGGATCCGGCCAGTATGGAGAATCTTTCTGAAATAGCGGCAGAGATAGATACTGCCATGAGGGTATTTTTCAACGAATATCAGGGAATAACCGGAGAAGAGGCGGCGGCTCTTCGCTATGAAAGGTTTAGGAGAATGTAAGATATGGGAAAATATAGTCCATTGCGAATCGGAGATTTAGTTGTAGAAAATCCAGTTATTCAGGGCGGTATGGGTGTTGGAATCAGCCTTTCCGGCCTTGCCGGCGCAGTGGCAAAGGCCGGGGGAATGGGGATTATTTCCACGGCGCAGATTGGGTTTCAGGATCCGGAATTTGAGGCAGATCCAGAAGAAGCCAACTTACGCGCGATTGCCACAGAATTAAAAAAGGCCCGTGAAATTGCAGGATTCGATAGTGAGTCGTTAAAACCTGTTATAGGATTTAATATTATGGTTGCCACGAAAAATTATGCCAATTATGTACGGGCAGCAGTTCTTGCCGGGGCGGATATTATTATTTCCGGCGCAGGACTCCCCATTCCTTTACCGGAATATGTGAAGGGCAGCAAAACCAAAATTGCCCCAATTGTTTCCTCAGCAAAGTCTGCATCGGTTATTTGCCGTATGTGGGACAGAAAGTACCAACGCTTCCCTGATATGGTAGTAATTGAGGGGCCTTTGGCAGGAGGACATCTGGGATTTTCCAGAGAGGATTTGAGAAAATACGGGGCAGATACAGCGGATGTACCGTCAACTTACCGTCAGGCCTCCTATGACCAGGAGATTTATAAGATTAAAGAAATAATATCCCAGTATGAGAAAAAATATAATTGTAAGATCCCGGTGATCAGCGCCGGGGGAGTGTTTGCCAAAGAAGACATGGAGCATCATATGGGACTTGGGGTAGATGGAGTTCAGGTGGGAACCCGGTTTGTTACAACTGAAGAATGTGACGCTCCCTTACCTTACAAACAGTCCTATATAAATGCCAAAAAAGAGGATATTATAATCGTAAAAAGCCCGGTTGGCATGCCTGGCCGGGCTATCAAAAATCCTTTTATAGAAAAGATATTAAGGGAAAAAGAAAAGATTACCCACTGCTTTTGCTGCCTGGAGCACTGCAATCCGGCAGAAATTCCTTACTGCATCACCAGAGCGCTGATCCGCGCTGCCAAAGGCCAGGTAGAAGACGCCTTGCTGTTTTGCGGAGCCAATGCTTACCGCTGCCACGAAATTGAGACAGTGGAAGAGGTGATAAAGGATTTGTGCGGCTAGTATATAACAAACCCCAGCCAGATTGTGACAAAATTGATTTCACATTCTGGCTGAGGTTTTTTTAATCTTTGGAAACATAGGTTTCTCTTTCTACCAATTTGGCAGAGAGGACAATTCGCTCCAGAGCCTCTTCTCCGTTAAGAAGAGTCATCAAAGTATCAATGGCAGTATTGCACATAAATTCGATCCGATTGTCAATACTGGTAAGGTAAGGGGTACAGCATATAGCATAGTCGGAATTGTTAAAACCAATAACAGGAACAGACAAGCCGGCGGTATTTAATGCCTGTAAAGCTCCAACCGCTAAAATATCATCTGCAGACAGGACCGCATCAATCTTATATCCCTTTTCAATAAGTCTTTCGATTTGCTGCTTGGCGCTCATCAACTCATGGGTATCCAGGGGAACCTGAATACAAGAACATTTCTCTGTCAAATTACAATCATAGATAGCTTTTAAAAACCCTTCCCGCTTCTGTCTGGCGCTGTAGGTAATATTATCTTCCAGAAAGTAAATGCTGCGGCAGCCTTTTTTATATAAATCCATAACAAGATTGTAAACGGCATTTTTTTCATCACAGGAAATATTATAAACGCCGGGAACATTCACATATCCATTAATTACAATAATGGGAATTTGCTTTGCTACGGCAGTATAGGTCTCCAAATCGTTTTCATCTCCACAGGAAGATCCGATGGTAAAAATAGCATCTACCTGTTTTGCGGTAAGCAGGTCAAAAATTTTTTTACTGTAGGGGCGGTATCCCCCGGTGCAGCACAAAAGAGAATCAAATCCATTACTTCGAAGCAAATGCTCTAATATAGAAACCACTTTTGCATGGTTAATATCATTCATTTCCGGGCATAGGATTCCAATGGTTCTGGTAGACTTTGCATTTAATCCCCGGGCAAAAATATTTGGGGTAAAATGATTTTCTGCCATAACCGCAAGGACTTTTTCTCTGCTTTTCTGGCTTACAGCAGGCTGGTTGTTAATGACCCTGGACACGGTAGCAACAGAAACACCGGAAAGCCTGGCGATGTCTTTAATATTCATAAAATAATCCTTTCTCAACAAAACCTCGTCAAGTGTTCACATTATATCACAGATTTTCCAGATACGTAAAGCAAAAAGGAACAAGAAAAATAAAAAAATGTAACTAGTAACAATATATAATAAAAAATGATTAGGCAATATAGATAAAAAGTACAGAATAATTCTGTAAAAATAGTAAAAATAACAAAAATATCTTGACAACCTATAAGAAAAGGCGTATAAGTAAAATATACTATTTGTAACTAGTTACAATAAGCAAGCAAAAGGAGGGGCGCTATGGAAATGCTGGAGGTTCAAAATCTGACAAAAAGCTTCGGGACCAATCAGGTTTTGAAAGGAGTTAACACAACGGTAAAAAAGGGGGAAGTGGTTTGTGTAATTGGTCCCAGCGGTTCAGGAAAAAGTACATTTTTAAGATGTATTAACAAACTGGAGATTCCCAGTGGAGGTCATATTTACTTTGAAGGCGTGGATATGGTGGGAAAAGGAGAAGAGGTTGATAAAAAAATCCAGCAGCTGGGTATGGTATTCCAGCAATTTAATTTATTCCCTCATATGACAGTTTTGGATAACATTACCATGGCGCCTGTTCGGGTGAAAAAGATTCCTAAGGCAGAAGCAGAAGCCAGGGCTTCTGAATTGTTAAAACTGGTAGGACTGGAGGAGAAGGCCAAGGCTTATCCTGGAAATTTGTCAGGCGGCCAGCAGCAGAGAATCGCAATTGCAAGAGCTCTTGCCATGGATCCGGAAGTTATGCTGTTCGACGAACCTACAAGCGCACTGGATCCGGAGATGGTAGGAGAAGTATTAGAGGTTATGAAAAGCCTGGCTCAAAAAGGAACGACTATGATTGTTGTAACTCATGAGATGGGATTTGCAAGAGAAGTTAGTGACAGAGTTCTTTTTATTGATGAAGGGATCATTATGGAAGAGGGAAATCCTAAAGATTTCTTTTCTAATCCCACTAATGAGAGGCTAAAACGATTCTTAAAAAAGGTATTGTAAGATGATTCGAAATAAGAAAATTCTTCCCAGCAGCCAGGAATACGCCAATTTGCCTTTTAAATTTTTTTTAAAGGGTATTAAGGAGAGAGGATTTCAATGCGCGGAGATATGGGGCGGAGTTCCTCATTTTTATACGGATTGTTATGGAACAGGAAATTTTGCTACTCAAAAAAAACTGTTTAAAGAATATGGTATCACTCCAATTATTTACCGCCCGGAAAAGTACGGATACTCTTTGTGTGCGGAAAAGGGAACCATTCTTCGGGAAGCTTCAATGGATTATTATTGCTATTGTGCGGAAGCAGCAGAGCAAATCGGGGCGTCTGTTCTGGCAGTAGAGGTTACAGGAGGGCTTCGGGACCTGGGAAGGCCAAGACTTCGGGAATTAGCGTCGGACGGACTGAGAAAGATTGCCCGAATTTGCGAGAATTATAAGGTTACCCTTATCTGGAGGACTGGCAGAGAGGAAGATGGAAGCGCGGCCATAAACTTAGAAGAGGCCAAAGAACTTTATGATATGACAGAAGATGGTCAAATCTGTTCTGGAATTGAGCTGGATATAAAAAGTTTTGCACAATTAAATGGATGCGCCGCTTTATGGTTTGATGTATTTGGGGAAGAGATAAAGTATGTCAACGGCCTTTGGGGAAAAGATTCTTTTGCAGAACAGATTTTGCAGCAGGGCTACCAGGGATTTTTGGGGTTGGGACATACGGGAGGGAGACTTTTGTGATGGCAGATCTTTCATGGAATCAGGTGGCGGCTATGAATCAGCATTATCGAAGCTGGTCTTTTCCCTACTTTTTGCAGCAGCAACAAAAGCTGGGAATTGAGAGTCTGGAGCTGTGGCTGGGTCCGCCCCACTTTTATCTGGATCGACTGCGGTATGAGGATTGTAAACATATCCGAAAGATGATTAAGGAATATGGAATTACGCCTGTTTCTGTAACTAGTTCCAGCTTCGCATGGCAATTTCAGTATGCCAGTCCGGATAGAGAAGCTTATCAAAAAGGCAAGGATTATTTTAAAAATGGGATTAAAGCTGCAGCCGAACTGGGAGCAAAAATTATGACAGTCAACTCTGGGTGGGGATATGATCAGGAGACAGAGAGAGAACAGTTTGCCCGCGCTGTGGAGGCCCTTGGTGAATTAGCGGAGACCGCCGGAGAACAGGGAATTATCCTGACGCTTGAGTCCCTGACATCTTTGGAATCTCACATAGGAGATACTCTGGAAAAGGTAAAAACAATCTGGGCAGCCATTAATCATAAAAATCTGAAAATCATGGTGGATACAGTGGCGATGGGGTATCAAAACGAAACTCTTGAGGATTGGTTTCATGCCTTTGGGGAACATCTGGTTCATATGCATTTTATTGATATGGATCGGGATATTCAGACGGATGATCACCTTGTGTGGGGGGATGGGGGATTTGCTCTGGACAGGATGATAGAAATTTTAAAGCAATATCATTATCAAGGCTATCTGGTACAAGAAATTGCAGCGGATCGGTATAAATTGGATCCGAAGGAGGCAGACAGCCAGGGAATAAAGAAACTTCGAAAGTATTTCAAATAATATACTTTTGGTGGATAAAGGTAATTTTTAGTGGATAAACAAAAAGGAGAATGAAAATTATGAGGAAAACAGCAAGAATAATGGCAGTATTGACAGCAGCTATGATAACCGTTTCGTTAACCGCATGTTCCGGAGAAAATGTAGCGTCAACGACTGCTGCTCCACAAACGACCGCCGGATCTGGGGCTGGTGTTACTGAAGCAGAGACAGAAAAGAAGGAAGAAGCTTCCCAAGATGACTCTTTACAGAAAGTAATGGAAGCAGGAAAGATCAGGGCCGGAGCAGAAGGAAACTGGAATCCTTTTGTCTATAATGATATGAACGATAATGGAAAATTAAAAGGATATGATGTAGAAATCGTTGAGGAAATCGCAAGAAGAATGGGAGTAGAGGTAGAGTGGAGCATCGCCAGCAAATGGGACGGCGTTATTGCAGGACTCCAGGCAGATCGCTATGATGTGGTATTTTGCGGCGTTACCAAGGCAAATTTAGCCAGCGGCGCAGATTTAATCGGAACGATTGCTTATCGGGAGGATCCAATTGTTCTGGTCATATCCGATGAAAATACGGAGATCAAGGGCTGGGAAGATCTTCAGGGGAAACTCAGTGGAAATGCACTGACCGGAGACTATGGAGCAATTGCAAGATCTTACGGGGCAGAGCTGACAGACGCTTCCCTGGATCAGTCTATGGAACTGCTGCAGCAGAAAAGAATAGATTGCCATGTAAATTCTCAGATTGCATTTAATACCTATATGAGAGAAAAACCAGATGCAAAGGTTCATGTAGTGGATACGTATGTACCGGAGGATCCTACAGACTCTGAGATTTACGGAATGTTGACCAGCGATAAAACTGCTTTAAGGGATAAGATGAATGAAATTCTCCAGGAAATGCTGGATGATGGTTACTGCAAGGAATTGGCAGTAAAATACTTTGGTCAGGAAGTAGCAGATAATATTAATGTATATAAATAGTTAACCTTATGAAAAGGGGGAGTTGACAGATGGGCAGGATATTGGGAATATTGGCTGATTCATTTTGGCCTTTGATGAAAGCAGGTTTGCTTACAACTGTGCCACTGACATTGATTTCATTTGTGTTGGGCATGGTAGTGGCATTTATTGTAGCAATGATGAGACTGTCAAAAATAAAAGTGCTGTCCTTAATCGCTCAGTTTTACGTATGGGTAATCCGGGGGACTCCGCTGCTGGTGCAGTTGTTTGTAATCTTTTACGGCCTCCCAAGAATCGGTATTGTATTTTCTCCTTTCGTATCAGCAGTAATTGGTCTGGTAATCAGCGAAGGAGCTTATAACTCTGAGATTATCCGGGCCGCTCTCCAGTCTATTCCAAAAGGACAATGGGAGGCCAGCCATGCATTGGGACTGAAAAAAATCCAGACACTGACATTCGTAATCGTTCCCCAGGCAGCGCTGATTGCAGTTCCTTCCCTGGGAAACATGTTTATCAGTTTGTTAAAAGATACCTCTTTGACCGCAATTTTAACGGTAAGAGAAATTTTCCAGATCGGCCAGCAGATTGTAGCAATGACTTTTGAGCCTTTATGGCTGTATCTGGAAGTTGCAGTAGTTTACCTGATTTTCAGCTCTATTTTAAGCAAACTTCAGGGAATTTTGGAGAAGAAACTTGGAAAGCATATGATTAACACCAACACAGAAAAGAAAACAGCCTAATTTTAGAAGGGAGCAAGTATGGGAATTATTAAATATCAAAAAAAAGATCAGATGGTAATGACGGATTTGGGAAACGGCATCCGGCGGGCAGACATGCTGCCGGGAATGGTAGATGGAGTGTATACATATAAGTGTCAGGTGGATGCCGGGACCGTTGTAAATTTGGAAACTTTTGGGGAAAGAACTCAAATCTATTATTTTACCAAAGGCAAGGGGTTCGTGGTTACGCCCAATAAAGCATTTAATATCGAAGAACCGTCAGTATTTATTCCAAACATGGATTTAGAGACAAATGAACTCCACGCGGTAACAGATATGGAATTCTTGCAGTTGGTATGTGTAATGCAGCCGGAAGACAAGGAAAAATTCCAGAAATGGCATATTTCCCTGCCCAGATTTAATCCAATCAGCAACTGTATTCAATATATTGAAGGCTTCCGGCCGGAGGCAATCAAGGCATATTCTATTTTGGATACGGATTTTCTTACCAGAATGACCATGGGGGCAATTATTGGGAAAGGCCCTAATGCGGCAAAACCCCACAGCCACCACAACCTGTATCAATGGTATTACGGAATGGAGGAAACCAGATTTATCTACCGTGCTGCAGGAGAGGAAATTGAGTTGACGGAAGGAGACTGGGCATTTATCCCTGCCAACATCGAACATGCCATTGAAGTGAAAGAAAATGAGCAGGTTAATTACGTTTGGTTTGAGATTGAATTAACGAAAGAGGAATTAGAAGGGGGAAAGGAAAATGGCCATTGATATTGCAAAAAAGGATCAGATCCAGTTGAATTTTTGTAACGGGTATGCTCAGACGGAAGTGTTAAAGGATGTTTATCCTCTGGTAAAGACCTATAAATGTGTGATTAAAGCCGGGAACAGGATTACTCCTGAGACGTTTTCCAACAAGATTCAGGTATTCAGCTTTGTAAAGGGAACCGGTTATATCTGCGGAGAGAAAGAAGCTTATAATATTAAAGAATTAAGCTTTTATATTCCAAACTTTGACAAAGAAACTTTCTCTATTTATGCGGCAGAGGATTTGGAAATTGCTCTGTGGATCGTGGATATGCTGGAATCTGATGTGATTGCTTATGAGGATACCCACATGGTGCTGCCCAGTTTTAAGACTTTTTCTCAGCTGGAGCCTTACGATCAGAGCTGCAAGGGCCCCCACACTCAGAGCTGGACAGTTATAAACGATGGAAATTTGGCAAGAGTCCTGATGGGAATTGTAAAGGCAGAGGGAGAAGGCACGAAAGAAAGAGGACATGGAGAAGTAGCACAGTGGAACTACACTCTGCCGGGCTCTGATTTTATTTTTACGGTTGAGGATGAGTCTGTGCATCACGAGGAACATGAGTTCAGCTATGTAAAAGCCGGGCTGGATCATTCCTTAGTGGCAAAACCAGGCAAATCTGTAGGATACATATGGTTTGAACATTATGTAGAAGAGAAAAAAATAGTTCCGCAGCATTATGAGAGCAATTAAATGAAAATGAAAGAAAATAAGGGACAAGGGCTAATAAAAAAATTTCTAAGGTTTATTGTGCCATCAATCCTTTCAATGTGGATATTTGCCTTTTATACCATTGTGGATGGTTTCTTTGTGGCAAAAGGGGTTGGGCCGGAGGCCCTGGCAGCAGTTAATCTGTCCATGCCTTTTAACAATTTTGTATTTGCAGTGGGGCTTCTGTTTGCAACAGGAGCCTCTACTATGATTTCCTTTTCATTAGGAAGGGGAAATCTTAAGGAAGCCAGGGAGATCTTTAGCCGGAATCTGGCAGTTGTGACAATTTTGGGGCTGCTGATTACAATGGCTGTATTGTTTAATCTGGAAACGGTGGCAGTCTTTTTAGGAGCAACGGACATGACTCTGGAGTATGTAAAGAGTTATGTGAGCTGGATTGCTGTTTTTGCCGTCTTCTTTATTGTTTCCTATAATCTGGAAGTTCAGGTGAAAGCAAATGGAGCGCCTCATGTGACAGCCATTGGCGTTGCCTCCTGCGGAATCACCAATGTGGTTCTGGACTATTTGTTTGTGATGAAAATGGGGATGGGAATTGACGGGGCCGCGTTGGCCACCGGATTATCCCAGGTGATTTCTGCTTCTATTTTCCTCATTTATTTTGCAACCCACAGGGAAAAACTTCGGATTCAAAGATTTTCATGGAAGTTTGGAATCTACAAACAGATCATCAAAATCGGTATCCCCAACTGTTTTATGGAACTTGGCGGCGGTCTTACAATTTTCCTGTTTAATGCTTTTATTTTAAGAGTAGTCGGGGAAGAAGGAATTATCTGTTACACAGTGTTGGCTTATATCTTTACTTTTGCAGGAAATACCATGTCCGGTATTACCCAAGGATGCCAGCCTCTTATCAGTTTTTTCTGCGGAGCCGGACAACAGGAAAAGTTTCAAACAATTTTGCGGTATGGGGTTATTACAGTATTTCTGCTTTCTACATTCATGGTATTAGGGATTCAACTGGCCCCTCAGGCTTTGGTAACAGTCTTTTTAGAAAGGGAAAATGCAGGATTATTTGACTATACCGTAGCAGCCCTGCGGCTTTATTGTCTGTCATTTTTTATTATGGGATACAATATATTAATCAGCGGCTTTTTTACTGCGATTGACAAATCCGGCTATTCTTTTTTCATATCCATATGCAGAAGCTTTGTGCTGCTGTTTGTTTCTCTGGCAGTAATGTCCAGGTTGTTTGGAGAAAATGGTATCTGGCTGGCATCTCTGGTATCAGAGGGGATGTGTCTGGCAGTAACGGTTTCATTTTATAGGGATTGGAAAAAGCGGGGGGCTGAGGTTTGACAATGTTTGGTCAGCCGGTCATGGATTTTATTGTAAGGCAGGGTTTTGTGGTGGTGGAGGCGGGGGCCGAGAAAGAAAATGTAAGGCAGCTTCCATCACCATAAAATGTTTTCGTACCGCTATACTCTCCATTATTGATGAAAACCTCGCAGGTACGGCGATCCATAAAAATCTCTAGCTTCAGACATTTTACAGGTGTGGTACAGAACCGGACAGACTGGCTGGCAACACCCTTAGTGACAAATTCAATGATTTCGCTTCTGCTGATAAGGTCAAATGACGCGCCATCTCTTCTTTCATTCAGGTGAATACTAAAATCACAGGGAGCTGAGAATTCCAGGCAGGCATAATAAGAAGAATCCGGAAGAGGGATTTTGGCGGACTCAGTAAAATCTTTAAATATTACTTGGCCAAGCAAAGAATATACTTCCTTTGCCGGAGCAAAAAGCAGCTTTTGCTTATCAAATCGCAGCTCTCTTGGAAGACTCATACTTCCATAGATACTATTTTGTGTAACCTGATGTTCATTATAAAAATCTGAAATCCAGCCCAGCGCAAGCCTGCGGTTTAAACGAGAAAAAGACTGAACAGCATAAAGATTTCCTCCAAAGTCCAGGAGTTTTTCGGCTTCCGGATAAAAGTGTGATCCATCAAAATTTCCGACATAATAGTGAACGGTATCTTTTCTTCCCATCTCATCAACGTGTCTCATTTTTGAGACAATCAATATAAATTTCCCATTCATTTCAAAAAAATCCGGACACTCAAAGGCAATGGTATCTGCGGATTCTTCCAGATAGAGTATGCCGTTATATTTCCATTGAATCAAATCCTGTGATTGATACAGAAGGACAGCTGGATTGTTTTTGTATGCAGATCCTAAAACCATGTACCAGGATTCTTCGTACCGGAAAATCTTCGGATCACGGATATCCGAAGAGACTCCGGGTTCTGGCTGGCCGGAAACAATAATAGATTCTTTAGAAAAATGAATCATGTCTCTGGAGGTTACCAACACCTGATACTCTTTTTTAATCTTTCGGTCAGAGACAGGTCCTATATGCCTGGTGAAAAATAATTTGACGTGATCTGAAAAAGACAGAGCGCTCCCTGACCAGGCTCCTCCGCGGAAATTACAGCCGTTCATGATCTCATCCTGTGGTTCAAGGGCTACAGGAAGATGGCGCCAGTGGAGCAGATCTTCACTTACAGCATGTCCCCAGTACATGCAGCCGGGTTCAGGAGCATAAGGGTGAAATTGATAAAACATATGGTAATGTCCCTGATACCAGCAGAGCCCATTGGGATCGTTCATCCAGTTTTTATATGGAGTAAAATGGCAGATTTCCTGGTGAAAACTCTGTTTTTTTATATTGTCTTCATGGAAGACCACACCATCACGGATTACAGTCTCTGGTTCGTAAGTATAGCATAGACAAAGCTCCAGATTCTTGTAAGAGATATCATATTTGGTGTTAGGCGCAAGGACTGCTTTTAAATGAGTCAAAGGTCCATAAGGGGCGGATAATATCTGCCTTTTTTCTTTGTCAGATTGCAGAAGGATCTCATGTGAATCCAAATTTATGATGCGAATAAAAAATTCGATTATTGCTGTTTTCTCTGTGATTATTACCATAATTAGCTCCTTATTTTTGAATTGAATGGAAAAAATATGTTAACAGCCCCTTGACTTTAAAATAATTATATGATAAATTACAGATAAAGTCAAATAATTATTAAATAATTCTCCAAAATAAAATTAGAAAATTTTCTGGAAAAACTTTTCCGAATGTCAAAAACATTGTATAATAGAAATCAAAAAGCACGATTAGAAAAGTTTAGGAGGCAATGGATTATGGCATCGATTAAAGAAGTAGCAGAGAAGGCGGGAGTATCCCTTCCAACCGTTTATAAGGTGTTCAGCAATACATATAGTACCAGCGATAATGTACAGGAGCGGGTTTTGGCAGCGGCCAAGGAGCTTGGCTATGTCCATAAGGTTTCCGCAATAAAACAGGTTCCCACCGGCAGGAGCAAAGTAATTGGACTGGTAATTACAGATTCTGCGGCATTAAATGGCTTTTATAATTTTATTGTAAGAGAGTTAGTAAATGAATTAGATCGCTCCGGTTACAGGTTGATTACTATGTATACAGAAAAAGATACCATCAGTGAGAGAGATGCCATTGAGATCATGGTTGATCGGAAGGTAGACGGTCTGATCCTTACGCCTGCTTCCAAGGAACGGATTGAAATTGTAGATCGTCTGATTACCACCAGGTTTCCACTGCTTCAGCTCTTTAACCATGTTTATCCAGAGTTGGATACCCTGCTATTTGATGATGAGAGAGGAACAAACCTGGCGGTAAAAAATTTGATTCAATGCGGCCATGAAAAGATTATGCTGCTGTCCCGCCGATCACGCCATAACCGTGCAGCCGGATATCGGAAGGCTTTTGATGAAATGGGCCTGTCATTTATTCCTGATATGATAAAAGAATATGCATATGATAATAGCGTAAAAGAAATGATTAAGCAGCATATTACAGCGATGAAGCCAACCGCAATCATTAGTGTAAGCGAAGGAATCAGTGTTTGTACCATCCAGGCGTTAAAGGAGCTAAACTTGGGATTTCCGGAAGATATGAGCCTGGTTGCCTATGACGACTTTCCATGGCTTGCTGCCAGTGGAATATCAGCTGTCTCCCATCCTTTTGAATCACTGGGGAAATTGGCTTCCCAGCTAATTTTAAACCGGGTTGCAGAGTATCCCCAAACCAGAGGTGGGGAGCCAGTTACCCTGGTATTGGATCCGATGCTGGTTACCCGGGATTCTATAAAGGTTTTAAGATAAAAATTATGGATTGTTTTACTTCCGGGCGCGCGCCGGTAAGTTTAATGATAAATGGCAGATGTAAAATGAAAGGAGAACTATCATGAAAAGGGTAAAGCTAATATCAATTACTACTGCATTTATCCTGACACTTAGTGCAGTGACTGGATGTGGTGCAGCCAATGAAGGAAAAACAAATCCTGAAACAACAACAGCCGTGGCAGATAATGCCGGTTCCGATATCAGCGCCGCTCAGACAACAGAGGAGAAAAAACCGGTGACCATTACTTTTGCAGAACATGTACCGGATGTTGAGACACAGGCCCCAAATATCTGGAAAACAGCACAGGCTTTTATGGAGAAAAATCCTCATATAACCATTGAGATTACAGGAGCAGCCGCCAATGATCACGTAAATAATATGTTGATGGCGGCACAGAGTGACACATTGCCGGATATCTTTTGGATGAGAAGAGGATATGCGGTACAGATGGCAGAACAGGGATATCTTTCTGATTTGTCGCCAATGATTCAGGCAAACCCTGAGTTTGAAGCCGGTTTCCTGCCAGGCATGCTGGAGGTAGTTAAGGTAAATGACGGAATTTATGGAATTCCCTGTGAACTCCAATGTAATGGAATTTGGTACAATAAGGAGATTTTTGAAAGATATAATCTTGAGATCCCAACAACCTTTGAAGAATATGTCCATTGCGCTGAGATTCTTAATGCTGAGGGAATTCCGCTTATTGCCAAAGGCATGAAGAATAATATGGTTTGGTCCTTCCAGACAATGCTTTGCCGCTTTGGATATTATGACAAAGTGGATGCAATCCTGGCAGGGGAAGAAAAATGGAATAATCCTGATTTTTTGAGACTTTATGAGCATATTGCAGAGCTTCGGGATGCAGGGGCTTTTCCGGATAATACCAATGTTATTGAATACTGGAATGCTGTGGAAATGTTCCTGGGAGGAGAGGCGGCAATGCTTGATTCCGGCCTGTGGGATACTACCAAGGTACAAAACAGCGATATTATGGAGCAATCAGGATTTACCTGGGGACCAGTATTTACTGACGGTGTGGGGAATCAGGAAGTTTCTATGAAAGCTGTGGGTCATCCATTTGTTGTATCAAAAAAGGCAGAGGAGGATCCGGACAAGTATGCTGCAATTATGGAATTTCTGCAGTTTATGTATGGAGAAGAGGGAAGCCGGATTATGATTCAGGAGACACAATCTATACCGATTACGAACTACCAGATCGATGTGGATGAAGAGGCTTATCCCGTTTTCAGTATGATGGTTGATATGATTCACGATGATTGGGAGAGTCCGGCTCTCTGCCCGGATTACTACCTTCCCATAGAGATGTATGCACCGCTTTCTGACAGTATTGCCGGGGTAATTACCAATGTTTATACACCAGAGCAGGCTCTGGATTATCTGGACAAGATGATGAAAGATACAAATAGCTATATAAAATAAAAAAGAGGGGAGTTTTTATGTACTGGTTTAGTAAACGCTGGATTAAAGTAGTGATGATTGTTCCTACATTATTGATTTTTTCAGCATATATGGTAATCCCGATAGGAGTTTCCCTCTACTACTCTTTTACGGATTTTAATGGTCTGGGAAAAGCAAGATGGGTGGGACTGGCTAATTATCAGGCTCTGTTTGGAGATGCCGATTTCCTGATATCATTGAAAAATTCTATGATTGTATTTATTATGGCGGTATGTGTGCTTTTACCATTATCTTTTTTCTTGTCATTACTATTTAACCGGGCATTTAAAGGCAATACATTTGTCAAAGGTATTGCCTTTGCTCCCAACATTGTAGCACCGGTTCTCATTGGACTTATGTGGGTATTTATTCTGGATCCCAAGACAGGACTTTTCAATGCGCTGCTTCGTGCCATAGGTTTGGAAGAACATTGGCAGCAGGAATGGATTGGCGGTCAGGCGTTGACACCCTATATGGTGGGAATTGTGTTTATCTGGCAGAAGCTGGGATTCCATGCGACGATTTTTCTCTCAGGATTGAAAATGATTCCGGGAGAGATCTATGAGGCGGCTTGGGTGGACGGAGCAAATAAATGGCAAGCTATGACCAGAATTACCCTTCCTTTGATCCGTCAAACCATACTGATCAATATCGTTTTGGCAATTACTGCAAGCTTTAAAGTTTTTGAGCTGGTTCTCCAGCTTACCGGCGGCGGTCCGGCTCATGTGTCGGAGCTGATGGTTACCTATATGTATTACAACACATTTACCAGCGCCCGTTTTGGATATGGTATGTCCATTGCGGTAATCGCATTTTTACTTTCAGCGGTAATGTCATTTGCCTGTATGCAGATTGTAAATAAGGAGAGTGAGTAGTATGAAAAAGAACAGGTTATCTTCTTATATAACAACTGCTGCCACTTGGCTGGTATCAGCAGTTTTGGCCATTCCGTTTCTTTGGATGATCTTGCTTAGTTTTAAAACCGATTCGGAGATTGCCCTTGATCCATTTTCCATTCCGGAAACTTTTATGCCGGATAATTACATCAGAGCGATCAAAACCCTGGATTTTCTGACTATGTACAAGAATACTCTGATTATTGCTGCCTTGACTCTGGTGATTGGAATCGTATTCCCTTTTATGTCGTCCTATGCTATCACCCGGCTGCAATTTCAATCAAAAACAATCAAAAATGGGATCTATAATTTTCTTATGATGGGGCAGATGATTCCAGTCTATATTTTGCTGTTTCCAATTTACCGGATGAATATTAACTTTGGCCTCAGCGGGAGATATTTGTCCATTGTATTGCCATTGGTTGCCACCAACATTGCTTTTAATACTTTGATGTTTTGTGGTTTTTTAAGAGATTTTCCTTCTGAGATGGAGGAGGCGGCAATTATTGATGGATGCAATCTGGGGATGCTTTGCACGAGAGTAGTGATCCCTATTATGAAACCAGTGATGACTACCACTGTTATCTTTAATATATTATATATCTGGAATGAATATCCGTTAACTGTAACAATGATAAAAAAACCGGCTATGTATACAATCTCCCTGGCGGCATCTATGTTTAAGGGACAGTACAGTACGGATATCAGCGCTTTGGTAGCCGGGACAATTTTAATTATTATTCCACAGCTGTTTTTCTATATTCTTTTTCAGCGGCAGATTATCGGCGGTATGACAGCAGGGGCCATAAAAGGATAAATCTATATGAAATTTAAGGGAATTTATGCGTATGAATAAACTGAATAATATTTTAGTGACTTTGCCATTGGACAAGGAACAAAAGGTGAAGATTGAGTCCGTCTCCCCGGCCAGTCAATTTATATACCGGCCAGCCAGTCAGGTGGAAGAGAGCGAAATCGGCAATTACGATGCAATATTGGGGAATGTTCCGGTTGAACTTCTAAAGCATGCAGAGCAATTAAAATGGAATCAACTGGGCGGAGTTGGAACGGAAGGGTATGACCAGCCTGGGGCAATGCCTGAGAAGGCAGTCCTTACCAATGCCGCGGGCGCTTATGGAAGAGCAGTAGCCGGACAGGCTTTTGGTATGCTTTGGACATTGATGAAGAAGCTGCACCTCTATCGGGATAACCAAAACAGGCATATTTGGAAACCTCTTGGCCAGGTTCAGAGTGTGGAAGGAAAGACGGCTTTGCTCTTAGGTTTTGGAGATATCGGGCGGACATTTGCATCATACTTAAAGCCGTTTGATGTTCATATTATTGGTGTAAATACCAGTGGCAAATCCCACCCGCTGGCTGACGAAATGTATACCCTTGCAGAACTTAACCAGCTGATCCCACAGGCAGATATTATCATGATTTCTCTTCCCGGAACCAGTAAGACGGAAAAAATAATGGGAAGAGAACAATTGAATTTGATGAAAGAAACCGCGATCTTACTGAATGTAGGGAGAGGAATGACAGTCGATTTGGATGCTCTTTGCCAGATTGCCGGGGAAGGAAGAATTTGGGGAGCAGGTCTGGATGTTTTGGCTATAGAGCCCCTTCCGGCTGGGCATCCGGCATGGACGAATCCCAATATATTAATCAGTCCTCATGTGGCCGGGGGTTTTTATTTGCCATATACCTTAGAGCAGGTAGTGGAAATTACCTGTAAAAATTTAAAAGCATATCAAGAAGGACAATTCATGCAAAATGTGATTGTTCAGGCATAGAAGGAGGAAGTATGGTTTCATTTGATTTGACTGGAAGGAAGGCAATTGTTACCGGCGGCGCTCAGGGACTTAGCAGAAAGATGGCAGAGGGTCTGATGGAAGCAGGGGCGGCGGTGGCAATCATTGACATCTCTCCAGAGCTGACAGAGACGGTAGCAGTATATGATAAAGCAGGATACTCTTGTTATGGGATTTTGGCAGATTTATCTGTACAGACCCAGCGGGAGAGGGCGTTTGAAGAGGCGGTCCAGGCTCTGGGCGGGATTGATATTCTGGTTAATGGAGCCGGAATTCAACGGCGGCATAAAAGCGAGGAATTTCCTTTGGAGGACTGGAATCTGGTTTTGGAAATTAATCTGACAGCTGTATTTTCCCTTTGTCAGTTAGCAGCCCGGGAATTTTTAAAACAGGGAGGCGGAAAAATTATCAATATTGCCTCTATGATTTCATTTTTTGGCGGTTATACCATACCTGCCTATGCGGCTAGTAAGGGAGGTGTCGCCCAGATTACCAAGGCATTTGCCAATGAGTGGGCTTGCCACAACATAAATGTAAATGCCCTTGCGCCAGGCTATATGGATACGGATATGAACCGTGCGCTCCTTGCCGATGAGGTGAGAAATCTGGAGATTACATCCAGAATTCCGGCTCATCGCTGGGGGACTGGAGAGGATATGAAGGGGCCGGTCCTTTTTCTGGCTTCGGAAGCATCCTCTTATCTAAATGGGGCAGTGATTCCGGTGGATGGCGGTTATTTATCGCGCTGACAGCTGTTACTGCTGAAAAGGATTTATAGAAGCCTCTAAAATCATTTTACTGATTACAGTTTTATGATTTTGGAGGCTTTTTAAAATTTTATTTAAGCTTTTTATCAGCAGGTAACGGTTACGCCGCAGGGATACTTGGTTTCATCAATAATGACGAACAGATCGTAAGTGCCGTTTAAACCGGCTTTGTTGATGCTGGTCTTGGTGATGCGCTCATCGGACTCTAGGAAGGTGCCGCAGCACATGGCCTTCCTGGATATGGCGGAGGTGGAGATGTAGTAGCGGTGTACTTCATCGCCCTGCTCTAGAAGCAGCATGACCAGTTGGCCTTTCTCAAATTTGGCGTGGAAGGTGAAACGGTCCTCCTCGTCCTCTATACGGGCCTCGCACTTGTTGGGAAGCAACTGGCTGGAGAGCTCAGCCGGAACTTCTGTATCGAATTCGGCAGTTATGCCCATGCGGCCCAGAAGAGAGCCTTCGCCCAGTTCCAGATTGCCGTTTTCTACATACAGTTTCATCTTTTCAGCCCGGTAGTAGTTGCCCTTGGTATGCAGTTCCATCATAATCTTATTGTCGCAGATTTCCAGCGTAGTGGCCTTTAAGGCGCCGTCCATGAACTGCTCGAAAGCGCCCAGAGACTCAGAAATCAATCCTTCTTTATTGTAGGCGATGCCGCCGGAGTGAACCATATAATGGCCTTCGTTGTAATACTCCACATTACAGATGTAGGGAGAGAAGAACTCAGCGCCCCGGTCTTTTCCATATTCCCATACCTGTTCAATGGTCATGTCTTTGGTGTTGATGCGGTATCGGACAGCCCGGGAGTAGTTGTTTTTGGCCATCAGGTAGTTGTCCTTATTTTTAGAACCCCAGTGATGGTTGTCAAAGCACATGACATCGCCGTCCGGTGTAATCAGGCATGCATGCTGCTCGTACTGCCAGCCAAAGTTGTTGCCGATAGGTTTGAAGAAATAGCGGTCTACCCATTCCTGAGGCCAGCCCTCCGGGTCCCCGATAATCCAGTTCAGCTTTCCGGTTTCAAAGTCGATATTGACAATAGAGTCCATATGTCTGCCGGAGAAGGTCAGGGAGTGGGTGTTTTCATCATACCAGACAGCATTGTTGTGGAACCAGTCTTTTTCTGACCAGCTGCCGCTCTTTCCAAGTCCCGGCTGCAGAAAAGACTTGTAATCCCAGGTTTTGATGATTTCTCCGGTTTCTCTGTCCAGAAGCACGCACATATCCTCTACCGTGGAGGAGGTAAGGTCTTCTGTGAGGCAGAGCAGATTGCCGTCCGGCATCTCAAAGGCGTCGTGGTGAGAGCCGCCGGGAAGCCGGTATTCGTGGTAGATTTTGCCGCAGAGGCTGGTTTCATACATGCCGGACATGTAGTAGGGCATGCTTACCAGGCGGTCTGTTCCCATGAGGACATGGCCGTTTTTTAGCCGTTTCATATCAAATACGCATTTGATATTTAAGCACCAGCGTACATCTCCAGCGTAGTCAAAGGCAGCGGCCAGCTCAGAGCCGGACGGAGACAGGAAAATGCAGTTATCCTGCAGATATTCTGGAGTGGTATCCATATATTCCAGGGGATTGTGGCCTTCAAACACATCCGGAACGGGAATCTCCACGATGGAGGAACCCTGCCGGTAGGCCCGAATCTCTACCTTATTGTTGTAGTCGGAATAAAGGCCTACGACGGGAAGCACATGCTCCTTTGCCTTGGGGAAGGTGTGGGTGATGGCGCCCTGTTTTCTCTTTCCGTGAATGGTTATGGTCACAGCGGTTTCTTCTTCTGTGTAAAAGGCAATCACTGCAGAGAGAGGATTGATCAGGTAAAGATTGTAGGACACCAGCGGACTGTCAATGGTGTAGCTGCCAGAGCGAAAAGTCTGCAGCATGGCTTTTTCTGCTTCGGCCTGGCGTCTGATTAAGTGTTCCTGAAAGGAATAAGATGTTCCTGCCATAATAGTTATTCTCCTTTTCCGGAAAGTACCGGGATAGATTTTTGACAACCGTTCCAGCGTCCGAAAGCGGTTCTCTTTGATAGAAGAATAACACAGGTTTTGGAACAGGAAATTAGCTGCGGCTATGTTTTGAACCAGGAATTTGGCCGGAATCGGGATGGAATCACATCAGTTCCCACAGCCGTTTTTCATCCATAATCAGGATACGGCCCTGTTCCTTGCGGATGATACCGCTCTTTTTTAGTTCACTGGCCAGTTTGGAAACGGTTACCGGATGAATGCCCAGATATTTGGCTATATCCGTATAGGTAAGGCCATGAGGAACGGCGCGGTGATTTCCTTCTGGCTGACTGAAGTCCAGAAACCATTTGTAAAGTCTGGAAGAAATTTTTCCCTCCTGGGAATTTTGAAACTTCAGTACTAAAGAAGCATAATTGTGAGCCATGGCTTCCATAATGTAGGAAAGAAAAATAGGGTCTGTATCCAACAGGGATTCAAAGACCGGTTCGCTGATACGGTAGAACACACAGTCCGTCTTGGTATCAATGCCAAATTGAGAGATGCTTAATGCATTGTCTGCCGGAACTTCATTCCGGAGTTTTCGGTAATGCCGCATAAGGGATGGAAGAAAGCATAAAAGATGTCCGGCCGGAAAATAAAGAAAGTCTTTTTCGGACCCTTCTGAGGTAAGGGAGGTCAGGCTGGCGATACCCTCAGCCAGATAGTAGATATAGTTGTCAGCCAGTTTGGGATTGCAGAAGGAGGCCTCTTTGCTGACAGAGATTTTGGTACCGTGCTGCATAAAATAATTGATAACGTCGGAAGAAGTAGTCATTGGGAAATCCTCCTGATTTTTATTTTTGGAAACTTAGTCGCAGCTATATTTTTCTACTTGTTAATATATTATCATAATTTCCAGGGTTAGCAACTACTAAATATGGAGGTTATTATTATGCAAACGAAAAAAAGAGATTTAAAGTATGTGCATCTGGCTATTGGCGTGGCTATCATGTTTTTGTTCCGCTTCCTTCCGATTACCCTTCCTTGCGTAACACCGCTGGGAATGAAGATTCTGGGAATTTTCATCGGAACCCTTTACCTGTGGACGACATCCGATGCGATTACATCCAGTATTCTGGCTATTTTCATGGTGGGAATATCCGGCGCCAGCGATATGAACTCTGTCCTTACCTCTACCTTCGGTAATCCAATTCTGGTGCAGGTGATGTTCATGCTGCTGATTATCAATTCCCTAGTGGAAAACCGGCTGACAGAATACTGCGGCCGTTTCTTCTTGACACGGAAAAGCTGTCTGGGACATCCGTGGATGCTGGTATTTTATATTATGATCGGCTGCGTGCTGATGGGCGCATTTATGGGAGGTTTTACACCCATCTTCCTGTTTGGTCCGATTCTGTATGATATTTTTGAGACCGTAGGCATGAAAAAGCATGAGAAGTTTCCTACCATCATGCTGATTCTGGTAACGATTGCTACCCTGCTTGGCTTTCCGGTTCCGCCGTTTATGGGAAACGGGCTTGCTCTGATTAGCAACTACATGACCGTTACCGGCAACATTATGGGTACGCCTATAGAGATTAACAGTGCAGGCTATCTGGTAACCGGTCTGATCCATGCTTTTACCTGTGTCATAGTTCTGGTTCTGTTTGCAAAATTTGTTCTGCGTCCGGATGTGAGCCAGCTGAAAAATCTGACCATGGATGACCTTGATAAGAATCCGCTTCCGCCTATGAGCCTGAAGCAGAAGCTGATTGCCGCTTCCTTTGCCGGATTTGTAATCGTTCTTCTGATCCCCAGCGTTGCACCGGGCTGGAGCTTTGCCAAGATTGTCAAGGCAAATACATATGGCATCGCTGCATTTGTAGTATTTTTAATGTGTACCATTCAGATTGCCGGAAAGCCGCTGATGGTATTCAGTGAAAGTATGAAACGATTTAACTGGAGCACCTATTTCCTGATTGCTTCTGCCATTCTGTTAGGAAATACGCTGACCAGCGAGAACACCGGTGTTTCTGCCCTTTTAAATAGTGTGTTGATGCCTATCTTTAAGAATGTGCCGGTTTCTGCATTTGCCATTATCATTATGCTTCTGACGGTAGTGCTGACGAACCTGTGCAACAGCTTTGTAATCGGTTTGCTGCTGCAGCCGGTCATTGCTACCTTCTGTATAGCATCCGGTATGAACTCTGCGCCGGTAACAGCACTGATGATTCTGTTCGTACTTTCTTCTGCAGCCATCACTCCGGCAGCATCACCGTTTGCGGCTATGCTGTTTGGTAATAAAGAGTGGCTGGAGCCGAAAGAAATCTACAAATATACACTGATGTTTATTGGGCTGGAGCTGATTGTGGTACTGGCAATCAGTCTGCCGGCGGCAAACTGGTTGCTGTAGTCCGGCGCCCGAGCGTCGAGAGGCTCGCCGTTTTTAAAAAGACAATGTCAAGAGGTAGCCGCTTGGCCGCTTCCGGATATTTGTACCACACCTCATGTGCATGTATGTGCCCTTGTTCACTGAGGGTAACGATACTCGGAACTACAAAAAGTATTTGACAAATAAAGTTTTTACCCCTGGAATAGATATATAAAAATGATGTCTGTTCAGGGGTTATTTTATGATGAACTGGTTATGGGCCGGAATGATACTGGCGGGTATTATCTGGGGGATGTTTCACGGAACGCTGGCGGAGGTTACAGACGGCGCTATTGTATCTGCCGGGGAAGCGGTAACTTTATGCATTACTATGCTGGGAATTATGTCCTTTTGGACAGGAATATTGGAAATCGGCAGCCGGGCCGGAGTAATTGAAGCTATGGTAAAGAAGATGAGGCCAGTATTGAAATTCTTATTTCCCAGGCTTCCTATGGATCACCCGGCGGCAGAATCTATTGCAACCAATATGATCGCTAACATGCTGGGAATGGGATGGGCGGCAACACCGGCGGGATTGAAGGCCATGGAGGAATTGGCGAAGCTGGAGGAGGAGAGGGGGAATCCGGCGTATGTTTCGCCAGATGACAAGAGAAGAAAAGATCGAGGCCGGGAGAGTTTGAAAACCAAGGATATGCAGACTCCGGTGCTTGCAAAAAGTGTAAGAGAGAGGGTTGCCAGCAATGAAATGTGCACATTTTTAATATTAAATATTTCTTCCTTGCAGTTAATTCCTGTCAATATGATTGCTTACCGGCAACAGTACGGGAGCATGAATCCGGCAGGGATCATTGTCCCGGCAATCGCGGCGACGCTTGTGAGTACGGCGGTGGCAGTTATATATTGTAAGATAATGGATAGGAAGGGGAGAGTGAAACATTTTTAGTTTTCTTTGAAGATATTCTCAGTAAACAAGAGTATAGAGTGTCCCTTTGTACACTAAGGATAGAATATACTGGAAAAAAAGTTATGGCTTATAAATCCTGATACCGGACAAATTGGCTTGTTTAAATTTAAAAAGGATATAGAAACAACGGATCATGTTTCGGAATGTATTGCGTATGATATAGCAAACTTAATAGGTATTTCATGCGCCAGATTTGAAAATGGAAATCTCTTATAGATACTAAGTCAAAATCACTGATACGTATAACAAGTAATGACACAAAACAGCCTACTCATTTGGAAATGATTGAGTTTCTCCATAAAAATTTTTATCAACATACAATAGTAATTGTAAAAAAGATTGAAACATTTATGACAGAAGATGCTGTTTATGCTATATTAGATAAGTATAAAGAAGCGCTGACTGAACAGCGTAAAAATTTAATAGGCAGATATATTTTATCTAAAGTACAACTATTAAGAAAAGTTTATGAGGAAAAGGAGGGATAGTTATGTCAGTTAGAGATGGAAAGGACTATCTTTATCTTATTTGGAAATCTGAACGAACCAGGAGACAATATATTGTTGGTCAATTAACAAAGAACGGTCAATTTGAATTCCAATATGGTGAGGAAGTACAGTCTGCTATAAATGATGGCTTTAAACCTCTGCTTTGCTTCCCGGATTTGGGTAAAGTATATAAGGGTAAAAGACTGTTTACAATTTTTACGAGTCGTTTGCCAGATAAAAAAAGAAAAAATATCCAGGAAATTCTGGATAAATATGATTTAGATGAATATGATGAATATATGCTTCTAAAGCGAAGCGGTGCACGTCTTCCAATTGACAACCTGGAATTTATTGATCCGATATTTGATTTCGATAAGAATATAACTAGAATTTTCTATATGGCTGGTGTTCGGCATTATTTGAACTGTGATGGACAAGATTGTACCCGTGCAATAGAAATTACGCGTGGAGACGAGGTGTTTTTGCAAAGAGAACCTGGCAATAATTATGATCCGAATGCGATTCAGTTTTTAGATGCGTCAGGAAAGGTGCTGGGATATATTCCACGGTATTATAGCAAAGGGGTGACAGAAGTATTAGAGTTAAAAAAAAGAATTACATGTCACATTTATAATGTTGATAAAAATAAGAATTGTAACGAGTGCATAAAAGTAATTATGGAAATTATGAATTGAGACTGTAATATAATATATAAAAGCGGTGAGTTTAGGCTCTCCGCTTTTTCATCTATAAAATGCGCGTTGATATTGTACAATAAATAAAGTACAATAAAAATGTTGAGAGGTAATCTTGTTGCATCGAAAATACAGGAGGAAGCAGGAAATGGCAAAACGTAAATGCAAATCTATCTGTTATGTGCCTAAGGGGCGTTTGTTCCTTTATAATGGGGCAGCGTATGAGGTAATAAAAGCGATTAGCGCATCAGAGGTTTTTACAATATATCCAAAACCCTACGGAGATAAAAGTATATGAAAATACAAGAACTTAGAGATTTATTAAAAACGGCAGATAAAGAACTGTTAGAGAAAGCATTTGCAGAGAGCTATAAAAAGTTTACAAAAAGCCAGAAAGAAGAAGCGGATCAGATTATCCGAGATGTTTTAGAAGCGAAAGATATAAAGAATACGAAGCAGAAGGAACCTTTGAATTTCGAAGATTTAGAGCAGCAGATTACACAGTTTTTGGAAAATGCATACGCACAGAATTACTTTGCCCCCAACAGGGTAATCCCTAAGAGCCAACGCCCTAAATGGCGCTTTATGGTGAAAAACTATATCAAGGAATTAGAAAAGGTATCTGTGGAAAATAAAAATTATGAGAAATCAACCAAACTGCTGACAGATCTATACCTTTTGCTGTGTGAGGCATGTAATTATTATTTATTTTCTACAGAGGATCCTTTTCGTTCCATCGGGTTGACGCAGTCAGAGTTGTTCCATAGAGTTGTGAAAAAGACTTTTGGACTTGGATATTCGAGAGAGAATATAGCAGCATTGCTTTTAACTGCGTCAAGCGGTGGACTGGGCAGAGAATCTTTATATATCTTTCAGGAAAAGGTGCTATTGTCAGAATTAAAGACCAGCGATGTGAAGTATATGGCAATAGAAGAAGCAAGGAAACTGATAGACGAGAGAAAAATGAAACGGAAAGGATTGAAAAAATACGATAGCCGGAGATATTCCTTATCAGAGGAAATAAATAATCTCTGCGGAATGATTTTAATGATTGCAATAGAATTAGCAGAGTGGAGATCCGGCATAATATACTATTTTCAAAATTGTGAAAACTCTGATAAAGAGATAACGTTGTATTGTGCACTGGAGATTGCGGAGTGGGAAGAAAATGATGAATTATGGCTTCAGATATATGAATATGGGATCGGGCAAAAAATAGAGCCCAGGGATTCTTTGACCAAAAAATATAATGAATTTAAAGGGGACGGTAAAGTATGAAATATTTAGCACATATAAACGATAAAGGTGAAGAACAGCCGCTTAAAAATCATTTAGAGGGAACCGCTTCCCTTTGCGGAAAATATGCCGATAGTTTTGGGGCCTATGAATGGGGATATTGTTGCGGGCTTTTACACGATATAGGAAAATATTCATTAAAATTTCAGAAAAGGATTCGTGGTTCTGAAGAACGTGTCGATCATTCTACAGCAGGCGCAAAGCTATGCTGGGACAAAAAGGGGCTGTATCAATTTTTAAGTTACTGTATTGCAGGACATCATGCAGGATTACCAGATACAGGCGGCGCCAGCGATGTAAGTACATGCGGAACAATGACAGGAAGAATGAAAAAGAAATTAGAAGATTATCAGGCGTATGAAGAGGAAATAGAGATTCCTGTATTAAAAAATCCTCCGTTTCAGCCTGTGAAAGAAGAAAACAGGGACTTCTTTTTTAGTATGCTGATAAGAATGCTTTATTCCTGCCTTGTGGATGCGGATTATTTGGATACCGAGATATTCATGAATGGAAAAGAAATTAGAAATAGCGGAGAATCTATCGAAACATTATACGGGAAATTTGCAGAGAGAATATCAGGTTGGCTTGATAATAATGACTTAACGACAATTAATGGAAGAAGAACGGAAATCTTAAAACACTGTATAAAAATGGGCGAAGCCGAAAAAGGCCTTTTCAGGCTGACGGTTCCGACTGGAGGAGGGAAGACAGTTTCATCATTGGGTTTTGCTTTAAAACATGCAAAAGAGCATCATATGAACAGAGTTATTTATGTGATTCCATATACAAGCATTATTGAGCAAAATGCAAAGATATTCGCTGATATATTAGGCGCAGGTAATGTATTGGAAAATCACTGTAATGTAGATTATGAATCAAGTGAAGAGTTAAAGCCCATGCAGCTTGCGGCAGAAAATTGGGACAAGCCAGTAATTGTTACTACAAACGTACAGTTTTTTGAGTCTCTATTTTCCAGCAAGTCATCTAAATGCAGGAAATTACATAATATCGCCAACAGTGTTGTCATTTTTGATGAGGCTCAAATGCTTCCCAATGACTATTTGAAACCATGTATAAGCGTAATAGAACAAATTCTGCGGTATTACCGCTGCAGCGTTGTTTTATGTACAGCAACACAGCCTGCTTTAAAGAATTTACTTTCTGAAGAAATAAAAATCACGGAATTATGTCCCCGGATGGAAGAACAATTTTCCTTTTTTAAACGTGTATCAATAAAAAATTTAAATAAAATATCTCAGGAAGAATTAATTCAGAGATTGGAAAGAGAAAACCAGGCGCTTTGTATATTAAACACAAAGAAATGTGCACAGAAGGTATTCCAAAGTATTGAGGAAGAGGGCGTTTATCACCTGTCAACTTCTATGTATCCTGCTCATAGAAAAAGAGCTTTGGATGAAATCCGGGAACGGCTGCGGAAAGGGGAAAAATGCATTGTAGTATCCACCAGCCTTGTTGAGGCAGGGGTGGATTTGGATTTCCAGACAGTATACCGGCAATTGGCAGGAGTAGATTCCATTATTCAGGCAACGGGAAGATGCAATCGGGAGGGAAAGAGACCTTTTTCTCAATGCTTTACCTATATTTTCAGCTTGGATTTAAAAGAATATGTACCAGGGCAGAGGCAGCAAATAGAGATTGCAGAAAGCCTGCTTTCTGACAACAAAAGTTTCGAGGAACTGGAAACTATAAAAAGGTATTTTGAGATGCTGTATCATTTCCGCGGGGATAGTCTGGATAAAAAAGACATATTGAAAAAATTCAACAGAGGAAATTTTCAGTTTTCTACCGTGGGAAAAGAGTTTCGGCTGATTGAAGAAAATACAAAGACAATTATGATACCAAAAGAGGAAGAATCAAAGGAAATTTTAGATCTTCTGAAGATAAAGGGATTTACTAAAGAACTGATGAGAAGGATGGGACCATATTGCGTAAATGTTTATGAAAATGATTTTCGTAAAATGTTTGCAGCAGGAATGTTGGGAGAAATATCGGAGGATTTGAAAGATGATTATTTTGTGTTGAGAGATATGGAAAAATATACGGAGGAGATGGGATTAAACTTAAATATAGAATATGGAGAAGCAGTGATATTCTAAAGAGTATTTAAATGGGCTGCCGCATTTGTGATTTTTAAATCATTGATGTGGCAGCCTTGTTAAAGTAAAAAATAGTAAACTTAAATATTTCAATCCACAATTGGAAAATTCCAAAAGACATTGTAAATATACCATAAAGCAAGGAAAAGAAAAAGGGGTCTTGACAAACAAATAAAATTGTGACATTATATTAAACATAAATGAAAAATTAAAAGTTGGGGATAATTATGATTCTATATTATGGAAGTGTGGAAAATTACTAATCAAATAAACTTTCATACGATTTCGGCTTTAAATACGTTGACATTTAAAGAAAGCGAGGAAGTATATGGGAACAAAAAATAATAGTAACTTATTTTATACTTGCAGTTTAATTGAATATATCGGAAGAAAAAAGAAACGAACCCGACGGGAGGTCATAGATTTTCTGGGAAAGGATACCGTAAAAAGAATCTATGATTATGCGGATATTTTTCACTGTGAACCAATAGAAAAGGTTGCGTCAGAATTTATGGATGAATCTCAGATTAAAGAAGGGACGTTTGATAATGAAGGAGAATGTAAATATCGAATTCCGGATTATTGGACTATAGGTGAAGTGTATGAAAGGCTGATTGAGGATTGTTACTCGGATGATGATATAGTGGACGGGATCTGGATGGTATATCATTCATGGATAGATGAAAGTATATCTGATTATAATACAGATTTTTATTATCAGCCTCGTGATTATATAGCGGCATGTTATAGAAATGATACTATTTTATAGAGGGAGGTGAAAACCATGTCAAAGGGAGTGAGAGTAAAAGTCTGGGGTGATTATGCGCTTTTTACCAGACCAGAGATGAAAGTAGAGAGGTGCTCTTATGATGTTATGACCCCATCTGCCGCCAGAGGAATTCTGGAAGCTATTTACTGGCATCCGGGTATGAGATGGGTGATTGATCGGATTTATGTTAATAAGCCAATCCAGTTTACCAGTATTCGGAGGAATGAGGTAAAAAGCAAGATTTCGGCAAATAACGTACTGCCAGTGTATAATGGAAGTCAAAAAAACCTTTCTATCAGCAGCAAAGCAGAAATTGTACAGAGAGCATCTTTATTACTTAGAGATGTAGAGTATGTCATTGAAGCGCATTTTGAGATGACGGAAAAAGCAAACAGCAGTGACAATCCAGGAAAATTTAAAGATATTGTCATGCGGAGACTTAAGAAAGGGGAATGCTTTCATACACCTTATTTTGGCTGCAGAGAGTTTCCGGCAAGATTTTGTTTATATGAAGATACTGAGATATCCACAGCATATGAAGGTGAGCCCCAGCGCGATCTGGGATTTATGCTGTATGATTTAGACTATTCTGACCCAGAGAATATTCAGCCAATGTTTTTTCGGGCGCTTATGAAAAAGGGAGTTATTGATTTGCAAAACTGCGAGGTGATTCGATGATTTTACAAGCTTTGGTGGATTACTATGAGACATTGCTGGCAAATAATAAGGTGGCAAAACAAGGATGGTGCCAGGCGAAAACGGCATTTGCCCTAAATCTCAACATTGACGGCAGTTTAAAGGGAATCTTGACTCTAAAAGAGGAAGAAGAGAGAGGCAAGAAGAAAATTTTGGTTCCTTCTTATCGAAATGTTCCTCAGATGGTGGCCCGTTCCTCAGGCGTGTCAGCGAATTTTCTTTGCGATAATTCAAAATACATGTTAGGTGTCGATGCAGAAGGAAGTGGAAAAAGGGTTCAGGAGTGTTTTGAGGCAGCCAGGGAAAAACATCTTAAAATTCTGGAATTTTCGAATAGTCCAATGGCTATGGCAATTAAAGAATTTTTTCGCACATGGATTCCGGAAGAGGCAATAAAAAATGATAAACTGCAGGAAATATGGGAAGAGATTACAGATGGCAGTAATTTGATTTTTACAATGGATACTAATGAGGCGCAGAATGATGAAGAGATACGCATTGCCTGGCAAAACTTTTTGGATCAGGAGGAAGAAAGTAAAAAGGGAATTTGCCTTGTAACAGGAAAAGAAGGCGAGATTGCAAGAATCCATTCGACAATTAAGGGAGTACAGGGGGCACAGTCCAGCGGAGCGGCTCTTGTATCTTTTAACGCTCCGGCTTTTGAATCTTACGAGAAGGAACAAAGCTATAACGCACCAGTTGGGAAATATGCCGCCTTTGCTTACACTACGGCATTAAATTATCTTTTAGCGCAAAAGGACTACAAATTTCAGTTTGGCGATACGACAGTTGTATACTGGGCAGAAGATGGAGAGGAAATTTATCAGGATGTTTTTGAATGGTCAATTGAACCTCCAAAAGATAATCAGGAGACAATAAAAAGTATTTTTCAAAATTTAAAGAAGCAAAGAGCCATTGACCTTGATGGAATTGAGCTGAATGTAAATCAAAGATTTTACATACTGGGGCTGGCTCCAAATGCGGCAAGATTATCGGTTAGCTTTTTTTATGAAAATAGCTTTGGAAATATTCTTAAAAATATACAAAAGCACTATTACAGAATGGAGATGGTAAGACCTTCCTGGGAAGAACGGGAATACTTAGGCGTTAGAGGAATGTTGTATGAGACCGTTAATCAGAATTCAAAAGATAAAAAACCCATACCAAACCTTCCCGGGGCAGTTTTAAAGGCAATTTTGGGGAACACAAAATATCCGGAGAATCTTTACAGCAATAGTATGATAAGGATACGTGCAGAACAGGGAAGAATTACATGGGGAAGAGCGTCAATCGTAAAAGCTTATTTGATTCAGAATCATCATTTACAGAAAGGAGAAATGTTTGTGAAATTAAATGAGGAGACCAACAATACGCCATATGTGCTGGGACGAATTTTTGCAGTGCTTGAGAGTATACAGGAGGAGGCGAATCCAGGAATTAATACAACAATAAGGGACAAGTATTTCAATTCGGCCTGTGCAAATCCGGCTTCAGTATTCCCAATTTTAATAAAATTAAAAAATAGCCATATCCGAAAAATTGAAAGGCAAACAGAATGGAAAAAGAAATATTTTGAAAAATCATTGACAGAATTGACGGGAAAAATTATAGAATTTCCCAAGAGCCTTACATTAGAAGAACAAGGACAGTTTATTTTAGGTTATTACCATCAGGTTCAGAAAAGATACGAAAAAAGGGAGGAAGAGTAAATGAATGAAGTGATTAAAAACAGGTATGAATTTGTAATCTTATTTGACGTTGAGAACGGAAATCCCAATGGGGATCCAGATGCAGGGAATATGCCAAGAATTGATCCTGAGACAGGGTACGGTCTGGTTACAGATGTGTGTTTGAAACGGAAAATCAGAAATTATGTGGAGACAGTAAAAGAAGATGAGGCAGGGTATGGAATTTATATTAGAGAGGATGTTCCTCTTAACAGAAGCGATAATAAAGCATATGAGTATCTTGGAATCAAAGAGAAGGATGTGAAAGAGCTTAAAAAGAAAGATCCGGAAGCAGATATAAAAATCAGGGATTTTATGTGTCAGAATTTTTATGATATCCGTACATTCGGAGCAGTTATGACTACTTTTGTAAAGGCTTCTTTAAATTGCGGACAGGTCAGAGGCCCGGTACAATTAGGATTTGCAAGAAGCATTGATCCGATTATCAGCCAGGAGGTGACCATAACCCGGGTGGCTATTACTACGGAAAAAGATGCGGAAAAGAAGAGCACAGAAATGGGAAGGAAGAATATTGTTCCTTATGCATTGTATCGGGCGGAGGGATATATTTCAGCAAACCTTGCCAGAAAAGTAACCGGATTTTCTGAGGATGATTTAGAACTTCTTTGGGAAGCAATTATTAATATGTTTGAACATGATCACTCTGCGGCAAGAGGAAAAATGGCTGTTCGGGAGTTGATTGTATTTAAACATAGCAAAGAACTGGGAGATTGTCCGGCGTACAAGCTATTTGATTCAGTGGAAGTGGAAAAGAAAGAGGAAGTTGTATATCCAAGAAAATACCAGGATTATATTGTTAGTATTCATGAAGAGATGATACCAGATACGGTAGAAATGATAAGGAAAGTGTAATGGAATATAAAGAAGATGAATATTTAATGATTTCAGGTATTCAGCATTTCAAATTTTGCCGGCGTCAGTGGGCACTGATTCATATTGAACAGCAATGGGAGGAAAATGTGCATACAGTTGTAGGGGAATTAATGCATAAAAAAGCACATGATCCCTATTTAACTGAGAAGAGAAAAGAAGTACTTATTACAAGGGCGCTTCCTGTTTCTTCCCGGATGCTTGGCATTAGCGGGGAATGTGATGTTGTAGAATTCCACGAAAAGGATGAGGGCGTAAAACTGCAAGGGCATAGAGGTTTATACGAAATTTACCCAATAGAGTACAAAAAAGGAAAACCTAAGGAGTCAGAGGAAGACATTTTGCAGCTGACAGCACAGGTAATGTGTCTGGAAGAAATGTTTTCTTCTGACATTCAGGAAGGAGCGCTTTTTTACGGGGAAACGAGACGGAGGGAGCCTGTTAAAATTACAGAAGAATTAAGGAACCAGGTGAAGGATATCGTGAAAGAAATGCATCAATATTATGAAAGAAGATATACTCCTCAGGTAAAATACAGTAAACGCTGTAATTCCTGTTCCTTGAAAAATATTTGCATGCCGAAATTAGGAAAAACTTCGTCTGTTAAAAGTTACGTAGCACAGGCTTTGGAGGATATATAGTGAGAAAATTATTAAATACATTATATGTAACATCAGAGGACAGTTATCTATCTCTTGATGGGGAGAATGTAGTTGTATCTGATAAAGACTGCGAGATAGGAAGGCTTCCATTACATAATCTGGAGGGTATTGTTTCATTTGGATATAGAGGGACGAGTCCTGCACTGATGGGCGCATGTGCAGAGAGGAGTATTTCTTTATGCTATTTGTCACCCCAAGGGAAGTTTCTGGCAAGAGTGAGTGGGAAAATAAAGGGAAATGTAATATTGAGGGAACAGCAGTATAAGAGCTTTCTGGATAACGAAAAGAGCCTGGAGATTGCCAAAAATTGTATTATTGGAAAGATCTATAATGCCAGATGGGTTTTAGAGAGAGCAACCAGGGATCATGGGCTTCAGGTAAACGTTGAGAAATTAAAGATGTCGTCGGAAAAGCTAAAAAGTTCATTAGCTTATGTCCGTGATTGTCAATCAAAAGAGCAGCTTCGGGGATTTGAAGGAGAAGCAGCCCAAATTTATTTTGGAGTTTTTGATGAATTAATTCTCCAGCAAAAAAAGGATTTTTTATTTAATGGAAGAACGAAACGCCCCCCTTTAGATAATGTTAATGCCCTGCTTTCTTTTGTGTATACCTTATTGACAAATACCATTACTTCTGCATTGGAAACCGTGGGTTTGGATCCATATGTGGGATGCCTTCATACAGAGCGTCCTGGGCGAGTATCATTATCGCTGGATCTGATTGAGGAATTAAGACCTGTTCTTGCGGATCGTTTTGTCCTGTCGCTGATAAATAAGAAGGTAGTAAATAAAAAGGGATTTGAGAAAAAAGAGAACGGTGCAGTTATAATGGATGATAAAACCAGAAAATTGGTATTAGCAGAGTGGCAAAGTAAGAAAAAAGAAACTTTAACCCATCCCTTTTTGAAAGAAAAAGTTGAATGGGGGATGATTCCTTATGTTCAGGCTATGCTGTTGGCAAGATATTTAAGAGGGGATTTAGATGGATACCCACCCTTTTTATGGAAGTGAGGAATTAGATAATGCTTGTTTTGATTACATATGATGTAAACACAGAGACAGCAGCTGGAAAAGCTCGATTAAGGAAAGTGGCAAAACAATGTGTGAATTATGGACGCAGAGTACAAAATTCTGTGTTTGAGTGCATTCTTGATAATGCACAATGTGTGATGCTAAAATCAATACTGACAGATATTATTGATAAAGAGACAGATAGTTTGCGGTTTTACTATTTGGGGAATAAGTATCAGACAAAAGTGGAAAGTATAGGAGTTGAACGTGGGAAGGCTGTCGATGATGTTTTAATTCTATAAATTAACTGGTGCGAATATTAAGCATACAGAAAAGTATTGGGAGATCCGCACCTGAAAATTTGCATAAAAGGGATGAAAAAGATACTAAATATTATGATAAAGGCTGGGTTATAAAAAAATACAAAAAAAATAGCATAAATACTTCGAATTATTATAGAAAAAGTTGGATAGTTTTGCTGTCGCTCCCCACGCGGGAGCGTGGATTGAAATTAACCCAATCTCACGCGTATAATAGTGCTTTAATGTCGCTCCCCCCGCGGGAGCGTGGATTGAAATATAAGAAGTGGTAGAATAATAGTGTAACAAAAATTGTCGCTCCCCCCGCGGGAGCGTGGATTGAAATGATTACCGTAGGCGTACCACGTCCCACGATCGTCGTCGCTCCCCCCGCGGGAGCGTGGATTGAAATTGTACCGATACGCCGGACGTGGAATCTATGTGGGTCGCTCCCCCCGCGGGAGCGTGGATTGAAATCCACCAGATCATCCACAATGATATTTACCCGTCTCGTCGCTCCCCCCGCGGGAGCGTGAATTGAAATAGATTAGACTGTACATCATAGCAGCTTCGGTAATGTCGCTCCCCCCCCCCGCGGGAGCGTGAATTGAAATATGCCTTGGCAGAAATTAAAGCTACAATCGCAGGCGCCGCTCCCCCGCGAGAGTACGGACTGAAATTATATGTATATCATGTATAAGCGCGGGGCCATGATATCGTTTTCGTTGGGGAAAAATACATTAAAATATAATATTACCTTATCAAAACTTTTTCATATGTTTGTTGTAGTATTTATTGTAAATGATTGTCATTTTCCTAATATTAGTTTATAGTTATAGATATGTTAGAACTTTTTAACATCAAAAATTATATCTTTGAATTTAAGTGAAACTGTTAATATAGTATATGCAATAAATATATTTATTTGAGGAGGAGACAGACATGAGATACTTGATATACGTAATAGGCATGGTATTTTGTATGATCTATGGTATTAGTCTGCATAAGATATGTAATTTCATAGACACAATCAGCTTTGGATTTGTAGTGGTTCCCAGCATTTTAGCTCTGATAACCACAGGTTATTGGAAAGACTTTTTAAAGGCATTTGTTTATATCTTCAATAAGGGAAGAGAGACAAAAGAAAGGGTGAGAGAAAGCGCCAAGGCAGTTAAATTAGTATGTATATCCAGTTTAATATTCGGAGGGTTAGGCGTTACAATAAGTCTGATAAATGCCTTACATGGTTTAAATTTAAAAGCATCACATGTTGGCGCAGATATTTCAGTTGCCCTAATTTCGATATTTTATGCATTAATGATCAATGCGATACTGTTGCCTTTATACTTTGAACTTAAAAGGAGAGATACAAAAAATAGTAAATAACTAGCGAACCGATTATGGAACAAGCAGCCAAAGTCTCAGCACACCCAAAACCAACAAGTGGGCCGGATAAAACCAATAAAAGAAATACCGAAGCCGTTTTTTTCCGGCCTTTCCATTATAAAACCAAATAGGAATAAAAGCCAAAACAGCAGTAAATTCGCAGGCAGCCATTAAAACACCGAAAATGGTCTGCCTGTTCTTATTTCCACGCAAAAAATAAAGCGTCACAATAAACAAGATTCCATAGATATGATAATCACTTTTCAAAAAATATGCCGCCCCACAGCCTGTTGCTATCACAGCCGCTTTCAAAAGATTCCCCAATTCCGACCCCAGGTAACGCTTATCAACCTGCTGAATCCCGTACATAACCAAAAGACCGATTAGAAGGGTGAAATAAACATTCTGATACTGCCAATTTACAAAACGTCCAAAGATTGCCAAATCAAAAGGAACTTCAGAAATAGCAGAAAATAAGGCCATTCTGCCCATATAATTTTTAATATCTCTGGTATAGTAAAATCCTTCTACCAGTAAGAAGCAAAAAATAGGAAACGCCAGCCTGCCTATACTTCGAAATGTCAGAGCGGCAAAAGAAAGGTTAGAAGCATCATCAAGGCTTCCGCTCATTAAAGCCACACTTATATGGTCAAGCACCATAGCCAAAGCAGCAATCCATTTTAATTGTTGTCCTGTCATTATTGCCCTGCCTTTCCCATCCGTTCCCGCTCATAATAAAAAATATACTGCTGCATCACTCCTGCATATCCCTGGTAACAGCTAAAATGGTCTGCAATTATAGCTTCATAAAGACGGGATTTAGGGAGCTTTTTATAGCGCCTCGGATGCTTGGGAAAATATTCTGCCATCAGGATTTTTTGAATCCATGTATCTACCGGAAATGCGTCAATATGATGGAGTCCAAAGAGACAGATGCAGTTGGCAACCTTCTCACCAATACCATAAAACTGTTTTACATAGTCCAGAGCATGGGAGTAGTCCATAGATAAAAGCAGAGGTAAATCAAAAGCGCCGGTACATACGTCCTGGGTAACCTTTAGAATATATTTTGCCCGGTAGCCTAATTTTAAGTTCTGCAAATCTTCCAGAGAAGCCCTGGACAACTGCTCAGGAGTGGGAAATGCATATACAGTTTTACAAGATTCTCTGGCAGGGCTGCTAACCCCTTTTGCCTCATTCACTCCAAAACATCTGACAGGCGTTCCGTACCGCAGGCTAAGGAGTTCCACAGCCTGCCGGATAGCCGGAATATTTTTCTGCTGGGAGACAATAAAAGTTATAATCATTTCCCACAGAGCCTGCCGCAGAATCCGGATACCGGATCCGGCAGCTCCAGCTGCTTTTAAATAAGTATCATCCGGACGGATAGAGTCTAAAAAGGCCTGATAGTTGGTACTCAAATCAAAATAACGCAGCCAGAAATCCAAATCCTTTTCTTCACAAGTAAAAGATACGGCTGTCTCTTCGTTTTCCTTTGTATTGGAAGACTCTTTTACCTCTAAATACCTCCCGCTGCTAATAACGGAATATCCCTCGCTTTCCAGGGGAAGCATCCGAAAGCACTGCCCGGACCAGGCAATCTGATTTAAGCAGAAACAAGGAAATGAAAAAGTCTTTGTCACAATCATATCGGTAATTTTCCAAACTCCTGAATAGTATTCATTATAAAATCAGGTTACTTTAAAATCAGGCCTATGTCAATAAAAAATAAAGGGACTGTATGTTTCCCTTTCATTTTGCATAAATTATTAAAAACACCAGGAGAGTCAAAACAGATCTTATGAAGCTCTTTCTTTTTCTCTCAAAAGCGATAGTTCCTCTGATTATTTTCTATATTGTTGGCTTTGGCCTTCTGCAAAAACGTCCTGTATTGGAAGATTTTTTAGATGGGGCAAAGAAGGGGATGAAAACCGTGTCAGAGGTTATGCCCACGCTTATCGGGTTGATGACAGCAGTAGGAGTGCTGCGGGCTTCCGGGCTTTTGGCATTTTTAGCAGAGCTTTTAGCAAAGCCGGCCGGATGGATACACCTTCCGCCCTCGATTGTGCCGGTTGCGCTGATACGTCTGGTTTCCAATGCAGCGGCTACAGGCCTTGTATTGGATATTTTTAAGACCAGCGGGCCGGATTCTCTGGAGGGAGTCATCGGCTCCATTTTAATGAGCAGTACGGAAACCGTTTTTTACTGCTTAAGCGTTTATTTTGGCGCTGTTCGCATTACAAAAACCCGTTATACCTTGTCGGGGGCGTTAATAGCGACGGCAGCAGGAATAATAGCCAGTGTTATAATTGGCACTGCAATGGCCGGATAAGCTGAAATGTAACAGTTCAGACGGCGGGGAATTTGAAAAAACGTAAATATAGGTTGAAAACCCGAAAATTTTCTATTATAATGAAATGGCTGTCGCCTTTTTGGATTTTATACAAAAGTTACAGAAAAAACATCACTTTGTAAGAATTTCATAAGGATTTCAGAGGTTGTTTTCTGGAGAGAAATCAGATATAATCAGTAAGAAGCTTTTACCGACAGGGTAGGAAGGGATAAGACGTGGATAGCTACGGGACTTTAAATGAAGTGCTGGTAAGGTTGTTCAATGATATTATGGATATTGAGCAAAAGGCGATTATTACACCTGAGTTTAAGGATATCACCAATAATGATATGCACGTCATCAATGCGATTGGAGTCGGGACACCGAAAAACATGTCTGCCATTGCAAAAGAACTGTCCGTTACAGTGGGAACTTTAACCATTGCTATGAACAGTCTGGTAAAGAAAGGTTATGTCAACCGGGAGAGAAGCAATGAAGACAGGAGAGTGGTCTATATTTCCCTTTCCGAAAAAGGACAAAAAGCGTTTGAGCACCATGCAGGTTTTCATAGAGAGATGATACAAGGTGTTATGAATGAACTGGATGAGGAGGAGCTGAAGGTTTTAGTTAAGACCTTACGACACTTAAATAACTGGTTCCGTCAGGTCCAGCAGAACGATTAAGGAGGCATTACCAATTATGAAAAAAACAATGATGTACATTGCAGCAGCATTTATGGCAGTTTCACTGGCAGCCTGTACCCCAACCCCTCAGAAAGAGGCAGAGACTGCTGCAACTGTAGAAACCACCCAGGGCGGAGGCCAGCTGGTGGAAGGAAAGGTTCCAGGGCCGGAGGAAGATACGATTTCCGTATACAGCATCAATGAAGATGGAAGCGGATTACTGCAGAACATGGACTCTTTAGAGGAACTTACCAATCAGGGATTGGTAGATAAGATTATTGAGTACGGTGTTCTGGAAGAAGGTACAACTCTGGTAAGCTTTGAGGTCAGCCAGGATGAGAAGACAGGCGTAGTGAATCTTTCTGCTATTCCTACCTATGAGGACGATGACTTTATGAATCGGGCTACTCTGGAAGCATTGGTTAACACCTTTATTGAGAATTATGAGCTGGAGTTGGTAAAGCTTCAGGTTAATGGGGAAGATGTTAAGTCTGAGCAGCTGGAAACAGATGAGAATGGATATTCTACCTATTTTGAAGATTACGAGGATTTTTGGAAAGAATAATGTCAGATAGTTTTAAAGAGCGGGTATTCCATGACGGTATGCCCGCTCTTTTATTCCAGCGCTTTCACATTAATTTTGCAACATTCTTTTTTGTTCAAGTATCTCTTTGGAATCAGCTCATTTTCTGTGCCAGCAGCCAGGCTTCCAGCCGGGATCGGATAACCGAGAAAGGAGCCGGACCAATATCCAGGATTAATTTATGAAATTCTTTGGCATCAAATTTATCTCCCAGCTCCTTTTTTGCCTGTTCCCGCATTTCGCAAAACTCCATATATCCTACATAGTAGGTAAGATAATATCCGGGATTTTCGATTAAGGTCTGGTAAATCTCAGAAACAATGTCAGAATTCTCTACATCATAATAATCTGCCAGATAATCATAGGTCTGTTCTTCGTTCCATCCGAAATAGTTAATATTCAAATCTAAAAGTGCATTAAGACCAATACTGGCGGAGGAATTATACATAAGAAGCTTTGCTCCGTCCGGATCCACTCCATTATTGTACAGATAAGACAAGAATTCAGAGTACAATCCCCACCCTTCTGAATATCCGTTAAAAGAAAGCAGGCAGCGAATAGGACTTGGATTGGTTCCATAAAAATAGACATTCTGATACAAATGTCCCGGATACCCTTCATGAGCCAAAGTGGTATACAGATACTGGGTGATGCCGTTATTCTGATCCATGTTGAGATAAATTACATTTTCATTATATTTATCCATAGGAGGAACCATATACAGGGCCGGGGAAAGGATATCTTTTAATTCCGGAGCCACATATTTCACAACAAAACTGTGCTCTGGTATCTCCGGGAACTCTTCGGAAATTTCCTGTTTTAACACATCCAGAATTTCCAGCGGCTCTGTGGGAGAAAAAGTATAGTCGCTGACCTGATCCAAAAGCTCCGGCCGGTTGCGGATGATTACCGCCATTGCGGCAATGTCATTGATATTTTTGCTTTCAATGGCGTTTTTTAGATCCTTCATGCTGGTATAAGAGGTTCCGGTTTGAGAACGAACTAAATATTCAAAATAGTCTTTCCCCTCAGGATAATGGCAGAGTCCGCCTTCATATTGTCCCGTTCCCTTTAGATTGGAAAGTCCGGTGGTAAGCTGTTCATAGGCCGGAATAAAATGATTTGTTACTACATCCAGATTTTGCTGAATGTAAGCATCTTTTTCTTCATCTGTCAGATCCGGGAATTCTTCCAGCCTGGTGATAAAAGAGGTATGAAGCAGGTTATATTCTGCGTCAATCATGTAGGGCTGACAAGACTCAATAATGTGGTCTGCCGCTAAATCGCCGCAGAATAGGCCGGCAGCAGCACGTTCCTCTTCAAAAGTCAGGATTTGATCAAAAAACTCATCCGTATTGGAAACCAACTCCAAATATTCGTCAATGTCTTTCCGGTTATAGAATCGGTATTCCGAAAGTACGATAGGCAGATCGATCTGGATACCTGTGATGGAAGACAATGGCGTCATATACAATTCAATGCCGTCCAGACATAACTCTGTGTCCACATATTCCCTTAGAATATCCAGAGTCAGGACTTGATTCTCCGTTAAAAGAGATGGGTTGAAGCTGTCCAGCTGGGAATCCAAAGCCCGAAGCTCTATAAGATTTTCTTTACTGTCTGCCACAGAGAAGTCGCCGAAAGTATGGGGATAATCTGTAACTCCATAGGCAGAAGGATCACTGACTGTATAGTGAAGAGTCAGCAGAGAAGAGGTTAGAGAGTCCTGAAAGGTCTCATTCATCAGTTCTTCAAACCGGGCCTGCTCTCTGGCAGCATCTTCCTTATTCCTGACTGGGATATCAGAGCCTTCCTCAATACTTGGGATATTTTCCGGGGAAAGAGGATCCCTTCGTTTCACGGAACAGCCATTTATCAGAGAAGTACCGGCAATGACGGCGGCCAACGTCAGGGCAGAAAGTTTCCGGACATTAAAATACTTAAAAAAATTCATTTACTATCCTCCATAAAAGGGATGCAAAGGTTGCTGAAATATAATTTATTATATATTATATTTCCAAAGAATACAATCATTCTCAGAACCCTTGACAAAGTGGAGGGAAACAGGTAGACTTACCATATATTTGAAAAGGCGATGAAGAGAAGAGTATGCGGCCGAACCCCTTTACCAGAGAATCCCGGAAGCTGAGAAGGGAGAAGGGGAGAACCCGCAGAAGATGGCCTCGGAGCTTCGCAGCTGAGAATTCCCGGCGCAGAAAATTATTAGATGCCAGGACAGAAGATTTTAGGCGGCGACGGGTTCACCCGTTACAGTGAAGGACTGTATCTCCCCCCTTTGCCCAGGGAGAGGATTGGCAGCCCCTGAGGCCTGTACCATGAGGTTCAGGCGAATTAAAGTGGTATCACGGGAGAATATCTCGTCTTTAAGTGCAAATTTAAAGGCGGGATTTTTTTATTCTTCCCAACAATGAACCAGGCGCCGGCTACGGCTAAACCAGCCGCTTTGCGCCGCAATAGGCTGCCGGGACGGTCTCAATAGTCCCGCGGCAGAAAGAGAGGATTGACATGACAGAGAAAATTAAAAAGCCTTATTACATTACCACTGCCATTGCCTATACATCCGGCAAGCCTCATATCGGCAATACCTACGAGGCTGTATTGGCAGATGCCATTGCCCGCTATAAGAGGGAGCAGGGGTATGATGTGTTTTTCCAGACAGGTACCGATGAGCATGGCCAGAAGATCGAGTTAAAGGCCCAGGATGCAGGTGTGACCCCCAAGGAATTTGTGGATGGTGTATCGACTCAAATCCGCGGCATCTGGGATATGATGAACACTTCCTATGACAAATTTATCCGTACCACAGACGATTATCATGAAGCCCAGGTGCAGAAGATTTTCAAAAAGCTTTACGATCAGGGTGATATTTATAAGGGATACTATGAGGGCCTTTACTGCACTCCCTGCGAAGCATTTTTCACCGAGTCTCAATTGGTTAACGGCAAGTGTCCGGATTGCGGCCGGGAGGTGCAGCCAGCCAGGGAAGAGGCTTACTTCTTTAAGATGAGCAAGTATGCCCAGAGACTCATTGATCATATTAATCAGCACCCCGAATTTATTCAGCCTGTATCCCGGAAAAATGAGATGATGAACAATTTCCTTCTTCCAGGACTTCAGGATCTGTGTGTATCCAGAACCTCTTTTACCTGGGGAGTCCCGGTAAGCTTTGATCCCAAGCATGTTACCTATGTGTGGCTGGATGCGCTGACCAACTATATTACCGGAATCGGCTACCAGTGTGACGGAGAGAGCAGCGGCCAGTTTCATAAGCTGTGGCCTGCTGATCTGCACCTTATCGGCAAGGACATTATCCGCTTCCATACTATTTATTGGCCCATTTTCCTTATGGCTCTGGATCTTCCCTTACCGAAGCAGGTATTTGGACATCCCTGGCTTTTACAGGGCGACGGCAAGATGAGCAAATCTAAGGGTAACGTGCTTTATGCCGACACTCTTGTAGATTTCTTTGGGGTAGATGCGGTTCGCTATTTCGTCCTTCACGAGATGCCCTTTGACAACGACGGCATTATCTCCTGGGAACTGATGGTAGAGCGGTTAAATTCCGATTTAGCTAATATCCTGGGGAATCTGGTAAACCGAACCATCTCCATGACCAACAAATATTTTGGCGGAGAGGTTAAGGCAACCGGCGCCAGAGAAGAGGTGGACGAGGACTTAAAGGCCACTGTTTTAGAAGCTGTAAAAAAGGTTGACGCTAAGATGAATCAGCTGCGGGTGGCAGATGCGATTACAGAGACTTTCGGCATTTTCCGTCGCTGCAACAAATATATAGACGAGACCATGCCCTGGAGTCTGGCAAAGGATGAGGCAAAACAGGACCGTCTGGCAGAAGTTCTCTACAATCTGGTAGAGGCGATCACCATAGGCGCATCTCTTCTGGTATCCTTTATGCCCGATACTTCCGGAAAAATTCTGGCTCAGTTAAACGCAGAGAAGCGAGGTCTGGATCAGATGGAGACCTTCGGCCTGTATCCTTCCGGCGGCAAGGTAACCGATACGCCGGAGATCCTTTTTGCCCGCATGGATGTAAAAGAGGTAATGGAAAAGGTAGAAACTATGCAGGCGGAAACCGCTAAAGAATCCGGAACAGAAGCAGCCAAAGAGAATGTTAGCGAAACCGTAATTGATCTGGAGGCAAAGCCGGAAATTACCTATGAGGATTTTGCAAAGCTTCAGTTTCAGGTAGGTGAGATTATCTCCTGTGAGGCAGTTAAAAAGTCAAAAAAACTTCTCTGCAGCCAGGTTAAAGTAGGTTCCCAGATACGCCAGATTGTAAGTGGTATCAAGGCGCACTATACTTCGGAGGAAATGGTAGGGAAAAAAGTTATGGTAGTTACCAACTTAAAGCCTGCTACCCTGGCGGGAATTCTATCGGAAGGTATGATCCTATGCGCTGAGGATGCAGAAGGGAACTTAGCAATTATGAAACCGGAAAAGGATATGCCGGCAGGCGCAGAAATTTGCTGATAATTTTGAAATAAAAATTAAACCGATGCAGAAAAGACTGTCCCGGGATGAGAGCGTTTGCTTTTATCTTGGGACAGCTTTGCTTGGTGGGTATATTTTCCTCAAAGTCCCTGAAACGCTCTAAAAAACTGGTAATGGTGGTAGAAACAGAGCAAAATGTAACTTTAAAATCCCTTCTGGTGGGGAAAACTTGCATTTTTTTCCATTGTGGAGTATAGTAGGGATTAGAAAGAGATACCAATTTAGGGAAAAATCCATGTATCCCTGAAAGGTGAGGTTTACAAATGAGGAGAAAAGGAAACTATAATAGAGGGCGCCGCGACAGAAGGAGAGGGCCGGGAATCTGGACAGGAAACTTCTTAAAAATGATTGCAATTGCTGCTATGGTGATGGATCACGTTGCGGTAGTAATATTAGAGCAGGGTATTATAGCAGTAAGCCAGGGCGATGCCGCCGTCATAAACGAATTTTTTGCCTCCGATATTGGAGTCAGGATTCTTCTTGCGGATCGGATTTTGCGGGGAATTGGGAGAATATCCTTCCCTATTATAAGCTTTCTATTGACAGAAGGTTTCCTGCATAGCAGAAACAGAAGGAAATATATTATCAGACTTGGTTCCTGCGCGTTGATCTCCGAGGTGTTTTTTGATCTGGCAGTATATGATTCCTGGTTTTATTTAGGTTATCAGAATGTACTGTTTACATTGTTTGTAGCGCTTCTGGTCTTGACAGGGATGAGACGTTTCAACAGAAGGCCGGTTCTTCAGATAGTTTGCATTGCCCTTGGCAGTGGGGTGAGCTGGCTGATCCATAGTGATTATTATATTATTGGTATTATCCTTCCGGCAGTGTTTTACTGGTTCCGCAATGAGACTTTATTTCAAATGGCTGTAGGTGGAATTTTATCAATTGTAGAAAGCATTAATTATTTTGGCTCTGCCATACTGGCATATATTCCCATAATGATGTATAATGGCAAACGGGGATACTGGCATTTAAAATATTTCTTTTATGCATTTTTCCCGCTGCAGTTTCTGGTCCTGTATCTAATCCGCCAGGTATTGCTTAGAGGGGGATGGCTGACCGGGCTTATAACCCAGGCAGGTCTTTGAATTTTCAGATATCCCCATGAATTTAGCATAAGGAGTTTTCACAGCATGATATTTGATACCCATGCACATTATAATGACCAGGCATTCGATGAGGATCGGGAGAAGTTAATCCAGAGTCTTCCGGAAAACGGTATTGGCCTGGTGGTTAATATTGGGGCTGATTTGGAGTCTACCGCAGAATCTGTTAAACTGGCAGAAACATATTCCTATTTTTATGCGTCCGTTGGCGTTCACCCCAGTGATAGTGCAGAACTGAGTGACGAAAATCTGGCATGGCTAAAGGAATGTACCAATCGAAAAAAGGTAGTTGCAGTTGGGGAAATCGGCCTGGATTATTACTGGGATGAGCCAGACAGAAATACCCAGAAAATCTGGTTTGAACGTCAAATGGAGATGGCAAGAGAAGTGAATCTTCCTATGATTATCCACAGCCGGGATGCTGCTAAAGATACTTTGGACATGATGAAGGCGGCGGGAGCCAGAGAAACAGGCGGTGTGATCCATTGCTTTTCCTATGGAGTGGAAATGGCAAGAGAATTTTTAAACATGGGCTTTTATCTGGGAATCGGCGGTGTGCTGACCTTTAAAAATGCGAAAAAGCTAAAGGAGGTAGCAGAGTATGCTCCTCTTGACCGGATTGTCCTGGAAACAGACTGTCCCTACATGGCCCCCACTCCCAATCGGGGCAAGCGCAATTCATCCTTAAATCTGCCCTATGTATCGAAAGAGCTGGCTCGAATAAAAGGACTGACAGTGGAAGAGATTGAGCGGGTAACTTTTGAGAACGGGAAAAACTTATATCGATTAACATAGTCAATAAGACAGGAGAATACCATGGCGACTCTGGGAAATCCCCAAAAAACCATAGAAATTATACAAAAATATCAATTTGCTTTTCAAAAAAAATTTGGACAGAATTTCCTTATCGATCAACACGTTCTGGAGAAAATCATTGGGGCTGCCGGCGTTACCAAGGAGGACATGGTTTTAGAAATTGGCCCGGGAATTGGAACCATGACTCAATATCTGGCGGAAAATGCCAGACAGGTAGTGGCAGTGGAAATTGATAAAAATCTGATTCCTATTTTAGAAGAAACATTGTCTGGCTATGACAATATTACAATTATCAACGAAGATATCTTAAAGCTGGATATTAAGACCCTGGCCCAGGAATATAATGAGGGGAGGCCCATCAAAGTGGTGGCAAACCTGCCTTACTACATTACGACCCCTATTATCATGGGGTTGTTTGAAAGCGATGTTCCAATTGACAACATTACCGTCATGGTCCAGAAAGAAGTTGCACAGCGGATGCAGGCAGGTCCCGGAACCAAGGATTATGGGGCTTTGTCTTTGGCGGTTCAGTATTATGCCGAACCTTATATTGCCGCCAATGTGCCGCCCAACTGCTTTATCCCCCGGCCTAATGTAGGGTCTGCGGTAATTCGCCTGACCCGCCATCAGATACCGCCGGTGGAAGTAAAACAGCCGGCTCTGATGTTTGATTTAATTCGTGCATCTTTTAATCAGCGCCGTAAAACTTTACAAAACAGCCTTAATAATGCTCCAAATTTGAGCTTTACCAAAGACCAAATTGCTTCTGCCATTGAAAGCCTGGGAGCAGCGCCTGCTGTCCGGGGCGAAGCCCTGACACTTTCTCAGTTTGCAGGGCTTGCCGACTATCTCAGTAGCTTTTCCTGAAAGAAAATAGTTCATAGACCCAATCTGTTTGAATAATATCGATCCCTCGCGTTATCAGTTCTCCCCAGCCGTATGAGCCGCCGTTACGCAGGGATTTTAAGTCGTCAAAACCTCCGCCATATACTAATTCGCTGCTGAGATTAAGAGAATTGCACCATACAGCCAGTCCGTGGGCATGTAAATCTTTTATGTATCCACTGGTTAAAAATAATGAATCCGGATCTTCAGGAAGGATTTCTATCCCTACAATGGTGGTTTCCTGTTTTAAAGAATATACTTTTTCCTTATCATTAGGATTTTGTACCATAGGAATATACATAAACTCTTGGTGCTGTAAAGCCCATGAGGCAGCCGCCGCGTCTTCAATATAAAATTTTAAAACCACCTGCTCTGCCATATTATAGGTTTTGATGATTGGAGCGATGTCCTCCCAATGCTCCCAACATTTATCCAATACCAATATCGTTTTTTCTTTTAAGGCAGATAAAATCTCATCTAATGTGCTGACATGTTCAACACAAGGCTCATTGATTACATTGTAAATCGGCATTTGTTTAATCTCGCTGTAAGTATAATCTTGAATTTTACCGGCCTTATGGAAAAGGCGGGACATATCATCATCATGGTGGCCAATGAATATCCCATCCTTTGTTTTTGCTAAATCCATTTCCACCATATCGGCGCCTTGTCCAATTGCGACTGTAAAGGCCAATACGGTATTTTCCATTACACTGGAACCAAATTTTCCTCTGTGGGAAGCAATTAAAACGTTCTCAAACTTTCCATCTAAAAGCATTTTTCTAATACTGCAGGCATCCACTTTTTACACGCTCCTTTTATTTTACGGCACTGTCCATTGCTCCCTGGACAAATTGCTTTTGTAATAAGATATACATAAGTACTGTTGGCAATACAACAATAATAGCTGCTGCGGCCGCCGCGCCCATATCTGTTCTGCTGTCTGTAAAGAATTTAGTAATTGCCAGAGTGATGGTTTGAAGCTTTGGTTTCTGCAAAAAGTAAAGCTGAAACTGATAATCGTTCCAAATGCCTACAGAAGTCCAGATAATTACGCTGGCAGTAACTGGTTTTAAGGATGGAAGTATAATTCGATAAAAAACGGATAATCTGCTGCAACCATCAATCATAGCCGCTTCATCTAATTCTTTGGGAATTGATGAAATAAAATTAGTATACATGTAGATAGCCATAGGCAGATTAAAGGTGGCGGAAACAATAATCACACCCCAAAAATGATTGATTCCTTTGATTGCAACCAGTTCTTTATAAAGGGGAACCAAAATACTGAGCTGTGGGATCATCATAATACCTACAATAAATCCAAGAATCATTTTATTGGTGCTGGATACCAGCCGTGATAAAGGATAAGCCGCCATGGCGCTGACCATTACAATAATCAGTACAGAAAATACAACAACAACGAGAGTGTTTTTTAAAGCCAAAAACAAATTTCCAACGTCAGCTGCAGTGACGAAATTTTGAAAGTATAAGCTTTTTGGCAGCGCCCACTTGGAGCCTGTATCGGAAATACTCTTTAAGGACATATTACAAAGAATATATAAAGGCGCCAGATGAAATAATATAATAAGTCCTGCAACCAAGGTCTTTACATAATCGATCTTTTTTCTATTTAACATAATTCATCCGCCTTTCTTTCCAGATAGCCTCTCACAAAAATGCTGATAAACATAATAAATATAAACATGAATAAGCCCACTGAAGCAGAATATCCGGCATTCTGATTCTGAAAGTAAAGATAATTGATCAATGTTGACAGTGAATGGGAAGAATATCCGGGCCCGCCAGAGGTGGTAGACAGAATAATACCAAACAGTTTCAGTCCGCCAATCAGGTTTAAAACAACACTGGTAGTAATCGCTGGCAGTAACAGCGGGATGGTAATATGCTGTAATCGCTGTAAATAGGTAGCTCCATCAATAGCTGCCGCTTCTTGATAGGAATCCGGGATTCCCTGTAAACCCGCAATCATAATAATCATAGTTTTCCCTACAAACTGGATTGCATTAATAATTGTAATGATCCAAACAGCACGTTTTCCGTCGGCCATCCAATCCTGTGGGGTTCCTCCAAACAGAATTACAATATCATTGATTGCGCCGTTATTGTACTGTACTAAAAAATAGCAGATATATCCCATAATAAGAGAGGCAATCATAGCCGGAAGATAAATGATTACTCTGGCAAGAGTACGTCCGGGGAACTTTTTTTGCAGCAGCAAAGCATATGCTAATCCCAGGATGGTCTGAATTACGGTACTGCCTACGCCATATATCAAAGTGTTTTTCAACGCAGTATAAAACATTTTGTCTGTAAACATCTTTTTATAATTCTCAAATCCAACATAGCTGTATTTAGCAGAATATCCGTTCCAGTTGGTAAAAGAAATCTGGATTCCAGAAATCAGCGGGTAAATCACGAATAGAATGAGGAGTATAATTGCCGGAATATATAATAAATTGATAAGGTGTTCCGCCTTCTTCTTTTTCATAGTGTCTCCTTACATACAAAATCAAAGAAATGCCGGAACTTTTAAATTTAGCCTTCTTTTACTATTGGAAAGTCCCGGCTTTTTATAGGTTGTAACTATTATTGATTACGAAGAGTGTTGTAATCCTCTTCCATGATTTTTGCGCTCTCTTCCACAGTCATCTCACCGGCCATCATAGCGGAACCGACGGTCTTTAATGTACTCCACATACCATTGGGCAGGTATACTCTGTCAAAGAAACCATACATAGGAACATCGGTATATTTTGCATAGTCATCTGCAACGGTACCTAAGTCAACATCTACATTCTTAATTGCAGGTAATTTACTGCTTGCCTCACATACTATTTTTACATTCTCCGGCCTTGCCATGTATTCCAGAAGGGCTAAACAAATATCTTCATGTTCTGTATCCTTCCAAATGCCATAAGCTTCTCTTTCACCACCACAAAATGCAGCTTTTTGCCCTTCAAGAGCTGGAATTGGAGCCATAGAAAATTCTGCTTCAGGGTTAATTTCTTGTACCTGCCTAATAATATCTTGGGAAGAACCGATAACAAATAAAGTTCTGTTTTCCGCCAATCTGGCATTTAAATCTACCGGGTCACATGTAACACAATCCACATTCAGATAACCGTTATCCTTTAAATCAATAAGAAACTGAGCAACCGGAATCCAATCTTCCTGCCAGTTAAAACTGCCATCCAGCAGCGGTGTGATGAAATCTTTATCCTCTCTGGATAGAAGAAAAGTAGTGGCAGCAATATCCAAAAGGTTTGCTGGCTGTCTTGAATCCTTACCAGCTAAAAAGACGCCCTCATAACCTTTTGCTTTTCCCTGTTCACAGATTGCCAAAAGTTCGTCCCAGGTTTGCGGGACATCTGCGCCAAGTTCTTCCAGCAGGCCTTTATTGTAGAACAGACCGCCCTGATCCTGATTGAGCGGAAGTATAAAAATTTCTTTCTGGTCATTTTCAATAATACTTAAGAAAGAATCCTGAATAGAATCATACCATGGCTGATCGTTTAGCACGCGGAGATACTCGCTGTATCTTGCTACAGACCATCCGTGGGTTGCAAAAATATCTGGAAGATCATTGGATGCCATCCGTGCTTTCATTAACTGCTCATAGTCAGATTCCTGGGTAGTATAATTGATTTTTACACCTGGATTTTCTTCCATAAATTTTTCGAAAATTTGATTTACAGAATTATAAGTGGTTTCATTGGCATTCGTCAGGATCTCTATCTCCCCTTCTAATTGGCTGCCGGAAATCGGCTCAGTGGCCTGAACATCCTCATTACCGTCTTTGGCGGCTTCCGTTGTTATGGCTGGTTCTTTAGTTTTTGTGCATCCAGTTAAGAAAGAGACAGCCAAAGTGCCTGCTAATGCAGTAGCTAAAACCATTTTTTTCATAAGTTATATTCCTCCTGTTTTTTTGATAAGCTGATTATATCATTCTATTTTGTTCATTTTATAACTTAAATCTACACTTATATTGTTCATTTTTACAATGACTGATGAACGAATTGATTATTTGTTGATTCTATGTTATATAATTTTAAACAATAATCAAAATAGTTTTGGCAATTATTGCCAACTTTACGAGGTGACACTGGCTTAATGCATAAGAAAAAGATATCATTTCAATTATTAAGAACATTCCTTCTTAGCTCTATGATTCCATTTATATTTTGTACATTGTTAATTTCATCAATTTATTCTCATAATTACACTGAGGATATGCAAAAATTGGTAAGTACCTCAGTTATCTCTATGTCTCAGAATATCAGCACTTATTTAGACGAATTAAAGCAGGTAACCTTGATGCCGTATTATAATGATGATATTTACTTTTACATTAATAGCTTTTGTAACACCACTGATTTAAGCTTGTTTGAAAAAATAAAAATGCAAAGGACACTGAATTCAAGCTTTACTTTTATCAGACATTCCAGAAATGATACAAACGGAATTTTTATTATGAATCCGGAGCGATGTATCTATTATACAATCAACAACTCGGATCATGTTTCGCTAAATACCTCTTACCATTATGGAGAACAGATTTGGTATCAACAAGCTGTCGCTGCCAATGGACGAGCGATTTTATTAGGACCTCATATACCGGATTATATATATCCTGTTAGCAAATTCCCTGTAATTTCTATCCTTCGTTCTATTGTGAAACTGGAAACCAGAGAGCCAATTGGAGTGATTAAAATTGATGTAAATACAGCGCTATTTGAAAAAAATTTTCAGACTCTTGATTTCCATGTGGCTTCTAAAATTATTGTATGTGATGAAAATAATAAGATTTTATATTCTAACAGCTCTTTAAATGAAGAAGAAGCTGTCATTGCCCAAACGGAAACAGGAGTCCTATCTTTACAAGATGGTTCTTGGAAAGTGTTCTCATATGAAATAGAAAATACTCCTTGGAAAATTAAAGTGCTGCTTTCCAATAAAGAACTTTCTCAGAGTATTTTTACAATTTATTTAGTAGCGCTGTTTCTCTACCTTATCAGCATTACGGCTGCGGTGTTACTTTACCGCCGTTCATCCAGTAAAATAGTTGCTGCAGTGGAAAATATGAGAAATTTGTTTCAATTAATCCAAAAGGGAGAGCTGTCTAAGCGCTACACATACAAATCGGATACAGAACTGGATACTTTAGGAGAGGCTCTTAATGTGATGATAGAACAACTGGAAAAACAGATTGAAAAAGAATACATTATGACAATTAAACAAAAGGAAAGCGAATTTGCTGCCTTACAGGCGCAGATCAATCCGCATTTTCTTTTTAACACTTTAAATAATTTTATTGCTTTAAACCAGGTGGGACAGCATCAGAAATTAGAGGATTCCCTTTATATGCTGGCTGATTTAATGAGATATATCTTAAAAGCTCCTCCATATGTTTTTCTAGCTGATGAACTTAAATTTTTGAAGGCATACTGTTCACTTCAGGAACTTAGATTTGATGACCGATTGAGACATGAATTCCAGATACTAGCGGATATCAGAGATATTTCAATTCCTAAATTATTATTGCAGCCTATCATAGAAAATTCAATCCTTCATGGATGCGAGCCATCTCGATTGGTTTGTACAATCCGCATTACCATTTCCAGACAAAATAGCTGTCTGATGATCTGTATTTTCGACGATGGGGTTGGCTTTCAGACTGAGACTTTGGATCTTACAGAAAGTATCGGGCTTAATAACGTAAAAAAGCGGCTTGAAATATTCTCTCCACAAAGTACCTTGCACATATCCAGTACTCCTGGAAAAGGAACCCAGGTTACTTTTCAGATAAAAAATATTTTTGATGAAAAGAAGGAACAAATGAGATGAAGATTATTATTGCTGACGATGAAAAATTAATACGGCAATCAATACGTTTCCACCTTTTGAGTTTGGGCTTTAAGGAGGAAGAGATTGATGAAGCGGCTAATGGGCAAATATTGGTACAACAGCTTAAAAAAGGTAATTATGATATTGCTCTTGTGGATGTAAAAATGCCTATTCTCAACGGAATTGAAGCGATTCGCCAGGGGAAGCCTTTTGCAAAAAATACCTTATTTTATATTTTATCCGGATTTGATGAATTTAAATTTGCTCAGGAAGCGATTCGTATTGGTATTAAAGACTATCTTTTAAAACCAATACGAAAAAACGATTTAGAGCAGATTGTAGAAACCGCTATCATTACAATAGAACAAAAAAGGTCGGAATTCTGCAGTAAATTGAAAGTATTAATTAGCGAGATTTTGGAAGAGCCAGGAAAAGAGGTGGTCTTTCCGATTAATGGACAGGCTCTTTTTGTTACCAATGATAATATAAATGAAGAATCAATTTTGACTCACCAGTTATTTGAACTTACGAAAAACATGTTTTTTATCCAACAAAAAGTAAGTAAGAAGGATATTACGATCCTTTTTTTGTTCCCCAACTCGGGCTGGCAGAAAGAAAATCAACAAGTAGTTAAGTCCTTAGTAAAACATTTGTTAAGATTTTCCACGGTATATGAGAGCTGCTTATTTTCTGACAGCCAGACATTTTATAAAGAATACAACAGGATTTTATGCTTGTCGTCCCAACGGATATTAACCGGTATTCGAAAATTTTACAAAAAGGGAATCTTGTCCTTAAATTTATCTCCTGATATGCAAAAGATAGCTGAAACAGGAGTAAAAATGATGAATAGCTATCGCAATAAAAACTATTCTGAATTTGTCACATATAGTAAGGCGCTTGTATCTATGGAACAGCAGCTAAATGAAAATAATTTTTATAAAGAGCACTTTTATGATTCTATTAAATTGTTCTTTGGAATAAGAGAAGATAGCTTTTGCCTGAAAACACAATTAGAAGAGATGGGCAAAAAGCTTCTGATTCCCAAAAGAAGCCGGGAAACCATAGCGGAAAAAGCAGTTGCCTATATTAAGAGCCATTATCAGGAAGATTTAAGCATTAATTCCATGGCTAATTTGTATTCTATTACACCCAATTATTTTTCCAGTATTTTCCATAAGGCAACGGGGAAAACATTTATTCAATATTTAACAGAAGTCCGAATCCAGGAAGGAAAACGACTGATTTTGGAAACAAATTTAACGATTAATGAGATTACAGAAAAGATAGGATACTATAGTACCAGCTATTTTATTAAACGTTTCGTACAAATTGAGGGAATTACGCCAGCCGAATATCGGAATCAGAATATATGAAAAGTTTTTCGACATAAGACACGTTTTGCCGGGTACTCTATAAAAAGAAGGGGGTGTCGCATGAAGCCCCCTTCTTAATATTTTTCGTATTTAGAACTTAGACATAGCAGCCTCATCCGCAATAAGAATTACATCCGGATGGAACTGAAGCAGAGAAGCCGGAACCTGAGGAGTAACCGGTCCGTTTACTACCTGGTACAGAATATCAGCCTTGTCTGCTCCGGAAACCAGAATTAAAATCTTCTTTGCCCGCATAATAGTGCCGCAGCCCATGGTATAAGCCTGACGGGGAACATCGTCAGCAGAAGCAAAGAAGCGCTTATTTGCTTCAATGGTCATTTCGGTTAAATCTACACAGTGAGTAATCTTGTCAAAATGATCGCAGGGTTCATTAAAGCCCATATGTCCGTCATGTCCCAGGCCTAAAAGCTGTAAATCCACACCGCCTAATGACTTAATCACTTCCTCATAGCGGGCGCACTCAGCATCCGGATCATTGCTGGTGCCATCCGGAATATTGGTGTTGGCAGGATCGATATTAACGTGCTGGAATAAGTGGTTGTTCATAAAATAATAGTAGCTTTGATCATTATCCTTAGTCAGACCGCGATATTCATCCAGGTTTGCGGATTTAATCTGAGAAAAATCCAAATCGCCGGCCTTGTAAGCAGCAACCAGATACTTATAGGTGCCGATGGGGGTGGAGCCGGTGGCAAGACCAAGAACACTGTCTGGCTTAGAGATAATCTGGGAAGCAATCACTGCGGCAGCCTTACGGCTCATTTCTTCGTAATCCTTCACTTTGTAAATTTTCATTTTAAGAAACCTCCGTTTTCTAAAAAATGTGAAACCTTCTCTTATAGAATATCATTTTCATGACATAGTTTCAATGGGTATTTGCATAAATATAGACTAGAGGTGATTGTATGTCTAATTATAGAAGACTCATTTCATATATTTATGAATATGAAGGTAAAACAAAGGGAAGAAATGTGGGTTTTGCAAAGCTGGAAGCACGGAGCGGACAATGCAAAATCAGTGTTAATGTGAAAAAAATCTTTACTAACGGGGATGCAGGGATCTATCTGCTATCCTCTATTGGAGAGATACCACTGGGAAAATTATTTTTAAGAGGGGGAACCGGGGAGTTCCGTACTGCTGTGCAGGTGGAAAATGTAGAAGGCAGCGGCTGTGAGATGGACAAATGCTATGGTCTTGCAATCCACGAACCGGAAGATAACTGGCGCACATATCGGACTATTTGGGAAGATGAGGTGGCCTATGCAGCGGAAATTGAGCTGACCAAAGCGGCGCCGGAAAAAGAAAATAATATTATGGAAACCGCCGGAAAAGTAGTAGCAGAGATAGAACAGGAGCTCGCCATGGAAGAAGGCGCGCCGGTTATTGTGGCAGAAAAAGAAAGCAAAGGAGAACCGCCGGCAGAGACAGAAATTGCTTTGGAAGAAAATAAGAATCAAAAGCCGACTTTGCCGGAAGCTTCAATAGAATTGGAAACAGAGGAAGAAGAAAAGGTATATTTAGTAGATGGGACAGAATCCGAGCAGGCAGAGCCGGAGACCGTAAAACCAGCAGCAATTCCCCCAATAGCTCAAACCGTATCCACTCAGGAAAACGGCTGGAGCGGAATTGGAATTATGCCGCAAGCAGCTATTCAACAGCCTGCAAGCCAGCCGGCCGCCGGGCAGCCGCCGGTTACAGCAGCCCAGCCCCATCCGATTCCCCAAGCCGGAACGCCGGGAGAGCTGGAACAGATTCCTTTAACCGATGAACCGGCAGAAAGTCCTGCTCAGATATGGGATTGTTTTGAAAAAGCTTACCCAAAGATTCAGGCCTTTGACAGTGAACACGGCTGTGTTATCCTGGCAATAAAACCTCAGGATATAGGCCTTCTGCCGAGAGAGGTGTGGATTCATGGAAACAACAGCTTTTTGCTTCATGGCTACTATAATTACCGCTATTTAATCCTGGCCCGCCTGGAGAATCCCAGGGGGAATCCAAGATTCCTTTTAGGCGTTCCGGGCCATTACTACAGCAATGAAAAATACATGGCCACTATGTTCGGATTTCCTCACTTTGTCCTGTCCAAAAAGCAGCCATCCGGGGACGGCCGCTTTGGTTACTGGTATACAGACATACAATTGGGAAATGCATGGGATGCAGAACTATCTGCAGGCCAGGGGCAAAGTACAACCATTCTTTCATAAATCGACCCCACGGATAGACACGCTGCCTGCAAACGGTTTTACCACATCCGCAAACTCCTGCAGTTCACTAAGAGAAAATCCTGTAAAACCAGGCTGAAGGACGTATTCGGATTCTTTAAAATTCTGCAGGAAATATTGTGGGCAGCCCTCTATCCAAGGACCAATTTGTTGGAAATCCGTTTTGGTATGAAGTCCCTTTACAACGGTAGTACGAAATTCAAAAGGAACCTTACCGGAAAGTAAAAAGTCTATACTTTCCTTAATTGGCGTCAGATCCATCCGGGAAAGCCCGGAGACTGCGCTGTAATGATCCGGCCCGGCCTTTATATCCATAGCCACATAATCCAACAGTCCGCCGGCAGCCATCTGCTTTAATATATCCGGCCGGTAACCGTTAGTATCCAGCTTTACTAACAGCCCGATATCTTTTACCTTTCGGACAAAATCTGCCAAGTCTGCCTGTAAAGTAGGTTCTCCGCCTGTAATACAGATCCCCTCCAGAATCCCAGCTCGTTTTTTTAGGAAAGACAGCACTTCCTGGTCTGTATAGTCAGATTCTGCGTCAGCAGTAATGATCTCCGCGTTCTGACAGAAGGGACATCGGAAGTTGCATCCGCCGGTAAAAACGGTAGCCGCTACATGACCGGGAAAGTCTAATAATGTCGTTTTTTGTAATCCACAAATTTTCATAATTTTAATTCCAATCTTCCATGTTTCGTAGTATAATAAAAGGAGTTTATCCCCTGAGGGTAAGTATAGCATATCCCCGTTTTCGGGTCTAGCAAAAATAAGCAGGAGATATTTCATGACCCAAGATGAAAAATATATGAAACAGGCTATCCGTCAGGCAAAAAAGGCGGAAGCATTAGGCGAAGTTCCGATTGGCTGTGTGATTGAACATCAGGGAAAGATTATTGCCAGAGGTTATAACCGCCGTATGACCGATCACAGTGCCTTAGCCCATGCAGAGATTATTGCGATAAAAAAGGCTTGCAAGAAAATAGGAGACTGGCGGCTGGAGGACTGTACTCTATATGTAACCCTGGAGCCATGTCCTATGTGTGCCGGCGCTATTATCCAGGCACGGATCCCCAGGGTGGTTATGGGATGCATGAATCCCAAAGCAGGCTGTGCCGGCTCTGTTCTGGACATGCTCCATCAGGATGGTTTTAATCACCAGGCCCATTCTGAAAAAGATGTGTTGGGTGAAGAATGTTCATTAATGATGAAGAGCTTTTTTAAAAACCTTCGGGAGAAAAAGCAAAGTAATATATAAAAAATATTGGGGTTATCATGTAAAGGAGGAGAAGGACATGAAGAAAATTTTGTTGGTTTGTAGTGCAGGGATATCTACCAGTATATTGGTATCCAAGATGAAGAGGGCGGCTCAGGACCAGGGAATCGACGTATCTATCCAGGTAAAATCTATAACAGGCGTCAAAGATGTAATTCAGGATATGGACATTGTGCTGCTGGCTCCACAGATTGGCTATGAACAGAAAAAGCTGCAGGAACTGGCGGGGGATATTCCTGTGGAAAAGGTTGATGTTAGAGATTTTGGCATATTGAATGGAGAAGGGGTTTTAAGAGAAGCCATGAAGGTATTGGAAAATGGCACGGAATCTTGACATTTTTTCATTCACCATGTATACTTAACTAGCTATCCCAATATAAACAAGTCACAAAGCTTCCACGCAGCCGGGGAGATAGCGGTGCCCTGTACCTGCAATCCGCTCTAGCAGGGGTGATACCTTGCCTCGGACATTATTCTGCAGAGCTGCCTTTGGTAAGTGGCGTTGATGTCTGGGTCTTGTGCAACAGGAATCTGTGAACCGTGTCAGGGCAGGAATGCAGCAGCACTAAGCAGAACCTTCTGTGTGCCACAAGGCAGCCTGGGCTGAGTTAACTGCCTGAGTAACGTCTGTGGTTAATGTACAAAGCAAGGTGCGTGGATTTAAATATTTATGCCGAAAATAAGCTGTATCAGGATGCCAGGATTTTCTGGACCGGTACAGCTTATCTTTTTTTGCTTGCTCATGCCTGTTGTTTGCTGTATAATTACAAAATGGGTATACTATAACCATCTTATGAAAGAGAGGCGCTATTATGAGGAGAATCGGAATGTTGACCAGCGGCGGAGACTGCCAAAGCCTCAATGCCACTATGCGAGGTGTGGCGAAAGCCCTGTATAATATGTTTGATGATGTGGAAATTGTAGGCTTTGAAGAAGGATATAAAGGGTTGATGTATGCGGATTATCAGATTTTAAAGCCCGGCGATTTCTCAGGAATTCTGACACGAGGAGGTACGATTCTGGGAACATCCAGACAGCCTTTTAAGCAGATGAGAGAGCCGGATGAAAACGGTCTGGATAAGGTAGAAGCCATGAAGCATACATACCGGAAGCTTCGGTTGGAGTGTTTAGTGGTTTTGGGTGGAAACGGCAGTCAAAAGACGGCCAACCTTTTAAGAGAAGAGGGATTAAACATCGTTTCTCTTCCAAAGACGATTGACAATGATTTGTGGGGAACCGATATGACCTTTGGCTTCCAGAGCGCTGTAAACGTTGCGACCAATGCTATTGATTGTATTCATACAACGGCAGCTTCCCACGGCCGGGTATTTATTGTGGAAATCATGGGACACAAGGTAGGCTGGCTTACTCTCCATGCGGGAATTGCCGGCGGAGCCGATATTATCCTGCTCCCTGAGATTCCCTATGATTTAAATATTGTCTGCGATGCATTGAAAAAGCGTTCCGCAGCCGGAAAGAAATTTTCTATCATAGCAGTGGCAGAAGGAGCTATTTCCAAAGAAGATGCCGCCCTTTCCAAAAAAGAGCTGAAAGAAAAAAAGAAGAATTCTCTCTACCCTTCCGTGGCCTATGAGATTGGAGCCAAGATTTCCCAGGCAACCGGTCAGGAAGTAAGAGTGACCGTTCCCGGCCATATGCAGAGGGGCGGGGAGCCGTGTCCATACGACCGTGTTCTGTCCACCAGATTAGGGGCAGAAGCAGCAGAACTCATAAAGAATGGGGAATTCGGTTATATGGTAGTGGTAAAGGATAATGAGATTACCAAGATCCCTCTGTCTGAGACGGCGGGAAAGTTAAAATACGTAGATCCCAATAGTTCTATCATTAAGGAAGCGAAGCTGGTAGGGATCAGTTTTGGCGACCAATAGCTGGCAAAAATATAAAAGTAAGGGGCAATTACTATGTCTTATACTGCGCTGTATCGGAAATGGCGTCCTACGGCCTTTGGGGAAGTAAGGGGTCAGGATCACATAGTGACGACGCTGAGAAATCAAATACTTTCAGGCCGGATAGGGCATGCTTATCTGTTCTGTGGCACCAGAGGAACCGGTAAGACCAGTATTGCCAAGATCTTTGCCAGAGCGGTAAACTGCCAGAATCCTCAGGACGGAAGTCCCTGCAACGAGTGTCCATCCTGCAAAAGCATTATGGATGGCTCGTCCATGAATGTAGTGGAAATTGATGCAGCATCCAACAATGGCGTAGAAAATATCCGGGAAATCCGGGAACAGGTTCAATACCCGCCAACCGATGGCAAATACCGTGTCTATATCATAGATGAGGTGCATATGCTGTCAATCGGGGCGTTTAATGCCCTGCTTAAAACCTTGGAGGAACCGCCTTCCTACGTGATTTTTATACTGGCTACTACGGAGGTTCACAAAATTCCCATCACCATTTTGTCCCGATGCCAGAGATATGACTTTAAAAGAATTTCTCTGGAGACTATCGCAGAAAGGCTGAGAGAGTTAATTCAGGCCGAAAAGATAGAGGCAGAGGATAAGGCCCTGCTTTATGTGGCCAAAGCAGCCGACGGTTCCATGAGGGATGCTTTAAGCTTATTAGATCAATGTGTGGCTTTTCATTATGGAAAGACTCTTACCTATGACAATGTATTAGATGTGCTGGGAGCAGTAGATACTGCTGTATTCAGCAAGATGTTCCGGGCAGTTTGCCAGGGCAGAACCCGGGATTGTATAAAAGAATTAGAAGAACTGGTAATTCAGGGAAGAGAGCTGGGACAATTTGTCACAGATTTTATCTGGTATATGAGAAATCTTCTTTTGACTCAAAGTGCAGAGGATGCAGAAGGTCTTCTGGATATGTCAGAAGAAAACCTGAAGCAGCTAAAGGAGGATGCAGGGCTGACAGATGGCAGTACTTTAATGCGCTATATCCGAATTTTTTCGGAGCTGTCCAGTCAGATTCGGTTTGCCGCTCAGAAAAGGGTTTTGGTAGAAGTGGCTTTTATCAAGCTGACAAAACCTTCTATGGAGGCAAATCTGGATTCCATTTTACAGCGGTTAGCAGAGCTGGAGGATCAGGTGGCATCCGGGACGGTGGTATTTGCTTCTTCCTCCCAGCCAGCCGGGGAGGACTCAGGACAGATGCCAGCAGATTCCGAAGCCAGAGATTCGGATTATCCGCCTCCGGAGACCGTTTCATTGCCGCCTGCTCAGATAGAGGAGTTAAACCTTATCCGCAGTCAATGGGGAAAGATTGTCCGGGAGATGGGAATGTCCATTCGCCCCAGCTTTCGGGACACTATAGTGGAACCCAGCGGCGACAACTGCCTGTGCATTGTATTTTCCGATGCAACCAACTACGCCATTGGCAGCCGCCCCAGCGTTCTTGGCGATTTGGAACGTTATATAGAAAACACTTACGGCAAAAAGCTTTATCTGAAATCCAGGCTTTCCGGGGCAGGTGAGAGGCTGGACACTATATACGTAAGTGAAGATGAATTAAAAGATAAGATCCATATGGATATTACAATCGAGGATTGATAGATTCAGAAAAACAGGAGGATTTATAAAATGGCAAAACGCGGAGGTTTCCCGGGAGGAATGCCCGGTAACATGAATAATTTAATGAAACAGGCGCAGCGTATGCAGCGCCAGATGGAAGAAACCGCTAAAGCACTGGAAGAAAAGGAATATACTGCGGCGGCTGGCGGCGGAGCGGTTACCGTCACTGTTTCCGGTAAAAAAGAGGTTACAGCGGTAAAGCTTTCAGAGGAAGTAGTAGATCCGGATGATATCGAGATGCTGGAAGATTTAATTGTTGCGGCTACCAACGAAGCATTCCGTCAGATGGAAGAGGATTCTTCTGCTGCCATGTCTAAGCTTACCGGGGGTATGGGCGGATTAGGCGGAGGATTTCCCTTCTAATGGATTATTACAGTAATCAAATTACCAAATTAATCGAAGAATTGTCTAAGCTTCCCGGAGTAGGGGCCAAGTCTGCCCAGCGCCTGGCTTTTCATATTATTAACATGCCAAAAGAGCAGGTGGAGCGATTGGCTGGATCTATGACCAGCGCCCGAAATAATATACGGTATTGCAAAGATTGTTTTACTCTTACGGATGAGGAGCAATGTCCCATATGCAGGAATCAGAACAGGGATCACGGTATCATTATGGTGGTAGAAAATTCCCGTGATCTGGCTGCTTATGAAAAAACAGGCAAATACGACGGGGTTTACCATGTTCTTCACGGAGCCATTTCTCCCATGCTGGGAATTGGCCCTAATGATATCAAGCTAAAGGAACTAATGCAGCGGTTACAGGCGGATGTAAAGGAAGTAATTATTGCTACTAATTCCAGCCTGGAAGGTGAGACAACAGCGATGTATATCAGCAAATTGATTAAACCGACAGGAATCAAGGTCAGCCGGATAGCCAGCGGCGTGCCGGTAGGCGGCGATCTGGAATACATTGATGAAGTTACTTTGCTCCGGGCATTAGAGGGCAGAGTAGAACTGTAACGAAGGAAAGAAAAGCGTTAGGAGATGCAGAAAGATGGATAAATACGAGTTTAACATCAAGGTTGAACAGCTTAAAAAGCTTATCAACAAGGGGGATTATGATACGGCAATGAAAATTGCAGATACTATTGATTGGAGAAGAGTACGCAATGCAAACCTTCTTTCGCAGGTATCCCAGGTATATGAAAAGAACCGCGAGTATCACGAGGCAAAAGAAATTTTGTTAATTGCCTTTGAGAGAGCCCCTATTGGAAAGCGCCTGTTATATAAGCTGACCCAATTGGCCTTAAAAGATGGAGAAATTCAGGAGGCAGAGGCTTATTACCGGGAGTTTTGCACCTTGGCAGAGGACGATTCCAGACAGTATATCCTGCGCTATTTGATTTTAAAGGCTAAAAATGCTTCTCCGGAACAGCTGATTAGTGTATTAGAGACTTATACCAGTGTGGAACTGGACGAAAAATGGCTCTATGAGCTGGCAGAGCAGTATAGCCTGGCAGGTATGGAAAGAGAATGTATTGCTACCTGCGATAAAATAATGCTGATGTTTGGCTTGGGAAAATATGTAGAAAAAGCCATGAATTTAAAAGTCCAATATGCGCCTCTGACAAATTATCAGAGAGACTTGGTAGAAAATCGGGATGTTTATGAAGGAAGGTTAAAAGCGGTAGAACAGGGAAATTATTATATGGAAGAGCCGGATTTTGATAATCAGGCTTATGGCCAGCCTCAGGCATATGAAGAAAACGGATCTTATGGCCAGGAAGCACCGTATGAAGAAGAAAATGTATATAATCACGCTGAATCTTATGGAACAGATGAAACATACGGCCAGGGCGGAGAAGCTTACGTTAGCAATGAGTCCTATGGTCAGGATGGGTTTTATGAGGGGGCAGAGTCCTATGGCCAGGAGGCCTACTATGGGGATGAGGCAGGATACGGCCAGGATCCGGTTTATGAAGAAGAGGCTTACCAGCAGCCGGGAACCTATGGCCAGGACGGATTTTACGGAGAAGAATATTATCAGGACCAGACATATGGCGCAGTTCAGGATTATGGTCAGGAAGAGCAATACTATGGCCAGGGCGGATATGAGCAGGAACAGGCTTATGCAGAGACTGCCGCGGCATTAGAACCAGGAGGATATTCTCATTATCAAGCCGCGCCGGTTTACCGTAATGACGCGCCGGCTATGCCTGTTAAACAGATTCAGCCGGAAGAAGAGATTCAGGCCCAGATGAAAGAGGCTGAGGCAGAGGAAGAGCTGGCCCAGGAAATGTCCCGCTTGTCTGGTGATAAAAACAACCAGCCGGTCTTAGAAAATCCTGGCGTCAGTTACACCCGTGTTCTCAATAATGTGAAGGATTTAAAAGAAGGCAGCCGTGAAATGGAAAAGACCCGGGTTATTCGCAATATCCAAGAAGCCAGAGCGGCCTATCGGAATGAAACAACAGCTCCTGTCAGAAGCAGAGTGGAGAGGCTGACACAGCCTAATCATTTAATGATTGAGGCGAATTCTCCGGAAGAGGGGATTGAACTTGCCAAAAATGCTCTTAAAAAGATACATCAGGAGTTGGGAACCAAAAATCCAGCTGCAAAAATCACAGGTACAAAATTAAACGCCAGAGGTTTGTTTGCAGTAGCCGATAAACTGGCAGGAAAAGACCTGATTATTGAAGGCGCGGCAGACATGAACAGCATCCTTTTAGATGAGTTAAACCGCTTAATGGCTTATGATGAAACCGGGATCGTGGTGGTTCTGATTGATACGCCAGAGCGCTTAGAAGCACTTCATAACCAGAATCCGGCTTTAGCTTCCTACTTTGAATGTATCGGAAGTAAACAAACTTCCGAAAAAGCAACAGTGGAAGCTCCAGAGCAGGAAGAGGATGCCCGGCCAGTCCGCATGGTTACTCCAATCCGTGAGGAAGAAGACTCTTACAGAGAAGAAAGCTACAGGCAGGAGGACTCTTACAAGGAAGGAAACTACGAAGAAGAGGAGCCTTACGAGGAAGAGGGTTACGAAGAAGAGGAATTTTACGAGGAAGAGGGTTACGAAGAAGAGGAATCTTACGAGGAAGAAGGCTACAGAGAAGAGAGGGCTTACGAGGAAGACAACTACGAAGAGGAAGGCTCTTACGAAGGAGATGGGACCTACGAGGAAGAAGCTCCGGAAGAGGAGATGACAATTGATGAGTTCGCACAATATGCCAGCCAGTACGCCAGTCAGATAGACTGCAGTATTACCGGAAAGAGTATGCTTGCCTTGTATGAGCGAATCGAAATAATGGAAGAGAATAATATTCCGTTAACCAGAGAAAATGCAGAGAACTTAATAGAGGAAGCAGCAGACAAAGCAGAGAAGCGTTCTCTTGGAAAGATGATAACAGGAGTCTTTTCTTCCAGATATGATAAAGACGGGCTTTTGATATTAAAAGAAGAACATTTCATTTAAAAGGACAGGAAAAATACTATGAAAAAAGATATTAAACTAATTTCTTTAGACCTGGACGGGACTCTTTTAGATAGTAAAAAACGTCTATCCTCTAGAAATGAAAAAGCATTAAAGGACTGTATTGCCAGAGGGATACACATAGTACCAACCACGGGACGCACGGTTGACGGCGTCCCGTCCGTCATTAAAGAGATTCCGGGAGTACGATACGCAATTGCTACCAATGGAGCGATTATTTATGATATGAAAGAGCAGAAGGTTATTGACAGCAGGATGTTAGATCATGATAGGGCTTTGGATATTTTGCGGATGCTGGAACCGTATCCGGTTATGTTTGACCCTTATATTAATGGCCGGGGAATCAGTGAAGAGAGATTTTTAAACCATATGGATGAATTTGGTTTGACCAAAGAGCTTCAGGACATGGTTCGAATTACCAGAGATGTGGTGCCCAATATTATCCGACATGTAGAAGAAACTAAGTGTCCTATAGAAAAAATCAATATATTTTTCAAGGAAGCTGCTTTGAAAGAACAGATTCGAGAAATATTAAAGGGATTTTCCGGGCTTATTATAACTTCGTCCATTCCTCTGAATCTTGAAATTAATAATCTGGAAGCTACAAAAGGAAAGGGAATTCTTCGGCTGGCAAGTTATTTAGGAATTTCCCGAAATCAGACAATGGCCTTTGGTGATGGTGAAAATGATATGTCTATGATTGAAGAAGCAGGCATAGGAGTAGTTATGGAAAATGGAATAGAATCCTTAAAGAAAAAAGCTGACTATATAACAAAAAGCAATGATGAAGACGGAGTAGCAGCTGGAATTGAGAAATTTATATTAACATGAAAACTTGCCGCCGAATAGGCGGTACAACAGGAAAGAGACAGAATGATATTTTTTCAGGAAAACTGGCTGCCGATTTTGGTAGCCGTATATTTGCTGGGAATGGTTTTGCACGGACATTATCGGGGGTTTATCCGGCTTGCCGTATCCTTTACGGCACTGATCATAACATTGATCATTGTTCACGCAGCCCTTCCTTATGTTACGACTTATGTTACTGAGAAAACAGATTTTCGGGAAAAAATAGGAAGCAAGATTCTTCAAGCCGTTGGAGTAGATCCCGGCGAAAAAGATAAAGAGGACTTTTGGCAGTTGAATCAAAGTACGATGCCAGATGAGCAGAGACTTATTATAGAAGGATTAGATTTGCCTGATAGTATAAAGGAAACACTGATCACGAATAATAATCGCGAAATTTACCGAATTTTGGGAGTAGATGCTTTTTCAGACTATTTAAGCGCATATTTATCTCAGGCAGTCATTCAATCCCTTTGCTTTATTTTTCTATTTATAGCGGTGTTTATTTTGATACAGATAACAGTGAGATGGTTGGATTTGATTGCAAAACTTCCAATCATAAATGGCATAAACCAATTGGCGGGAGCCGTACTAGGCGGAATTCAGGGTTTGCTATATCTTTGGATTGGCTGTATCGTTCTTTCTGCTTTTACCAGCACCCCTTTTGGAATGGCAGTTATGGAGCAGATTGAAAAAAGTACCTGGCTCTATATTCTATATCACAATAACTTTCTCAGTACATTGATGATGGGAGTGGCAAAGAGTATTTTCTAATGTTCAAACAATTGCAACAACAATAGGAACAAAAGACAGATAAGGATGGAAGATTAACCACAAAATATAGTAAAAATAAGGGAAAAAGGGCATATATAGTGGATGGAAAAATTGTTTGCAAAATAGCACAAATTCTATTGACAATGCCCTTTTTCTATGGTATATTAAAACTCCACTGGGAAATAAGCGATGGAAACAAAAAATTCAGAAAAAGAAATTGAAAAAATGGTTGACAAAGCTTTTTTGATGTGGTAAAATGATTGAGCTGTCGCTGAGAGCGACAACAACCCCGAACCTTAACAATTGAAGATTGAACAATACACAGACCCTGAAAATTCTAAGAACAAAGGCGAAGGAAACGGCCTTGAGTTCGAGAGAATTCAGAACG
>ERZ808046.159-NODE-159-length-86826-cov-15.780562_pt1 | contig 86826 bp, 71 predicted proteins | sample MGYA00380196_ERZ808046 | MGnify/ENA primary metagenome ERZ808046 (study PRJEB31490, sample SAMN06133421) | mouse gut metagenome | isolation source: Z6_2 | host: mice | place: China: Chengdu | collected 2015-05 ... | reverse complement strand
CAACATTGGCATAGGTATTTTTTCTTACGCAGAAATTTTGCCATTTTGCGTCAAAAATCATTGATAAGTGGCCTAATATATTTCCGCCTGTACGGCTGCTGTTATTTCAGATACTCGATCAACGGCTCCAGATACTTCTTATCTGTCCAGTCTGCCGCCTGCCCCACTGCGCTCATGAGGCCTGCCATCCACGGTTCATATGTACTCGGATCCTTTTTTGCCACAGACTTCTGCAGCAATGTGCACAAAATTCTGTCCGCGAATCTCATCTTGCTCATATCCCACGCACCCCGTCCATAGAACAGCGGGATTCCTCTAAGTTCACCCGTCAGATTGTGCTCCCTGATCCCTTCAAATGCTTTCTCGTCATAAGGCGAAGCGCCTACGCATAATACGGCCGTCTTCTTATTCTTCAATCTGCCGATATTCTTTTTCAAAAATGATAATCCCGCGATCCCAGAAGCATAGATGCCTCCGCACAGTATAACCGTATCATATTGCGCCACCTCACTTGGTGCCGCCTTCGGCGTCTCCACACAGTCAAAACCCGTCATCTGCCGCAGCCATCCGGCATATTTCTTCGTCGCTCCGTATTTGGACTGGTAAATAATGATTCCCTTTTTCATCGTCTTTACGTCTCCTTTCTGCATTCTGTCTCTGATTTTAAAAAAGCTTCATAAGCGATCTCCTGCTGCGCATAGATCTCATCCGCCGAGATCCCCGGCGACGTTACCGAAAATACAGTGCCAAGGCCGATCGTATAGATCAGCATATTCAGGTGCAGCCGTCTCGCCGCCGGTACGCTGATGTGCAGATCTTCCGCTATAACTTCTGCAAGCTCCCGGCTTGCTTCTGTCCGGTACAGATCATCCAGGGAAGCGATCCCCTCTCTCTTATGCAGGATAAATATCCTGAACAGATTCGGTTCCTCCTTCGCCAACTGAATATAGTTCCTGCCGATACTGCGGAACAGATCGTCTTTGTTGATATGCGCCGCAATATATTCCTGTATGAATATCTTTACCTTTCCTGCCACTTCCATGCGCAGACCGTCCATATTCTTACAATAACTGTATATAGGCTGTACGGAACATCCGATCTTATCTGCAATATTTTTCACCATAACCTGTTCCATACCGCCGTCCCTTGCGATCTCAAAGGCTGCATTGACAACCATTTCCTTTGTGATCCTCTGCTTTGGCATAATCTCACTCCCTCCCCATTTACATAATCATTTTATATAATTAATTTATATAAAATGATTATACTTCTGCCCTTACATACTGTCAATTAAAAACTTTTCAACCGTACATTGGAAACTTTTCGGCATTTCTTCCGTCAGCTTGACTTTTTGCGCAAGGATGTCTATTATTATGAATCATGATAGAATTGTATAGAGACAACACAAATGAGGTGAGATTATGCACAGAGAATTTTTAATGGGCAACGAAGCCATAGCCATGGGCGCGATTGCCGCCGGAGTGAATCTGGTATCCGGCTACCCCGGAACTCCTTCCTCCGAAGTGCTGGAGACAGTGGCAAAGTACAGGACCAACACCACCTATGTTGAATGGTCCGTCAACGAGAAATCTGCTCTGGAGGTCGCCGCCGGAGCCGCATATACAGGTGCACGCAGTCTTGTAACTATGAAACAGGTCGGACTTAACGTCGCATCCGATCCGCTGATGAGCCTTGCCTACATCGGGGTCAAAGGCGGAATGGTCGTCCTTGCAGCCGATGACCCCGGCCCGATCTCTTCACAGACCGAGCAGGATACCAGGCATTACGCCGCATTCTCCAAGCTTCCCTGTTTCGACCCTTCTTCCGCGCAGGAAGCATACGAGATGATCCAGGAAGCCTTTACATATTCAGAAGAATACGGCACTCCCGTCCTCTTTCGGCCAACCACAAGAGTCTGCCATGGATACGCGTCCGTTACCGTTAAGGATCCGGCAGAATATACGGTGCACCGCCCGGAAGGCTTCATCAAGGACAGCTCTAAGTGGGTGATCTTCCCAAGGCTTTCCTATCAGAACCATAAGCTGATCGAGGAGCGCAATGTCAGACTGGCTGACGAGTTCTCTGCTTATAAGCGAAACCAGATCTTCTACGCGGCAGACAGAATATCCGATCCTGTCCCTTCCAAGGGAAGCATTTCAAACTGTCAGGAAGATACAACCAGTCCTAACCGATATAAGAAACGGCTGGGAATCGCATCCGGCGGCGTCAGCTTCCCCTACGCTATGGAGACATTGGCACAGACCGGCCCGGTCCGCCTTCTTAAGATCGCCACGCCCCACCCCTTCCCGGAGAAGCTGGCCCTTGAATTCCTGACCGGATTAGACGAGGTTCTCTGTATTGAAGAGCTGGATCCTGTCATTGAGCGGGAACTGACTTATCTGTGCGGGAAATATAATCTTCCGGCGAAGATCTGCGGGAAACTGACGCACCACACACCCAATGCCGGGGAAAATACACAGGACAGCGTCTGGCAGAATATTCTGGATTTCCTTAAGGACAGCCCGGATACAGAGCATGGAAATACATTTTCAGATGTTCCTCCTGCTCTCCCTGTACGTCCTCCGGTACTCTGCGCAGGATGTCCTCACCGGGCCTCCTTCTACGCAGTCAAGACAGCCATGAAGGGCAGGAAGACCATTTTCTGCGGAGATATCGGGTGCTACACCCTTGGCAACGCCATGCCTCTTGACATGGTAGATACCTGTCTGTGCATGGGCGCCGGCCTTGGGATCGCCCAGGGCGTCGGACATATGGAACCGGACACCGTCTGCTTTGCATTCGTCGGAGATTCCACCTTCTTCGCGTCCGCGATCACAGGCGTGATTAATGCCGTATACAATCAGGCGGATATGACCCTGATCATACTGGATAATTCCACCACCGCCATGACCGGACATCAGCCCCATCCCGGCACCGGACGTACGATGATGGGCAGCGTAACAGACCAGATCGATATCGAAGCCGTCCTTCGGGGAATCGGCCTTAAGACTGTAGAGACCATAGATCCGCTTAACCATGAAGCCGCCGTCGCCTGTGTGAAACGGACAGCAGGAGAGCCAGGCGTTAAGGCGATCATTTTCAGATCACCCTGCATTGCCGTCACCAGACCGTCCGGCAGTATGCACGTCACTTCCGGGAAATGCATCAATTGCAGGAAATGTATCCGGGAACTTGGCTGCCCTGCGCTGATCATCAAGGATGGTTCTGTAAGCATCGACGCCTCTCTCTGTACCGGATGCGGCCTGTGCAGCCAGCTCTGCCCGGCAGATGCGATCTGTTCAGCCGGGGCCGCAGATAACATTTCCCATGATACGGAAGCTTTGAAGGAGGGAAACGATCATGAATAAAAACATCGTATTATGCGGAGTCGGCGGACAGGGAACGGTTCTCGCTTCCAAGCTGATCGCTGCCGCCGCCATGAAAAAAGACATTCCCGTCATGAGCGCCGAGACCATCGGCATGGCACAGCGGGGAGGCAGCGTGTTCAGCCATATCCGCATGGGCGAAGGATTGTACGCTCCTATGATCGCCAAAGGAACCGCCGATATCATCATCGGCTTTGAGCCGGGAGAAGCCGTCCGGCAGCTTCCTTATCTGAGTGAAGGCGGTCAGGTCATCGTAAGCCAAAGAGCCATCATGCCTGTCACGGCGACCCTGTCAGGCACACCTTACAGCGGCGGCGAGATGACCGCATACCTTAAGGAACGCATACCGAACCTGATCATCGTCGATACAGAGCGGGCCTGCCGCAAGATAGGTTCTCCCAAGGTACTAAACCTGCTGCTCCTTGGCGCCGCGATCCACAGCGGTGCGCTCGGGCTTAACGAAGACGAGATCAAAGACGCCGTCCGCGAGAGGCTGCCTGAGAGATTCCACGAACTTAACTTCCGGGCGCTTGCGTATGTCCGGGAGCACCCGGCACAGGATTAATCCTCTTTTCAGACCGTCCGCGTCCCAAACCCATCATACAGGATATACTTAGAAGCAGATAGATTATACTTAGAATCGATAAGATATACTTAGAATCAGATAAGATATACTTAGAATCAGATAAGATATACTTAGAATCAGATAAGATATACTTAGATCATACAGGATATACATTAGAAAGGATACACACATGCAGATATCAGAATTACAGATCAGTCAGACAAACCATCAGATACAGGCGCTCATCAAAGCCGGAAGCTTCTACGGCAAAAAGCTGGAAGAAGCCGGCATCTCAAGCATATCCTCGCCGGAAGATTTCGAGAATCTTCCTTTCTCCGAGAAAAATGACTTAAGAGAAGCCTATCCCTTAGGACTTATGACCGCCCCTGAAAAGGACATCGTAAGAATCCACTCTTCGTCCGGCACCACCGGTCTTCCGGTTATCATCCCGTATACCGCCAAGGATGTGGAGGACTGGGCCGTCATGTTTGCCCGCTGCTACGAGACGGCAGGGATCACCAACATGGACCGCATTCAGATCACACCGGGATACGGGCTTTGGACCGCCGGGATCGGGTTCCAGGCCGGCGCCGAGAAGCTGGGCGCCATGGTCGTTCCTATGGGGCCCGGCAACACGGATAAGCAACTGCAGATGATGATGGATATGAAGAGCAGCGTCATCTGTGCAACCTCCTCTTATGCCCTTCTGCTTGCCGAAGAGATTGAAAAGCGAGAGATCAAGGATAGGATCCATCTGAAAAAAGGCGTAATTGGATCCGAACGCTGGGGCGAGAAGATGCGCCAGCGGATCCGGGAAGAGCTTGGAATTGAGCTCTATGATATCTATGGACTTACCGAGATCTACGGCCCCGGAATCAGCATTAACTGCAGCTATGACACCGGAATGCACTACTGGGACGACTATCTCTATATCGAGATCATAGATCCGGTTACACTGAAGCCCGTACCGGACGGCGAACTCGGTGAGATCGTGATCACGACCCTGGTAAAGGAAGGCGCTCCTTTGATCCGTTACCGGACCCACGACCTGTCCCGCATCATCCCGGGCGCCTGCCCATGCGGCAGCAAATATCCCCGTCTGGATATCATTATGGGAAGAACCGACGATATGATGAAGATCAAGGGCGTTAACGTATTCCCAAGCCAGATCGAAGAGATACTTAAGGAATTCCCGGAAGTTTCAAGCGAATACCAGATCCGTATCTCGCATCTTGACGGCAGAGACACCATGCGTCTCTATGTGGAAACCAACGGAAGCGTTGATTTCCTTGACCTGGCGAAACGCATTGCCGGCACGGTCAAGAGCCGAATCGGTTTCACACCGCTTGTCAAGGTTGTGGAATTAGGACTGCTTCCAAGAAGCGAGAAGAAATCCAAACGCGTGATCGACGAACGATATGAATAGTAAGAGATAAAAAAGGTGCAAAGGCTTAAATAACAAAGACTTTGCACCTTTTAATCTGGTCTGTCTTCAAGCAACGCTTATCATTCCTTCTGATACTTCTTCCTAAGCCTATGTATCTTCTTCCCGCAATGGACAAACAGACACAAATATAGAAAAGCTAATATGATAAATGCAATGGTGAACCCCCTCGCGTATACATCCCCTCTTTCGACCCAAAAAAATGACTGGATACAAAGCTGAGGTATCACGCACGCAAAAAATACAAGCAGCAGAGGTATCATCCTGTACTTGAATACCCGGCTGACCATCTCAATTCTGGATTCATTGTCGCTGAATATCTCCATATCCTCTTCTTCTGCACCTGCCGGCTTCCTGAAGTAACTGAATCCATTCACATCAAACAGGTATTCCCATCCAAAATCACGGTATAACGCCAGATATTCCATCTTCATGCCCTTCTCTGCCTGTCCGAAATCCAGCCTGTACACCACGTCTTGCGGAATACATTTATCAAAAAAATAGATGCCCGGAATCCAGAATTTTTGAAGCTTCCATCCCTCACGATGCATCTCTCTTAAGAACTGCTCTTCCTCTTCATAATCCGTAATCGTCCAATACCGTAATAACACTCTATCTGCCATATACATACTCTCCTTTACTGTTCTTGTATAACCGTTCAATCCGACGAAGCTCTATCTCCAGAACCTCCCATCCAAGTTCAGTTATCACATACAGCTTCCTCTTCTCTTCCTCTCTTACGAATCTGATCAGCCCGTCCTTCTCCATCTTAGACAGCGTTCCATACATAGTTCCCGGACTTATGGTTACTTCTCCGCCCGTCATCTGCCTGACCTGCTGGCCGATATTATATCCGTGCATCTCCTGCCTTAAGCAATACAAGATATAGAAACCGGTCTCTGTCATGGGCACATATACCCTTTGGATTCTCTCCTGCATCTTTTCACTCCCTTGCATACATATATTCCATTCCGATACAGTGAGATTCGATACATTTTACTTCAATACATCGTATCTCGATATATTATTTATATCACACCTCGATATATTTGTCAACAAAAAAATGCCCGGCCGTCAACCTACGCTGACATGCCAGACACCTTCCTGCACTATTTCTTCGCCATTCTCTGCAATGACACACATAATCTCTGATATACCGGATAGATATTCTCCTCGACCCATCCGTTTACACAATACAGCCAGATAATCTCTTTTAACGCTTCCGAGAAATGAAATCCTCCATATTTGCGCAGCAAACGCAGCGCATGGATCGCCTGCTTCTTACGGCCATATTTCAGCGCGATCCTATATCTGCGTCTCGCCTTCCAGCAGGCAAGACGCTTAAGGGACTGCTGGTCTTTGATCCCGCAGATCTTCGCGATCTCATCTACCAGCTTCTCATAATCGCCGTACTTCTTCTCCTCCTGCGCACGGGTCAGCGCACTTCTTGAATGGCTGCCGCTTCGGATCGATACCCCATAGAGTTCCTCCCGGATCGTCGGGCATTCATGCTTATACATGAACGGCAGAAGCATCTGGAAATTCTGTCCCACACCATATTCCGGTATCCGTTTCTCCTGATATATGCCGAAGAACTCTGCCGTCCGCAGCATATAACACCCGCAGCAGACGAATGTCTTAGATTCCAATATATCCCAGAACAGATCGGTCTTAGACAGATCCCCCCTTTGTTCATCCGCCTTTTCACTGTGTTCTCCGGTTTCGGCGTCATAATAATAGGACAGGGATCTGACACACTGATACTCAGGGTGCGCACACAGATATTCCACCCGTTTCCTTACGGATTCCGGCTCTAACACATCATCACTGTCCGGCCAGATCAGATACTCTCCCGTCACATACGGCAAGCCCTGGTTGATGGCTGCAGAAGCGTTCTTATGCTCTGATAACACGATCCGGTAGCCGTATCCTCTGTCAGCGAATCTCTCCCGGTAACCCTCGGCAACCCGAACCGTCCCGTCCTCAGAACCGTCATCCACCAGGATCATCTCCATCTTCGGATAGCTCTGTCGCAGTACAGAGTCCAGCATCTTCGCCAGATGGGCTTCTCCATTATAAACCGGCGTGACCACCGACACCCGGCCCGGTTCCAATCCATGATTCTCCTGATTCATTCGCTCATCCCCCCTGGACTATTCATCTTCGTCCTCCTGCTCTCTTACCGGATACGCCTCCTTAAGCACCCGCTGTATATCCGGGCTGCTCGCAGTGTATCGGTAACGAAAATGCAGCGTCCCGCCAACCTGTGAATTCTCCTTGCAGGCCTTCATCTGATCCTCAAGCTCCCGGCCTCCGTACCACACGCTGTCGGCCTCGCTCCCTTCGTCAACCGTCTTATAATCCGCAAGCCCGATAAAGAGTTCTACATCATCCCGGTCCGCTTCCTTGAATACATCCGACCACCAGTCAAGCAGCACCGTGAAATCCGACCGCTCATCTCCGCTTGCCCAGTAAAGCTGCGGCGCAAGATAATCTACCCAGCCTTCCCTCACCCAGCCTCTAGTGTCCGCAAACAGCACATAATAAGAAGAATAATCGCTGGTAGTCGCACTTCCCTCTGGATTCATATAGTCGCTTGCCCATACCGCCGCCGGGCTGATTCCGAATTCGATCTTTGGATCTGCTTCATGAAGCTGCTCATCTAAGCCCTTCACCAGCATATTGACGTTTTCCCGCCGCCAGTCGCCGATATCCGGGAAATCCTTGCCATATTTATTATAAGAAATGTTATCATTAAAATTCGAACCGGGATAGAAATAATCATCCAGATGAATTCCGTCAACATCATAATTCCGAACGATCTCCAACGCACCGTCGATCACAAGCTGGCGCACCTCAGGAATTGCCGGATCAAAATAATATCCGGCCCCGTACTGGATCACCCAGTCGGGATGATACCTTGCCGGGGAACTCTCAGCCAATCCGTCCCACTCGGTCTGATTCCTGGCAACCCGGTATGGATTGAGCCAGGCATGCAGCTCTATATTCCTCTCATGAGCCTTCTCGATCCAATAAGCCAACGGATCGAATCCTGAATCAGGCGCCGTCCCCTGCTGTCCGGTCAGGTAACTGCTCCATGGATATATCGCGGACTTGTAAAATGCATCCGAACACGGGCGCACCTGCAGGAAAACCGCATTAAATCCACTCTCATCCACTTTCTCCAGTATCATATCCGTCTGCATCTTCAGCCACTCCGAAGAAGTAGTCGGAGTAATCGGATAATCTAAATTAACCACCGTAGACACCCAGACTCCCCTAAGCTCCTGGTCTATCTCTCTCTTAGTCAATACTTTCTCCTCTATCACGACCTTTCCCGCCTGTATGTATAACAGGCACACCATACAGATCACCAGTATGGAACAGGCAATCTTTACAATCCATGATCCCTTCATCTGCAAGCATCCTTTCCATCCATTCTTTTAGTCGCACAGACATTCTTTTGCCCGTATTATTACTTAACCTGCACGATCTTCCGGTTCTCTATCTTATATACCACATCGCACTCATTTGCAAGACTCATATGATGGGTCACCATCAACAGCGTCTTATTCCCTTTCACCTGCCGGATCGAATCGATGACCGCCCTCTCCGTCTCCATATCAAGGGCCGCCGTCGCCTCATCCATAACCAGAAGTTCGAAGTCCTTATAAAGGGCTCTTGCAAGAGCAACCCTCTGCCTCTGTCCCCCTGAGATCGCCGTCCCGTTCTCTCCGATCAATGTATGTACCCCGTCCGGCATCCTCGCAACGTCCTCCCAGATCTGAGCGCACCTTAAGCATTCTTCCACTCTCGCATCATCGATCTTGCTCTCATCCTCGAAGAACGCCACATTATTCCGTATGGTCTCGCCGTTTAAATAGACCGTCTGCGGGATATAGCAAACCAGCTCTCCCATACTGGCCTTACAAGGACCATTAGAATCCGTATGGGTTATAATATCATAGTCATCATAGAACACATGGCCTCCCTGGGGCTTCAAAAGACCCAGGATCAGATCGAGGAATGTAGTCTTCCCCGCGCCTGAAGCCCCGATAACGGCAATGGAGCATCCTACGGGAATATCTATGGAAGCATCCTCGAAGATCTTCCGCCCCTCCACATATCCGAAGGTCAGGCCTCTCACCGATAATCCCTCCCGGAATGTCAGATGCTTCTTACGGATCCCTTCGGATCGGCGCTCCTCTTCCTTGATAACCTTATAACCTGCAATACTCTCCTTCAAGGAAGCGTAAGGTTTCTTGGCGAATTCCACATTGTTCATCCCGCTTAACACGCTGTAGGCCATGGGAAGCATTCTTACCAGCGCCGTGATATACACGACCATCGGCGCCAGGATCGCCGCCAGGTTTGAACCCACCAGAAGGATAATGGCAAGCACGGTGAACATCGCTGCCATGATCGAATTCTGCATGATGACGCTGATACTGTCGATCTTGTACCGATATTCTCCCTGTACCTGCGCATAACCGCTGCTGGCATCCTGGTATTTGGACAGGACAAAAGCAGAACGGTCATCCATCTTCATTTCCTTAAAAGAACCGAATGCAATGGTAATCTGTGAATTCGCCTTGATGGCATATGCCCTGCTTTTCTCGCCGTAAGCGATCATCTGGGCACGGGTCCTTAAGAATACCACCGCCATAAGCGCCAACAGCACCAGGCTGCTTACCACTCCGATCCACTTAGATACATAGATCAGCAGCACCGCATATCCCGCCATAGTGATCCCGTTGACCCATATTCCGATACAATCCACAATGATCTGAATACAGCTTGTGGTATCATTGCGCACCATGGTTAACGCCTGCATCGCACTCTTCTGGTTGTGCTCGCTTAGATCCTCCTTAATAAGCAGTTCGTAGATCTTAAGCGACAGCTTTTGTGCGCCGTTATAGATAAATCGGTTTGATATCTTACATTTGTACAGCTCAAAAAGAGCCTTTAAGGCGGACAGGATCACCATGAAAAGCGTAAATGCGACCAATTCCGGCGATGCCTCATTCGCTTCCACCACGATATTGATCACATAGATGATCACAGAAAAGCTGAACACATCCACCACAGGGCTTAAAAGCCCTGCAAACAGCAGCATCTTCCATGTACGCTGCTCCTTCTTTTCCAAAATTCCTGTCAGATATCTGAACATCTCTATCATATCTGCCGCTCCTTTGATTTCAATTGTTTGCTGCCATTTAGAAAATTAACATAATCGAAATCATCCAGATACCGTCTCTTCCAGAACTGATCCTTATAATTGGTCAGCACGCCAATCTCATCTCTTTCTTCAAAACCTTTTATATAATACGCCGACGGAAATTCCGGGTATTCAATGTGAGTAAAGATGACTTTATTTTCATAGGGAAGCTGCTCAAATCTCTGAAGCGTTTCATAGGTACAGCCATCCTTTTCCGTCCCCACGATAAACAGATTATCCCAGTTTATCCGCCTTTTTCTCTCTCTCCACTTTTTCTCTCCCTCTTCAAACGTAGGGTAATGCGTAAAGGTAATTCTGATATCATCTAACATTCCGATTGGATACGGCGCGTCACTTTCTATTTTTATAATATCTTTTTCCATATACGCTTTCAGATTCTCCGCCATTTTCACAAAATCATTCATCTCTATCACAAGATTCACCGTCGGAGTCAAATAACGAACCCCCATATCATAATACATAAAAGTACCGTTGCAATTAGAAGCTATGATCGAGAAATCTTTATTTTCTAATCTGCTTTTCTTTCTTTTATTATATATTTTACGTTCATACGTCTGCAATTGTCTAACTACCCGTTGCATCCCCTAATCCTCCTTAGAATCCCTTCAGCCACTGAACCCGCCAAAAACAGCCTTGCTAACACAGGAAACGGCAGCATCCTGTAAAATGCCATAAACCATCTTCTGCTCTTTGACGCAAGTGTCGGACCGGTCAAACGCGGCTGAAGCACATCCTCTTTCCCACATTCGAACCAGGATACCTTTTCTCTAACCGCATCCCATACTTCTCTGCCCCGCTCTGTATGGACGATTACCATAGACGTCCCCATGCCGTCGTCTATTTCCGGTTTCACCTTCTCGACTCCCCAGAAATCCCCGACCGTAAAGTCACTGTCTCTTTTTAGCGTACAGTATTTGCAGCTATGGCAGGACGGACGGATCGCATTATTAGAAAAATACATTCTGCAATAGAGGTTCGCGTTCAGCTTCTCCGCATATTCCGTATTGTCTATCACATATGCGCAGACGTGACCGTTGTCACGGTCCCGCTTATCACGGAACGAGAAGTCCGTCATCTTCCCCCTCTTCTTACGTTCAAGATATTTTACATATGATTTCCAGATACCGGGAGACGGCACTCCATAGCAGACCAGATCCGCAGTAAGGAGCTTATCATAGGCTCTGCCAAGGTACAGCCTTAAGGCCTGTGCCTGACAAGGCGTTCCGATGAACAGCACCCATCGGCCTTTCTTAAGATACGATTCAATTCTGCGGTATACGCCTCTTAAGCTGCTCTGGACATACTTGGTTCTTTTAAGCCTTTCAAGCTCTGCCATATTGCAGGCTTCTCTGTGTACCACCCTCATATCCTTCGTGTATGCCGCCCCAAATACGACGCCCTGCCGCTCAAACACATATTCTGCCAGAACCGGGAACATCCCGCCGGAAGAGCTTGCATACCGGATCGAATCATCCTTAGCCTGCACTCCCAGATATAACCGTTCTCCATCCTTCCCGGCATCCTGTTCCACAGGGCAGACCTGTTCACATCTTTTACAGCCGATACATTTCTCCTCATCTACTCTGGGATATGAGAATCCTTCCCGATCCCATGCCATTCGGACCGCATCCGCCGGACACGCCGCCGCACACGCACCGCATCCACAGCATTCTTCCTTTTGTGTATATAATTCCATCTGCTGCCTCCTTTTACTACGCTCCCTCGCCTTCGCCCGGCGGCAAGCCGGCCTAAACTATATTCTTTATCAAGAATTCTTCCGCAAGCTTCGTCTGCTCCTTCGTCTTCCTTCTCACTTCGTCCCAGTCAGCCGGCGCATCGATCCGGGTATCTTCCTCCTTATTATACAACCTGTTCTCCAAACCGTGAAGCTTCAGAATATTCCTGACCCTCGCTCCCAAGCTGCTGTGAGCGAATGCAAGAAACTGCTTCTGATAGATGATACAAAAAGCAACCGCATGGAAGGAATTGGATACTACATAGTCTGCCTTATCGATATAACCCAGGAATTCAGAAGGCCCCGCACCGTGATCCAACTCAAATTCCGCATCCGCTCCAACCATCGTTGCCCGCACCTCTACCACCAGAAGCCGAGTCTCTTCGGACAGCTTCTTCGCATATTCTTTCATCTCTTCATTCTTCTCTGTAATATACAAGAAGATGAATCTCTCCCTCTTCGGCGTTACCTCCACTTTCTGCCACGCTTCTTTCGGCAGGAAGAATACCGGGTCTAATACTGCGGTAACCTCTCTGCCGCAAAGTCTCTTCACGTAAGGAACGGCTGCCTCTTCCCGCACCGAGACCGCATCCACATTCTCAATAAGCTTCGAGAACTCTTCGTCATACTTCGGATTCAACGCGGCTCCTCCGAAGCTTGCCGCATACGCGATCACCTTCTTCTTCCTGATATTTTTAAACGCCCCGAAATACGCCCTCCTAAGACCGCAGGTAATATCAGGATTCCAGATCTGGTCGCTTCCCACCACATAATATCGGTAGGGCAGTCTCCTAAGACCGATTTCAGACAGCACCTTATGCCTCCTCTTATCTACCAGATACCGGAATCTGAAACGGTTCATGTTCATCCGCTGCCTTAAGAAATCCTTCCGCATACGCAGATGCGCCAAGAATCCGGTCCACATATTCAGAATTCCCCATATCCGTCCCTTCAGGCCTTTGATAGGAGAATACGGGATCCACCAGTGTCTTCCCGTCATATACACTGGCTCATAACGGACAATATCCGTCCGAATCCTCCTGCTCTGCAGAAACCTTTTCAGCCCGTATGCCTGAAGCATAGCTCCGTAATTATTGGAACAATGGAATGTCAATATCCCCACGAAGGCTTCCCTTTTCTTCATACTTATCTCTCCCTTCCTTCCAAAACACAATTGAAAAGCTTCTTTGAGATCCGTCATCGGAATAATAGTCAATCTATTCTGCAATATTGACACTATGCGGCTCAATACCCAATACAGAGGATAACAGCTAAAACAAGAGTCAAACAGAATCTTATTGCTCAGATATAATTGTCCGAACATGGGATGTCTTCTCTCTTCTGCCGCGATCCTTCGGATCCTTTTCATTCCTTCCCTGTCCCTGCTTCTCCTCTGCATCATATAATTCTTCTCAATTTGCTCAGCAGCAAGTATCTCCCAGGTCAGGGCATATGTGATATTCCCCCGCCTGTACTCGCCGTCCCGGATCCTCCTGCTGCTTTCATAATATCTCTGACCGCACACCATCTGTACAGAATGTGTCACACTCTCCTGATGTCTCCGGTAATAATACCATCCCTGTGAAGAATAAGCCGCCCGGATTCCCTGGCAGATAAGACTATATAAGAAATATGTATCCTCACCGTTCGTCAGGCTTACATCGAACCTCAGAGATCCGACAGCGCTCCTGTCGATCAGCTTCCCGCCGATCCCCGACATCTCATTAATATGCGTCCTGTGAAACCACTCCTGTACTTCTTCTTCATCCGCCGTCTGCCACTTAAGAGTATCGCCGCCCCGCCCGCCGGGATTGCTTAAGCTTGACGCTTTCCTGGTATCTTTGGAATCAGTTTCCGTCTCTTCCGCCAAAAACGGCGTCCACATGGTATATCCGCAGAATACCAGCTCTGTACATCCCGTCTCCGCCTGGCCGATCATCTCCTCGAATAAGCGGGGATGGATCGCATCGTCGCTGTCCAGGAAGAATACATACTCCCCCTCTGCCAGATCAAGACCCTTGTTCCGCGCATATGAGACACCCTTGTTATCCTGCCTGTACAGGCGTATCCTGTTATCCTCCCGGCTCATCTTTTCACAGATCGCAGCCCCCTGGTCCAAAGAACCGTCATCGACCACGACCGCCTCCCAGTTCTGATACGTCTGTTCCGTCACAGAACGGATGCACTGCATAATGAATGCTTCTGCATTATACATGGGAATGATCACCGATATCTTTTTCATAAGCTTCTTCCTTTCCGCGTAAACATTAGTACATGGCAACAGTTCAGACAACAACGATAATTAATATTATAGTATAGCCAAAATTTTTTGTAGATAAGACTTGACAAAGATTCCAAAATATGCGGCCGCTCTTGTTACTGAATAGCTTATAAAGCAACAAAAACGGCCCCTCAAATTAAATATTGTATTTACTCTTTATTCTAATTAAGGAGGTTCTCACTATGTTTCATTATTAACTGAAAGCAACATTCGATGTTACGATAAAAAGGGGCACACCAATAGATAAACATCATGTCATTACCATGGTCTAAGCATGTTAATATGTTCCAGAGCCTTTTTATTCCCGCGAGCAACGAGCCAAGCGGGCATGCTTGCATGCACATTTGGCGACTGCCGCGAGGGTCAAATCCCCCGCTGCTCTGTAGCGCTACAAATTTGATGCCCCGTTGCTTGCAGCGGGGTATTTGACTGCCCAGACGAAAAACACTTCCAATTAACTGCGGATGTATCAGGATCACAAGATTCAATCACTAATGAATCTGAACGGTACCTATACAGTAGCCGTATTCTTCCTCGTCCTGCTCATTCGCCAACATGATATGCTTTCCGGTATCTGAATCCTCTATAGAGAAGTAAACTGTATAATCAGCTTTTGAAAGTTCACTCACAGGAATCTCCGCATAAGCGGACTGCTGACAGTCGGCCTCCTCCCCGCCTGCCAGACTTTTCATATCGCATGACATCTCCTTTTTCAATATACTTTCCTTATCTTTATCATACAAGACCAGATTGATTTTCGGTGTCTTATATAAAGGCGCAAAACCAACATTCTTTAAAGAAACTTCCGCCGATATACTTCTCCGTCTCTGACTATACTCCAGATTCACATCCGCAATAAACAACCGGTATCCCAAATGCCGGTCAATATAAGTATAGCCGTCCATACCGAAAAAACAGCCTGCTTCTGATACCGTCGCCTTCTTCCATTTCTTTAATACTGCCTGGTCGTAATCCATATTCAGATAAGTAATATGTCTTTGTGCCAAGCCTTCCATCGCATTTTCAAAATCATTGTAAAAATTGTCATTGATTACCTCGCCTCCGTTTGGCACAGAAAGACACAGCTCTCTCTGGAAATCCAACTCCTCTTCCCTGTTCCAACGTCCCAGCGAGTCCGCCGCGCTGCTATCCTCTATCTTATAAGTGCCATAGTCGCTACTGTTCCCAAGCAGCCCATCATTAAAAAGGCTGAGCCTTGCCGCCAACGAATCATCCGATGAGATCCCCTCTGAGGGATTGTTCGACCGTATGATGCTGCGCCACTGCGCCGGTGTACGGACTGCCAGATATATCGATTCATCCGTTACCGCCGCCAACTGCTCCGCCAACCGTCTCATATCCTCTGCTGTTCCGTACCGAGTACTGTTCATCTCTCCCCAACTTCCTATAAAAAGTCCCTGTTGGACAAAGATCTGCCCGCTGTGCTTACTCAAAACAAGCTCTAACTGCTGCATATGCCAGAGAATGATATCTAAGCTCTCCGGCTCATTCTCCCCACCCTTCCCCTCATCATCGTATACAAAACGTAGAATCATACGTTTATCCAAGGACTCCAACTCATCAAATAATTTTTCAATATTCCTAAGCCCCGTCTCACTGATCCGACCTTCCCGGTAATTCTGTAAACTAATCTTAACCAGCATAAGCTCGGTATCCGTGTCATTCTGATACATAGTCTTAATTATCTGTTCATAATCTGTCGGCTCCTCCTCAATCAGGAACGTATACAGATGATAAAAACCCCGGTCCGGGTTCCTCAACTCACGCGCGGACTCTATAAATGAGAAGCTCTCTGTTTCGACACTTAAAAATATATTTTTTATAAAAAATCCTAACACGGAAAATAGTAATACAGTCAAAGCGGTAAAAACAAATATCCCTTTTCTTTTTGCTCTTCCTGGCCGCTGCAGCTTATGTCCCTCTGCACGATCATTATACCTCATATTCTTTTCCTACCATCTGCGAAAATATTTTCTGCCGGTCAATTCTCCCATTGAACTCCATCCGTCCTATCCCAGTCATCTATTGCCAAATCGTATAACGCATAAGGATTCTGCCTGAAAAAAAAGCAGACAAAATCTTCGTCCTCATAATAGACGTTTACCTCAAAAGGGTGAATCTTTGAAAAATTTTTGCACCAAAGGTACGCTTTCGACTCCAAAATCGTACGGCTCTCAAGAATCGAGTAAGATTTCGATGGCCGCTCATATAATTCCACCTCTTTTTGCGCTGCCTCCTCCGAGATCTCCGACGCATTGATTTTAGGACACTGGCTTGCAAAATCCGCATAAAAATCCACATATTTCTCACTTGCCAACCACGCCGGACCGGAAAAATAATGGCTCTGCCCATATTCAATCGGTCTTTTTTCAACATACAGGAATATATACTCTGTTGGCAGCTTGTAATCTCTCTTATCCATCTCCTGGATAAAAGTCAGAAGTTCTTCGTGACGTCCACTGTTAACTACATGGTAGAGTTCCTCCGTAGTGGAGACTATAGTATAGCTGTATTTAGGAAATTTGTTCATAATCGAATCCGTTACATTGATTGCTGCATTGTAGCGTGACAGCTCACAGTACAGGTATCCATGATACTTCCCCGTCGCAATGATAAAACCTAAGGTCCCTGCCGCAGTAATCACTGACATCCCCTGGAGAATGACATCCGGGCAAATCCGGCTCACCAATGTAAATAACATATCTGCCGGTATCGCAACGACAGCAATCAACAGCACATGTTCTGTTGTACAGATCCGCGAATCAGCGATCAGCTGAGGCAGTCCGAGCCAAGGGGATACATACACGACCATTAGTAGAACAGATGTCATGATAATCGGCATATACCCACTGAAATAGCTTTTCCCCGGCCATTTCTTTTTAACAAGCCGGCAGGCGACTCTTATGGCATGGTATATCAACCATAAAACAGCGGCAAGCCCGGTAAGCCTTATGAGTACATCTGCCCGTTTTTCCTTATACAACGTAACATAGCCGCGCCAATACAGAACAGACAGGGTATCCTTCAATCTTTCGCCCAATGCTTTATCACCGTCCTGAATATCAACTTTATCGATTATGTCTTTGTTTTTCACCCCTTCTTCCCCGGCTTCATCGCCGCTGACGATCCCTAAAGCCCAATCAATCGATCCCTGGAACGGGATCCCGGAAGCGAGCGCTGCTCCCATAGGCGCTGCTGCAATAAATATACCGCATAAAATAGCCGCCGCCACCGGGACAACCCTCTCCCTTTTTAATATCCTGCCTATAAAGAATATCCCTAAGGGAACACACATAAAAAAAGCCATGATCGTATTGTAAAAATGAATTGTAATAGACGCTGCCAACGCCATCATAAACAAAAATAAATCTTCATTCCAGACAAATTTTTCAAATTTCTTCAGAAACGCACGTTTGCGGGAATTTTTCAGATACCGCAGTAAAAACAACGCGCATAAATACTGTGTATATAAGCCAAATTCCTGCGGAATCGTCCACTGGAGTCTTGACATTCCAAACACCTCTTGGATACACATCAGGTCCAGAACCAAAAATATGATTAACACAAAAAACGGCGTATATCTCCATTCAAAAACTTCTCTAAAAAAACAATAGACAGAAATAAGAAAAACCACTATATAGATCCCTGCCAAAAATAACATGCAGTTATATACCTTCAGACCGAACAGTACATGCAAGCAGTAAATAAAGCAATGCATAGCTTCCGGATACACGCCCTTACCAAAAATGTTTCCATTGATCAGTTCGTTGATCCATTCATGATGCACATACATATCTCCAAATCCATAATTATAATCCTGAAATACCCCATAAGAAAAATAAATAATTCCATATACAAGTATTACAAAAAGTAAAGCATATTCCATCAAATGCGAACACAGGATATTCCAGACTCTTACGATCACGCCCTTTAACCAGATTCCTATCGTTTTGAACCTCTGGTATAAAAACAGTTTTATACCAGAAGTTCCCATTATCACCCGACGCCCGGAAGAAATCACTTCCCCGAACATCCCTTTCCGATAATGAAAATCAAGCTTTGCCGCGATATTTAAAAAGAAAATGCCGTAAAATATGCCACAAACAACCCAGCTGTTCAGGATATGCAAAAGCCCTAGCCCCAGAACAACGGAATTAGCGATGATTACCTGTACAAGAACACAAAAACCAAATCGGTATATCTTATCCTTATGCCTCAAATGCCTGCTGAACACCACAGACGGCCAGACAAACACAAAAAACATATAACAACAAAAGACTTTACTGTATTCACCGATCCAATATAGCGTCTCCATATCTGCACCTCTTCTATTCCCGTTTATTTTAGCATCCTGTATCCAAATATCCCAGTACTGTTCTTCCGTCCTCACCGGCTTGATTAGCAAAACGAATCCTTCTTCCATCCTTCTTTCTTCTGGCTTCAAGAACTATCTGCCCTCTGCCGGCCGCCGCCATGCAGGAAAGACGTCTTGTCTCTCCGCTTTTCCATCCCTTCATCCTATCTTCAAGGATTACTGAATGCTGCTCCCCGTATCTATCCGCATATTCCAGATAAATCTCCGCTTCCTGGTAAAAGCCCCCAAATCCGGTATTTTCTATTTCTACCTCAACCCGGTACTCACCTCCTCCACGTCTTGTACGGGAAATACATGCATTCCGGATAAGAAATCGATATCCCAGATGAGCGCCCACATAATCATATATGCTTCTCCCAGCCCATACACCCTGCCCCGGATACTTCCATTCCTTCCAGATATCCAGCAGCCTTGCATCATGCGCTCTGTTCAAGTATGTGACCTGCATCTTCCGCAATTCTTCAGCCACACTCCCCGGCATAAGATTTCTGATATATCCGCCGCCATATACGACTTCCCCGCCGTTCGGAACCTGCTGGCAAAGCTCCTTTTCAAATTCAAGTTCCCGTTCCCGGTGCCACGGCTCACCCCAAGGCTGGTCTTCTCTCCCTTCCTCATCAAAGGTTCCCAGATGGCTGGCCGACCCAAATATCCCGTCGTCAAAGAGCCCCATACGATCCGAGCACTCCAACGCCCCCACCTTCTGCCCTTCGTGTAATCTCCTCCAATATACAGGACGCCTTACAGCAAGAAATGTCTGAGGCGCTTTTTTCTTTCGCAAGATTTCTGCGAGTTGAAACATCCTTTCGTCATTTAAAAAGCGGGAACCATGCATCTCCCCCCAGTTTCCAAGCAGCATTCCCTGGAATATAAAAACTGAAGCCCCACATTCCTTTATGACATCCCCCAACTGCCCCAGATGCGCCTGCACCTGCGCAAAGGTCCCGGGTTCACGCACGAACGCCTTTCCCTCGTGATCATACACGATTCTCACAATACAATCATACTGGTTTTCTTCAAAAAAATGCAGGATTCTGCGAATCCGCTCCAATACTGCCCCATCCAGATCCCTTTTCCGGAAGCCGCCGATATCGATCATTACGAGCGCCAATGTATCCCGCGAATCCAGACACCACTTCTGTTCTTCAAAATCCGGTTCCTCCTCTGCTGCAAAAGTATAGATCTGATACCACCCTCTGGCCGGATTTTTTAATTCCTCTGTCACTTCTGACAGCTCATTCTGTACAAAACGCCATGCCTTCTCTTTTTCCCTTAACCTGCTAAACAGATTTGTCATCATTAGGTCTTCACCTTCCCGCAACTATCTTTATATGTTTTCGGAATCATATCCATCCTCAATATCTTTATTCGGAAGATTACCGTCAGCATGCTGAATAACATCCGGAGCATATACCATCCCGGTTTTAAACCACTGTGCATACTCTGCCCGCTCTCTCTTGCATGCATCACCGCCGGCACCTCCTTCACCCGGTATCCCAGCAGGAGCATCTGCATCAGCATATTCGCATCCGGATACTTATCGTCAAAATGGTTGTACTTCGAATAGTAAAAAAAAGCTTCCCTGCCAAGACCCTGCAGGCCCGTTGTAGGATCTGCGACAGACCTTCCTGTCACCTGCCTAATCAAAAACCGGAACGTGGCACACGCCGATTTTTTTAAAAAAGAAACTGGGAAATCCGAGCTTTCCTTCATAAATCTGGAACCTAATACAATATCCGCCTTTTCAGCGTCAGCGCCTTTTCCCTGCAATTCCTTATAGATTACCGGAATGTTGCTGACATCGTGCTGACCGTCCGCATCCATCTGAATCACATATTCGTAGTTCCTGCGTGCCGCGTACTTATAGCCTGACTGCAGGGCACTCCCGTATCCCAAATTATAGATATGCGTAACCAGATCATATTGCTTTTCTGTTACAATACTGCCGGTACGGTCTGTGGAAGCATCGTCGATGACTAAAATATCCGCAATTGCCGGAATCTTCAGTTTCTCCAACTGTTCAAACACTCTGATAATATTTTTTTCTTCATTGTAAGCCGGTATAATGATCAACAACTCTTTTTGAATCACCGTTCTTCCCCACCTTATTACATTTATCCGATAACATCTCTATTCCAACAATCTTTGAAGCAACTGAAACTGCTCTTCATATGATATTTCCTTTTTCTTAGCCGTCTTGCCAAGCATTTTTCTCTTTTCTCCGTCCAGATACAATCCTTCAATCTCCTCCGCAACCGCCTGCGGAGTCAGTTCACACAAAACTCCGTTCATCCCGTCTTCAATCTGCTCCCTGTTCCCGTTGCAGTCTGAGGCGACTACTGCGCAGCCCAACGTCTGAGCTTCCTGTATGGCAATACTCTTTCCTTCATATCTTGTAGCGTGGACATACAGATCCGCCTGCGCATAATAAGGATATGGATTCTCCACCTGCCCCAGCAAAAAAAAATCCTCTTCCAACTGCAGCCTTTGGATTTTTTTCTGCAGAGCCTTTTTCTGCTCTCCTTCACCTAGCACATACCATCTGATCTTATATTTCTTTTCCTTTAGAAGCTTCATCGCGTCTATCGCTATATCATAACCCTTCTGCATGGTAAGCCGTCCGACAGAAAGCACGCGGAATCCTTCATACCCGTCTGAAAATCCGCCCTTTTCCCGGGATTTCAAGCAGATACGCTCCTGATCAACGACATTGCGGAATACATCCAACTTCGCCGCATATTCCGGATACACATTTAAAAAATGTTGTTTTGTCTCCTCAGAAACCACAAAGATATTCTCAAATTTCCAGAAGCAATCTCGGTCCATTCCTCTCGTATATCCCGCGTTCTCATAATCAATGTGTATCAGAACCGCTTTTCTGCGGGCAGTTACATGATCGGCCACATAATAGGCGGAACCGCCTTCTATCCACGCTACTGCCAGATCAAAACTGATATCAAACCGATGCGCCCCGTCTGACAACACCCTCCAGAACAGCTTATCTGCCTGAATCCTCCTGTCCTTCACCATGACCGCCAAGTTTTCCATAACATAACGAAACTTATGTACAAACCTCCCATTCCGCACAAAGGATAGGCACACCTTCTTTGCCAACGTCCTCCTTCCCCTGCCTGTCAGGACGGAATCGCCGCTGAACTCAGAATTCAACAACCGAACATAATCCGGAAGCTCGCCAATCAATTCTCCCTGCCCTGTGAGCACATAGAGATATATTTCATATTCCCGGCCGTCAAGCTTCTTCAAAAACTCTAGCAAAGCAGTCTCTGCCCCGGCCCGGCTCAGTGTATTAATTACGAACAGAAGCTTTTTCTTCATACTCTCTCACCTGTTCTTCCAACGCTTCCAGCCGCTTTGTCATCTCTGCGTCCTCCTGCATCAGTAAGGACACTTGCATAGCAAGTTCTCGGTTTTTCATTGCCAAATGGGACACCAAGATGCTGAACTGAAAACCGCCCCATAAACAGACGGCTCCCAAAAAAAACATTACCACTCCGGTTCCTGTTGAAAGGTGGTATGTCCAGGAGGACAATACCGGCAAAGCGCCTGTCACGATCAATATAACACTGAGTATCTCCCATACTACGGCAAGATTTACCGTTAATTTCCGGACAGAATGATACCAAAAACTGGAAAACATAATAAAAATACCGGTCATAATCATTCCATATTTTATAATGTCGGCTGTTCCTATCATTAGTCAGCTATTCTCCTTTGCAATCTTTTCGGTATGACTCCGCCTGTCGTACACCTTTCCGGACGGCTGCTCTCCCTTTCCGCGTTTCAGCAAATTACCGTTGCAGAATGTATGCCTGTCAATATTTTTCTCAATCCAACGCAGCCGCATATAAGTAACTGTCCAACCGACAAAAGACCCCAACACCACTCCAAGCCCGTACCAGATCTCATCCAACCTTGTAGCATAGACACTGCCGGCAAAGGTTACGGCAAAAAAGCTCAGCGTCGCCCACACCATCCCCGCCATATCATTAAAATAATATAAAAACAAAATTGCAGAATACATCATAAACAAGATAAAATATCCCGCCGCAAGACAAGGATAAATACTCATGACCATCCCCGAAAATCCAAATATTGGAAGCACGATAAGACATAAGAGGTACACCACTACCGTTATAATAAACTGTATTCGGGCCAGACTCATAAGAGAACTTCCCATCTGTCGGAACATCTGCCTTTTATCATTCTCTATATCCGCTTTTTTCGCCCCGATGACAGACTCCGAATAGGCTTTATATTTCTCATGAAAATGCATCTCGATATGGGCTACAAATATAATGGTGGCAGATATATTAGTAAACATTGCAAGACAGCTCGCCATATCATAGGGCTGATTGCACACAAAGGTATTAACCACTACCATCTTCATATCAGTATTCCAGAAAACAAAATTATGTATATACATTCCGGCAATATACAGAAAATTAGTCACCACCAACTGCCAGTACTTTACAAAATATCCCAGCACCTTCTTATATTGATTACTGTTACGCCTGAAATACCGCTTTACAAAAGAAAATTCCAGTACCGCAATCAAAAAAATACCTGTCATCAATGCAAACAGCATACTCTCCGTAATGCTCCACCGGCAAAGATATCGCAAGATCATAGAAAGGATAAATGCTTCTACCATCCCGAGCATGAAAAACAATGATATTTTCTCATAATCCTTACAGATGGACATATAAATCATGGAATAATACGCCAACGTAAGGGAAATATATCCACAGAACCCGGTAAACACATAAAAGATATCCACACCGCCCACAAAATGCTCCCACAAACAAAAAGGGATGCCTAATAAGCAACTTACCGTCAGATTCATGACCAATCCTACATAATAACACGGCAAAATATCCTGATATCGCTCCTCATAGATAACATCTGACATATACTTAGACAATACTGAGTTGAACGGCGAAGTAGTTATCAGGGAAAAAATAAACATGTACAGCACCGTACAGGAAAATAATTCCCGATTGATGTAATCTACCTTATTAAACCCCAACTTCCAACCCATCAACAAGATGTTCAGTATAACCACACACATGGGAGCTACAGTAACAACAGTACTATAGGTAAATCCCACAAGGTTTGCTACAATACTATTCTTTTGAAATATATGATTAAGCTTTACTCCTATCCCCGCCATAACTTATTCCTCTTTTCGGATCTTCTTCTCTTCCAGATCTTTCGTTTCCTGCTTATCATTCCATTCCAATCCCATACTCTTCGCAAAATCCTTGTAGATGCTGCGGTATGTATCGATCATATAACGATACTCATATCTGGCAAGAACTCTCTGGTATCCGTTTTCTCCCATCTGAAGACGCATCGCCTTATTTCTCGCCATAGATACCATAGCCCTCGCAATCTCTTCCACATTCATGATATGCGTTATGATCCCCGCGGTGCCGAACTCATCGTTCTCTCCCATGATCAACCCCCGGCAATTTCCTACGTCTGTGGCAATGACCGGTTTGTGTGCTGCAAAGCTTTCCAGAATCGTCAGCGGCTGTCCCTCGCTGATACTGGTCAGGATCGTCAAATCCATCTTTCCAAGATAATCCCTGACATTAATCCTGCCTGTAAACTCAATATCAGGAATCTCTTCTGACTCCACAAGCTCAAAGCATTCGCCGGCATACTCCTCGTCTTCCTCCCATGGCCCCATAATCCACAGTTTCAAAGAAGGCTCTGTCTCCTTTGCAAAGCTAAACGCATGTATCAGCGTCTTAATATCTTTGATCGGGGTCACACGGACAATCGCACCGATATACACCCAGTCCTCGTCTTCCTCGTCTTTTCCCGGAAGCCCCTGAAATCTTTCCACCGGTATTCCGTTAGGTGTGATCATAGTCTTCTCATAAGGGCACCCTAACTCCACCTCAAGCTCTCGAGCATGCTCATAAAGGCTAGTAACCAGATCCGCCCTCTCGTATGCCAGATTTGACATCTTCCGAAACTGTTCGATCCAGATATCTTTATAGATCCCCTGCACCCATTTAGCCTTGATCAGCTCTTCTTCCCGTTCTCTTGTATAGATTCCATGCTCCGAGATCAGCATGCGCGCTCCGAAAAAATGCTTTGCCATACTTCCCAGTATCCCTGCATAGCCGGTAGCCGTACAGTGATATAGGTCGGCTTTCGGCAGCTGCATCTTCAATGTATGGAACATCGGCAAATAGATCGAACGCAGCATCCACAGGAAATCTGAAAAAACAATCTGGCTGTAATTCAGATTATAACAATCCGTAACCGCATTCAGAAAATCTACAGACATCAGGAGATTATCTACAGAAAGTGATTTTTTCTGAAACAGTTCAAACAACGTCTCCCAGTCCACCCTCTGGTTCAAAAGGAGGCTTCGGAAAGCCTGATATTCTTTTTTTCTCATAGATTTTATCCGTTTGGTTCTCCTGCCCCAATCATAATCTTCCAGATAAAGTTCATGTATCTCTGTCACATTTTCAGGCAGATCATATACAAATTTGCCGCTCCAAGAACGATTCGCCACAATTGTCAGAATGATAAATTCCTGATCTGGGAAAGCCTGTATCAGATGGTGCATCCAGCTAGACACGCCACCGACTACATACGGATAACACCCTTCCGCTACAAGACAGATTTTCATAGCAATCCCTCTTCCCTATTATTATAAAAATTATTTTATTCATAAGTAAGCGCTGTACTTTTCATTGTCATCACCGCCTCCTGACTCTCTATCTCCAACAAGAAAACATCTGGCTCCAACTTCTTAAAAGTACCGCCTTCCATCTGTTCTATCATTTCGTCATGGGTCCTCAGGATAAACCATACCGGTCCCACTGTATCAGACAACTTCAGAGATATCTTTTTACCTTCCCGTTCCTGATTATAATCAAGAGTCAGAAATTTTCGGATACACTCGTCGCTTTCAGATGCCGTCGTTCCCTGAAAGCCGTAAAACTCCTTCCAGTAGTTTTGAATATTCCAGACCAGATCTTCTGACAGCTTTTCCCAGCTGTCTTTTTCATCCTCTAGGTATTCTGCATTCGTCACATCCACCAAGACATTCGTATAGCCAAGCATCGTTTCCACACACCGGATTCTAAAATCGTCCCGGTAGGTATGTGTAAAACCGTCTGAAAGTACTTTTTGCTCCGTGACATACTCCGACAGATAACCTACGATCTCATTGTCCTTCCTGTCCTTCGAAATAACCGTCCTGACAGAAGACATGGACTTTTCACCCAAAACGGCTTTGACCTTCTCCTCATCCAAGTTCCCTGCGTAAAAAGATGAAACATAATAATCTGGCAGCGTGTCATGAATAAAATCATAGTCCTCTTCCAGCTTCTCCTTGAGTGGCGTCTCCGACAGGCTGATACCAGAAAGACCGACTTCCGCATCTTCTTTATTCAAATTTTTCATATAATAATGGAGCTGTTCCTGCTCCGGCTGCAGATCATCCTCATAATCCAACTGCGGAGCCATCATACAGGAAAGTCTCATCCTACTTCCTCGGTAAGCGGCCATAACTCCCTGCCACAAGATATCGCGCCCGACCCCCTGCATATTCCTGCTGTAGGTCTCCATCAGCTGCTCTTCGTTTTCCTGAGACAGGACTGGATAATCCGCAATAACCATGCTCTGTGCATTTACAACCGGATAAAGGTCATAAAGTTCCATCTGCGCTACCATCGCGGACAAAAGACCGATTCCACCAAAGTCTTCCATATAACTTCCGTTCACGGCCATCAGACATGAACCACGGTAATTCTTCTTCCATATGACAGTCGGAGCCTCTTCTGATTCTGTACCATCCTCTTTCATGAGCCCCTTCATGTACGTCTCTGTACCTGCGTCCAACTCATACCACGGAAGCGTCAGCTCCATATCCTGTCGTTTCTTTGCTTCTTTTTTGTCCGACGTCATATAGACAGCTTCTCCTCCCAACAGAAAACCGGCATACAGATGAATCCCTTTTACTTTAACACTCTCTTCTTTCACACTTTTTATCCCAAACAACTGCTGTATCCTCGAGCTTCTCTTTATCACAGACACATCCGGCATGCTGCAGAAGACCACGTCGCTGCCTGAATCCAGATACTCTTCCAGATATTCCAGGTCTTTTACCTTCTCCCAACTGATACAGTCAGAATCAATGACCAGCATACCCGGAACCCTATTTTCTGCCTTCCATCCCGCAGCCACGCACTTATTCAAGGTCGTATAGCTTTCCATCCTCTTCTTAGTATATGTAGCCCATACTTCTACGGCTTCCTCCATTTTCGAACTACCGATATATACAATAAAATCCCCCGGTTGCTCCAAAATTCCGTCCTTCGTATTTCCTTTTGCCGAATATGCCCCGCTGCTTGAAGGCAATTTCCTAATGTCTTTTGAATGAAAATTCACTTCATAGTCGTTCCACCTCTCCGTTATGACTCCGGTAGACAGAAATAAAAAGACTATGATACACATAACGATAGTAATCGCAAAATAATTCCGACGTGATACCATTTTTATCCTCTCGCTTTTCTAAAATTACTCTTAACTGAATACCCGTATCAATTCCAGTGTTTCACGGTCTATCACCACCTCCGACTGCCTCAACTCATTCAGCGTCGTAAAAAAAGCTTCTTTATTCTGCAGAGTAAAATAGAGCTTTAACTTACACGTATAAGCGCTGAGCTGTTCCGGATACTGATCAGCTAGCCAGACGCACCATTTTTCTGAATTTGTGAAATCCTTTATTTCCAGAAGTCTCATACATACGTTCTCACATTGCTCTTCAGTTAGTTTCGATATATCTTTCTCCCGGATTTTCTCTGCTGTATCCGCCATAATATTTACAAACCGTTTTTGCTCCACAGGCGTAAATATCTGCAATTTTAAAACCTTGTTCATATAGCTGATCAGCATCTCTTCAAGCATTGTCTCTTCTTCTTTTTCATTTTGGATTCCATGAAGCAGCTTCTGTACTTTTGTACGGAATTCATTCAGCTCATCAGTCATAACAGACGCAGCATAGTGGGAGGACTCTGAGTCCTCGCTGTCCAACGCCAACGCAATCGCCGCCAGAGAATCCTGTACCTCTCCTTTGACCATATTCATCATGACCAGACGCAGATCCTTTTTTTCATTTATTGCAAGCGCCTCCTCCAGCGGAACCATATTCCTCGCTCTTTCCTCATCCGCCTTTAACTGCGTCTTTACTCGTTCCTTGCTGAAAATTACATCCTCCAGGTCCGGAGCTGTCCAAAAGAGAAGCTTATCCATCAGGTATGAGACAAAAAAGAAAACAGGACCTATGACCGGACATAAAAGCATTACGATGGACTTAAGCATAAAAGCTCTTCTATTATCAGACAGCCTCTCTCCCTCATTCTCCTGTTGCTTCTTAACTGAGGCAACCACCAAAGCTCCCCACAGAAAATAGACAACCGCCGTCAAAACGTTTAAAATAATTACTATCAGAAATATCCTCTCATTCCAATCCGGCATTATACTGCCTCCCTTTTCAGCTCGCTATGGTATCCTTTTGAAGCAAAACGCTCCATAACACTTCTCGCACCCTCCTGATCTGTATTAGATAATAATGCGTATAAGTTTCCATGCAATATCCCCAGATAATCCGACTGCCGCATCTGAGAACTGAGTATTACAGCGGCCTCCTTCCTGTCATACCTGCCAATTCCTGCAACCTCGAGCAGAGAACATTCTGTCAGCCCTTTATCTCTTGCCTCAAAAAAAGCCTTCGTCAAATGTGCAAACGCCTCTTCGTCCAACACATTCGTCTCTTCCACATAACGCTGGTCTCTTAATGCCTCCAGATAACGGTTGGCACGCACTACTGTATTCTGAACCAATGCACCTATGACCGTCAGCCGGTTGGCCTCCGCCAGCGTCATACGCTGCCACGGAATCCCCCAGAGCATCAATATCAATTGCATCTCTTCCGCCTCATACACAGCGCTTGCCATGAGCGGAAGTTTGTCTTCCAGTGTCTTATTAATATACACCCTGCGTTCCTTCAATTCATTATACATAAGCTCCATGGATGTATATTTGATGGAATTGCCCAATTTACGTGCTTCCTTAGAAGTCGATGAAAAAAGTCTGGCATAATCTCCGTTTGCTACCGTATAGATCGCTACATCCTTGCTCTCCATCAGTTTTGACAGCATTTCTGCCGCATAAAACAATACTTCTTCAGGCGCGTATGCATCCAAACGGGAAGCAATCTCATATATCTTGCCAAGACTGTCCTTCTGATTCATGACCTGCATTTCAAAACTCTGTTTCATACGAATATTACTGTCATTAATATCTTCGATGTCATTCAGCTTCCCATGGAGATATCCTATCTTTTCTTCATTCTCTTCCTTGATATATTTCAGCTGATCACGCATATACCCTACAACCATTCCCAGGATAAACAGCTGCGCGATCCATACATATGTGTTATAATCTAACAATATCTCAAAACCTGTGCGATTATACATCTGCCGAAAACAATACCCGCAGACCGCAAATACGGCGGAAATCAACGCCTGTTGCTGTCCGTGCACAATCGCAAACAAAAGCACATACAGCAGGTAAAAATCTAGCCTGCTAAAATACTGGCTTCCTACCGCCCGGTTATTCAGCATAAAAAAAGGAATAAAACATATACAGTTCTCTGCAAAAGGAATTAACTTTCTTATGATTACCCTTACATTATGTAATAGCTTCCCAAATTTCCCGCCACCAATGTCTTCGTCTTTAAGAAAAGACTCTCTGTGGTTCTTCATATATTGTACAATCTTCTGTACACCTGTATCATACTGCACAAAGATCTTCATGGGATATACCTTTTGGTATCTTTTTCCATTCAAAAGCAGACGGTGATTTTCTCCTACAGAGTTATCCACAATCTCAACTTTTTCCCCCATATATCTGACAATCAATTCGGCCAGCTGCATTTCATTAATCTCATCCATGGATGAAATGTGATAGCACGCATGCTGCAGATTGGCGTCTACAGCCACCTTATACACAAATTCAATCGCATCCTTCATATGAATCATAGAAAATGAATTCCTGCTGTTAGCAGATATCCTCCCAGTCTTCAGGCCTTCCAGAATCATATGAAAGCAAGGAGAATCCTCATGTCCCCCTTTCTCCGGCACCCAGTACATGTGATCAAAACGGACTATCACCGTATCCATACTCTGGGTTCTGTGATAATTCGCACAGACCTCCTCACCCTGCGCCAACGCCAGCGCCTTAAATCCCTTAGGAGACACCGGTTCTTCCTCTCCAATATCATCAATATACGCGTTACCAAATACTTCCTCGCAGGAAAAATAAATCAGCCGTCCCGTCTTAACCATACTAAATGCTAACAGGATATTCATAACTCCCGCCACATAACGCACTGACTCCTGCCTGCCCTTGTTCTCCCAATCATAGTTCGTATCATAAGCGCCCATAAACATCGTTACATCCGGCCTGATACTCTCGAAGATGTCCTTGATACTCTCACTCTCATAAGGGAAATCATACTTCTCAAATACATGCTTATAAGAGAAACGGCTGGCCCTCTGACCAGTCAACAAATAAACGCGGTGACCATTCTTATTCAGTTTATCGATCATCGCATTCATCAGCACACTGCCGCCGCCTATTAATAATATGACCATTTTATCACCACTCTTTATAATAACTTTTCTTTATAATAACTTCTTAGTATTAGATTATATCATTTTGAGTCCAAAAGTCAATAGACAGACAGGTAAGCGAAAAGCCTTTGATGATATTAATCATCAAAGGCTTCTTTCATCTTATCCATAAATCCTTTTTTCTTCTTTACGGTCTTCGTCTCCTTCTCTCCCGATACCGAGTTCAGCGTATTTCCTGACAATTCATCGAATTTTCTAAGCGCTTCTTTCGCTTCCTGGCTCAGATGTTCCGGCGTCTGAATCACAAGTGTTACATAGTGATCTCCGCGCACCTGTGAATTCCGCACGGACGGAACTCCCTTGCCCTTAAGACGCACCTTGGTATCTGTCTTGGTTCCCGGCTTCACCGTGTAGATCACCTCTCCGTCCACCGTCTTCACCCGGATATCCGCGCCTAATGCAGCCTGGGCAAATGAGATCGGAACTGTGGAGAAGATATGCATATCCTGCCTCTGGAAGATCGGATGTCTTGATACGACCACTTCTACCAGAAGGTCTCCTCTCGGTCCTCCGTTTACACCCGGTTCTCCTTTCTCCCGGATCCGCACGCTCTGGCCGTTGTCGATTCCCGCAGGAATCGTCACAGCGATCTTCTTGCGGTTGGAGATATATCCTGTGCCGCCGCAGTCCGGGCACTTCTCCCGGATGATCTTACCGGTCCCGTTACAATCCGGACAGGTCTGGACATTCTGCACCATTCCAAAGAAGGACTGCTGTGTATAGACGACCTGACCCTTGCCCTGGCACTTCGGACACGTCTCCGGCGATGTTCCGGGCTTCGCTCCGGTTCCCCCGCACTTGGTACACGGATCCTTAAGCACCATATCCAATTCCTTCTCGCAGCCGAATACCGCCTCTTCAAAAGTGATCCTGACACTCTTCCTGATATTCATTCCCTTCATCGGCCCCTGGCTCGCTCTTCCGCGCCGTCCTCCGCCGAACAGATCCCCAAAGATATCGCCGAAGATATCGCTGAAATCCGCACCGCTGAAGTCAAAGCCGCCGAAGCCTCCGCCTCCGGCGCCGTTTTCAAATGCCGCGTGGCCGAACTGATCGTACTGACGGCGTTTCTCCGGATCACTCAGGATCGCATAGGCCTCGGAAGCTTCTTTGAATTTCTTCTCAGCTTCCGCATCACCGGGATTCATATCAGGATGGTACTTCTTGGCGACCTGTCTGTATGCCTTTTTTAAAGTGGAATCGTCAGCATCCTTACTGACGCCCAGCACTTCATAATAATCTCTCTTTGATTCTGCCATCGTCTTTCCCTTTCTTTCCTGAATCGAAGTCTCAAACCATACCCGGACGGGTATATTTTCATGGAAAATTCTGCGGGATCAAGACCAGGCTGCCGCCCGGTCCGATTCCGCAGAACATCTGCCGCTTAGTTATTAGACCTCTTTGTAATCTCCGTCTACGACATCATCACCCTGGAATCCTTCCGGCGCCGGACCTGCTCCCGGGTTCGGGCCTGCTCCCATATCCGGGCCTGCTCCCTGCGCTGCCGCTCCGGCCTGCTCATACATCTTGGTAAATACCTTCTGAGCGCTCTCCATCAGCTTATCCTTGGCAGCCTTCATCTCGGCAACCTGAGCATCGGAGATATCGTCCATATTCACCTTATCAAGAACCTCTCTGAGAGCTTTGCAGTCTGCCTCTACAGCGGATTTATCTGCCGCGTCGATCTTATCTCCTACCTCGCCGAGAGCCTTCTCTGTCTGGAAGAGCAGTGAATCCGCTTCGTTCTTGGCGTCGATTCCTTCCTTGCGCTTCTTATCCTGAGCCTCGAAAGCCGCCGCTTCCTTAACAGCCTTATCGATATCCTCGTCAGACATATTGGAGCCCGCTGTGATGGTGATATGCTGCTCCTTGCCTGTTCCAAGGTCTTTTGCGGATACATTAACGATACCGTTGGCATCGATATCGAAGGTAACCTCGATCTGCGGTACTCCGCGCGGAGCCGGTGCGATTCCGTCCAGTCTGAACTGTCCAAGGGACTTGTTATCTCTTGCGAACTGTCTCTCACCCTGTACAACGTTGATATCAACGGCTGTCTGATTATCTGCCGCCGTAGAGAAGATCTGGCTCTTCTTGGTCGGGATCGTCGTATTTCTCTCGATCAGCCTTGTAGCCACGCCGCCCATAGTCTCGATAGACAGTGACAGCGGTGTAACGTCAAGAAGAAGAATGTCTCCTGCACCTGCGTCTCCCGCAAGCTTACCGCCCTGAACAGATGCGCCGAGCGCTACGCACTCATCCGGGTTCAGAGACTTGCTTGGCTCCTTGCCAGTCAGACGCTTAACCTCTTCCTGTACGGCCGGAATACGTGTAGAACCGCCTACCAGCAATACCTGGCCAAGCTCGGACGCGCTGATTCCCGCATCAGAGAGCGCTCTCTTCACCGGCTCAGAGGTCTTCTCAACCAGGTCGTGTGTCAGTTCGTCGAATTTGGCTCTTGTCAGGTTCATATCAAAATGCTTCGGACCCTCCGCCGTTGCAGTGATGAACGGCAGGTTGATATTGGTCGTTGTTGCAGAGGACAGCTCCTTCTTCGCCTTCTCCGCCGCTTCTTTTAATCTCTGGAGCGCCATCTTATCTGTAGATAAGTCCACACCCTCCTGCTTCTTGAATTCTGCGATCATATAGTCTGTGATCTTCTGGTCAAAGTCATCTCCTCCGAGACGGTTGTTGCCTGCCGTAGACAATACCTCGATGACTCCGTCGCCGATCTCGATGACAGATACGTCGAAAGTACCGCCGCCTAAGTCATATACCATGATCTTCTGTTCTTTCTCATTGTCAAGACCGTAAGCAAGCGCTGCTGCCGTAGGCTCGTTGATGATACGCTTTACATCAAGACCTGCGATCTTACCCGCATCCTTAGTCGCCTGACGCTGTGCATCGTTGAAATAAGCCGGTACGGTGATAACTGCTTCCGTTACCTTCTCGCCCAGATAGCCTTCTGCATCTGCTTTCATCTTCTGAAGGATCATAGCTGAGATCTCCTGAGGAGAATATTTCTTCTCATCGATCGTTACTCTGTAATCGCTTCCCATCTCTCTCTTAATAGAAGCAATCGTCCGCTCTGCGTTGGTAACCGCCTGACGCTTCGCAGGCTCTCCTACCAGACGTTCTCCTGTCTTCGAAAATGCTACTACAGACGGTGTTGTTCTGGCGCCTTCTGTATTGGCGATGACTGTTGGCTGGCCGCCTTCCATAACTGCTACACAACTGTTTGTTGTACCCAAGTCAATACCTATGATCTTGCCCATTGTTAGTTCCTCCTGTTTTACCATTATAATTGTTCCATAATATGGATGTTTGCTTTGATTACCATAAACTTCATGTTCGATTCGCTAAGTGCTCAATGTCAGTTCGCAACTTTCACCATGCTGTGTCTTACTACGGTGTCGCGGTACATGTAACCTTTCTGGAATTCCTCAGCTATGATATTCTCGCCGAAATTCTCATCTTCTACATGCATCACTGCGTTGTGGAAATCCGGGTTGAACTCCTTGCCGACTGCTTCGATCGGCTTGACTTCCACGCTCTCCAGCGTAGTCATTAACTGCTTATACACCTTCTCCATTCCCTGAATGAACGGATCTTCTTTCTCCTCTTCCCTGACTGCTCCAAGTCCGCGCTCGAAGTTGTCAACCACCGGGAGGATCTTATCTATGATATCTTTCGCACCTATCTCGTACATCTGGGATTTCTCCTTCTCAGTACGCTTGCGGAAGTTATCAAACTCTGCCATCTGACGAGTGAGCCTGTCTGTCAGTTCCTCTATCTTCTCGTCCTTTTTATCCTTTTTATTCTTCTTGCCAAACAGCTTCTTGCCTGACTTCTTACCATCCTCTTTGCCGTCCGCCTCGCCGTCTTCTGTCTCTTCGCATGCCTCGCTATCTTCTGCCTCTTCGGTATCTTCCGGCGCCTTCGCCTCACAATCTTCTGCTGTCTCCTGCGAATCGTTCTCCTCTGCCGCCTTCTTCGCTTCCTCCACAGCCTCTTTTACCATCTCTTCCTGGCTTTTCTCCTTATGCTTCTCCAAGGGTAATTCCACCTTTCTTTATTCTTTTTTATGAAACATATGATCCAGCTCGTTCTGAAGCCGTTTCATTGACTTTAGCACATGCTCATAATCCATCCTCTTTGGTCCGATAATACCTATCGTTCCCTTCATGCCGTCACCTAATTCATAAGTCGCGGTAACAACACTGCAATCCTTCATAGTCTGGACCGGAGTCTCATCTCCAATGTACACCTGGATCCCTGTATTATCCTCCTGCGCCAACGTCTGCGTTACCAGTTCCGTCAACTGCTGCTTTTCCTCGAATGCATTGATGATCTCCTGTGCGCTCTGATTGTCACTAAGTTCCGGATATTTGAAAATGTTCGTCGCACCGCTTGTGTAGATCTGCATATCCTCTTCAACCTGGATCGCATCCGCCACCGCATCCAGTACATTGCTGATCACACTGCTGTGAATTCCCGCCTGCTCCTTAAGCCGCGCGATCAATCCAAGATTGATCTCTTCAATAGACATTCCGTTCAACGTCGTATTCAGCAGCATATTCAGCTTCAGCAGGTTCTCGTTGCTGAGCGGTTCTCCTACGTTGATGATCTTATTCTTGATGACATTGCCGCCAAGAACGATCACCGCGATCACCTGTTCTTCATCTACCATAGAAAGCTGAATGAACTTGATCTTGTTCGAATTGCTCATCGGAGTAGAAACCATGGTAGCATAATTCGTATTGCTGGCCAGAACCCTGGCCGCCTGTCTGAGAAGCTGTTCCATCCGATCTGCCTTATCAAGCATCTGCTCCTGCATCTCATTCAGTTCTTGTTCCTTCTCCTCCATCAGCATATCTACATATAACCTGTAACCCTTATCCGAAGGAATACGTCCGGCTGACGTGTGAGGCTGCATAATGTATCCCAACTCTTCTAAGTCGGCCATCTCATTGCGGATCGTCGCAGAACTCAAATGAAGATCGGTGTACTTGGAAATCGTTCTGGAACCCACCGGTTCGCCGGTCTCAAGATAATTCTTGATGACTGCGTGCAGAATCTTCATCTTGCGGTCGCTAAGCCCGTGTTCTGTTGCCATCTATCCTCCTCCTTTCGGATTCTTCTGTTAGCACTCTATAATTTTGAGTGCTAACATCTTCGAATATTAATTTATCACTCCCCCCTGCTTTTGTCAACACTCTTTATATTTTTTTTATAGTTTAAGACGCAGCAAAATCCGCAGAGCAAAAAAATGCCCCGCACCTGTCTTACCGGTCTCGGGGCATTCCATACTATTCATATTAACTCAGCTCTATCTTCGCTGCCTCTTCCGGCTTGAACTCATTCTCAAGGTCATAGATATTATGTCCCGTGGACTCTCCTAATACTCTTCCTTCCAGAGAATAACAGCGGATGAATCTCTTTACATCAATGCTGGACCAATGTTCCACATCCCAGCTCATGTAGCCGTCTGCATCTGATTTCTTTTCCTTCAGATACAGATCGACCTGGCGGCCGTCTCTCATAATATCGATCAGCCCTTTGGTTCCGTTAACTTCTACCTCTTCTTTTTTTACTGAATCATACACCTTCATATTAGTATTCCCTCCTAATGTAATTACTATGCTTCGATTATAACGTCTCCCTGCCGAAAACACAAGTGCCGTGACAACTTCTTTATCTTCATTAACTTCGGATATACTCCATCCATTCCCGGATCTTCTGCTCATACCCGTTGTCTGCGGGCTCATAGAACCTGGCGTCACGGATCTCCTCCGGCAGGTATTGCTGTTCTACATAATGCTTCGGATAATCGTGGGCGTACTTGTATCCGATCCCATGCCCCAGATTCCGTGCTCCTTTGTAATGTGCATCCTGCAGATGCACCGGGACCGTCGTCTTACAATTCTTCACGCTCTCCATGGCGCTGAATATGGCATTGCACGCCGAATTGCTCTTCGGCGCGGCCGCCACATACAGAACTGCCTGAGACAGGATGATCTGAGCCTCCGGCATTCCGATCCGTTCCGCCGCCTGGGCCGCCGATACCGCCACGGTCAGCGCCATAGGATCCGCATTGCCTACGTCCTCGGATGCACATATCATAATCCTCCGTGCGATAAACTTGATATCCTCGCCCGCATACAGCATCTTCGCAAGGTAGAAGACCGCCGCATCCGGGTCTGACCCACGCATGCTCTTGATAAATGCAGAGATCGTATCATAATGATTGTCTCCCGTCTTGTCATAACGCACGACCCTCTTCTGAATGCATTCTGCCGCCACATCAATAGTAATATGAATCTTGCCGTCTGCATTACGCTCAGTCGTAAGGATTCCAAGCTCCACTGCATTCAGCGCATTCCTCGCATCCCCGCCGGAGATATCCGCAAGGAATTCAAGCGCCTCATCGTCAATCACCGCCTGGTAGCTTCCCATGCCTTTCTCCATATCATAAACCGCCCGGTGAAGCAGCGTCTTGATATCCTCTTTCTCAAGAGGATTCAGTTCGAAGATACTGGATCTGGAGATCAGCGCTCCGTTCACTTCAAAATACGGATTCTCCGTCGTAGCGCCGATCAGGGTGATCGTACCGTCCTCCACGAAAGGCAGAAGATAATCCTGCTGTCCCTTATTGAACCTGTGTATCTCGTCCACGAACAGGATTGTCTTCTTCTGATACATTCCAAGCGTTTCTTTCGCCTGATGCACCACCGCCTCCATATCCTTCTTCCCGGCCACCGTGGCGTTGATCTGGGTAAATTCTGAGCTGGTCGTATTGGCGATCACCTTCGCAAGCGTCGTCTTTCCCGTTCCCGGCGGTCCGTAAAATATAATAGAACCAAGCTTGTCCGCCTTGATCGCACGATACAGAAGCTTATCCTTCCCGATAATGTGCTGCTGCCCTACCACCTCGTCCAACGATGAAGGACGAAGCCTGGATGCCAGCGGAGCCTCCTTGTCCATATTCTTCTCTCTCGCATATTCAAACAGGTCCATTTCCTATACTCCTCCTTGTTCTTCCGATATAATTCCGTCCATTCCTCAGAGAATGTCCGCCAGATCCCGCACTGCTTCTCCGGCGATCAAAAGCCCCGCCACCGGAGGAACGAAGGATATGCTCCCGGGCACCGGCCGCCTGCCGCCCTCTTCCTGTATATTGGTACTTACAGGTACTACGACAGGTTTTTCTGCAGAATACAGGACCTTCAGATGATCGATTCCCCTGGCCCTAAGCTCCCTTCTCATCACCTTGCACAGCGGACATACGCTGGTCTTGCTGATATCGGTGATCTCGAACAGCTCTGCATGCAGCTTGTTGCCCGTCCCCATACTGCTTATGACCGGGATCCTATATTCTACGGCCTTCTGTACAACGGCAAGCTTCGCCGTCACCGTATCGATCGCATCTATGATATAATCCGGTCTCGGATCAAATATATCCTCTATATTCTCAGGCAGTACGAAGAGCTCATGCGTGATCACCTCCGTATGCGGGCAGATATCCGCGATACGCTCCTTCATAACCTCCGTCTTAAAACGTCCGACCGTACTGTGAAGCGCAATAGACTGCCGGTTGATGTTGGTTGGCGATACCCTGTCATTGTCCACCAGGATCAGCCTTCCCACCCCGCTTCTGGCCAGCGCCTCAATACAGTGCGAACCCACTCCGCCCACACCCAGTACCATGACGGACGCGCGCCGAAGCCTGAATAATCTGTCCTTTCCTATCAATAATTCTGTTCTTGCAAATTCATTTCCCGCAGACCCGTCCGCCGTCCTCTTCTCTTCCACCTGCATTCTCCTTCTTGGGATCGATCTATGATCAATCCATGATCAATTCATCAGCCGTTACAAACTCAAACCCTTTTTTCTGTAATGTGTCAATAATCCTCAGCGCGGCGTCCACACTGGAATCATAGCAGTCATGCAATAGAATAATATCATTTTCCCCGGCTTCCGTCACTACCTTATTTACAATTTCATCTACATTCTTCGTTGTCCAGTCCAGCGGATCGACGCTCCACATGACCGGCATCACATTCAATTCCTGCTCTAATTCCTCCTGCCACAAGCCAAAAGGCGGACGCATATATTCCACATGTTTTCCCGTGATCGCACAGATCGCCTCGTCGGTATCGGTGATCTCCTTTTTCGCCTCCTCGTCCGATATCCTGGTGATCTCCACATGATTATACGTGTGGTTGCCGATCAGGTGCCCTTCTTCATCCAGCCGTTTCACCAGATCAGGATTCTCTTTGACATTCTTACCGATCAGGAAAAATGTCGCCTTCACCCCTCTCTTCTTCAATCCGTCCAGCAGCCGCCCGGTACAATGACTGTTCGGCCCGTCGTCAAATGTGATCGCGATCTTCGGCGCTTCTTTCGTCACGGAAGTAATATCCCCGTCCACAGTCTCCCTTACTTCCTGCGCCTCCTCCCGAATCTTCTCCGGGCTCCGGCCGTCTGTCTGATGAAACGAAATCCCCCAAAACTGAAGCAGACAAATCATATAGAACAGTCCGCATAATACTCTGATTTCATAATATTCTCTTTTCTTCATATCGGCATTACCTCAGACTCATATCTTCTTACTATCCTTCTTTCATTTATATGTCACACTGCAAATCCGTATGTAACCCATTGCAATATAAATTTTGTAATGCTATAATTGCTTTTGCTTCGCAAATCAATGAAAATATATCAACCAGGAGGTAAACTTATGTCAGAACAACATACAAAAGAACCCGCCGCAGGCGGGAATAAGATGGGAACCATGCCTGTTCCGAAACTGCTGATCACTATGTCCTTACCCATGATGATCTCCATGCTGGTACAGGCCCTCTACAATATTGTAGACAGCATGTTCGTTGCACAGCTGAACGAAGACGCTCTGACCGCCGTATCGCTTGCATTTCCCATACAGACATTGATGATTGCGATCGCATCCGGTACCGGAGTCGGCATCAATGCCCTGCTGTCAAGGAACTTAGGCGAGAAGAATTATCAGGCGGCTGATACGGCGGCCAAGAACGGCCTGTTCCTTGGTATCGCAAGCTGTATCGTCTTTGCCGTGATCGGCGGACTTGGATCACATTATTTCTTCGCGGCACAGACAGACAATCCGACTATTGTCGCATACGGCACACAATATCTGACCATCATCACCGTATGCTCGGCCGGGATCTTTCTTCAGATCACGCTGGAACGGCTGATGCAGTCCACCGGCAAGACCATCTATAACATGATTACCCAGGGAACGGGGGCGATCATCAACATTATTCTGGATCCGATCCTGATCTTCGGATTGTTCGGCCTTCCAAGGCTGGAGGTTGCCGGCGCTGCCATAGCCACCATTACCGGGCAGGTGATCGCAGTATTGATGTCATTCTACTTCAATCTTACCAGAAATAAGGAGATCAGCATCAGCCTTAAGGGCTTCCGCCCGCACATGCGGACGATCGCCGTCATCTACGAGGTCGGCGTCCCTTCTATTATTATGCAGGCTATCGGCTCGGTCATGACCTTTGGGATGAATAAGATCCTTCTGATCTTCTCTTCCACCGCCGCAGCCGTCTTCGGCGTATACTTCAAGCTGCAGAGCTTCATCTTCATGCCCGTCTTCGGGCTGAATAACGGAATGATCCCGATCATCGCCTTCAATTACGGCGCCAGGAATAAAGAACGTATCATACAGACCATAAAACTCAGCGTCGCTGTCGCTGTATCCATCATGCTGATCGGACTTGCCATCTTCCAGACTCTTCCGGGCTTCCTTCTTAAGAACCTGTTTGACGCCTCAGACAATATGCTTGATATCGGCGTCCCGGCTCTTCGGATCATCAGCCTGAGCTTCTTGTTCGCCGGATACTGCATTATCGTAGGATCTGTATTCCAGGCTCTCGGCAATGCCGTTTACAGCCTGATCGTATCCGCTGCAAGACAGCTCTTCGTAATCCTTCCGGTTGCCTATGTATTCGCCAAGGCATTCGGACTGTCTATGGTATGGTGGTCCATACCTATTGCGGAGATCGTATCGGTCGTTATGTCAACCGTGCTGCTTCGGCGCATTTATCGGACTAAGATCAAACAGTTGGAGGGGTAGTACAATGCAGTCCATCCTGCTATCTATTCCAGGACAATATGTTTGATATTCTTATTTTTGTTCCGATTTCGGCATATAAATTGATTTCAAGAATATTATGTGCTAAAATAGGAACACTATTTAATGGAGGTGATCGTAATGGTAGAAAGAAAAGAATATCTGGAGCGTTTGATCCAGTGGAAAGATGAGCAAGTGATCAAGGTTGTCACCGGAATCCGCCGCTGCGGAAAGTCTACCTTGCTTTTACAATATCAAACATGGTTAAAGGCCAACGGAATTCCGAATGAGCAGATCATTTCCATCAACTTTGAAGAACTGGAATACGAAGAGCTTCTGGACTATCAGAAGTTATATGCTTATCTCAAAGACCATTTGACCGTTGGCAAAAAGACTTATATTTTCCTGGACGAGATTCAAAAGGTTCCGTCCTTCGAGAAGGTGGTCGACAGCCTGTATGTAAAGCCGGACGTTGACATATATATTACCGGCTCCAATGCCTATATGCTGTCCGGCGACCTTGCCACGCTCCTGACCGGACGATACGTTGAGATCAAGATGCTGCCGCTCTCTTTTAAGGAATTTCTGGAAATCACCGGCATTGATGAGGAACGCGGTCTTGCAGAATACCTGCGGGACGGCGGGCTGCCCTACATCGCCGTTATGGACCGTACTTCTGAAAAGGTAGAAACCTATCTGGAAGGAATCTATAACACGGTTATTGTAAAGGATATCGAGGACAGACAGTCCAGAAAAGAAACTGATCCATCTAAGAGAAAGATTACTGATATCACTCTGTTGAAAACAATCGCAAAATATCTGTCCAATGTTGCAGGCAATCCGGTTTCGATTCGAAGTATTACGAATTATCTCACCTCAAACGGCAGAAAAATCTCCCCCAATACCGTAGGAGATTATGTAGAAGCTCTCACAGAATCATTTATCTTCTATCCGGCAGAACGCTTCGATGTCGTTGGAAAACAGCTCCTAAAAGCAAACCGAAAGCTATACATTGTCGATCTCGGCCTGCGGAACCATATACTGCCGCGAAGGCAGTACGATCTTGGATTCTCCCTCGAGAATCTGGTTTACTTTGAACTACTACGCCGGGGCTGCCGCGTGATGATCGGTAAGGTCGGAAATACAGAATTGGATTTCGTTGCAGAAAAAAAAGGAGCCTATACCTACTTCCAAGTCACTGCGGATATGACTGCAAAAGAAACCTTTCATCGGGAAATGGCGCCCCTTATCAATATCCGTGACAACTACGAAAAGATTGTCCTTACGAAAGAACGTTTCACAATCGGCAACTATAACGGAATCCAAGTCAAATATCTGCCAGACTGGCTGCTTGGAAAAGACGACTAAGCTTTTTATAGACAAAAACAAGAAATAAGGTGTAAAGACACCAGGTAAAGCCTTTACACCTTATTATGATTACTCCTTTATTCCCGCGAGCAACGAGCCAAGCGGGCATGCTTGCATGCACATTTGGCGACTGCCGCGAGGGTCAAATACCCTGTTGCTCGCAGCGGGGTCTTTGACTATGTCAAGTTCCGTCAGATTAACACCCAAACTCGAAAGTGTCACTTTTAATTCAATGTGTCTCTTATGCATAGATTGATACGTCTCTGGATTCGTCTCTTTTACTGGTATCATCCAATCCTGTAGTCTGGAAAATTCAGTGATATAGTCCTTTATTATAGCTACTTCAAATGACATATCTTTCACCTACTTACAATAAGCGCCGTTTACTTTGGTACTTTTATTATATCAACTGGTGATTTAAGTGTAAAGCCTTTATATCACTGCTTTCTTACACTCCACCCAAACTTCCCAAGCTCTCTTCCAAGCCCCACATACTCTCCGTGGGAATACGCCAGAAGCCCGGTGGAATTCAGCTCAAACTTCCCGTTCTTCTTCATGTATTTCCCATCTACCTGAACCGCCGCCACTTCGGCGAGGAACATATGGTGAGATCCAAGCTCTTTTACTTCCGTCACCTTACACTCGATATTGACCGGGCTTTCCAGGATCACAGGCGCATAGGCAAGCTTCTTCGCCTCGCCCTTCGTAAGCGACATCTCCTTCCACTTATCCACATCCCTGCCAGACTTGACTCCGCACCAGTCCGTCGCATAGGCAAGCTTCTCCGTCGTAAGGTTGACCGCGAATTCCCCGGTCTCTCTGATCATATGATAAGAATAACGCTCAGGCCTTACGGATATATACAGCATCGCCGGGTCCGAGCAGATCGTTCCCGTCCATGCAACCGTCAGGATATTGGCGTTCCCCTCCTTATCCGCGGCGCTTACCATCACCGCCGGAAGCGGATAGAGCATATTCCCCGGCCGCCATACCTGCCGGCCGCCCGGGTTCTCCGTCTTATCCGCCTTACCTCTCTTCTGCCCTTTTTTCATAATTCACTCTCTTCCTTGCCAGTGTACTGGTCATCCTACTCCTGCTGCAGCACTCCCACCAGCGTCGGGATCAGCTGCTTCTTCCTGGATACCACGCCCTTCAATACGATCTTATCCGTATCCTCTCTCAGATCAAACGCATCTATGATATATTCCTTCGCATTGCTTCCAACACACAGAAGTTCCGTAGATTCATCCAGAATATCTGTGAGCATGAAATAGATCATCTGAAGGCTGTTCTCCTTAAGTACCTCCGTAAGCTGCGGAAGCAGTACATCCTTGATCTCCTTTAACTCTTCCTTGTTCATCGAGTTGATCTGCCCAACTCCAAAGATAATGTCATTGACTGTAAACTGCTTGAAATCCTGGAAGCAGATCTCTTCCGCGCTCTTTCCCGCAAGGCTGCTTCCCGCCTTGAACATCTCGCCCGCCATCTGCTCCAGATCTATTCCCGCAGTCTTCGCCAACTTCTTCGCAATCTTCTCATCCACCGGCGTACAGGTCGGAGAACGGAACAACAGCGTATCAGAGATGATCGCCGAACACAAAAGGCCGGCGATCGTGGGCGTGATCTTCACCCCGGCCTCCTCATACATCTGGTATACGATCGTCGCCGTACAGCCTACCGGCTGGTTGCGGAAGAACACAGGTCCCATGGTCTCGATATTACCCAGCCTGTGATGGTCGATGATCTCAATGATCTCAGCCTCATCGATACCGTCTACCGCCTGGGACTTCTCGTTATGGTCCACCAGTATGACCTTCTTCTTGCTGACATCCAGGAAACGCCGTCTGGAGATAAATCCTTTGAACCTTCCGTGCCTGTCAAGAATCGGAAAATCCCTGAACTTCTTCTTCGTCATCGCCTCCTTGATATCTTCCACATAGTCCGTCATGCGGAAGGCGGTGAGCGGCGCCTGAGTCATAAAATGCTTCACCGGAATACTCTGATTGATCAGCCTCGCCACCGTATAGGTATCATGGGGCGTACTGATGATCACGATGCTCTGTTCCTCTGCTCTCTTGATCAGCCTCTTTGACACCTCTGCACCCTGACATACGACCAGACAGCCCGCGTCAATATCCACCGCGCATGCCTGCGACTCATAGCGGTTCCCCAGGATCACAAGGTCGTCCTTCTCAATGAATTCTTCCATCAATTCCGGGCTTGACGCTGCGATCGTGACCTTTCCCTTTGTAAAATATCCGTGCTCATTCCCGCAGATCAGCGTCCCGTCCAATGTCTTCGCAATATTCCGGTACTGTGTCTTGGCAGCCGAAAGGATACAGTTATCATAGACATCCATATAAGAAGTCGCGATATCTCCCGTAGATATCACCCCCACCAGTTCTTCTTCTTTGAGGATCGGAAGAGTCTTTACATTCTGTTCCTTCATCTTCTCCCATGTATCCTTGATAGAAACATTCGGCTCCACACCTTCTATCTTATGTATATCAATATCCTTCACCTGAAGCTTAACATTGGAGAGAAGCTCCGGCGGATCTACCTTGAACCGCTTCAAAACATAATGTGTCTCCTCATTGATCTGTCCCGCCCTTCTTGCCGTATACTCATTGCCGGTCAGCTGCTTCTTAAGATTCGCATACGCGATCGCAGAACAGATAGAATCCGTATCAGGATTCTTATGTCCTACTACATATACTTTTCCCGTCTTCTTTCCCATTATAATCACATCCTCAAACCAGATTTCCCGGCATAAATTACCATTTTAAGTCCCCGCCGGAATACTTTACTAATAAGAGTGCCATTTTTTTCGACTTTCGTCAACTATAAATTGAACATTTCCCCTGTTTTATGTTATAATTAAAAAAGTATGTGGAAGCGTACGAGTCTCAAAAGCGAAAGGGAATATTACTATGAGTGAAGAATTATTACAAGAAACTACAGCAAATGAAGCTGCCGATGTCAGCACTGAAGAGACCATGGCAGACCTGGAAGATCATTTTGATGACGCCAACCCATGGAATCTTGTAGCATCTTACAAGGAAAAGGGAACCGTCCTTCCCGTCAAAATCGAAGGAATCGTCAACGGAGGAGCGATCGCCATGGTGGAGGGATTGCGCGGATTCATCCCGGCGTCAAGATTATCCCTGTCATACATCGAAGATCTGGAGACATATCTGCTGAAGGATATCGAAGTGAAGGTCATTGATGTAGACCAGGCAAGTGAACGTCTGGTCCTGTCTGCCCGTGAGATCCTCAAGGAGCAGGAGAAGAAGGCCATGGAGGAGAAGATTGCCAACGTTAAGATCGGAAGCGTTGTGAACGGAACCGTTGAGAGCCTTCAGAACTACGGCGCATTCGTCCGTCTGGAAGACGGCCTGTCCGGTCTGGTACATGTTTCCCAGATCAGCCAGAAGCGCGTGAAAGCTCCGAAAGACGTTCTGAAGGAAGGCGAAGAGGTGAAGGTCAAGATCATCGGCCTGAAGGACGGCAAGATCAGTCTCAGCATGAAGGCTCTGGAAGAGGTGAAGGAAGAGCCGGCAGAGAAGGTTCACATTCCTAAGTCCGAGAGCATCGGAACCAGCCTCGGCGATCTGTTTAAAGGAATCAAGCTGGATTAGAGATAACTAACACACTGAATCCAGAAAACGGCATAAAAACAGGAGGAATCCCATATTCGCGGATACCTCCTCTTTTTATTCCCTTTCGTGACCTTTGCCGGTACTTCGATATCCGGCCGGATGGAGTACCGGCTATAAGTCAGTACACTGTCTTCTGTCTCCTTACTCTCCTGACGCCCAGGGCAGCCAGGATACACGCAGCGATCGCCGCAGCCGCCCACACCCATACCGGAATATCATAGATGTTGCAGCACCGGACATTGATCCACATCTGGTTGATCTCTTTCGTCTGCTCATCGTCGAAGCAGACCATGATCGAAGACCTGGCGATCGCATCCTGCGTCGGATACTGTGCGAATAACTGGCGGTAGACCTGATCTGACGGCGCCGTGATCACATACTCTCCGTCTTCATCCTGTGAGAAGAAATATCCTATGTCGTACTCCGACACTTCCTCCTCATCCTCCTCGGCGCCGTAGCACCAGTCGGCATACTCAAAGACCCTCATATCCTCCCCGCCGGAGATCACGGACGTGTATCCTACATAATACATGTTACGAACCACATTGTCCCCCCGGGAATTAAAATTAATAAACGCCTCCGCCGCGTGCCGCTTCGCCTCATCATCTCCGATCCCGTTCTTTAACATCACCCATCCGTCAAAATAAATGTTCGTCGATTCCAAGGGGACTGCGAACGCCAGCGGAAAATCATCCTCATCCGCCTGATCCATGGTATATACCGCATCCCCGGACCACTGCAGGTTGGCGGCCACCTTCCCGGTCACCATATCCGCCTTCCCGGAATCCGTCTCGAAGGAGTACGCCTTGTTCTTCACATCCTGCAGATACTCCTGCGCAGCGGCAATCGTCTCCTTAGAAGTATCATTCATCTCTTCTTCCAGTTTCTTCTGGTAATTCGGATCATTCTTGAATTCTTCGGAATTCAGAAGCTCTGATTTGATGGCGCCTACCGCTGCAAAGTAAGAATCCCTCACGTTGTCTTTGACCGTAACCTGCCTTTTGTAAGCCGGATCATTCAGGATCTTCCAGCTTGAAGCATCCTCTTCGCTCACCAGTTCAGGATTATACACGATCCCGGTGATCCCCCACATATAGCCAGCCATATAATCCGCCCACGGTTTTCCCCCGATCTCATTCTCCTCGAATATGGAGTTGATATAGGGCGACACACCGTTGATATAATAATTGTTCTTGTCAGCAGTATCAAAAAATCCATCCGACAGCGGCACAAGCTGATCCTCTGTCATCAGCTTCATGATCATATATTCCGACGGACAGACCAGGTCATAGGTATCTCCCAGAGTCAGCATATTATACAGGTCTTCATTCGTCCCGAATGTGGAATATTCTACCTTGACCCGTATCCCGTACGTCTCATAATACCACTGCGTAAAATCCTCCATCATGGTATTCACCCCAATGATATCGCCGCTGTCAAGATCTATGGTCTCCTCCTCATCCCAGTCTCCCAGGTCTATATACTCTTCCCAGTTGCACACGCGCAGAGTAACTTCCTCTTCCTGGCCGCCGCCATCCGCCGCATTCACCGTAACCGGGCCGGACAAAAGCAGGAACCCACAAAGAAACAGAGCTGCAGTCCCAAGTTTGTTTCTGCTAAATTTCCTTATCTTCATACAGCCTTCCTCTCCTTAACTTTCTTTCCCTCAGTGTGTTAGTTCTCCCTATTAGCCCTGATATTCATCACCAGGGAGAACAGCACCACCAGAAGGAAAATCACGGTGGACAGCGCCCACAGCGCCGTCTTAATGTTTGTCTGCGCGCCCTTGGTCGCATTTACCACATAGGTACTGATCGTATCAAAAGTTGCCGGCTTCGTATAAGTAGCAACAAAATAATCGTCAAGCGATAAAGTGACCGCCATCGCAAACCCGGAGATGATCCCTGGGAATATCTGCGGGATCACGATCCGAATAAGCGCGGTAAAGGGAGCAGCTCCAAGGTCCAGCGCCGCCTCATAGATGCTTTGATCCATCTGCTTTAATTTCGGGATCACAGCCAGGAACACAAAAGGCGCGCATAGAGTCACATGCCCCGCCACCAGCGGGATATACGTGTCCTTACTGATCCCCAGCACTACTACCAGCAGGATGCAGATAGAAAAGCCTGTCACCACGTCCGCATTCACTACCGGCACCTGATTCATCGTTGTGATCGCCGAAGCCATGCCTTTCCTGGAATAGAATGCTCCGATGGCTCCCATAGTTCCAAGGATCGTAGCGATCACGGCCGAACCGACCGCCAGCACCACAGTCCCGAATATCATATCCCTAAGCTCCGGCGTCGTAAACAGCGTTACATAATTGTGTACGGAGAATCCCCGGATCGCCCCGATGTTCGTGGCATCCGTGAAGCTGTACACCGCCAGGATGAGGATCGGCAGATACAGGAACAGAAGGATCAGGATAATGACCGTCCATCTGCAGATTCTTCTTATCATAACAGCGCTCCTCCTCTCCTATTCTCATCGTCCGTTCCCCCGGTAAGAAGCGTAAACAGGCAGATGATCCCAAGCAGGATCAGTGCGATCATAGAACCGCCGTTCCAGTTGTAAGCAGCAAAATAGCTGCCGATCAGGCTTCCCATAATATATGTGCTGTTGTACAGCATATCCAGCACAACATAGTTCGTCATTGCCGGAAGAAATACCATAGACACTCCGCTCATGATCCCGGGCAGAGATAAGGGCAGCGTTACCCGAAGGAATGCCTGCGCTCCTCCCGCCCCCAGATCCCTCGCCGCCTCCAGCAAAGCTCCGTCAAGCTTGGAGATGGTCGTATAGATCGGCAGGATCATAAAAGGCAGGAAGTCATAACTCATGCCAAGCACGGTATTCAGGAACGGATGATAGGCAAGATTCCCCTCAATCCAGGTAAGTATCTCCTTTAGCGCCGTGATCCGAAGGGAGAAATTGATCCACATCGGCATGATGAAGATCAGGACAATGACAGACTTCCCCTTTAATCTGCTGGTGGCAAGAATATATGCCAGAGGGTATGCGAGCAGAAGGCATACCGCCGTAGTAACCAATGCAACGCCGAAGCTGTAGCATAACGTTCCCAAAGTATTCGGATCAGAGAAGAATCCCGTCATATTCTGAACCGTAAACTCTCCCTGCCCGTTGGTGAACGCATAATAAATCAACACGATCAGGGGAGCCGCAACAAAGAGCAGCAAAAAAGCCGCATACGGAATTCCCAGATATTTTCTGGAAAATGTACGTCTGTGCATCTGCCTTCCTCCTATTTCTTTACTTCTTTACTGTGAAGATCATCTTCTCTACCGGCATGATCAAGCCGACCTGATCTTCCATATTCCACAGGTATTCATCATTTACCACAAAATCCTGTTCCAGATCCGTGTGTATCACATAGCTGTAATGATCGCCCTTATAGATCAGATTGCTGATACAGCCCTGTACCAGTCCTTCCTCCTGATCGTCAGTCAGTTCAATATCCTGAGGCTTGATGGAGATCTTGATCCGTACCTTCTTCGGATCGATCTCCAGTCCCTTGGCGTCAAGAAGAGTTCCGTCCTCTGACATCACGCTTCCTTTGATCACATTCGTAAGATCAACGGGAAGAACCGTCCCGTTATATTCCAGCTCATAATTCTTATTGATCTCTGCCGCGAAGATGTTGGTGTGATCCTCCGCGATCATAACATGGATATTGTCCGGTTCCACCTGCACGCCGACCCGGTCGCCGACCCTGGCAGAATGCACGGACTGAGCGACGATCTCATTCTTCCCGGACTCCACCGTGATCTCATAGTGTATCCCCTTGAAGATCACTGAAGTCACCGTTCCTCTGATCCTCCCCTCCTCAGGACGGGTCAGGGTCACATCCTCCGGACGCACTACCGCCGTGATATGGGTCCCTTCCTCAATATCATCCACACAGGCAAATTCCCCGCCGCAGAACCGGACCTTAAGCTTCCCGGTCATGATCCCGTTAAATATATTGCTGTCTCCGATAAAGTCCGCCACAAAGGCATTGATCGGCTCGTTATAGATATCCTCCGGCGTACCGATCTGCTGCATCTTCCCTTCTGACATAACCACGATCTTATCCGACATGGTAAGAGCTTCCTCCTGATCATGGGTCACATAGATGAAGGTAATACCAAGCTCCCTGTGCATCTCCTTAAGCTCAAGCTGCATCTCCTTGCGCATCTTCAGATCCAGCGCTCCCAGCGGCTCGTCAAGCAGCAAGATCTGAGGCTCATTGACCACCGCCCTTGCAATAGCGACCCTCTGCTGCTGCCCGCCGGACAGAGTATCGATCTTCCGGTTCTCGAATCCTTCCAGATCCACCAGTTCCAATACCTTCTTCACCTTCTTGGCGATCACCTTCTCTGGCGTCTTCTTCTGCCTCAGTCCAAAGGCGATATTTTCATAGATATTCATATGCGGAAACAGCGCATATCTCTGAAATACCGTGTTAATGGGCCTCTTATTCGGCGGAAGGCTGGTGATCGGCTTGCCGTTCAGCAGGATCTCCCCCTCCGTCGGGATATCGAACCCGGCGATCATCCGTAAGGTCGTCGTCTTCCCGCACCCGGAAGGCCCAAGGAACGTGATAAATTCCCCCTGCTTCACTTCCAGGTTAAAATCCGACACCGCGCTGTAGCCGTCCTCATAGGTCTTCGTGATATGTTTTAATTCGATAATATTCTTCGTCTGCTCCATCTTCTTCCCCCATATCTGATATCTAAAATGTAGGCGGCGTGCTGACCCAGATGAACTTGGCCGGCACTCCGTCAGGATTCTCAATGCGGTGTCTCCGTTTTGCCGGGTAATAGAAGCTCTCCCCGGCATTCACCGTATATTCGTCATCTCCCAAGTACAGCTTAAGCTTCCCCGAGATCAGATAGCCGAATTCCTCTCCGTCATGAGGCTTATCCTCCTCTAAGCCCTGATAAGGCTTAAGATCCACCAGAAGCGGCTCCATCCGGTACTTCTGGGCCGTCGGTACGATCCACTGGATACTGTTGCCCGCTTCGTCCACCTTCTCAAAGAATCCCTCCTCGGAGAACACAACAGGCTCCTGCTCCGCTTCCTTAAAAAACTCGGAAGCTGTCGTCCCCAGACACTCGATCAGATCAAGAAGCGTCACAATGGACGGCGACACCTGCCCCCGCTCCAGCTGAGAGATGAATCCCTTGGTAAGCTCCGTCCGGTCGGCTAGTTCCTGCTGCGTCAGCCCGTTCCTGTTCCGCAGATCCTTAATCTTATTCCCGATATGTTCGTTCACATATTCCAGTTCCATATGATTCCTGCTCCTTATACTTTTTACCCGCAAAGCAACGTACCAAGTATCCATGCCTGCCACAATGTTTCTAAACTAAAAATAAATTTTTACTAAACTTAAACGCTGAATTTATTATACTCTTATTAAACTTTTTGTCAATTATTAATGTGATTATTATCTATTCTTTTTAACCGTCTATATATCCCGTTTCCCTTGGTTTTAATCGACAAATTCTATCATTTACAGACAAAAGAATACACTCCTGCCTTGCGCATAATGTACGGGCCGTCCTACATATAGATAGAACGATAACTATAAAAGGAGCAATGAACCCTATGGCAATCGGTTACTTACTCATACAGGCGCGGACCGCCCATGAAGCCGTCCCGCTAAGCGGCGTACAGATCAGGATACTGGATGCGGATGCGAACACACTCTATGATCTGCGGACAGATGAAAACGGACAGACGCCGCCGATCTCTCTGGAAACCAAAGATAAAAGCTTCTCCCAGAATCCCTATTACAACAAAGAGCCTTACAACAGTTATTCGGTACTGGCACAGGCCGACGGCTTCAATACTCTGTCCGTCACCGATATCCCGATCTTTGACGGGGAAACGGCCGTTCTTCCTCTCTCCCTCTCTCCGATGCTTAATGCACAGCGTTCACCCGTCACAAAAGAGATCTCCATCGGCAGGCCTGCCGTCGCAATGAACGATACAGTTGAACAGAAAGGAACCGTGATCGATCCCCATACCGAGCCTTATGTACTGCGCCAGGTGGTGATCCCTGATCCGATCACAGTCCATCTCGGAACGCCCAGCTCCTCTGCCTCAAACGTGCAGGTAACATTTCCTGACTATGTGAAGAACGTGGCAAGCAGCGAGATCTATCCTACCTGGCCCCAAGACTCGCTGACCGCGAATATTTACGCGATCATCACCTTCGCTTTAAACAGAATATACACAGAATGGTATCGGGCGCGCGGATACTCCTTCGACATCACAAACAGCACCGCTTACGACCAGTATTTCGTATACGGCCGCCCAATCTATGATTCCATCAGCAGGATCGTGGATAAGATCTTCAACCAGTATGTCAGAAGACAAGGACAGAACGCACCTTACTTCACTTCCTTTTGCAACGGCACCACCGCAACCTGCCAAGGGCTGTCGCAGTGGGGGACTGTAACGCTGGCGGATCAGGGGCTTACCCCCATACAGATCCTTCGTTCCTACTATCCCGACGACATCGAGATCGCCGAGACGAACATCATCACCGGCATCCTGAACTCTTATCCCGGGACCGCGCTCAGAGTCGGAAGCTCTGGGCTGGACGTACAGACGATCCAGACCTATCTTGCCCGGATCAGGCGGAATTATCCGGCCATACCGCCTATTACTGATGAGGCAGGCGTATTCGGAGACAGTACCAGAGCGGCCGTCGTCAAGTTCCAGAGCGTCTTCAACCTGACGCCTGACGGTATCGTCGGAAGAAGCACCTGGTATAAGCTCTCAAGCCTCTATACCGCCGTATCCAGGCTGGCAGAACTAGACAGCGAAGGCGAGACTCTGGGAATCGGGACCGTTCCGCCCGGGAGTGTTCTCAGGCAAGGCTCCTCCGGCCCCGATGTAATCATCCTTCAATACCTACTGGACCTTATAGCCGAGTATTATCCTGAGATCCCGGCTCCGGTTCAGGACGGTATCTTCGGCAGGGGGACGCAGCAGTCAGTTACCGCCTTCCAGAGAGCCGTGCAGCTGAACGCCGACGGTATAGTGGGGCCTCTCACCTGGAATGCACTGTATGAAGCCTACCGCCGGATCATGCAGGATTTGCCTTCCAACGGCCCCGGAAGCAATTCCTTCGAATATACCGTTCAGCCCGGGGACACCCTCTGGCTTCTCTCACGGAGATACAACACCACTGTCGACGCTATCAAGAAGCTCAACGGATTGACCGGGGATACCCTGTACATCGGGCAGGTTCTAAAAATCCCCTCCTCACAGGCCGAACCTTACCTTGAATATACCGTACAGGCGGGAGACACCCTCTGGCTCCTCTCGCGCAGATACGGCACCACTGTCGACGCCATCAAGAAGCTTAACGGTCTGTCCGGGGATGTGATCAATATCGGGCAAATCCTGAAGATCCCTCTGGATAACAATTAAGGAAGCTTTTATGTAGGGTGCGGTGTAACTCTGTAAAATGGGTTACACCGTACTTTTTTGTTATGCTGCAAAGCGAATAACAATTACTTTTGACATACAAATTTGGTATAATGTCTGTATATAGTTGTTGCAATTTTCTCAAACTCATATTACAATAATTTCGTACATTTTTTATTATTTGCATGTCGAAAGTTGGGATCTGCTTGAATAAAATAGAAATTTTAAAAAAAGTAATTGAAAATAAAGGTGGTATTGCAAAAACTTCAGATTTTGCCGCTAACGGGATAAATAAATACGAAGTTGCGGCTTTCTGTAAAGAAGGTCTTATTGAAAGGATTCGCAGGGGATTTTATCAACTTCCCCAAAGCAACAGCACGACAGAGGAACAATTAATACGTGAGTTGCTTCCGCAGGGAATTATTTGTATGGAGTCTGCTTTGTTCCATTACGGATATAGTGATTTTTCTCCTCGTGAATGGTCGATTGCTGTGCCAAGAACAGCGACCCGTGTCATAAAGAACATTCTAGAATTTCCGATGAAAGCCTACTATATTCAAAAAGAATTTTTAGATATAGGTAAGTCCGCAAGCAATTTTAACGGTATAGTATTACCTGTGTATGACCGCGAGCGAACAATATGTGATTGCTTTAAATATCGCACAAAACTTGACAACGAAATTTTTAATAAGGCTGTCAATACTTATGCTGCCGATGAAAAAAAGAACCTTGCAAATTTGTCTAAATACGCAAAGGAAATGAAACTTTATACAAAGGTTATGAATATAATGGAGGTATTGCTTAATGGTTGATATAGCTGCATCCGTACTTGCACGGCTCAAAAACAAGGCAAAAGAAAGTGGGAGAAGTTATCAGCTTTGCCTGCAACTCTTCTGCCAAGAGGGCTTACCAAAGCAATCAAAAAAACCTTTACGAACCGTGAACACAACTTCTCGACAGAACAGTTTGAACAGGTCATGGACTTTGATGATGATGCGGCGATGCAGAAAAAGTGGAAGGCTTTTGTCCGTAAGATTGACACCAAAACCGATGATTACAGTACCGTTCTGAAAACTATAAAAGCCTTCCTGACAAAACCGTTTACAGCAGCAATCAGAGACAAAGAATTTACTGAAAAATGGTCTGCCATCAATGGCGAATGGATATAAGGGTTTGTTATTTTGCCCTTGTAACGCCCATCACCGCACACTCTCAAGATCCTTAAGCCAGGTCGCCGCGCACGCGTCGCTCGGCATCCTTAAGTCTCCTCTCGGAGACAGCGCCACCGTTCCGACCTTCGGTCCGTCCGGCAGACAAGAACGCTTGAACTGCTGGGAGAAGAATCTCCTTAAGAATGTTTCAAGCCATCTATAGATCGTATCATCCTCATACTCACCGGCGAACGCATACTTGGCAAGCCGGTAGATCTTCGCAGGTTCATACCCGAACCGCAGCAGATAATATAAGAAGAAATCATGCAGCTCGTAAGGCCCCACCAGATCTTCCGTCTTCTGAGCGATCTTCCCGTCCTTAGGCGGCAGCAGCTCAGGGCTGACCGGCGTATCCAGCACATCATAGAGAACTGCCCGAAGTTCCTCATCCTTGCAGGTATCCGCGTAATAATGTACCAGATGGCGCACCAGTGTCTTCGGCACGGATCCGTTCACCCCATACATAGACATATGATCCCCGTTATAGGTCGCCCATCCAAGCGCCAGCTCCGACATATCACCGGTCCCGATCACCAGTCCGCCGTTCTGGTTCGCCACATCCATAAGGACCTGGGTACGCTCTCTTGCCTGAGCGTTCTCAAAGGTCACGCTGTGATCCTCCATATCATGCCCGATATCTTCAAAATGCCGCTTCACCGACTCTGCGATCGGTATCTCCCGCAAGGAAGCTCCAAGCTTCACCGACATCTTGCAGGCATTCTGATACGTCCTGTCCGTCGTTCCAAAGCAAGGCATCGTCACCGCCGTGATCCCCTTCCTGTCAAGACCAAGCATGTCAAATGCCTTCGCAGACACCAGAAGCGCAAGTGTGGAATCCAGACCTCCCGATATTCCCACCACCGCATTCTTCGTATGGGTATGACCCAGTCTCTTCTTAAGCCCCATCGCCTGAATCGTAAGGATCTCCTCACAGCGCCCGGCTCTCTCCTTCTCCCCATCCGGCACAAAGGGCCTGGAAGATATATCTCTGGTAAGCTTCGTATCTTCTATCTGAATATCGAACGGGACACGGCATAGCGCCGGCTCTGCCGCGGCCTTAAACGTAGTATTCTTCCGCCGCTCACTTAACAGGCGCATAAGATCGATCTCCGAATAGATCGCTCCGTTCACGAATCGCCTGCTTGCCTTCAATATCGTTCCGTTCTCCGCGATCAGGTTGTGTCCTGCGAACACCAGATCTGTCGTGGACTCGCCCTCCCCCGCGTTAGCGTATATATATCCGCAGATCAGACGTGCAGACTGGCCTCCGATCAGGCTTCTGCGATAAGAATCCTTCCCGATGGTCTCATCGCTCGCTGAACAGTTGACGATCAGAGTCGCTCCCTCCCTTGCCGCCTCAATACTCGGCGGTACCGGCGACCACACATCCTCACAGATCTCCGCAGATACCACCAGAGCTTCCATGGATGACGCCGCAAACAAAATCTGCGGTCCGAAAGGAATCTTCCCGCCCTCAAAGAGAATCTCTCTTGCCTTCTTCGGTCCGGGACAGAAATGGCGCATCTCATAGAATTCTCCGTAATTCGGCAGAAATGACTTGGTCGTTAGCCCCAGAATCCTCCCGCCGTTCAGCGCCGCCGCCGTATTATACAGCTCACCGTCAATAAAAAGAGGGGCCCCTACGAAGAATAAGGCGTCCTTTCCTCTGGTGTGCTCTGCGATCTTAAGAAGCGCAGCCCTTGCATCCCGAAGCAGAACATCCTGTGCAAAGAGATCCCCGCAGGTATACCCTGTCACGCACAATTCAGGAAATGCAACTACCTTCGCTCCCGCCTCTGCCGTCTCATCCATCAGCGCACATATCTGTTCCGTATTATAAGCCACGTCCGCGACCCGGATATCCGGCGTAGCTGCCGCTACCTTTACAAATCCGTCTCTCATTCTACCATTCTTCCCTTCTTGCTGCCCGCTCCGTTTTATAGGTATTATTTATGATCCTTTTAAGGTCTTCCACCGTATATCGGTATGCCGTATTGCAGAAATGACATTTTACCTCAATGTCTTCCCCGTCCGTAATCATCTCCTGGATCTCTTTTCTGCCGATGCTCACCACAGCCTTCTCCACGCGTTCCTTAGAACAGTTGCAGTAAAACTGCGTCGGCATCGTATCCGTGATCTCCAGTCCGAGATTCTCAAAGAGCACCTCCAACAATTGCTCGGGTGTATATCCCCTGTCCAGCAGCGAAGTCACAGAAGAGACATTTTTCAGATTCTCCTCCAACTGACAGATAATCTTCTCCTCGGCAAAGGGCATCATCTGTATGATAAACCCTCCCGCACAGCGCACCGTATTATCCTTCTCCATCAATACTCCAAGTCCTACCGAAGAAGGCACCTGCTCCGAATTCGCAAAATAATAGGTCAGATCTTCTGCAATCTCACTGGATACCAGAATCGTCTGCCCTGAATACGGCTCCTTAAGCCCCATATCCTTAATAACGGTAAGGAGCCCCACTCCGACTGCTCCTCCCACATCTAACTTCCCGTTCTTAGGCGGGAGCATCACACCCGGATTCCCCGCATATCCCTTCACATTGGCATGACTGTCCGCCGTGACGGTAAGTCCCTCTATAGGCCCGTTCCCCCGGATCTGGAGGGTCAGCATATCCGTATCATTCTTCATCATGCTGCCCATCATCGCTCCTGCCGTCAAGAGTCTTCCCAGCGCAGCAGCAGCCACCGGGCTGGCGTCATGATGCCGTCTTGCCGTCTCCACCGTCTGCCTTGTAGTCGCCGCAAACGCACGGATCTGGTTCCCTGCCGCCGTGGCCCTTACAATATAGTCTTCCATCCCTCTTAACCTCTCTTCGCTGTTACTTGCCGTATTCCTGTGCGATCACACAGATACGTCCGCTGGTATACATAGGCGCCTTCTTCGTATAAGCGTCATAAGCCGCAACATAACGAAGCCCTGCCTTCTCGATCAGAGTCTTGATCTTCTCCAGCGTATAGGCCCTCTGATAATGAACTTCCTGATATCTCCGGTACAGATCCTTATCATCCTCGTTCTGCACAAACAATGTCAGTTGATACTCATTCATCTTGTCCTCAGGGTTATAATAATTATCCCAGATAAAGCTGCACTCTTCCCGCTCCTCCGCGATCACCCGGTCTCCGAGAAGCTCCCGGTACTTATACTCCGTATTAAAATCAAACACAAAAATGCCCCGCGGATCAAGATAATTGTTCACCAGGCTGAATACTTCCTTTAATTCTCTTTCATCTGTAACATAATTGATGGAATCGCAGACACTCACGATCCCGCCGACCGTACCGTATAATTCAAAAGCCTGCATATCCTGCAGAAGATACAAAATATCATGGCCGCTCTTAAGCCTCTTCTCCATAGCGATCTCCAGCATGATCTCAGAATTGTCCACGCCGATCATATCATACCCTTTATCCGCAAGCAGCTCCGTCATATTGCCTGTCCCGCATCCAAGCTCCAAGACCATATTATTAGGAATATGATATTCCTTTAGTATCTCATCCAGATACTCTGCCCATTCCTCATAAGGTATATTATCCATAAAAATATCATATACCTCCGCAAAATTCGTATATGCCTGCATTTTGCTCTCCTTTAACTCCATATCATTATCAATCTATCAAATTATTACCTGACGTCTGTCCATTGCAGTCAACTTCATAAAAGTGCATCCTTGCCATAAGGATACACTTTTTTAATTATAGCATGAGACGAACTGTTTTTCAATTACTGATATCGAATTAAAATTGAATTTAAAATTGAACTGGCACTGCTTTTTCTGCGTATCTCTTCCTTTCTGCCCGGGTCTCAGCCTCGGCCCGCATCCGTGCCTCGATCCTCGCTTTTTCTGCGTATCTCTTCCTTTCTGCCTTCGCCTCAGCTTCGGCCCGCATCTGCGCCTCAATCCTCGCCCTTACCTCCGGCTTCAGATCACCGCTTACATAGTGTGTGACCGTACCGTCTGGATGGATTACGATGCCGGAAGAATGGATCTCATGCCCCATAAGAGATAATTGTGCCTGACATCTTGGCAGCGAAGCATAATATTGCTGTATTTTTTCCTCGTAATAAGCCGCTTTCTTCGGATCATTAACCATCTGCTCCAGGATATTGGGCGCGATCACGACATTCCCTGTTCCTGACGTTGCCGCCCCGATACTGTCGATACTTTGCTGGTCTTTCCCAACGCTTTGAATCATTACATTGCCATATCTTTGCTTCAGATATTCCTGATATATTTCTGTTTTAGATGTATCCGCTGTTCTCCCGGCTCCTTGTAACAAATCCTTAAAAACGAATGTGCCGACGTCTGTTTTCTGCATTTTACCCGTATGCCTATCCACACCCGCCAACACAGCATAGATGCCAGAGATATCCATAAATGCTCCTCTCCCTTCCGCTCTTTTTCTGTCTGATCTTATAATCACAGGAACAGATCCTTCCCTGCAAGCCGGCTCTGAAGATAATGCATATTCTCATACTCCTGCAGTCTCCGCCTGTCGGCGCCCTCTTCCATAATGCGGATATATTTCACGCGCAATTGATACTTCCTGTCCTGCTCGGCCTCGAATAATTCCTGCTCTTCCTTCGTAGGACCGGTAAGTCTGCCGCCGCTGCTGGTAACCGTACAGTTCCTTACGTCTCCGTTCTCATCTAAATCAAATACATAGCTTTTACTGACCTGATGTTCTGCCACATCCATTCCATAAGAAGCTGCCACCGTGTTATCCCAGCGGTCGTAATCTGCCTTCCATTCCTGCAGCTTTGCCATGATCTGCCGGGCATAGGCAGGATCCGCGTCCATCTTCTGCTGCAAACTCTCCGGCACAAGAACCGCGATCCGTCCGGGACCGATACTGCCGTAATTCCTCTGCAGATCTCCTCGGGTCTGGGGCGGGTTCGGACCAGTGGGCCGCCAGTCATTCAACGCGTCCGCGCTGGTGTCTGGCCGGAAATATTTCCAAAAAGGAAAATCATTCCTCTGCCAGTTAGAGGGAGAGATATCTGCATTCCCAACATGGGTTATGACACTGTACTGCGAGAAGGCGTCGGCAAAATTCGCCGCCCCCGTAATTCCAGAAGCATATGCCCTGCTAAGGACCGATATATAATCCGTGCCTCCTGCCATCTTCAATGCATACGCTTTTCGGAATGCATTTGCAGCATTTTTATCGGTAATCTTGCTCAACCGCTCCTCATAGGTCTCGCCCATATAACTTCCGGCCGTTCCCCCTCCTGTTCCTTCCTTCAAAGCACCCGGCCCGGCCGGCTGCTCTGCGCTCACTTCGGATATCCTTGCGGCCGCAAGCTTCGCAAAACTCATGCCCTTGACTGCGTCGGACAAGCCTTTCTTCTGATACAGACCTGCCAATTCACACCAGCTCAATTGATCTGTTACTCCAATATCCATTCTCATTTCTCCTTTCATGATCAGCCTTATACCGGCATTTATCTGATATATCGGCAGGGCTTTCCGAATTCTTGGGAGGAATGGAACGAAAGGAAGTTTTAGCGGAATAAAAAGAATGATATCATTTGACCCCTTCTGTCTCTATGATGAACTTGGTGCTTCCTCTCATTCCTTCTTTGATCCCTGCGAAGGACTGGTATTTCCTGCCAAGTTCTGACATTGTGTCGATCCTGGATCTTACGGACTGGATATCGTTATCGTATACGTCCGTCAGCTTATCGATACCGGAGCTCTTGAATTCTGACATACCGTCTGCAAGCTGCTGATTGCCGTCTGCCAAGGCTCCGGCTCCGTCTGCAAGCTGCTGATTGCCCGCCGCAAGCGCTCCGGCTCCGTCCGCTAACTTCTGATTGCCTTCCAGCAAGGCTCCGGCTCCGTCTGCAAGCTGCTGGTTACCCGCCAGCAAAGCTCCGGCTCCGTCCGCCAACTTCTGATTGCCATCCGCAAGCGCTCCGGCTCCGTCTGCTAACTTCTGATTGCCCGCTGCCAACGCACTCGCCCCGTCTGATACCCGCTTAGCACCGTCCGCCAATTGACTGATTCCTTTTGACAGCGCCGGACCGCTCTGCATAAGCTTAGACGCCCCTGCCGCCAACTGTCCGCCGGACTGATTCAAGACCGTAACGCCGGCTTTCAGATCTGCGGCTCCGTTTGCTAACCCATTGGCTCCTTCAGCCAGAGAAGATGCTCCGCTGTCGATCTGACAGAGCCCCGCCTGCAGACTCTGCGTTCCCTGATATAATCCGCAGAATGCATTCGATACATCAGCCGTCTGCTGCGCCGCCTGATCCGCCGCTCCCCTGGCACCTGCCACATGGCCGCTTGCCTCCGATATCGCGCTTGCCGCGCCGGCGATCGCCGTATTCACCTCCGCCGATGTATCCGCGGGCTGCTCTGCATATATACTGTAAACCGCCGCACGTATCGTACCTTCATCCACAACATCTCCATATGCCGCCATGATCGTCTGTACCGCGCTTTCCTGTCCTATTATATCCGGTTGTTTTGCTTCCGCCTGCGATATCCCTATATTCCCAAGGATACATTCTGCCTCATACAGCCGTTCCGACGCCATTCCAAGTTCATATTGCGCCCCTTCATTCAGCGTACCCGCACCCGACAGGCTTGCGTACAAAGGCGCATATCCCTGAACCAGCTCGTCGGCCCCGTTCCTGACCTGACTGACCGCTCCCTGAAGCTTCTGTGCTCCTTCCTTTACCCCGTTTGCTCCATCGCTTACCTGCGCCGCTCCTCCTTCCAGCTGTCCTACTCCCTGCGTATAACTGGTCACTCCGTCGGCCAAAGCATCGACTCCGCCGATCAGTTCACCGCTCTTACTGTTCAGCTCTTCTGCTCCGTCTGTCACGGCCTTCGATCCTTCCTCCAGTTCCTTGGAACCTGCCGCCGCATCCTTAGATCCTTTTGCAAGCTCCTTCGCCCCGTTTTCCGCTTCCTTAGAACCTGCCGCCAATTCTCTTGCTCCGCTTGCAGCTTCTCTTGAACCGTCCGCAAGCTTCCTTGCTCCGCTTACCGCTTCTTTGGAACCATCGGCAAGCTCGCTTGCCCCGCCTGCGGCTTCCCTCGAACCGTCCGCAAGCTTCTTCGCCCCGTCCGACGCGTCTCTCGAACCGTCCGCAAGCTGTGCGGATGCGTCTTCCAGTTCGTTCAGAGAGTCTTCAAGGCTGTCAAAATCATTGACGCCGCTCAGATCAAACTCATTCATGATCTCGGCGGAAACAACCGTGACCGTCGGCCCCACTGAGGCATCCTCAACATCCGCCGTGACCGTAACGCTCTCCGGGATATCGATATCAGCGTCTTCAAGCTTCAGATTCTCGGTCAGCCCCGGGAAGCCAAGCCCTACAACAATGTTCTTATCCGCATCCGACATGATCTTACCGTTGTCGATCGTGACGTTTGTATACTCGTCGTTCGGAAGCATCATCGCTGTCACGGCGGTAAACGGCGTATACATCTCCGACTTTTCACCGTTGATCTCAACCGTCTCTTTTGCATGATTCTCATAATCGATATGAATCTCGACCCTGCCGGTCTTCCCCTCCAGGTCTTCGGCTTTGACAGTCTTCCCGTTCAGCTTATAGGTTATCTTCACATCCACCGGCAGTTTTTCATCGGACGTTCCCTGATAGTAGATGTCGTTCCCTTCTGATTTCCATTTCAAATCTTTGCCGCTTCCTTTTGTGAACTCCTCATCACCCTTGATATTCCGAATATCCTTCAGTTCGGAAGCATCCGCCAATTCTCCGTTCTCCGGGTTCTTGATCCATTCCGTCACGGTGGCGTTGCTTACGTTCCCGGCGGCGTCTGCCTTTACATAGACGGATTCTTCCTTGAAGACGCCTTCCGTATCTTCACTGCTCTTCGTCCCTTGTGCGTTTTCGGTTCCCTGTTTACCTTCCAGTACCGATCCGGCTGCCTGTTCAAGCATCTCTGTAGTCTCTTCCTTTGCCATAGCCACCGTACCGGACGTCTGATAATTATATGCTCCGACCGCCCCTGTTGCCACCGCAACAGCCATCGCTCTTGCTATCACTTTTTTATTCCTGTTCATAATAATACCTCCTGATCTCACAATAACTTTTTAAACTATCTATCTTTACCAGCCGTCTGTCTACCTGTATTCAACCTGACTATTACAGCCTCCGTATCTTACTGCGGACACTCCGTCATGGAATCCGTATGCTTCTCTTTCTTCTTAGCCTTTGTCTTCCCTGGCAGGAAGCCTCTGCTGGTCTTCACGATCACCCGGTCGAATACCATGAACATGGACGGAAGGATCAGCACGACAACCGCCATACTGATGATCGCTCCTCTTGCCATCAAGATACATAAGGAACTGATCATATCAATGTTCGAATATAATCCCACGCCGACGGTCGCCGCGAAGAAGCTCAGCGCACTTACCATAATGGATTGTGCAGACGCCTGATGCGCGATCGTGACCGCGTCGTATTTGCTCCTGCCCTGGCTCCGCTCCCGCTTATATCTGGTCGTCATAAGGATCGCGTAATCCACCGTCGAACCAAGCTGTATCGTCCCGATCACGATGGACGCCACGAATGGCAGCTTCGTCCCGGTATAAAACGGAATCCCCATATTAACGAATATCGCGAATTCGATCACGCCCACCAGGATAAACGGCAGTGATATGGACTGAAACAGTATCAATATGATGATAAATATAATTCCGATGGATACCACGCTTACCGTTCTGAAATCCTTATCCGTGATCGTGATCAGATCTGCCGTAAGCGGACCTTCTCCCACCAGCATCGCTTTCTCGTCGTACTGATCCATGATCTCATTGATCTCGGCGATCTGCTGATTCACCTCGTCCGAAGCCACCTTATATAAAGAGTTCACCATTACCATCTGGTATTTATCCGTCTTCAGCATACTGGTGACCGACTCCGGGAGCATATCCGAAGGGATCCCCGGGCCGACCAGTTTATCCAGCCCAAGCGCCCATTTGACACCGTCCACCTTCTCAATCTTCTTTAACATCTTTCCTACATCCGAAGACGGTACAGAGCTGTCGAGAAGAAGGATATGCGTCGTATTCATCTCATAATCTTCCTTCAGCTTTTCATTTGCAATAATACTGGGAAGCTCCTTAGGCAGCGTCTCATCCAGGTTGTAGTAGACCCCTGTGTGGTTATTTCCGTAAACCGCAGGAACCAGCAGTATCAGAAATGCCGCTACATACCAGAGATAACGCTTCGTTACCTTCTGAGACAGTTTCCCGATATCCGGGAGCAGCGGTTTGTGCTTCGTCTTCTCGATCACCTTGTCACAGCACAGGATCATGGACGGCAGAACCGTCACACAGGCGATCACTCCAAATACCACGCCCTTCGCCATGACCACTCCGATGTCAAGCCCCAGGGTAAAGCTCATGAAGCACAGTGCGATAAATCCGGCGATCGTCGTGACCGAGCTTCCTACTACCGATGAAAATGTATGGGAGATCGCGTGCGCCATCGCCCGCTTCTTATCTCCGTGATACCGTATCTGCTGCTCTTCATAGCTGTGCATCAGGAATATGGAATAATCCAGCGTCACTCCAAGCTGCAGCACCGCCGCCAGAGCCTTCGTAATGTATGAGATCTCTCCCAGGAAATAATTGCTTCCCAGGTTATATAGTATCGCCATCCCGATACTTAAGAGAAACAGAACCGGCACGAAGAAGGATTCCATCGTAATGCCAAGCACCAGCACCGCCAGCGCTACCGCGATCAATACATAGAGCGGCGTCTCCTTCTCGGCTAGATTCTTCGTATCTGTCACGATCGCGGACATACCGCTTAAGAAGCACTGCTTCCCTGCCGTCTTCCTGATCTCTTCGATGGCATCCATCGTACCGTCCGCCGAAGTTCCTTCATCGAAGAAGATCGCCATCATCGTACCCGTATCAGAATTGAATACCTCATAGAGTTCATCCGGGAGCATACTCTCCGGAACCGAGATATCCATCACGGAATCATACCACAAGACATTCTCCACATGCCCGATCTTCTCAATGTCCTCCTTAAGCTTCACAACATCCTTGCTCTCCATGCCATCCACGATGAACATGGAGAAGGCTCCCGTTCCGAAATCCTCCACCATAATATCCTGCCCCTTCATGGTCTCGATATCTTTCGGAAGATATGTCAGAACATCATAATTCACTCTGGTATTCACATACCCCAATACTGAAGGTATCAGCAGCAATATACTGATGATCAATATCGGTATCCGAAACTTTACCACCTTTTTCCCAAACTGAACCATAATCACCTGCTCCTTTTCTCTTTTACTACTTTTATGACTGTTGGTCATTTCTTACAATATGCACTATACTGCAAAAATGACCAAAAGTCAATACTTTTTCTAAAAATTTTGACTTTTGGTCATTTTTATCAAAAAGCACTTGAAAATGTTCTTATTATATGGGTATAATAAGCCATGGTCATGACTCCTAAAGGCCGTGTCAGCCATGCAGACCGCTATGAAAGGATTGTGGAATTATAATGGGGAAAGTTGATGAAAATAAAAAGAAGAAAAAAGAAACACTGTTTAACAGCGCCTACGAACTCTTTGTCACGAAGGGGATCAATTCTACCGCCATCTCCGATATCGTAGAGAAGGCCGGGGTTGCGAAGGGCACTTTCTATCTGTATTTTAAGGACAAATACGATATCCGCAACAAGCTCATCGCCCACAAGACTCACGAGCTGTTCCATGCAGCGAAGCTTGCCCTTGACCAGGAACCAGAACCGGCAGCCGGGCTTGACGAACAGCTCATCTTCATTATGAATCATATTATAGATACGCTGGTGTTAAATGTTCCCCTTTTGAATTTCATTTCCAAGAATCTTGTCATGGGGGCCTTACGCTCCGTACTTCTGACCGGAGAACGCACGGACAATGATTTCTATGAGACATTCCTTGAGATGGTCCGTCAGGACAAATATGAATACCAGGATATTGACGTGATGCTCTTCACCATCGTGGAACTGGCAGGCTCCGCCGGATATAACGCTATCCTGTATCAGGAGCCTCTTCCTATTGAACAGTACAAGCCCTTCCTGTATCGTTCCGTTCGTCTGATCATTGACAGCCATCGGGTAAGACCAGACTAATCAGAAAGGATCGTTATATGCAGTTATTATCACCTACATTAAAAGAACTCAGCCTTCACGGCACCAAATCCTTCCCCTGCGCGATCTATCAGACCCGCTCCCTTGGGAAAGGGCCGCTTGTTAAGCATCACTGGCATGATGAGGTGGAGATCCTGTACTTTTTCGGCGGTGATTTCCGCCTTGAGATCAATATGGAACAGTTTTCCGTGTGTTCGGAAGCGCTGTTCTTTATCAATCCCGGTGAACTGCACAGCATATTTGCAGAGAAGGCCGGAAGTCCCGGGGAAGACGCCATCGTCTTCTCCCTTGGAGCGCTAAGCTTCGATTCCTATGACGCCGCACAGATGGAACTGATACAGCCTATCCAGAACGGGAAGATGCTGTTCCCGCGCTGCATCCTGCCCGATCATCCCGGGTTCGCCCCCATCCGCAGCGCATTCTTTGAGACCATGCATTCCTTCGGGCATCCGCTGGATGAAGAGTCCCCCTTAGAATGCGGAGCCGTCACAGACGATGTGACCAACCAACTGTTCATCAAATCCCACCTCCTGCGCATCCTCGCCGTCCTCTCTCACTACCGGCTATTTACACCGACCGAGAGAAACTTAGACAAACGTGTAGAAAGCCTCAAAACGGTTCTTACCTACGTCAGGGAGAATTATAAAGAGAAGATCTACATTCAAGATCTGGCGGGTCAGGTGCACATGAACGAGCAGTATTTCTGCCGCTTTTTTAAGAAATCCATCGGACGCTCCCCTATGGAATATATCAACGAATACCGCATCAAACAGGCCATGAGGCTGCTTGAAGAGACAGACCTGCCTGTCACGGAGGTCTGCCTGGAATGCGGATACAATAATCTGGGGAACTTTCTCCGCGCGTTCAGGAAATACACGGACACTACCCCGCTGCAATACCGGAATCAACAAAAAGTCAATATTTCGTAATTTTGTATCAGATAAATATAAGACAAAAGGTTCGCATGCAACTATAATAAGTCGTAAAGAACAGCAAAAGCGGAGGTATGATTATGACTAAAAAATGGTGGCATGACAAAGTAGCTTATCAGATCTATCCAAAGAGCTTCTACGATTCCAACGGGGACGGAATCGGCGATATTCCCGGTATTATAAGCAAGCTTGATTATCTGCAGGACTTGGGAGTAGACATTATCTGGCTCTCCCCCTGCTACCCTTCTCCACTGGCCGACGAAGGATATGATATTTCCGATTACTATGATATCGACCCGCGCTTCGGTACAATGGAAGATATGGAACAGCTGATCGCAGAAACGAAAAAAAGAAATATGTACATCCTGATGGATCTGGTGGTCAATCACTGTTCCGACGAACACGAATGGTTCAAAAAGGCCTGCGAGGATCCAGACGGCAAATACGGCAACTTCTTCTATCTGCGGGATAAGAAGGACGGGGAGCTTCCTACCAACTGGCGCTCTTACTTCGGCGGTCCTGTCTGGGAAGACTTGCCCGGAACAGACAAGCAATACCTGCATGTGTTCCACAAAAAACAGCCGGATCTGAACTGGGAGAATCCCGAACTTCGCGAAGAGGTCTACAAGAATATCAACTGGTGGCTTGACAAAGGTCTCGGCGGATTCCGCATTGACGCGATCATCAATATCAAGAAGGCAAGCCCCTTTAAAAACTATGAACCTGACCGGCCGGACGGACTGTGCAGTATCCAGTTCATGCTGAGGGAAGCCAATGGTATCGGAGAATTCCTCGGCGAGATGCAGGAACGCACCTTCAGGAAATACGACGCATTCTCAGTGGGCGAAGTATTCAACGAAAAACCGGAAGAGATTCCTGACTTCATCGGTGAGAACGGCTATTTCTCCAGTATGTTTGATTTTAACGAGACGATCTTCGGAAGCAGCGACAAGGGCTGGTACGACGCCGCGCCCATCACGCCGGACGATTATAAGAGATGCTGCTTTGAATCCCAGGCTAAGATCGGTGAGATCGGTTTTCTCTCCAATATCATCGAGAACCATGATGAACCCCGCGGCGTCAGCCGTTACATCCCGGAAGGCGACTGCAATGTACAGAGCAAGAAGATGCTCGCCGCATTGAACTTCATGCTGAGGGGACTTCCGTTTATCTATCAGGGACAGGAACTTGGAATGGAGAACGTGCCTTTCTTTTCTATCGACGAGATCGACGATATCTCCACCCTGGATGAATACCAGGTTGCCCTGGATGCGGGCCTGACACCGGAAGACGCGCTGAGAGCCGTAGCCAAATTCAGCCGCGACAACGCCAGGACGCCAATGCAGTGGTCCGACGCGGCAAATGCCGGATTTACAGCCGGAAAACCGTGGCTTAAGGTGAACCCGAATTACACTTCCATCAATGCCAAGGCCCAGCAGCACGATCCTGATTCTGTGCGAAGCTTCTATAAAGAGCTGATCGCACTCCGCAAAGCGCCGGAATACAAAGAGACGGTCGTGTACGGTACATTGGAGCCATACCTTGAAGAACAGCATAATCTGATGGCATATTACCGCAAGGGCGATAAGACCCTGCTGGTGATCGGCAATTATCAGAAGGAAGAACAGGAAGTCATCCTTCCCGGCGGATATAAGAAGATACTGCTGAATAATTATCACGATCTTGTACAGGAAGGCAATACACTGAAGCTTTTGGGTTATCAGGCAGTCATTCTGGAAATGTAGCCGGCGCATGAAAATATGTGATAGATATTTAGACATTTTATAGAATAGAACAGACATTTTTATAGAAAGGATAGGAATTATGAAAAGAACATGGTGGAAAGAGGCTGTGATCTATCAGATCTACCCTCGCAGCTTTATGGACAGCAACGGAGACGGTATCGGAGACATTAAGGGAATCACAAGCCGTCTGGATTATCTGAAATATCTGGGGATCGACGTGATCTGGCTCTCTCCCATTTATAAATCGCCAAACGACGACAACGGTTACGATATCAGCGATTATCAGGCGATCATGGATGAATTCGGAACCATGGAGGATTTCGATGAGATGCTTTCTGAAGCCCACAAAAGAGGCCTTCGCGTGGTCATGGATCTGGTGGTGAACCATACCTCCGACGAGCACAAATGGTTTATGGAGAGCCGCAAGTCAAAAGAAAACGACTACCGGGATTACTATATCTGGAGAGAGGGAAAGGATGCTCAGACGCCTCCCAATAACTGGGGCTCCTGTTTCAGCGGTTCCGCATGGCAGTATGACGAAGAGACCGCAATGTATTACCTGCATTTGTTCTCCAAAAAGCAGCCGGACCTGAACTGGGATAACCAAAAAGTCCGCGACGAAGTCTTCGATATGATGACCTGGTGGTGTGACAAAGGCATTGACGGATTCCGTATGGACGTGATAAGCATGATCTCTAAGACCGAGGAAATGCCGGACGGCAAAGTGACCGATTTCTACGGCGATTACTCTCCGTACTGCATACACGGCCCCAACATCCACAAATACCTAAGAGAAATGAACGAACGAGTATTATCCAAATACGACATCATGACGGTCGGCGAGACTCCCGGCGTCACCACCGAACTGGCCAAGCAGTATGCAGGAGAAGACACAAACGAGCTTAATATGGTATTCCAGTTCGACCACGTGGATAACCATGGCAAATACGGCAAATGGGATGACAAGAAATGGCAGCTTACCAAGTTAAAAGCAATCTTAAGCCGCTGGCAGATGGATCTGTACGGCAAGGCATGGAACAGTCTGTTCTGGGACAACCACGATCAGCCAAGAGCCGTCTCCCGCTTCGGAGATGACAGGCCTAAGTACCGGGAAGCTTCCGCCAAGATGCTCGCTACCTGCCTCCATATGATGCAGGGCTCCCCTTACATCTATCAGGGCGAAGAGCTTGGCATGACAAACTATCCGTTCCAAAGCCCGGATGATTTCCGCGACATTGAGAGCATCAACGCTTACAAGGAATGGTGCTTAAGCGGACAGGTATCCCATGAAGACTTCTGGCCGTGCATCATCTTCAGAAGCCGTGACAATGCCAGAACTCCGGTACAGTGGGACGACAGCGACCATGCCGGCTTCACTGCCGGGACTCCGTGGATCCCAGTCAATCCGAACTACAAAGAGATCAACGCGAAAGCCGAGACCAAAGACCCGAACTCCGTGTTCCACTATTACAAGAAGCTTATCGCTCTCAGGAAAGAGAATCCGATCATGGTATACGGCAAGTATGAGCCTTTGATGGAAGACAGCGAAGAATTATTCGTTTACACCAGAACCATGGACGATCAAAAACTGCTGGTAGTCTGCAGCTTTACCGATCAGGATACTGCATTTACCATACCAGAAGAATTCATCGGCCGCTCCTGCCTGATCTCCAATATGGAAAATGACTACAGCAAGGGAGAAATTACTGTAAAACCATACGAAGCTTTTGTACTAATAAGATAAATATGATACAATAAGTAACAACATATCAATCAAGCAATAGCCGCCGAATGTCCCGGGCATACCGGACATTTGGCTTATTGCGCCTTTAAGAATATACAAGGAGATCAAAATGAAAGCTGCTGTATTTTTAGGAAAAGAAACTATCGAGACCCGTGAGCTTGAGACTCCCTCTCTCAAAGAGGGCGAGATCCTGATCAAGGTAATGGCATGCGGCATCTGCGGCACGGATGTCCATATCTACCATGGTTCGCCAGGTGCAACAGAGGCCACCGTGCCCGTAGTCCTCGGCCATGAATTCTCCGGGGAAGTCGTAGAATGTGCACCAGGAACCTCCCGCATAAAAGTAGGCGACAAGGTAACCGTTGACCCGAATATGTACTGCGGGAACTGCGACTATTGCCTGAACGGCAAGAAGAATTACTGCTCTTCCATGAGCGCAATCGGCGTCAATCAGAACGGAGGCTTCGAAGCCTACTGTGCCGTGCCCGAGAAACAGGCGATCCTGCTGTCACCGGGCGTAGATTACGAGGAAGCCGCTATGGCAGAACCGGTTGCATGCTGCCTGCGGGGAATTGACAATATCGGCATCACCCAGGGCGATACCGTCTGCATCATCGGCGGCGGAGCAATCGGGCAGATCATGGCACAGCTTGCAAGAATCAGCGGCGCTTCCAAGGTCGTTGTAAGCGAACCGGTAGAGATGCGCAGAGACCTTGCCATCTCCTTAGGCGCAGACGCAGCCATCGATCCTATGGCAGGTGATCTGAAGGAGCAGCTCCAGTCAGCGATCGGCAAGGATTATACAGACGTTGTCATCGAGTGTGTCGGCATACCGGTAGCAGTCGGACAGGCAGTCCACATTGCCGGAAAGGGAAGCAAGATCCTGCTTTTCAGCGTGCCGAATCCTACCGCCACCTTCGAACTGCCCCTGATCGATATATTCCAGAAAGAGCTTACTATCAAGGGGTCTTTCGTCAATCCAGATACACAGTACCGCGCGGCCAGCCTGATCAGCGAAAAACGCCTGAACTTAAAGCCGCTGATCACACACCGGTATCCGGCAGAACAGTTAGAAGAAGCCATCAAGAAACAGATGGCGAATGATTCTGTGAAGGTTGTTGTGCTGCCGCAGAGTTAAGCATTGGAATAAACTGTTCCAGTCAGTATGGGACGCAGTAAATTGCAATTTTACTGCGTCCCATACCAGTGTAGTGTAGTGTCTGTGACTATAATTTTATTTTTATTCTATGCCATCAAATAAATCATCAAAATTAATCTTGATATTAGGGAAATGTATTATTTCTAATTCATCTTTGTTATTCCGTGTAACTTCTTTAAAAAGACGGTAATGAGGAAAGTCATCTTCATAATCTAAAGTATAAATCTCTATCTTCCTCTTTCTCCAGTCTAATATCCAATATTCGTCAATATCCTGCTCTTGATAGATATACTTTTTTTCTGTCCGATCATATTTTTCCGTAGAATCTGACAGGACTTCCATTACAAATCGCGGTGCATTAATAAAATAATTCCACTATTAAAATCGCACTGTTAAAATCAAATAATTATGTTATACTGTCAATAACAGAATTGACAAGCCGCAAACTAAGGGGGCAGATATCATGGAAACCAGAAAGAAACTACCAATCGGAATTGAATATTTTAAGGATTTCAAGAGAGATGATTTCTACTATGTGGACAAGACAGGATTTATCCGTGATCTGCTGAACTCAAGAGGAAGCATTAATTTGTTTACAAGACCCAGACGCTTTGGCAAAAGTCTGAACATGGATATGCTGAAGAGTTTCTTTGAGATCGGAACAGACCCGGCGCTGTTCGACGGATTAGAGATTTCCAGAGAAACTGAGATCTGTAAGCGGTATATGGGGAAATATCCGGTTGTTTCCGTCAGTTTGAAGGATGTTGAAGGTACAGAATTTCAGACAGCATATGACATGCTGGGAAGTGTGATCAGCGAAGAAGCCCGACGTTTTCGGGAACTTTTGGAGAGTGACAGACTGACACATGCTGATAAGAAACGGCTGGATTATCTGTTGGAAGAGGATTTCACAAAGGCATCCGATCTTCACAGAAGCTTGAGAGTTTTGACTGAACTTCTTTTCAAACACTATGAGACTCCGGTCATTGTCTTAATCGATGAATATGATGTCCCTCTTGACAAATCATACCAGGATGGTTTTTATCCGGAAATGGTAAGACTGATCCGCTCTGTGTTCAGCCAAGTATTTAAGACAAATCCCTATCTATATTTTGCTGTGATCACAGGATGTCTGAGGATCGCAAAAGAAAGTATTTTCACGGGGCTGAATAATTTTAAGGTAAGAACGATATCCGATGTACGCTTTGCAGAATATTTTGGATTTACTGCAGATGAAGTCAGGGTTCTCCTCCATTATTATAGTCTGGAAGAAAAATATGATATAATGAAGGAATGGTATGACGGGTATAGATTCGGACAGATAGACGTGTATTGTCCATGGGATGTAATCAATCAATGTGACAAATTTTCAGAGGCAAAGGATGCCCCAATGGAAGCCCATTGGGAAAACAGCAGCAGTAACACAATTGTGCAGGATATTCTGGCGACGGCAACAGAGACGACTAAGAGTCAGATAGAGTCTCTGATTTCTGGTGAAGCAGTCGAGAAGGTTCTGATTCCGGAATTGACTTATACCGATCTCGACAGCGATGATCTTGAGACCCGTCAGACTTATCTGTGGAGCGTACTTTTTGCGACAGGATACTTGACCGATGCTGCTAAACCTGAGAACGGCGTGCATAAGCTTGTAATTCCTAATCGGGAAGTACGAGGAATCTATGAAAAGAGGATTCGTTCCTGGTTCAAAATGAAGATCACAAACGACACCTCCAAATGGAAGCAATTCTGTGAAGCGATAAAAGCAGGCGAATATGAAGAAGTACAGCGAATCTTTAACGAATTCATGGCTGTGTCGATCAGTATCCGGGACACGTATGTCAAAAAAGAAATGAAAGAAAACTTTTTTCATGGCATGCTGCTTGGTTTACTGCGCGCAGAAGGAAACTGGAGCGTCGCTTCGAACGCAGAATCAGGAACAGGATATACTGATATCAGGCTGGAAGTTCCGGCGCTGAAAATTGGATGTATATTTGAAGTTAAATACGCTGAAAATGGAAAATATGACCAGATTTGCTATGAAGCTATGAAGCAGATTGAAGCTAACGGATATGTTGAAGCCTTAAAGCAGAATGGAATGCAGACGATTCATAAATATGCAATTGCGTGTTATAAGAAAACTTGTAAGATATCATATAAATTGGATCGATAAAATCCCAAAAAAAATCCTCAGAGGTTTTCCTCTGGCAGACTGCACGGAAACTCATTCCCGCAGTCTGCCGCATTTAAATCTATATCTACTATCTCACTTCTCTTACAAACAAAGCCGTCGCCCCCGGAATCGTTAGCACTCCATTCTCAAGCACAGCATCTTTGCCGTTCTGATAGATCACCTCGCCTAATTTCCCATCGTAAGCGAAGCTTGCGTCTTTCCCGGATGGATTGACGACGATCAGCACTGATTCCTCGTCATTGAATCTTCTATACGCCAGCGGATATGCATTCTCCTCGCAGTAGACGAATTCCACCTTCGCCTCGCTCTGAAGCACCTTCGTCGCCTGACGGATGCCGATCAGCTTCTTCACCTCATGGTATACAGAATTCGGATCTTTCATCTGATTCTCGGCCGTCGGACGGTTCTCATCCGGATCGATCGGGATGTACAATTCATCCGCCTTCGCCTCGGAGAATCCTGCGTTCAATCCGCCGTTCCACTGCATCGGAGAACGGGAACCTGTACGGATATATCCGCCCTCCACGGACACCACGTCCTTAAGATACCGCATGCCGATCTCATCTCCGTAATAGATGAACGGCGCGCCCGGCAGCGACAGGATGAACGCGAATACAATCTTCACCTCTTCATCGTCCAGCCAGTTGGTGAGACGCTCCATATCATGATTGCCGGACGGCATACAGATCATGCCCCTGCCGTTGGTCGGCTCATAGCATTTCTTATAATAATCGATGAACGCCTTCGCATTGCCCTTCCCCTCACGGGAGAAATACGGGTTATCCGCATGGTACAGATCCGTATAGTGGCTCGGTCCGAAGTGAAGCATGAAGTCCATATGATACCCGGATCTCAATGACCTGTCCGGCTGTCCCCACTCGGAGATCATGGCCGCCTCCGGGAATTCCTTATCCAGGAAATCACGGAAATCGCTCCACAGTGCAATCGTACCTTCCTGCTCGGGATCGTTCTTCACAAGCGAACCTGCCATATCCACACGGAATCCGTCACAGCCCATCTTAAGCCAGAACCGCATCACATCCTTGATCGCCTCGCGGGTTGCCAGCGCATCCTCTGAATCCATAGGCTGCTGCCAGTGCGGATTCTCTACCTTATAGCATCCGTAATTCAAACAGGGCTGATGCGCATAGAAATTCACCGCCACACAGCCGTTCCTCTGGCTCATTCCCCGAAGGAATCCCCGGATGTTCTCATCTCCTTCGAATTCCGTCCATGCGTCGTCCGTCCACACGTACCGGCCTGAGCAGGAGTTCTTCTCCGGTTTTAAAGATTCCTTGAACCACTCATGCTCCCATGAGGTATGCCCCGGAACCAGATCTAACAGCACATGCATATCCCTCTTATGGATCTCATCAAATAACCTCTTAAGATCTGCATTGGTTCCATAGCGGGGAGCCACCTTCATATAATCAGATACATCGTATCCCGCGTCCAAAAACGGCGACTCAAAGCAGGGATTCAGCCAGATCGCATTGCATCCAAGCTCAGCAATATAATCCAGATGATCAATGATCCCCTGGATATCCCCGATTCCGTCCGCATTCGTATCCGCGAAAGACTGCGGATAGATCTCATAGAATACTGCATTTTTTAACCATTCAACCATTTTATCTACCTCTTTACATACATTCGTGTAACAGCTTACCAGTTATCTTTCGCTAATGACAGATCGCCTTCTCTGTCTCCTTATCGAAGAAATGCGCCTTCTCCATCTTAGCCGCTATCTTAGCCGGCCCTTTTTCGAGCGGCTTCTCCGATGAAGCGATCTTCACCGTCACCGGAATGTCCTCAACCGTCAGATGCAGGTGGTAATCCGCCCCCATCAATTCACTGAAATTCATCTCTGCATTCAGAGTATTATCCTTCGTCATCTTCTCTTTCGGAAGGAAATCCTCCAGACGCAGTCCCATGATTACAGATTTCCCAGCATACGGCGCAAGCGCTTTCTTCTTGAAATCCGGTATAAGCAATCTGTTCTTCCTGACAATTGCGTAGAGATTACCGCCCTCCTTAACGATATCGGCATCCATAAAATTCATCTGCGGGCTTCCGATAAATCCGGCAACAAACAGATTGTCCGGCGTATCATAGAGAACCTGCGGCGTGTCAAACTGCTGGACGATCCCTTCCTTCATAACCACGATCCGGTCGCCCATCGTCATAGCCTCCGTCTGGTCATGGGTAACATACACAAAAGTAATGTCCAATTTCTGATGAAGCTTGGCGATCTCCGTTCTCATGGAAGCGCGCAGCTTGGCGTCCAGGTTAGACAGCGGCTCGTCCAGAAGGAATACAGCCGGGTTGCGGACCATCGCACGGCCGAGCGCCACCCTCTGACGCTGACCGCCGGAGAGTTCCTTAGGTTTGCGGGTCAGCAGGTGTTCAAGGTCAAGGATCTTCGCCGCTTCATGCACACGGCGGTCGATCTCGGCTTTATCCTCCTTGCGGAGATTCAGGCCGAAGGAAATATTCTTATACACGTTCATATGAGGATAGAGCGCATAATTCTGGAATACCATCGCAATGTCCCTGTCTTTAGGCGGAACCTTATTCACAAGCCGGTCCCCGATATATACTTCACCTTCTGTAATGGTTTCAAGCCCTGCGATCATACGCAGAGTGGTAGACTTCCCGCATCCCGACGGACCTACCAGGATAATGAATTCCTTATCCTTGATCTCCAGGTTCAGATTCGGAACGACCGGAGATGCCGCTCCATCATAGGTCTTTGTTACATTTTTAAAACTGATCGAAGCCATAATCATTCTCCTCCTAGTTATTAATCGTTTTTATGTTCAGAAGCCTGCGTGTTCTTCGTCGATGAACAGCGCCTCGCCGGGAGCTTCATGCGGCGCCTCTAATTTCTCCGGATCGATCATCATAAAAGCCTTCTTAAAGAAGATACTGTTCAGATAAGCAACGATCCCGAATCCAAGCGTTCCCCACAGAAACACCGCAAGGCTGACGCCGTCAGGATTCATGAAGAAGGACAGATACACCGCTCCCGCAGCCAACAGGATACTGAGAACCGTCCACGGCAGCGCCGCGATGCTTAGAAGCCACGCATTCTTCAGCGTATTCCTGACGCTGTTTCGGTATCTTGCCTGCAGAGGGAACAGGTATTGGAATCCGAAGAGGAATATCACGCACATCATGAAGAAGCTGATCCGGTATACTCTTCCCATCATACCTGTCATGCCGCTCACGATAAAGTAATAGATCCCAAGGAACGCAGCAGCCAACAGGCAGATCATCCAGATCGCCGTCCCCTGCATGAAGTTCTGCTTAAAAGCATTCCAGAACTGCTTCGCAATGATATCATCCTCATCCTCGTCCCAGATCGCCTGCATACAGGCAAACAATGCCGACAGCGCCGCCCCGATCGTAAAAAGCGGCAGGGAAAACAGGCAGAATAATACATTACACAGGAATATATTCGCTAATTTCCCCAGATTGTACATCAAAGGGCCATTCATATCAAACAAATTCATCGCAGACTCCTTCCATATGAAATATTTACTTGATCGCGCCTTCTACCATTCCGTTCATGATCTGCTTCTGTGCAACCAGGAAGATCACGATCATCGGAACGATCGCCAGAAGCGCCGCCGTCAGAATCAGATCCCACTGTTTTACATAGGAACCCACGAAAGCCTGCACTGCAACCGGAAGAGTCTTGACCTTGCCGTTCTGTCCAAGCATCAGTGAAGGCAGCAGGTAGTCGTTCCAGATCCACATACCATTCAATATGGTGACCGTCGTGATGACCGGTGTCAGAAGCGGGAAGATGATTCGGAAAAATGTTCCTTCCGGGGAGCAGCCGTCGATAGCCGCCGCCTCTTCAAGCTCATAAGGGATACCCTTGATAAAACCTGTCAGGATGAATACCGTCATAGCTCCTCCGAATCCGCAGTATGCGAACACGATACCCGGGATGGACTGCAGCATAGAGATCCCGATAAACTGGCTCACATCGCGGAATGTAGAGATCAGAGGAAGCATAACGACCTGGAACGGAATGATCATGGATGCAATGAATACCATATAGATAGCCGTGGACCATTTGGTCTTATTCCGGCAGATCACCCACGCTGCCATACCGCCGAAAAGCGCCAGTAATACCAGAGACAGCACCGTAATGATCACTGATGTTCCGAATGCATACCAGAAGTTAAAGTTAGAGTTGTTCACTACGGCAGAAATATTCGCCATCAACTGTGAAAAGCTTACCCCGCCAAAGCCTACCGGATTGGATACGATGCCGTTGGCATTCTTAAAGGTATTCAGCACAACCAGATAGAACGGGAACAGTGTGTAAACTGCAACTATCGTGCCAAGAATTGTAAAGATTATTTTGCTGGATTTCTTCATTTTCATTACAATTCCACCTCCTTGCTGTTGGATATACGAACCTGAATGATCGATACACTTGCCAGAATGATGAAGAACAGAACGGCTTTCGCCTGTCCGAGCGCATAACTGTTCTTCGTGATCGCCGTATTATAGATATTAAGGGCGAGCATCTGTGTACCGTTGGTCAGATAACTTCCCATGAAATCTGCCACAGATCCGGTACCGTTGGTCAGCGCCATATTCACGTCAAACTGCTTGAACGCTGATGTCAGTGTCAGGAAGGTACAGATCGTAACTGTGGACGCGATCATAGGTATCTTGATCTTGAACAGAGTCGTCAGAGCGTTGGCTCCGTCGATCTGGGACGCTTCCAGAACATCCTTCGGAACGGTTGTAAGTCCTGTCACATAGATCAGCATGATATAACCTGCGTACTGCCAGATATATACGACTACGATCGCCGCGAACGCTGTCTTTGTATTGGCCAGGATAGAATTCATCATCCCCCACTTGGATGTGATCTGTATCAGCACGTTATTGAATACGAACTGCCAGATATAACCCAGTACGATACCGCCGATCAGGTTCGGCAGGAAATACGACGCACGGAAGAAATTGATCCCTCTCATCTTCGATGTACAGAGCAGGGCAAGCATAAACCCGATCACATTGATCAGAACCATGTTGAATATAACAAACAAAAATGTAAGCAGCACAGACCATACAAAGGACGGATCCTTAAACATCGTTGCATAATTGGCGAATCCGACAACCCCTGTCAGCCGGATTCCGTTCCAGTCCGTAAATGAGTAAATAATACCCAGGCCTAACGGGATAAGAACTGTTACGGCAAACGTAAACAGCAGCGGAAACAGGAATATAAAGTTGATAATGCTGCGATGATGTTCTACTGTCGGGAAGAAATACAGGCCAACCAGAAATACGACCGCGCCGATCACCAGCAATGGTCCTCTGTAAGAAGCACTGCTGCCGCTAAAATCCAGAACCAGTGCAAACGCCAGACCTGCAATGCCCGCGGCCAGAAGAACATAGGACAACAATTTTGTATTTTTTGAGTTTTCAGCCATTGTTACAGCTCCTCTCTCTTATTTTTCATGACAAAAAGGACGGCAGCACGCCGCTGCCGTCCACCTCTTAAACAGTGGTCTAATTCCAAGGGTTACGCCCCCGTAAAATTAGTTCGCGTAGCAAGCCTCACTAACCTGCTGAATTGTCTTTATAAAGCCTTCCGTATCCAAAGCGCCTGACGCATAGTCGGCAAATACCTGACCGGTGTAGTTCATTGCATAGCCTTCTTTCATATCAAGCCAGTGCCAGGATGAAGTCTTCTCTGCTGAAATATAATCTACCATCGCCTGTGCAAACGGATCTGACGCAACATAAGTACAGGACTTGAACGGACTGATGAATCCGGCCTCCTCAACCAGTACCTTCTGAGCAGCGTCTTCTGACATCCACTGTAAGAATGCCTTCGCCTCATCTACATTGCCCTCAGAGTATACAGACCACCAGGAAGGTGAATTTGTGAGGATCGTGTCAATACCGTCCTGGAACGCATAAGGAATCATTCCGACCTCAAAATTCCCTGCTGCGTCATAGGCATCCTTGTCATCTGTCGTCATAGTAGCCCCGATCCAGGAACCCTGTGTAACAAACGCGTATTTACCGGAAGCAAAGTTTAAGATCTGCTGATCGTATGTACCGGAAACCAACAGCGCCGGGTCAGAATACTCATTCAAAACACCGACATACTCAGCAAAATCTGTGAGACGTTCCTCGTCAAACTTACCGCCGTCGTTCAGAAGATCGATATATGTAGTGTCATCGCGCTCAAGACCTGCATCCAGATAGTTCGCGAATACATGCTGGCCTGTTGACCAGTAAAGGTTTGTAGGTTCTGCACAGTAACCTACTACTGCATCGATACCAAGCTCATCCTTCTTGGAATCCAGAGTCTTAAATGCTTCTTCAAGTTTTGCCGTATCTGTAAGCGTAGCCGGGTCAATCTCAGCCTTTTCAATAATGCTCTTATTGTAAGCAAGACCGATAGCCTCTACGGTATATGGATATCCGATGGTTCCTTCTTCAGCGTCGACATATGCGTTATCTGTATCGGCCGCCCACTTCTCATCGCTCATATCCACCAGCATTCCAGACCAGTTCTTGAACTCAGGTCCTAACGCATTTACAAAGATATCCGGCATATTGCCAGCCTGATAGTAGCCCTTGATCGTACCCTGGATGTCAACACCGCCGCCCATAGATTCGATCTCAACCGTCACGCCGCTCTCTTCCTTGTACATCTCAGCCAGTTTTTTCAAAGTACCGTCTATCTCGATCTTACCATTTACCAGGCGAATTGTTTTGCCGTCTGAACCAGATGAAGAACCGCCGCCTGAGCCGCCATCAGAATCTCCGCCTGATGAACCGCATGCTGCTAAACCTAATACCATCGTTGCCGCCAAAAATGCTGCAATAACTTTCCTTTTCATTTTGTCCTCCACAGTTTGATTATTTTTGTTATAACAAATAAAATTTTCTACCTTTTGCGCATAAGGTATCTTGCTAGATATATTAGCATTTATTTTATAATCTTGCAATATCTTTTGCGCATAAGTTTCAAAAAATATGTCTAAAGACATATTTTTATTTATCTTTTACAAATTTATGACGTAATTATTATGCAACTTCACAACGCTTTCCCTTATACGCAAAAGTCATTTCAGCCATTCTTTTGCATATCCTCCTGATCCAACGCAAAAAACCTGCGGGCAAAGATTCTCTTGCAGCGCAATCTGCGCGGCAAAACCTCCGTCCGCAGGTCTTCCTAACCTACTCTCTCTAAATTTATCTATTCGATCTATTCGTCTGCATTCCCGTCGTTACAACTGCCGCTCATATCATTCTCCTGACTGTAGCTGCCATATGCCGAGATCGTCTTCACGCTGTCCCTCACAACGATCTCAATGGGAAGCTTCACATCCCACTCCGGGATCTCTTCCTCCTGGATCATCTTTATCAGCGTATTCACGGCAAGCCTTCCTCTCTTCGCAGGATCCTGCCGGACCGTCGTAAGCGCCGGCCGGATGATCCTGGACAGCAGGACGTCGTCAAATCCCGTAAAGGACAGATCTTCCGGAATCCTCACTCCCCGATCGCTGAAATAGCTCATCAGCAATGCTGCCCAGTAATCCGAACAGCACATAAATACCGTATAATTCCTGGACAGATAGAACAGCTCTTCCATACTTGCCTCCCTCTCAGCCGTTCCGGGGCGGATGATCAGCAGGTCCTTCGAATCTGCCTTAAGTCCGTACTTAGCCAGAGCCTTCTGATGGCCGATATAGCGGATATAATCCACACCCTCCATGTTATCCGCCAGAAATGCGATCCTTCTGTGGCCGCGGTCCAGAAGATGCAGAGTCATCTCGTAAGCACCCTTCTCATCATCCAGTCCCACATTCACATAATTCATGATATCCCTGGGCGCATAACTGTCTATCAGAACGACCGGGTTCTTATACCTGCTCTTGATCTTAACAAAATCATCATGCAATATCCCCAGAAGGATCAGGCCGTCAACGTTCCATGTCAGGATATTCCTGATCAGCTCAGAGATATCATCCGATGTATAGATCATCATAAAATATCCTCTGCTGCGTATCTCTGATTCGATCGCCCCTAGCAGCACGCTGAAAAACGGGTCCGCTATTATATTATCATACTGATCCTTCCTGCCCTTCAGCGAAACGCCGATGATCTTGGAACACTTCTGCGTAAGGCTTCTGGCGCTGTTATTCGGAACATAATCATATTCTTTTAATAATTTTTCTACCTTCTCCACCGTCTTCTGCGAGACCTCGCTTGTCTTTCCATGGATGACATTCGACACCGTCGTCGTGCTGATCCCCAGCATATCGGCCATATCTTTGATCGTTATCATATAACACCTCCGTAACGATACTTCGTATACAACAATGTACCCCTGCCGTAAGTCCGGCAAGCTATATTAATCCATGAAAATTATATCATAAAACAGTATCAGCAACAAGTATCTATAATCCGCGTCTTAATCGCGTCTTAACCGCATCTTAAGACCCTATAATTCGCCGGATTCTCATAGTCCTTGCCGATCCCGTCATCCTCGTACAGCGTGTACTCCGCATGCTCAAAACCGAGCATCTTAAGGTTCGCCGTATCAAGCTTCTCCATGCATTCAGCCGCCTCTGCAAGCGGAATACACCTTCCCTTCCGTATAAAGAGCGGGACCTCATTGACCGCGATCTCTACATAATGATGTCCCTGCGTCAGAAGTTCCTCCGTATACGCGCCGTCCTTTGCGAACTTCACGAACAGCATATCCTCCGGCAGATAGACGTAACGGCCTTTTGCATTCTGCGTATAGACCGGCGCGATCATAGCCTCGCCGCCCAGCATCATCTGATCCTCCACGCCGGCGGCAAAGGAATCTTCAGGATATACGAAAGCAAGAGGCCTGAAATACATATCATCATTCAGGGCTGCTTTCATGTATTCACTGTACAGGTAAGGGAGCAGACGGTATCTTGTCTCCACGATCCCCCGGAAGTCCTCAGTGTCTCCGAATTGATAGGCCTCCTGCCTTCTGGTCCCCTGGGCTGAATGATTGCGCATCAAAGGCGTGAATACCCCAAGCGCCATCCACCGCAGAACAAGATCTCTGGTGGCGTCATTGTCAAATCCTCCAAGGTCTGCGCCTGTGTACAGGAAACCGCACATATTCAGCGACGGCATCATCTTAAGATTCAGAAGGATGTGGGACCACCAAGATCTGTTGTCACCCGTCCAGATCCCTCCGTAACGGTGCATCCCGATGTAAGAAGACCTGGAAAACATCAGAAGCCTCTTATCCGGGACGATCCTGTCGAATGCCTCTGCTGCTGCCCGCGTCATATTATATCCAAACAGATTATGCACCTTGTCATGCCGGATCATCCTGCCGCCGGCATTGTGATAGAACCTCCTGTAATCCTCTGGATTATTCGCGATTCCTGTTACCAGACCCTCCAGCTCCCAGACCGGGATCGTCTCCATGTCCTCCTGCACATATCTCTTGATCGTCTCCTTCAATTCCTCGATCCCTTCCCGTGAATAGAAGATCGCCGGCTCGTTCATATCATTCCAGAACCCCTCGATTCCCTGGTCGATCAGGAAACGGTACTTGCCGCCGAACCATCTCCTTGCTTCCGGGTTGAGCACATCCGGGAAATGCGTATCCCCGGGCCACACCGCCGCTACAAAATCACTGCCGTCCTCACGCTTGCAGAAATATCCCTTCTCAACGCCTTCTTCATAGACCGGATATCCTTCTTCCACTTTCACGCCCGCATCTATGATCGGAATCAGGCGGATCCCCCGCTCCTTCATCTCACGGACAAATTCCGGGAAATCCCGAAAATTCTCCTCATTCAGGGTAAAATCCTTAAAATCCTGCATATAATCAATGTCCATATAGATCATATCGATCGGAATGTGATTGTCCTGGTATCCGTCCGCCACGCTCCGGTAATCCTCCTTGGTCTTATACCCCCATCTGCTCTGCCCGAAGCCGAATGCGAATCTCGGCGGAATATAGCTTCTTCCGATGATCTTACGGAACTGCTTTACGATATCATAGGCGCTCTCTCCCGTTATCACATACAGATACAGATCCGCATACTCACAGCTCACCTGCAGAAGTTCTTCTTTCGTATAACCGATGTCAAATGCGATCTTCGACGGATAATCGAAAAACAAGCCGAAGGTCTCTTTGCCGGATATCACGATAAAATTATGCGCGGCGTACAAGGACATCTTCGCCTCCGTGTGGTTCGGGTCGTCCGTACAATTGCTGATATAGCAGTAATTCCTCTTGTTCAGGCCGCGGTTCGCTTCTCCCAGGCCGTAGACGACATCCTCCCCGTCCATCCGGTATGTGAAGGCAAATCCTTCCTCTGTATTGATCTCTCCGAATTCCGGCGTCCCCTGTTCTGTCTCCATCGTTTTTACAACGGCTTCCGTCTCAAACGGCGTGCCAAATCTGTATTTTTTTATCATAGATCTGATTCCTTTCTGTTTTTCTTCTGTTCTATAGATTATACTCTATATCGTTAAATTAATCTAACATTATTGTAAAAAAATGAACGGATTTGAGGTGTTTTGGGATTGCGCTTTTTCCAAAAAAGATGTACATTTATGTTAGAGAGATTTTCTGCGGCGGCATAATCCTGCAGGCTGCAGAACTATAGGAGGTAACATATATGAAACGAACAGCAGGGATTCTACTCCCCATCACCAGTCTGCCATCCCGTTACGGTATCGGCGGTTTTACTCAAAGTGCATATGATTTCATCGACTGGCTTAAGGAGGCCGGACAGTCCTACTGGCAGATCCTTCCGCTTGGCCCCACCAGCTACGGTGATTCTCCTTATCAATCATTTTCTACTTTCGCCGGAAACCCATATTTCATCAGTCTGGAAGCCCTGGTCGAGGAAGGCGTGCTGCATCAGGAAGAATGCGACGCGATCGACTTCGGAGACAGAGCGGATACCGTAGATTATGAGAAGCTCTACAAAGCACGCTATACTCTGCTCTACAAAGCATATCAGCGCAGTTGGATCACCGAGAACCATGATTACCAGCATTTTGTGCGCAAGAACAAGTGGTGGCTCTCCGACTATGCCCTGTTTATGGCGATCAAAGAACAGTTCAGCAATATCTCCTGGGATCAGTGGCCCGAGGATATCCGTCTGCGCGAAGGCTCTGCCATGAAGGAATACTATAACGAGCTGTTCCCATACGTCGAGTTCCATCAGTATATGCAGTTCAAGTTCTATGAACAGTGGAGCGCTCTCAAATCCTACGCCAACCAAAAAGGCATCCGTCTGATCGGGGACATTCCCATCTATGTTGCAATGGACAGCGCCGACACCTGGTCCCACCCGGAACTGTTCCAGCTAGACGAGCGGAATGTACCTCTTGCGGTGGCGGGATGCCCGCCGGATGGATTCTCCGCCGACGGACAGCTCTGGGGGAATCCTCTCTACCGCTGGGAATATCACCGTGATACCAATTATGAATGGTGGATCTCCCGCCTTGCATACTGTTTCCAGATGTATGACGTACTCAGGATCGATCATTTCCGCGGATTTGACGAATATTATTCCATTCCTTACGGGGAGGACTCCGCGGCAAACGGCCACTGGGAGAAGGGCCCCGGCATAGAATTATTCCAGTGTATGGAGCAGCACCTCGGCAGTCATGAAGTGATCGCCGAAGACCTTGGCTATGTGACGGACTCCGTCCGCTGGCTGGTGCACGAGAGCGGTTTCCCGGGCATGAAGGTTCTGGAATTCGCCTTTGATTCCAGAGATACCGGTTCTGCCAACGACTATCTGCCTCACAATTACGCGGAGAACAGCGTCGCCTACACCGGAACCCACGACAATGAGACCATCGTCAGCTGGTTTGATTCCATTACTCCTGAAGAACAGGCTGCTGCAAGGGATTATATGTGCGACCACCATACGCCGAAAGAACTGCTGTACAAATCCTTCATTTCTATGGCGATGAGAAGCAGTTCCAGCACTTGTATTATTCCGCTGCAGGATTATATGGGGCTTGATAATAGCTGCCGAATGAACCAGCCTTCTACCGTAGGGAAGAATTGGAGATGGAGGCTTACGGAGGCGGATTTGTCAAAGGAGCTTAAAGAGGAAATCTTTTCGGTCACGAGGCGGTATGGTCGTTAGGGAAATCTGTATAAACAGCGAAAGCCCGCTATACACAAGGGATAACGGGCTTCGTTGTTATTATAGTAGTTAAAGGAATGAGAGTTAAAGTGCGGCGCCAGAGGTAAGACCTCAGGCGCTTTGCTTTATTGAGGGGGGAGATAGTTGATGTCCTTATCAACTATCTGTACTCAAGTATAAACCTTAAATATGTCTAAAATGTGTTCAATCCATTAAAGATATCGAAAAAATATTAAGAACCTCTTAATTTCTATATCCTCTCCAACGCCTCATTGGCCCCAATCAGCATCAGAATCATCCCGTCCCTAAGGGGCAGATCCGGGTTCGGCGTAATCTCTACATGCCCTTCTTCCTCCTCCTTAATCCCCACCACATTGACCTCATAATTTCTCCTGACATCCAGCTCCTTGAGCGTCTTCCCGACCCACCGTTTCGGTATCGCAGTCTCTACCATGCTATAATCCGGCGAAAGCTCAATCCAGTCCGCAAGATTCGCAGAAACCAGATTCTTTGCAATCTTCCGCCCCATCTCCTCTTCCGGAAATACCACCGCATCCGCCCCAATCTTCCTTAAAACCTGGGCATGCCTCTCATTATGCGCCTTGCATAAGATATAGGGAATTCCCATCTCCTTAGCCGCAAGGGTCGCTAAGATACTTCCCTCCAGATTCTCCGACGAAGCGACCACCATCCCGTCAAAATTCCTCGACCCCAGCGACTCCAGAAGTTTCGGATTCTCAATATCTGCCTGCATCGCATACGTGACCTTCTCCGCTATATCGCTGACAAGCTCCATATCCTGGTCAACTGCCACGACGTCACACCCCAGCTTCTGCAGCGTGACCGCCACGCTCGCCCCGAAGCTTCCAAGCCCCAATACCACAAACTGCTTATTCATCATTTCCTCCTTTTCCTATCCAACCATAATATGCTCCTTAGGAAGACGCCGCACCTTATCTCTCGGATGGGTCTTCCCTGCAAACGTTAGCGCCAGTGTAAGCGGCCCAAGCCGTCCAATATACATCATTACCATAATGACTACCTGGCTCGCCCTGCTAAGATTGGGAGTTAAATCTGCCGTAAGCCCTACCGTTCCCACAGCAGAAGCCGTCTCATAGACTACATTGATCATCGGAACCCCGTCTGGCTCGAGTGCAAGG